>ENA-UOUL01000204-UOUL01000204.1-bioreactor-metagenome-genome-assembly--contig:-NODE-204-length-102392-cov-14.530714_pt1 | contig 102392 bp, 81 predicted proteins | sample MGYA00249838_ERZ747220 | MGnify/ENA primary metagenome ERZ747220 (study PRJEB28778, sample SAMN05720191) | bioreactor metagenome | isolation source: Anaerobic biogas reactor | place... | reverse complement strand
AAAGCCAAAACCCGCGGCACCGCACATGTCGCTGCCGCGGATTACCATCAGAGGGCTTCGCCCTCCGATACCTCCCAAGAAATGGTTTTTTAACAGTCTGGGAAGAGCCCGGAAACGGGCTCTTCTTCTTTCGATCAACCTGCCTGCAGAGGCGAAAAGCGGGGGAATCGGGGGGGCGGCAGCCCACCGATTATCATCGTGTCGTCCGGCTCTGCCGGACGCGCGGGGCGTTTTCACGAACAGCGAAAACATTCCGCAGCAATCTTCCGAATCGAAAAAGGTTCGCAGACCTTTTTCGACAAGCAGAGCGCCCGGAGACGGGCTCTTTTCCTTTCCCGCGCCGGCCGCGCGGCGCCGCGGGGCACCGGTCAGCAAATCCCCCGCTTGCATGTGAGCGGATGCCGGGTTGACAGATTGACAATCTGGCCGTATACTCTGGTTATTAAATATTCTTAAACAATGTTTCGCGGCAAAACCGGTACCTTGGCGTTTCCACCCCTCCGGCAGACAGGCGCGGGAAAGGAACCATGGCAGGCACACCCGAACTCATTGGCGGGATGAACCGGCAGCTCATCCTGTCCCACCTCCAGAAGCAGGGGCCCAGCACCCGGGGCGACCTCAGCCGAGCGCTGGGGCTGAGCTTCCCGTCGGTCTCCGCCAACCTGGAGACCCTGCTGCAGCGGGGCATGGTGACCACCCGCGTCCTCGAGAGCGCGCCGGGCGGCGGCAGGCGGCCCGCGCAGTACGCCTACAACGCGCAGTGGGGCAACATCGCCGCCGTCGACCTGGGCCGCCACCGCGTGCGCCTGATGGTTTGCGACGCCCTGGGCAACCGGCTGGCTTCCGGCGCCTTCATCCCCGAGGAAGGCGCCGTGCCCGTGCCGGAACAGGTGCTGTCGCGCTTCCTGGCCCTGCTGGAGGAGGCGGGCGTGCCCCGGGACAAGGTCAAGCTGGTCAGCTTCGGCATCCCCGGCCTGCTGGACCCCGAGACCGGCCACCAGGTGTTTGCCCCCTTCCTGCACCCCTCCCTGCGCAGGCACCGGATGGACCTGTATTTCGAGGAAAAGTTGGGGCTGAAGACCTGCATCCAGAACAGCGTCAACCTGGCCGCCATCGCCGAAAAGTGGCAGGGCGCCGGCGTGAACCGCCGCAACATCGTCTACGTGGACCTGGCGGTCGGCCTGGGCAGCGCGCTCATCTTAAACGGCGACCTCTACGACGGCCACTCCGGCGCCGCCGGCGAAATCGGCTACATGCTGCCCGGCGTCGCGCACCGGCGGAAGGCCTTCGAGGAGGAGGGGGTGCTGGAAAAGTTCCTCTCCGCCTATGAGCTGCAGCGCAAAATCGCCAGCCGCTCCCCCGGGGGCACGGTGGAGGGCCTCATCGCCGGGGAGGACGCCGCCCTGGCCCCCCTGCTAGAGGAGTTGAAGGCCCACTACGCGATGACGCTGGTCAACCTGGCCGCCGTGGTCAACCCGGAGGTCATCATCTCCGGCGGCGGCGTGGGCAAGGCGCTGGCCACCCTGCACGGGGATTTCCTGGAAGCCGCGCTGAAGGCGCACGTGCCCTACCCGCCCCGGCTGCTGCCCGCGCAGCTGGACGGCAACGCCAGCGTGCTGGGCGCCGTGGCTTACGCGCTGCGCCTGCTGCACAACGACGCGTCCCACTACCTCTGACCGCTCATTCCCGGCGAAAGCCGGAGGAGAAATAACAAAGGGAGGCTCATTCATGAAACGGTTCCTCTTGGTCCTTACGGCCCTGGCCCTCGTCCTGGGCGCCGCCGCCGTCGCGTCCGCCCAGACGGGCACCATCGGCATCGCGATGCCCACCCGCACCAGCGAGCGCTGGATTCACGACGGCAACAACGTCAAGGCCGGCCTGGAAGCCCTGGGCTACAAGGTCGACCTGCAGTACGCCGGCGACAACATCGACGAGCAGATTGCCCAGGTGGAAAACATGCTCACCAAGGGCGTGGACGCGCTCATCATCGCCTCGATCGACGGCTCCACCCTGACCAACGTCCTCAAGCACGCCCACGACCAGGGCGTCAAGGTCATCGCCTACGACCGCCTGCTGGTCAACTCCCCCAACGTGGACTACTTCGCCACCTTCGACTCCATCGCCATCGGCGAACTGCAGGGCACCTCGCTGCTGACCGGCCTGGGCGTGCTGGACGGCGCGAAAGGCCCCTTCAACATCGAGCTGTTCGCCGGCTCCCTGGACGACAGCAACACCCCGCTGTACTTCGAGGGCGCGATGAACGTGCTGCAGCCCTACGTCGACTCCGGCGTGCTGGTCATCCCCTCCGGGCAGACGGAGCTGAGCCAGGTCGCCACCGAGGGCTGGGACGCGCTGAAGGCCCAGGCCCGCATGGACAACCTGATTTCCGGCAACTACGCCAGCGGCCAGATCGTCAGCGGCGTCCTCTCGCCCTACGACGGCCTGTCCATCGGCATCCTCTCTGCGCTCAAGGCCGTCGGCTACGGCTCCGGCGACCTGAAGATGCCCGTCGTCACCGGCCAGGACTGCGAGGTCACCTCGGTCAAGTCCATCATCGCCGGGGAGCAGTACTCCTCCATCTTCAACAACACCGCCTCCCTGGCCAAGGTGGCCGTCGACCTGACCATCCAGGCGCTCTCCGGGGGCACGGTGGACGTGAACTCCGAGTATGACAACGGCGCCATCAAGGTGCCCGCCAAGGCCATCAGCGCCATCATCATCACGGCCGAAAACTACGAGAAGGAACTCGTCGAGTCCGGCTACATCGCCGCCGACCTGCTCAAGTAACCCTTCCAACCCGGGGGCGCGGCGCCGCCGCGCCCCCCTCCCAAAAGGAGGCGCCCATGTCCGAGCGCGTTCTGCTGGAGATGCGGAACATCACCAAGGTCTTCCCCGGCGTCAAGGCGCTGGACAACGTGTCCTTCGAGGTCCGGGAGCACCATATCCACGCGCTGGTGGGCGAGAACGGCGCGGGCAAGTCCACGCTGATGAACGTCTTGAGCGGCGTGCACCGCCACGGCGCCTACGAGGGGGAAATCCTCTTCGACGGGGAGCCCTGCCGCTTCAGGGGCATCCGGGACTCGGAGGCGAGGGGCATCGTCATCATCCACCAGGAGCTGGCGCTGGTGCCCCAGCTTTCCGTCGCCGAGAACGTCTTCCTGGGCAACGAGCGCCTGAGTGTCAGCAGCGTCGTCAACTGGGCGCGCACCTTCTTCGAGGCGGAAAAGCTGCTCTCCCAGGTCGGGCTCAGCGTGGACCCCTCCGTCCCGGTGCAGTCCCTGGGCGTGGGCAAGCAGCAGCTGGTTGAAATCGCCAAGGCGCTGTCCAAGGACGTCAAGCTGCTCATCCTCGACGAGCCCACCGCCGCGCTCAACGACGAGGAGTCCGACAAGCTGCTGGACCTGCTGGTCAGCCTGAAGAAGTCGGGCATCACCTCCATCATCATCTCCCACAAATTAAGCGAGGTCCAGCGCGTCGCCGACGAAATCACCATCCTCAGGGACGGCGCCACCATCGAGACGCTGGGCCGCGGCGACGAAATCACCGAGGCGCGGATCATCCGGGGCATGGTCGGCCGCGACATGGCCCACCGCTTTCCGCCCGTCGTGCGCAGCCCCGACCCCTCCCGGCGTTTCGAGGTCCGGAACTGGTCGGTATACGACGCGCAGGACCCGGGCAGGGCCAAGCTGGAGGACGTCACCCTCTCCGTGGCCGCGGGCGAAGTGGTCGGCGTCGCCGGGCTGATGGGCGCGGGGCGCACGGAGTTTTTGAAAAGCCTCTTCGGCCGCGCCTACGGCTCCCGGGTCACCGGGGAGATGCTGCTGGACGGGCAGCCCCTGAGGGCGCGCACGCCGTCGGAGGCCATCGCGCGGGGCCTGGCCTACGTCACCGAGGACCGCAAGGGCGAGGGGCTGATGCTGGGCCACAGCGTGCTGATGAACCTCACCCTGTCCAACCTGAAGCGCGTGGGCAGCCACAACACCGTCAACCCCAAGCTGGAGCAGGTGGAGGGCGAGCGGCTGCGGGAGGACTTCCGCATCAAGGCGCCGGACCTGTACCAGGCCGTGGGCAACCTCTCCGGCGGCAACCAGCAGAAGGTGATGCTGGGCAAGTGGATTTTCGCCGAGCCCCGGGTGCTGCTGATGGACGAGCCGACGCGGGGGATCGACGTGGGCGCCAAGTACGAGGTGTACCAGATCATCAACCGCCTGGCGCAGGAGGGGCGGCACGTGCTGCTGGTCTCCTCCGAGATGGCCGAGCTCATCGGCCTGTGCGACCGGATTTACGTCATGAGCGACGGCCGCATCGCCGGCGAGGTCGCCGGAGAAACGGCGACGCAGGAGAACATCATGGCCCTGATTATCAAAGGCGCCAGGGAGAAGGTTCTATGAACAGTCTGAGGAAGGCCGCCCAATCCAACCTGCGCCAGTACACCATGGGCGTCGCCCTGGTGGTGCTGGTCCTGGTCCTGCAGTTCGTCACCGGGGGCACGATGCTGCGGCCCCTGAACATCAGCAACCTCCTGCACCAGAACATGTACGTGTTCGTGCTGGGCATGGGCATGCTGCTGTGCATCCTGACCGGCGGCAACATCGACCTGTCCGTCGGCGCGGTGGTCGCCTTCACCGGCGCCATCTGCGGGGTGCTGATGGTGGACCTGCGCATGTCCACGCTGCCGGCGGTGCTCATCGTCCTGGGCGCGGGCCTGCTGGTGGGCGCCTGGCAGGGCTTCTGGATCGCGGTGGTCAAGGTGCATCCCTGGATTACGACCCTGGCGGGCAGCCTGCTCTTCCGCGGCCTGGCCCAGGTCATCCTCGACGGCCGCTCCATCGGGCCCTTCCCGGAGCCCTTCCAGTTCCTGGCCACCGGCTTTTTCACGGACGTCGCAGGCGGCTCCGGGGTCCACCTGCTGTCCATCCTCATCGGCGCCGCGGGTACCCTGGTGTTCGTCGGGGTGGTGCTGTTCTTCCACTTCCGCAACCGGAAGCTGGGCCTGCCCACCTCCACCCCCGCCCAGCTGGCGCTGAAAATCATCCTGGTCGCGCTGTTCGTCAACCTCCTGGCCTGGCGCCTGGCGGGCTACAAGGGCATCTCCTTCGCGATGCTGCTGCTGGTCGGCCTCATCCTGCTGTTCTCCTTCATTACCAAGAAATCCGTCTTCGGGCGCCACCTCTACGCGATGGGCGGCAACATCAAGGCCGCCAAGCTCTCCGGCATCAACACCGCGCGGCTGATGTTCACCGTGTACGTGATTTCCGCGCTGATGGCGACGGTGGCGGCCATCCTGGTCACCGCGCGGCTCAACGCGGCCACGCCCAAGGCCGGCGTGGGCTACGAGACCGACGCCATCGCCGCCTGCTTCCTGGGCGGGGCCTCCATCTCCGGCGGCTCGGGCACGGTGTTCGGCGTGCTGGTTGGCGCGCTCATCATGGGCGTGCTCAACAACGGCATGTCCCTGCTGGGCGTGTCCATCGACTGGCAGGCCGCCATCAAGGGCCTGGTCGTGCTGGTCGCCGTCGCCTTCGACATGTACTTCAAAAACCGCCAGCGCTCCTCCATCTGAGGCGCGGGAAAGGGGAAGCCGATGGACTTGAAAAAGCTGTACGCCTGGTGCGCCGTGCCGGCGGAAAAGCTGGAAGGGCACCCGGAGCTGAAGGTCCCCTTCCGCCTGGCCGCCGATTCCGCGGCCATGGGCCGGCTGATGGCGGAGGAGCTGGTCGATGACATCGAGGCGGCCAACCGGGAAGGGCGCGCGCTGCGCGCCATCATCCCCTGCGGCCCCAGCTGCTGGTACAAGCCCTTCGAGACGCTCGTCAATTCCCGCGGGGTCAGCCTCAAAAACCTGCACGTCTTCCACATGGACGAGTGCCTCGACTGGGAGGGCAGGCTGCTGCACCCGGAGGACCCCTACAACTTCCGCTCCTCCATGGAAAGGCACTTCTACGGCGGCATCCGGCCCGAGCTGGCCGTGCCCCCGGCACAGCGCCACTTCCTGTCGCCGGGGACGATGGAGGAAATCCGTGCGGAAATCCACCGGCTGCCCGTGGACGTGACCTACGGCGGCTGGGGCCAGGACGGGCACGTCGCCTACAACCAGGCGCGCCGGATGCCCTACAGCCCCGCCACCCTGGAGCAGCTGCGCGGTTCCTCCATCCGCCTGCAGTACAACAACGAGGACACCGTCCTGGCCCTGGCGCAGCGGGTCTACGGCACCGCCTACCAGTTCGTGCCACCAATGTCGGTCACGCTGGGGCTCCTGGAATGCCTGGGCGCCAAAAAGGTGCGCCTGTTCTCCGACACCGGCGCCTGGAAGCAGACGGCGCTGCGCGTGGGGCTCTTCTCCCCGCCGGACCCGGAATACCCCATGACCCTCTTGCAGGAGCATCCGGACGCGATGCTGACCGCCACCCTGGACACCGCCCGCCATCCCTTCTCCCTGAACCCCCAGTGGAAGTTCTCCGGGGTCAACGACGATGGCGCCGCTGTTTGACCGCTTCGTCGGCACCGGGGGCATCGGGTCGGGCATCATCTTCCTGATGGACGACAACCGGCCCCTGAGCCGGCACGAGACGCGGCTGGCGGCGCTCAGCGACGCCAAGGACTACTGTAAGCAGCACATCATCCTGCACTACGTGTCGCGCGTCCTCTCCCCGCAATCAAGCGTCCACGCCGTGGGCGCCGTGGGGCGGGACGCCGCGGGCCGGGAGCTTCTGGCCATGATGCGGGGCGCGGGCATCGACACCGCCTTCGTGCGCGAATCCGACCTGCCCACGATGTACGCCGTATGCCTGCAGTACCCGGACTCGGCCATCTGCAACGTCACCACGGCCCAAAGCGCCAGCAGCACGGTGACCCCGGGGGACGTCGCGGCCGCGCTGGCCGCACTGGGGGAGCGGGTCGGCCAAACCACCTGCGTCGTCGCCGCGCCAGAGGTGCCCGTTCCGGCACGCCTGGCGCTGCTGAAAGGCGCGGGGGAGCGGGGCGCGCGCCGCGCCGCCTCCTGCCTGCTGGACGAGGCGGAGGCCTTCCGCGCGGGCGGCGGCGTGGAAAACACCGACTGGCTCTTCTTAAACCAGGACGAAGCCGCCGCCTTCGTCACAGAGCCCCCCCAGGAACCGGAGCGCCTGGCGCGGGCCTGCCACGAGGCCCTGCGCGGGCGGAACCCGGGCATCGGGCTGGCCGTCACCTTCGGCAGCCGGGGCAGCTGGGTCTGCCAGGGGGACAGGGCGCGGCACGTGCCCGCGGTCGCCGTCAAGGCCGCCGCCACCGGCGGCGCGGGGGACGCCTTCCTGGCGGGCACCCTGTGCGGGATGGCGCTGGGCCTGCCCTTCATGGCGGAAACCGGCCCCCTCGCCGCCCACCTGGGCAGCCGACTGGCGGCGGAGTCCGTCACCTCCCTGGACACCATCGCCCCGCACATCGGACGGGAGCTGGCGATGGCCGCGCTAGGGGAACTGCTTGAAAAAGGAGGTGCCGCCTGATGGTCCGCGTATCCAGGACGCCCTGGGGCAGCCATCTGGGGCAGGACGTCAGCCTCTACGTCCTGCAGGGAGAGGGCCTGCGGGCGGCGGTGTCCAACTACGGCGCCCTGCTGCAGTCCCTGGTCACGGAGGACGCGCCGGGCGGCCTTTCGGACCTTGTCCTGGGTTACGACAGCCTGAAGGAGTACCTGGAGGGCGAAAGCTTTTTCGGCGCCTCCATCGGTCCGGTCGCCGACCGGATGGCCGGGGGGAGCTGCGAAGTGGGCGGGCGGACGGTCCGCCTGCCCCGCAACGCCGGGCCGGACAGCATGCACAGCGGCCCCGGCGGCTTTCACAGCCGGCTGTGGGAGGCGGACATCCTGGAGGACGGCGTGGCCTTCACCGGCGTCTTCCCGGAGGAGCCGGACGGCTTCCCGGGCACCCTGACCGCGCGGCTGGCCTACCGGCTGCTGCCGGGGCGCGCCCTGCGGCTGGAATACGCCGCCAGTTGCACCCGGGAGACCGCCCTGAGCTTCACCAACCACACCTACTTCAACCTCTCCGGCGCCAAGACGGACTGCCGGGGGCACATGCTTCGCCTCAACGCCGACTTCTACGCGGAAACCAATTGCGGAATCGACCCCCTGGTCACCGGCCGCTTCCTGGGCGTCGCCGGCACGCCGCTGGACTTCCGGGAAGGCGCGGTAATCGGGGACGCCGTCTCCCGGCTGGAGCACCCGGAAATCCGTTCCGCCGGCGGCGTCGACCATTTTTTCTCCGTCCGCGGCGCGGGCTTCCGGGAGATGGCTGAGCTCTTGAGCCCGAAGGACGGGCTGAGGCTGGCCTGTTTCTCGGACGCGGACGGCCTGATGGTCTACACCGGCAACTTCATCGCCCCGGGCACGCGCGGCAAGGCCGGCGCCGCCTACGGGCCGAACTTCGGCGTCTGCCTGGAGACAGGGCAGCCGCCCAACGCCGTCAACTTCCCCGCCCACCGCGCCCGCGTGGTGAAGGCGGCGGGGGAGGTCTACCAGGCGGCGACAGAATACCGGCTGGAGCGGCTGTAGGTTGGCAATCCCCGATCAGCCGGCGGCTCCATCCCGCTTCCCATCCACCTGATTTCTTCGCCACCGGCCGCCCGCCCGGGCGCCGGAACGGCGTGAACAACAATTTGCAAGGAGGAAATGTCGTGATTCGGGCAAAGGTTGGTTTCGTGGTCTACGGCGTGCACAAGGACGGGCTGAAGGATCCCTCGGGGGACCTGTTCATCGACGCGGGCGTCATCGAACGCTCCAAAAAGGCGCTGGAAGGCGCGGGGCTGGAGGTCGTCTCCAACGACCTCGTCGTCGCCACCAAGGAGGAGGCGAAGAAAGTCATTCTTCCCCTGGCCAAGGACGACGGCGTGGACTGCCTGGTGCTGTTCTCCGGCACCTGGGTCTGGGCCTCCAACATGATTGCCGCCCTGCGCGAGTTCGCCAAGACCGGCAAGGGCATCGTGGTGTGGACCTACCCGGGTTCCCAGGGCTGGCGCCCCGTGGGCGGGCTGGTGCTCAAGGCCGCCCTCAAGGAAATCGGCATCCCCCACCGCTTCGTGTACGGCGCGGCGGAAGACCCCCGGGAGCTGGCCAAAATCGTCAGCTACGCACAGGCCTCCGCGGTCAAGAACCGCCTGCAGATGACCACCCTGGGCGCCTTCGGCGGCCGGGGCATGGGCCAGACCTGCGGCGTGGCCGACCCCTCCCAGTGGATGAAGACCTTCGGCATCGACATCGATTCCCGCGACACCACCGAGCTGGTGCAGGCCGCCAAGGACATCCCGGACCAGGAGGTGGGCGAGGCCTTCGAGCTCATCGGGCGCACCTTCGTGGAGAAGCCGGAGCGCAACGCCATGACGGAGCGCTCGGTGCGGCTGTACCTGGCGCTGAAGAAGCTCGTCGGGAAGCACGGTTTCAGCTACTACACCATCCAGTCCTTCCCCGGCCTGGCGGACGACTACACCGCCACCTGCTTCGCCCAGTCCATGATGCTCGACGCCGGGGTGCCCACCTCGACGCTGTCGGACTTCAACACCGTCCTCACCAGCATCCTCATCACCTACCTGAGCCCCGAGCCCACCTACTACGGCGACCTGCAGTGCCTGGACAAGGAAGCCCGGGAAATCAAGATCATCGGCGACGGCGCCGTCCCGCCCTCCCTGGCCAACCGCCACGGCGCGCGCTTCGCCCAGCACGGCATCGCCACGGAGGGCGCCGCCGGCGGCCTGTCCGTGAGCCTGGTGTGCAAGGCCGGGGAAGGGGTTCTGGGCCGCGTCAGCCGCCAGGACGGCAAGTTCCGCCTGGTCGTCGCGCGCTGCACGGTGTTCGAGCCGGGCGACGGCGAAATCGAGGCCCGCCGCCAGGAATGCGGCATCCCCTTCTGGCCCCACGCCTTCCTGAAGGTGCACTGCGACGTGGACCAGCTGATGGAAAACTGGGACAACGAGTACGGCTGCCTGGGTTACGGCGCCCACCTCTACGACCAGCTTGTCGACTTCGCCCGCCTGACGGGCATGGAGGTCGTCGCGCTGTAAGCGCCGCGCCTTTGGGCGCACTTCCCTTTCCATCGAACCGCCGGCACAGCCGGACCAAAGGAGCGAGGCATGGCAAAGAAAATCACCTTCATCGGCGCGGGCTCGCTGGAGTTCACCCGCGGCCTGGTCACGGACATCATGACCTTCCCGGCCTTCCGGGACGCACACATCTGCCTGATGGACATCAACCCCAAGCGCCTGGACTACGCCCGCCAGGGCGTGGAGTCCATCTTCAAGGCCGGCAACTACCCGGCGACGGTCTCCGCCACCGCCGACCTGAAAACCGCGCTGGAAGGCGCCGACGGCGTGCTCATCACCGTGCTGCAGGGCGGGGTGGACGTGTGGCGCCACGACATCGAAATCCCCGAGCGTTTCGGCGTGGATATCTGCGTGGGCGACACCCGCGGCCCCTCGGGCATCTTCCGCTTCCTGCGCACCGCGCCGGTCCTCCTGGACATCTGCCGGATGGTGGAAAAGGTGTGCCCGGAGGCCATCGTGCTCAACTACACCAACCCCATGGCCATGCTGGTACGCGTCCTGCAGAGCGAGACCAAGGCGAAGGTGACGGGCCTTTGCCACAGCGTCCAGGGCACCGCAGAGCTGCTGGCCGGCTTCATCGGGGCGCCGCTTGAGGAAATCACCTACACCTGCGCGGGCATCAACCACCAGGCCTACTTCCTGGAGTACAAGTGGAACGGGAAGGACGCCTATCCCCTGCTGCGCGAGGCGATGAAAAAGCCCGAAGTGGCCAACGCCGAGCCGGTGCGTAACGAGCTCTTCAAGGCTTTCGGCTACTATTGCACCGAGTCCTCCGGACACAACTCCGAATACCTCTACTGGTTCCGCAAGCGCCCCGACCTCATCGAGAAATACTGCACCCACGGCACCGAGTGGAACCCGGGCGAGCACGCCTACCTTTTGAAGGAATACCTGGGCCGCGAGCACACCTGGGAGGACGAGTTCAAGCAGTGGCTGAACGACCCGAACAAGGACCTCTCCCGCGGCGGGGAATATGCCTCCAACATCTTCAACGCCCTCTTCGGCGACCACACGCCCTTCCTCTTCAACGGCAACCTGCGCAACTTCGGCCTAGTGGACAACCTGCCCGAAGGCGCCTGCGTGGAGGTGCCCGTCATCGCTTCCCGCGCGGGCATCCAGCCCATCCATGTGGACCCGCTGCCCGACCACATCGCCATCCTGGTCAACACTCTCTCCCGCTGCGAGGAGCTGGCGGTCAAGGGCTTCCTGGCCGGCGACCCGGAGATGATCTACCACGCCATCTGCTTTGACCCCCTGACGGCCAGCGTGCTGAGCCTGCAGGAAATCCGCGACATGACCAACGAAATGTTCGAAAGGAACAAGAACTATCTGCAGTATTTTAAATCCCTGAGGGTTTAAAAAAAAACAGGAGGATTTCGCAATGAACAGACGTTTCCTGGCCCTGCTCCTCGTTCTGGCGCTGCTGCTGCCCGCGCTTGCCGCCCCCGCGCTCGCCCAGGAGAAAATCGTGCTGAAATACTGGGCGCACCAGAACGAAGGCTGGAACAAGTCCCACAACGACATCGTCGCCCGCTTCAACGCCTCCCAGGACCGCATCGAGGTGAAGACGGAGTTCTTCCCCTACGACGACTTCCAGGCCAAGACCCAGACCTCCCTCATCGCCAAGGAAGGCGGCGCGGACATCTACGAAATCTGGGGCGGCTGGGCCGCCGACTTCGCGCCCACCGGCGCGCTGGCCGAAGTTTCCCCGGAGCTGGCCAAACAGATCGAGGAAGACTACATGGCGCCCACCTACGGCACCTTCACCTGGGAAGGCAAGTACTACGGCGTCCCGCTGGAGTTCAACATCGAGTCCGGCGGCCTGCTGGTCTCCAAGACCCTCTTTGAGCAATACGGCGAGGCCTACCCCACCACCTGGGACGACATGATCCGCATCGCCCAGGCGCACTCCGAGTCCGACGGCGCCCTGATGAACATGAAGGGCTTCGACTTCGTCACCTGGGACAACGTGATGTACACCTGGATTTCCATGATCCTGTCCTCCGGCGGCAGCTACCTGCGCGAGGACGGCACCCTGAACCTGACCTCCCCCGAGGCCGTGAAGGCGATGGAGGACCTGGTCAGCTACGTGAAGACCACGCCCATCACCAACGTCGACCCCCTGGTGGGCGGCGGCGACAACGAAGGCCATTACAACCTAGCCGAAGGCCGCGGCCTGATGGTCGCCCGCGGCCCCTGGGTGCTCTCCGAGCTGAGCGAAATCTACGGCCTGCAGCTGGGCACGGACATCGACTACATCCCCATGCCCTGGTACGGCGACAAGGTGGCCTTCGCGGCCGAGACCGGCTGGGGCCTCGCCGTGTCCTCCGCCAGCCCCAACCAGGAGGCGGCCTGGGAGTTCATCGCCTTCATGACGCAGGAAGAGAACATCATCCCCCACCTCATCGCCTGCGGCATGTTGCCAGCGCGCAAGTCCCTGCTGGACAACGAGGCCTACCTGGCCGCCATGCCCCACGTGAAGCCCCTCATCGACATCCTGCCCGAGGGCCAGTACCTGGGTTACTTCAACACCGACGTGTTCAAGGAGAACATCAACAACACCTTCATCGAGCTGACCACCACGGACACCTACGCCACCGTGGCCGACGCCCTGGCGGCGCTGGAGAAGAAGCTCAACGCCGACCTCTTCGGCAAATAACCCGACGGCCGCCGGGCGGCTGGGCCCGCCCGGCGGTATTTCCGGCCCCGGGCCCCCGCCCGTCCGGCCGGGGAAGGACGCGCTGATGAAAAACAACCGCTTCGTCGCGGCGGTGCTGGTGCCGGTGTTCCTGCTGATGCTGGCCTTCCTGTTCCTGCCGCTGCTGCTGGGGCTGGGCATCTCCTTTTTCGACTACAACCCCCTGCGCAGCGCCAACACTTTCATCGGCCTGGACAACTACCTCAAGCTGGCGCGCGACCCGGTGTTCCTGAAGGTGCTCACCAACACGCTGTGGTTCGTGTTCGTCACCGTCGCCCTCAACATCGTCTTCACCCTGCTGCTGTCCCTGCTGGTCTCTAGCCTTCCCTCCAATAAGCTCCGCAGCTTCTTCCGCATGCTGTTTTTCCTGCCCTGCATCGCGCCCATGGTCGGCTCCACCGCGGTGTGGGGCAGCCGCATCTTCCACCTGCGTACCGGGGTGCTCAACAACCTCATCACCAGCCTGGGCGGCAAGCCCGTCAATTTCCTGGGCGACGCGCAGGTGGTCATGTGGGCGCTCATCCTTTTCACCCTCTGGGTGGACTTCGGCTACAACACCGTGCTGTTCTCCGCCGGCCTGGACGCCATCCCCGTCACCTTCCAGGACGCGGCCAAAATCGACGGCGCCAACGCCCGGCAGCGCTTTTTCCACATCACCCTGCCGCTGCTTGAGCGCACGTTCGTGTTCGTGCTCATCATGACGCTGATTTCCCATTTTCAGATGTTCGTGCAGTTCCAGACCCTGGCCAACCGCGGCGGGCCCAACTACGCCTCCACGGTGCTGACGCTGTACGTATACAACCTGGGTTTCATCAACAAGGACATGGGCTACGCCTCCACCATCGCCCTGGTGCTCTTCGCCATCATCATGGTGGTGACGCTCGTCCAGCGGCGGTTCATGAAGACGGACTGGGAGTATTGAGCGATGATGAAACAAATGAGGATCAAGCCCCGCTTCTCCCCGGCCCATTGGCTGGCAGCCATGCTGCTGGCCGTCGTCGCCGCGCTGGTGGTCACGCCCTACCTGCTCATGCTGCTGTCCTCCTTCCGGACGACGGCGGAGATGATGCGCAACCCCGGCGTGGTTCTGCCCATTGAGTGGACGCTGTCGGGCTATATCAAGGTGTTCCAGCGGGCGCCCATCCTGCGGTGGTTCCTCAACTCCCTGACCATCACCGGCTCGGTCACCCTGGCGGTGCTGTTCACCAGCACCATCACCGGCTTCGTCTTCGCCAAGTACCGCTTCCCTTTCAAGGAAGCGCTGTTCATGCTGCTGCTGGCGACGATGATGATTCCCTCCCAGGTGACCCTGATCCCCTCCTTCCTTATCGTCAACGCGCTGGGCCTGTACAACCGCCTCTGGGCGCTGATCGTCCCCGGCCTGGTCAGCGTGTTCGGCATCTTCCTGGCGCGCCAGTTCATCTCCGAGGTGCCCGACAGCCTGTGCGAGGCCGCCCTCATCGACGGATGCAGCAGCCCGGGGCTGTACTTCCGCGTCATCCTGCCCCAAATCCGCCCCGCCATCAGCGCCCTGGCCATCTTCACCTTCCTGGGCACCTGGAATGACTACCTGGGGCCACTGATCATGCTCAGCGAGGTGGAGCGCATGACCCTGCCCCTGGCGCTGACCTTCTTCAACACCAACCACCACATGGACCTGGGCGCCACCATGTCCGCTGCCACCCTGGTGATGCTGCCGGTCATCGTGGTCTTCCTGCTGTTCCAGAAGCAGTTCATCAAGGGCGTTTCCATCACGGGCATGAAGTAAGGCGCCCCTTGCCGTCAAACGGAGGTCGGCCTATGGACCTGAGGCTGTCGGAATACCAGCCGGTATCCCAGCTGGTCACCCCGGTTCACGAAATCCACGTTCCCCGCTTCCCGGTCATCGACGTGCATACCCACTTCGGCCCCATGGTGCTGGGGCCTGAATATGAAAAGGAATACGACACGGAGCAGGTGCTTGGTAACCTTGCACGGTTCGGTGTGGAGCAGGTCTGCAACCTGGAGCTGGTCTGGGACGGGGAGCTGGAGCGCATGAACCGCAAGACCGCGGGGCAGGAGGGCCGCCTGTTCACCTTCCCCTCCGTGGATGTGTCCCGGTATGAGGAGCCGGGGTTTGAGGATGGCGTCCGCCGGTCCATGGCCGCCTACGCCCGGGCCGGGTACAGGGGCGTCAAGCTGTGGAAGAACATCACCCTGTACCTGAAGGACAGCCAGGGCGGACACATCCGCCTGGACGACCCGAAGCTCGCCTGCGTCTTCGACGCCGCGGGGGAAAACGGGCTCGTCGTCCTCATCCACATCGCCGACCCCAAGGCCTTTTTCACCCCCTTCGATGGGCGCAACGAGTATTACGAATGCCTGGTGGAAAGCCCGGAGTGGGATTTCTCCGGCCCCGGGCATTTCAGTTTCCGGGAACATATGGAAATGCAGGAGGCCGTTCTGTCGCGCCATCCGGGCACTGTCTTTGTCATCGCCCACTGCGGCTCCTGCTCGGAGGACCTGGGCTACGTGAGCGGCCTTCTGGACCGCTTCCCGAACCTGTACGTCGACATCGCCGCGCGCATCAACGGGCTGGGCCGCCAGCCCTACGCGGCGCGCCGCTTTTTCCTGCGCTATGCCGACCGCGTGCTCTTCGGCACCGACTTTATCGCCGGCCAGGACCCAGCGGAGCTGTACCCCTACTACTACCGTTTCCTGGAAACCTTCGACGAGTACTTCGACTACGCGCCCCCCGGCAGCGAAAACTCCATGGGCCGGTGGAAAATCTACGGCATCGGCCTGCCCGACGACGCGCTGCGGTTGGTGTACCGGGATAACGCCCGCAGGCTGCTGAAGCTCGAATAAGGGGAAAGCCGCGCAAATCAACTAGTCCGGGGATTTCGTCCACCCGGGCTCAGACTGTCAAAAAACCCTGCTGTTAAGGTGATAACCAGGGGGCGTCGGGGGCATCAGCCCCCCGATGTTCATCGTATCGTCCGGCAATGCCCGACGTGCGGGGCGTTTTCGCGAACAGAGAGACATCCCGCAGCCATCCTCCGAATTGATAAGGGTCCGCAGACCTTTTTGACAAGAAAGGGCGCCAGGGGCGAAATCGCCCCGGGCGCCCTGACAGTCAGGCAGCCGGCTGCCTTCTCACCACAAATCGTGCACCGGGTCGCGGATGAGGCGGTCGTACACGGCACGGATGCCCTTCATCTGCCCGTCCGTCAGCTTCGGCATCCCGGAGGCCTTGACGTTCTCCCCGATCTGCTCCGGGCGGCTGGCGCCGGTGATGACGCAGCTGACCGCGTCCTGCATCAGAATCCACCGCAGGGCGTCCAGGGTCAGCTGCTCCCCGCCCAGCAGCCTGCGCAATTCCTCCACCGCCTCCAGCCCCCGCTCGTAGTCGACGCCGGAGAAGGTCTCGCCCTTGTCGAAGGACTCGCCCTTGCGGTTGAAGAAACGGTGGTCCTCCTTGCCGAAGGAGGAATCCTTCGAGAATTTCCCGGTCAACAGCCCGCTGGCCAGCGGCACCCGCACGATAATGCCAACGCCCTTCTCCAGAGCCTGCGGGAAGAGCCGCTCCTGCGGCCGCTGGCGGAAGAGGTTGTAGATGACCTGGATGGACTCCATGCCCTCGAACTCCATCGCCTTGAGGCCTTCCTCCACCCGCTCCACGCTCACGCCGAAGTGCCTGATTTTGCCTTCCTTTTTCAATTTCCGCAGTTCTTCGAAAATCTCGGGCCGGTAATACACGTCCGTGGGCGGGCAGTGCAGCTGGATGAGGTCCAGCGTCTCCGACTGCAGGCGCTTCAGGCTGTCCTCCGTATACTTCCGGACGGCATCCGGCGTATAGCCGGCGGACACGTGGGGCGTAATCTGCCGGCCGCACTTGGTGGCGACGTGGACCTTGTCCCGCTTGCCCTTCAGGAAGCGGCCGATGCTGCGCTCGCTTTCGCCGTTTGAGTACACGTCCGCCGTATCGAAGAAGTTGATGCCCCGCTCGAACGCCGCCTCCAGGGTAGCCTGCGCGGTCTTCTCGTCGTAGGCCTCGCCCCACTTCCCGCCCAGCTGCCAGGTTCCCAGCGAGATTTCGGACACCTTCATCCCCGTGCTGCCCAGTTCCCGGTATTTCATTCCGCTTCCCTCCATCGCCTTTCGCGCGGGCGAACCCCGCCCGTGCCTGTATACAGGCCTCTTCCCGCATTATACCCCGGAACCCGGGCGCAGCCGCCTTTTTCCCAACACAAAACCCTCCCGCAGGGGGAGGGCTTGCCGGCTGCCTGCCTTCAGGCTTCGCCATGGGGTTCCTGGCTGGGGTGGCAGGGTTCGAACCTACGAGTGCGGGAGTCAAAGTCCCGTGCCTTACCGCTTGGCTACACCCCACCGCCGCCGCGCGGGAGGGAAAAATGGGGTGGGTGATGGGAGTTGAACCCACGACTTCCAGAGCCACAATCTGGCGCTCTAACCACTGAACTACACCCACCGCATGCTGGCGCGCCTGAAGGGATTCGAACCCCTGGCCCACGGCTTAGAAGGCCGTTGCTCTGTCCGACTGAGCTACAGGCGCATCACCGTCGGGGCAGCGCGCGGGCGCGAAGCCCTGCCGCTGACGGTTTTTGATAGTAGCACAAGGCTCCGCGGGTGTCAATCGAGGGAAAACCGTCCCGGCGGAGCGCTCCGCGGGCGGCTCCTTACGGCGCCTCCGGCTTCGGGTCGTCCCAGCCGCGGTAGACCTGCAGGCCGAAGATGTTCGCCTGGGTCAGGTAGCGGGGGTGCTCCCGCCAGCCGCCCTGGGTGGACAGCCAGGCGGTGTCGTTGATTTCGGTGCCGGGCAGCGCCGCGCGCAGGGCGTCCATCTGCCCCTCGGGCAGCCGGGGCTTGATCTGCGTGACCCACAGCCGCTCCAGCCAGGTCATTTCCATCAGCGGCGTCACGTCCGCCACGCTTGTCCAGGAGATGTTCAGGTCCTTGAGCTTGGTCAGTTTCTGAAGCGGCGTCACGTCGGTGAAGGGGTTCATGAACAGCTCCAGGTATTCCAGGTCGGCCAGCTCCCCGATGACGGTCAGGTCGTCAATCTTGTTGTCCGCCATGATGAGGATTTTCAGCCCGGGCCACTGCCGGAGGAAGGCCAGGTCGTTGACGTGGTTGTGCCCCAGGTCCAGCGCCAGCAGGCCGGGCACGTATTTGAGGATGTCAAAGTCCCGGTTCTTGTAGAAGGGCTTGTGGTTGCCCTTGCGGGTGGAGAAGGCGGTCGCGTCGGTCCTCAGGGAATAGGTCAAAAAGCGCAGCGTGCAGTTGAGTTCCAGCCCAGGCCGGGCGGCCAGCAGCGCCTCGTACCGCTTCTGGTTGAGCGCGGCGCCGAAGGCCGTCAGCTTTGTCAGGTGCGGCATGCTTTGCACCGCCCACAGCAAGGATTGGTACCCGGTCATCTTGGCGTTCCCCAGGTCGGCTTCCGTGTCCGCCGTATGGAGCTCGCGGCCGAAGAGCGTGAAGGGGGCGGAAAACAGCACGCCGGGGTAGGCCAGGCTCAGCGCGGCCAGGCTCTTGAGCTTCAGCCCGCTGCCCTCCAGGTAGACGACCCGCGCCCGCGGAAGGGAGCCCATGGCCTTCATCAGCTCCTTCTCGTCGCGCAGTTTGACGCCGCGGAGGTCCACCTCCTCCGCGTCCGGGGGGAAGGCCTTCCCGGCGACCCGGACCCCGGTTTCCCCGGCGGACCCGAAGAGGGGGAGCAGCAGGCAAAGGGCCGCCAGCAGGGCCATGAACCTTGTCGCTTTTCTCATCACTATCTCCTTATGTCGTCCCGCGGCGAGCGCCGCGCGGCATCCTGTCCGCCTCCCAGTATACCGGCGGCGGCGCGCCGCCGCAAGCGCGGGCAGGCGTTCGCACGCCAACGCATCCCATCGAACACAGGTGAAAAGCGCTCCCGACACGCCCGCCTGTCCCTTGGATTGTCCTCTGCGTTTTGGCTTCCATGCCCGCCTGTATACAGCCTTATGGGAAGAATTCCCCTCCGCCATTTGAGGGCGGACGGCCGGCAAACCGTGCTTCCATGACAACGCTTCCTGACGCCGGACTCCCGGTTGCTTACAAACCCGGCAGGTTGCACATCCACCGGGCGGTCACCCGCTCCCCTCCCAGGAAAACGGCGTCGACTTTCGAGAGGTTCCGCAGGTCTTCCAGGGGATTGCCCTCCAGAAGCAGCAGGTCCGCGGCCTTCCCGGGTTCGAGGGTTCCAAACCGGTCTGCGTTTTTCAGGATACGGGCCGCGTTGGCGGTTGCCGTCTGGATGGCTTCATATGGCGTCATGCCGCATTGTTCCATGAGCAGCAATTCCTCCGGCACACTCCCCAGCGTGTCCGAGCCGGCCCCAATCAGGATTCCGTGCCGGTGCGCCTTGCGGACGCTCTCCCGCTGGGGCTTGACCACTAGCTCCCGCATCAGATTCGCGAGCGCCTTGTTGCCGTTTTTCTCCTCCTTGTCCGCAACCGCCGTGATTCCGCTCATGGTGGGCACGTAATACACGTTCCTCCGCGCCATGATTTCCAGCGCCTTTTGCGAAAGGACGGCGCCGTGCTCGATGCCGTCGACGCCGCCCTCAAGCGCGTTGAGCACGGGCCCCTCGCCCATCGCGTGGACGGTCACGGTCCTGTTGTGGCTGTGCGCGGCGGAACAGGCGCTGGCGATTTCTTCCACGCCATACTCCGTCCAATCGGGATGCTCGTGCTCGGGCATTCCGCCGAGGCCCCCGCTGGCCATCAGTTTGATGAAATCCGCGCCGTGCTTGATCTCGTCGCGCGCCGCCTTCAATACCCCGTCCGGGCCGTCCGCCTCGACCGCGCCGGGGTAGCGGTGGGTTTCATGCCCGCCGGTCGGGGCGATGCCAAGGCCGCACACGTGGAGCCGGGGCCCGCGGATGATTCCGTCCGCCATCGCCTGCTTTAACGCGGTCGCCGTCCTGCCGACGGAGCAGCAATCCCGCAGGGTTGTGATTCCCCGGGAAAGCTCATACCACGCGTTTTGCGCGGCGAACAGCATCCTGCGGGCGTCGCTTGCGTTCTCGACGGCCGGCGCACCGGTTCGGAAGGCGCCTGTCTGGCGGTGAAGGTGCCTGCGGTTGATGTGGACGTGCAGGTTGACCAGGCCCGGAAGGAGCGCTTTGCCCTGCGCTTCCCATACGTCCCCTCCGCTGAGAGCCGCGCCGATTTCGGCGATGACGCCGTTCTCCACCCGCACGTCCGCCTGGTAGGGCTCCCGCCCGGTGCAATCGATGAGAAGGCAGCCCCTGATAATCATGTCCGTTTCCTTTCAGCTCCCCGGAGCCCTTGTCATGCCCGTCATCAGGGCCGATGGCGCCGTCCTTCGCCCGGCCGTCGGCTGTCACCGCGTGAGAGGCCTGTTCCAAACCGAAGGGCTTCCGCCATGGCTCACCACGAGCGGCTTTTCGTCCATTCGACCGAACGCGGCATGCCGCGCGCTTGATTTCTTCCCGCTTTTTAAACCGCGGCCGGTGCCTGCCGCGCATCCTGGCTTATTGTCCGGCTGGTTTCCGGCCTGCTTGCGCTACCGGGGATTGTGGCAACATCCGCGCAAAAAAGCAAGACGAGCCGGCCGCCCTTCCGGCGGGAGCGGCGCCATGCAGGAGCGGTCAGAAAGCGCGGTGTTCCGGCGGCCTCGAAGAGGCGCCTGCGGCCGGCACGCTATCCCGTCCGCCGGAAGTGTGACGGACTGCAGGGAAAACAGCGACAACAGCAGTGATTGCGGTTGAACGCGCATGGCAGGCGACCTCCCGCTAAGCACCAAAACGCGTACCGTCCCCCCGCAATCCGCTGCCTGCGCGGCAATCCGCCAATGCGGTGAATCCATTTTCCAAAGCGCATCGCCCCAGTCATTTGCATTGCGCCCCCTCGCTCTGTATAATCAGGAAAATTCCGCCAAAAGGAGCGTGGTTCCCCTCATGGATGACCCCGGCTCGCCCTCGGTGCTCGGTTCCCTCGTCCTCATCCTCGTCCTCACCCTGGTCAACGCCTTCCTCGCCGGAGCCGAAATGGCCTTCGTCTCGCTCAACCCGGCCAAAATCCGGGAACTGGCGGAGAAGGGCGACAAGAGAGCCCGAAAAGTCCAAAAGCTGCTCGCAAGCCCCGATTCCTTCCTGTCCGCCATCCAGGTCGGCATCACCTTCGCGGGCTTTTTCAATTCCGCCTCGGCATCCCAGGCCTTCCTGAGCCGCCTGGCGCCGGCGCTGGGCCATTTTCCGGCAGCGGAGACCCTGGCCAACCTGATTCTGACCCTCGCCATCTCCTACGTGTCCCTGGTGCTGGGCGAGCTGTACCCCAAGCAGCTGGCGCTGCAGATTCCGGAGCAGTACGCGAGGGGCAGCGCCGGCGCCATCCTGCTGCTGCGCGCCGCCTTCCGGCCCTTCATCTGGCTGCTCAACGTGTCCGTGGGGCTGCTCAAGCGCCTGACGCCAATCGACTTTTCCAAGAAAGAGGAAAAGCTCACCCGGCAGGAGATGAAGGCCCTGCTCAACTCCAGCCGCAACGACGGCGCAATCGACACGGACGAGTTCAACATGATGCGCGGCGTCCTCTCCCTGGACACCCGGCTGGTGCGCGAAATCATGGTGCCCCGGGTGGACACGGACATGCTGGACGCGGAGGACCCCTTCGAGAAGAACATGGAGGTGCTGCTCACCCAGCTGCGCTCCCGCATCCCGCTGTACGAGGAGGACAAGGACAACATCCTGGGCATCATCCACCTCAAGGACGTGCTGCTCAACCTCCAGGCCTTGAACGAGCGCCGCATGGACCTGCGGGACATCGCCCGCCCCGCCCTGTTCATCCCCGACACCATGTACACCGACGAGCTGCTGGTGCAGTTCCAGAAGTCCAAGCAGCACCTGGCGGTCCTGGTGGACGAGTTCGGCGGCATGGTCGGCATCGTGACGCTGGAGGACCTGATTGAGGAAATCGTGGGCGACATCCAGGACGAGTATGACGACGACGACGACGCCCCCCTGCAGATGACCGGGGAGAACGAGGCGGTGCTGCTGGGCAGCCTGGCCTTGAACGACGTCAACCGCGCCTTCGACCTGAACATCCAGTCCGAGGGGGCGGACACCATCGCCGGCTACGTCATCGAGCGGTTGGGCTACATCCCCAAGCCCGGCGCGGAGCCGGAAATCCAGGGCGAGGGCTTCACCCTCAAGGTGCTGCGCGCCCGCAACACGCGGGTGGAGGCGGTGCGCCTGACGCTCCACCGCGAAGCGGCGCCGGGCAAAGCGCCGGAGGAAGCGGGCTGGGAGCCCTGACGCGCGGGGCCGGGACAGCCCGGTCCCGGCCTGTTTCACGTGAAACACCCACGGAAAGGAATAAGGGTTGAAAGTATTCAAGTTCATGCGGCCGGAATGGAAGGCGCTGCTGATGGTCTTCCTGCTGCTGGGCGTACAGGCCTTCAGCGAGATGGCGCTGCCCGGCTATACCTCCGCGCTGGTCAACGTGGGCGTGCAGCAGGGCGGCGTCCCCTCCCCGCTGGCGGATTCCCTCTCCCACGCCTCCCTGCAGGGGCTGCTGCCCCTGATGGACGGCGAGGCGGAGCGCCAGGCCGTCCTGGACGCCTACCGGCCGGAGGGCGAAGTATACCATCTGCGCCCGGGCCTGGACGCGGCGCGGCGGCAGGCCGCCGAGCAGGCGCTGACCCTGCCCATGGCGCTGTCCTTCACCCTGGAAAACCAGCCCGGCGGGGACGTGATGCTCAAGGGCCTGCGCAGCGGGCTCGTCAGCCGGGAAACGCTGGCCGCCAGCATGAAGGACCGCGTCCCCCTGGAAGGCGCCGCCGCGGAGCAGTTCCTCCGCCAGGCCGCAGTGCAGTACGTGCGCGCGGAATACGGCCGCCTCGGCATGGATACGGACCGGGTGCGCAACGCCTTCTTGTGGGACCAGGGGCTCAGGATGCTGGGGCTGACCCTGCTCTCCGGCCTGGCCGCCCTGCTGGCCGCCTACTTCTCCAGCCGCTCCGCCGCGCGCGTCGGCCGCAGCCTCCGCGGGCGGATTTACGCGAAGGTGCTCTCCTTTTCCCGGGCCGAAGTGGACCGCTTCTCCACCGCCTCCCTCATCACCCGCTCCACCAACGACGTCAGCCAGGTGCAGAACACCGGTGTGATGATGATGCGCATGCTCTTTTACGCGCCCCTGCTGGCCGTCGGCGGCATCTGGCGGGTCGTTCAGGCCAACACGGGCCTGGGCTGGATCGTGGCGGTCACGGTGGTGGCGATGGTGCTGCTGGTCGTCTTCATCGCCCGGGTGGTCACGCCGAAGTTCAAGGTGCTCCAGCGCCTTATCGACCGGATGAACCTGGTCTCCCGCGAGAACCTGACGGGCGTGCAGGTCATCCGCGCCTTTTCCCGGGAGGCGCAGGAGGCGGAGCGCTTCCGCGGGGCCAACCGGGAACTGACCCGCGTCACCCTGTTCATCAACAACGCCTTCAGTTTCGTCATGCCCATGATGATGCTCATCGTCAACGTGGTGGTCGTGCTCATCCTGTGGTTCGGCGCCGGGGGCATCGAACAGGGCCGCCTGCAGGTGGGCGACATGATCGCCTTCATCAGCTACACCATGCAAATCGCCTTTTCCTTTATGATGATGGCGATGTTCAGCTCCGTCATGCTGCCCCGCGCCGAGGTGGCCGCGCAGCGCGTGGACGAGGTGCTCACGACCGAGCCCGGCATTGAAAGCCCCGCGCAGCCCCAGGCGCCGTCGGCGGCGGAAAAGGGCTTCCTGCGCTTTTCGGACGTGTCCTTCCGCTACCCGGATTCCGCCGAGGAGGTGCTGCACGGGCTGACGTTCGAGATGCGGGAGGGGCAGACCGCCGCCGTCATCGGGGCGACAGGCTCCGGCAAGTCCACCCTGCTGCAGCTGATTCCCCGCTTCTTCGACGTCACCGGCGGGAAAATCACCCTGGACGGCGTAGACCTGAGGGACTGGGACCTTTCGGCGCTGCGCGCGCAGTTCGGCTTCGTGCCCCAGCAGGCCCAGCTGTTCTCCGGAACCATCCAAAGCAACCTGAAGTACGCCGACCCCGATATGGACGACGCGCGGATGGAGCGCGCCGCGCGCCTGGCCCAGGCGGAGCGCTTCATCGCCGAACGCGGGGAAGGCTACGGCAGCCCGGTCGCCCAGGGGGGCGGCAACCTCTCCGGCGGGCAGAAGCAGCGCCTGTCTATCGCCCGCGCCATCGCGGCCGCGCCCCGCTTCCTGCTGTTTGACGATTCCTTCTCGGCGCTGGACTACCGCACCGACCTGAAGGTCCGGCAGGCGCTGAAGGAGGAGCTGGGCGGCGCCGGCGTAATCATCGTCGCCCAGCGCATCGCGACGGTCATGCAGGCCGACCGCATCATCGTGCTGGAGGACGGGCGCCTGGCCGGACAGGGCACGCACCGGGAGCTGATGGAAAGCTGCCCCGCCTACCAGCAAATCGCCAGGAGCCAGCTGTCCGACGAGGAGCTGGGCCTGAAAGGAGGGGATGGGCATGTCTGAGCGGCAGCGGGCCGAGCGCGGGCGGGGCCCGGGGAACCGGCACGGGCCGGGCGCGGTGGAAAAACCCAAGAATTTCAAGGCCGCCTTCCGGCGCCTGACGCAGGCGCTCCACCCCTGGAAAGGGCGGCTCCTCCTCTGCGGCGTCCTCTCGGCGCTCAGCGCCGTCATCGGCATCTTCGGCCCCAAAATCACCGGACAGGTGACCACGGCCATCTTCGAGGGCCTGCTGCTCCGGGTCAGGGGCGGCGGGGGCATCGATTTCGCCTTCATCGGGCGCACGCTGCTGTTTCTGCTGGGCCTCTACCTGCTCTCCGCCCTGTTCTCCTTCTTCATGCACCGCCTCATCGCCCGCGTCACCGCCGATTTCAGCTTCTCCCTGCGCCAGGGCATCGGGGAGAAAATCCACCGCGTGCCCGCCGGCTACTTCGAGAAGACCGCCGTGGGCGACGTGCTCTCCCGCATTACCAACGACGTGGACTCCGTCTCCCAGAACCTCAACAACGTGTTCACCCAGCTCATCTCCGGCCTGGCGACGCTGGTGGGCGTGACGGCGATGATGTTCACCATCAGCCCCCTGATGGCGGCCCTGGTCCTGCTGGTGGTGCCCGTCTCGATGGTGCTGGCGCGGGTCATCTTCACCGGCTCCCAGAAATACTTCAAGGCCCAGCAGCGCCAGCTGGGCGAGCTGTCCGGGCAGGTGGAGGAGACCTTCTCCGGCCACCAGGTGGTGCAGGCTTTCCGCCAGGAGAGCGCCGCCGTCGCGCGGTTCGAGGAAACCAACGGCGCGCTGTACGAAAGCGCCTGGAAGAGCCAGTTCTTCACCAGCCTCATGCACCCCATCATGACTTTCGTGGGCAACCTGGGCTACCTGCTGGTGGTGGTGTTCGGCGCCGCGCAGGCGGCCGTGGGCCGCATCTCCGTGGGCGACATCCAGGCCTTCATCCAGTACGTGCGCAACTTCATGCAGCCGCTGATGTCCTTCGCCCAGGTGACCGGGCAAATCCAGACCATGGCCGCCGCCGCGGAACGGGTGTTCGAGTTCATGGACGTGGAGGAGGAGAGCGAGCCGGAAAACGCCCCCGCCCTGGGGCCGGTGAAGGGGCGCGTGTGCTTTGAGCACGTGCGCTTCGGCTACGACCCGGGCACCATCGTCATCCAGGATTTCTCCCTGTGCGTGCAGCCCGGGCAGACCTGCGCCATCGTGGGCGAGACCGGCTCGGGCAAGACCACCCTGGTCAAGCTGCTGATGCGCTTTTACGAGCCGCTCTCCGGCCGCATCACCCTGGACGGCACGGACCTGGCCACCCTGACCCGCCGGGAAGCCCGCAGCGCCTTCGGCATGGTGCTGCAGGACACCTGGCTGTTCTCCGGCAGCATCCTGGAAAACATCCGCTACGGCCGCCCGGACGCGACGGACGAGGAGGTCAAGGCCGCCGCCGCCGGCGCGCACGCGGAGCACTTCATCCTCACCCAGCCCGGCGGCTATCAGATGGAAATCAACGAGGAGGCGGACAACGTGTCCTCCGGGCAGAAACAGCTGCTCACCATCGCCCGCGCCATGCTGGCGGACAAGCCCGTGCTCATCCTGGACGAGGCCACCAGCAACGTGGACACCCTGACCGAGCACCGCATCCAGGAGGCCATGCGCCGGCTGATGAAGGGGCGCACCAGCTTTGTCATCGCCCATCGCCTGTCCACCATCCGCGGGGCCGACCTCATCCTGGTCATGCACCAGGGCGAAATCGCCGAGCACGGCACCCACGAGGAACTGATGCGCAAGGGCGGCCGCTACAAGGAGCTGTACGAAAGCCAGTTCGAGCCGGCCTGAACCCTGTCCCCCTTTCCCCGCGGGCGGATTGTTTCACGTGAAACAATCCGCCCGCCCCGTAAAAGCCGGAAGGAGGCCGTGAAGGATGCTTCCAGACGCCCATCTGCGCGCGCTGCGGGAATTGAGCCGGCTGCTGGGCCCCTGCGGGGGGCTGGTCTGGGCGCTGACCGGCAGCGCCGCCTTCGCCCTGCGGGGGATGGACCTCACACCCCGTGACATCGACCTGGTCGCCGACCGCTCCGGCGCCTGCCGCGTCGGACGGCTGCTGAAGGACGCCTGCCTCCGGCCGGTGTCCCCCTCCTGGTCGCGCTACGTCCGCTCCCATTTCGGGCAGTTCGAGGTGGCGGGCGTGAAGGTGGACGTGATGGGCGACCCCTCCTACCTGGGCTTCTCGGACGGTTGGACCGCCCCCGCCCCGCTGCCGCCCCTCATCGAAACCTATGAATCCGGCGGCCTGCGCCTGCCGGTGCTGTCCCTCGCCCGGGAGGAAATCGTCTGCCGGCTGATGCGGCGGGACGCCCGCGCGGAGCAAATCGGGGCGTTCCTGCGGACGCGGGGCGGCTGAGGGCGCTGGCACCCGCCCCTTCCTCCCTCCAGGCGCAAATCCCCGAAAACTGACCGGTTCCGCCCATCAGGCGGGCCGGAGGTGCTATAATGCCCTTACTGGAATCAGGCCGGCGGCCGCGCGCAAGGGAAGCGCGGCATCGCCCGGCCATGCCCGCGGATTGCGCCCAAAGACGGAAAGGCGCGGGTCCGCCGGGGGAAAGGGGCGCGAATGGACGGGGAAGTGACCATCCGAAAAGGCTTTGAATACGCGAAGGAGGCGTTCGCCCAAAGGGGCGTGGACGCGGAAAGCGCCCTCCTGAAGGCGGACGCGGTGCCCGTGTCCATGCACTGCTGGCAGGGGGACGACGTGGGCGGGTTCGACGGCGCGGACAGCCTCACCGGCGGCATCGCGGTGACCGGCAACCACCCCGGCCGCGCGCGCAACCTTGAAGAACTTCAGCAGGACATCCGCAAGGCCATGTCCCTGATCCCGGGGACGTCCAAGCTCAACCTGCACGCCTGCTATGCCGTCAAGAACGGGAAGGCCGTCGACCGGGACGCCTACACCCCCCGCGAGTTCGCCCCCTGGGCGGATTTCGCGAAGGAGGAGGGCCTGGGCCTGGACTTCAACCCCACCTATTTTTCCCATCCCATGATGGACGGCAACCTGTCCCTGTCCAGCCCGGACGAAACGAAGCGCCGCTTCTGGGTCGAGCACGGCAAGCGCTGCCGGGAAATCGCCCTGGACTTCGCCCAGAAGCTGGGCCGGCCCTGCGTGGTGAACTTCTGGATGCCCGACGGCATCAAGGACACCTGCGTGAACACCCCCGCCTTCAGGGAGCGGATGACCCGCTCGCTGGACGAAATCTTCGGGGACAAGGCGGGGGAAGGCCCCGCCCCCAGCGCGCTGGAAAGCAAGCTGTTCGGCATCGGCGCCGAAAGCTTCACCGTGGTCAGCCACGAGTACGCGCTGTGCTACGCCCTCACCCGCGGCCTCATCCCCACGCTGGACACCGGCCACTTCCACCCCACCGAGACGGTCTCCGCCAAGATGACCGCGGTGCTGGGCTTTTTCGGCAGGGCACTGCTCCACCTGAGCCGGCCCGTGCGCTGGGACAGCGACCACGTGACGGCGCTGGACGACGAACTGCAGCGCATCATGGACGAAATCGTCTGGAACGGCCTGCAGGACCAGGTCGCCTTCGGCCTGGACTATTTTGACGGCTCCGTCAACCGCGTCGCCGCCTGGGCCATCGGGATGCGCAACGCCCGCAAGGCGCTGCTGTCCGCCTTCCTGGCGCCTTCCGCGGACATCCGCAGGGCGGAGGAGGACGGGGATACGACGAAGCGGCTGGCGCTGCTGGAGGAGCGCAAAACCCTGCCCCTGGGCGCGGTGTGGGACTATTACTGCCTCACCCGCGGCATTCCCGGGGACGGAAGATGGACGGCGGAAATCGCCAGGTATGAAAAGGAGGTCCAAAGCGCCAGGGGCTGAGGCCCCCGGGGCGGAGGGAGCGCGTATGGAAACTTTTTTCGGGCGGCACCGGGAAGCCCTGGCCGCCTTCTCCCGGATGTCCGGCGCCGTCGGCCGCCGCGCGGACTACGTGCAGGGCGGGGGCGGCAACACCTCGGTCAAGCTGGAAGGCGGGGACATGGCCATCAAGGCCTCCGGCTTCCACCTGCTGGACGTGCAGCCGGACGCCGGCTATGCGGTGCTGGACGGCGCCCGGCTGCGCGCGTTTTACCTCTCCCATGAGCCGGGGGACTTCGGGGACGCGGAGGCGGCGGGCGCCCGGGAGGCCAGGGACGCCACGCGGGCCGTCGACGGGCTTTTGCCCCTGCGCCCCTCGGTGGAGGCGGGGTTCCATTCCCTGCTCTCCCGCTTCGTCGCCCACTCCCACAGCGTTTACGGCAACCTGGCCGCCTGCTGCAGGGAGGCGGAGGCGGTCGCCCGCGAGGCCCTCGCCGGCGCGCCCTATTCCTTCGCGCTGACGCCCTACGTCAACCCAGGGGCGCTGCTGACCTTCACCATCCGCGACGCCGCCCGCCGGGTTGAACGGGAAACGGGCAAGGCGCCCGCGGTGCTGCTGATGCGCAGCCACGGGCTCATCGCGCACGCGGACGGCGCGGAGGACTGCCTGGCGCTCCACGAGGACGCCAACGCCCGCTTCCAGCGCTTTTTCGGCGTGAAACCCTCGGATTTCCCGCAGCCGCAAATCAGGAAAACCCCGGAAGGGTTTGTGTCGGACACGCCCTGGCTGTGGGAGCGCCTGAAAGGCGGCCGCTACCCGGACAGCCGGCTTTTGGGCGAGCCGCTGTACCCCGACCAGATGGTCTTCTTCAGGGGCACCCTGGGCGAATCCGCGCGGGTGGACCGGAACAGCGGGAAGGTTTCCTACCAGACCCCGCTAAAGGCCGCGCAGGCGGTGGAGGAAACCTTGTGCGCGGTGGTCTTCCTCATGGAGACCCTTGAAAAGCGCGGGCTGACCCCGGTCTCCATGGACGGCGCCGCCCAGGACTTCATCTCCGGCTGGGAAAGCGAAAAACACCGCAAGGCGCTGGCGGAGGGCAAGGCATGAAAACGCTGGACTTGCTGGCTTTCGACGTCGGCGCCTCCAACGGCCGGGGCATCGTCGGCCGCTTCGACGGGCGCCGCCTCACGCTGCACACCGTCGGGTACTTCGAGAACAACTTCGCGCAGCGCGGCGCCCTGTGCTTCTGGGATTACGGGAGCATCCTGGGCAGCGTCAAGGACGTGTTCAAAAAGGCGTACGCCCAGGGCTTCGACCCCCAGGCCTTCGGCATCGACACCTGGGGCGTGGACTACGGGCTGCTGGACGCGCAAGGCGCGCTGATCGAGGACCCCCGCGCCTACCGCAGCTCCACGGACGAGGAGATGCACGCCGCCTGGGCGCTCATCTCCAGGCGGGAGCTGTTCGAGCGCACCGGCATCGCCGCGCTGAACTTCAACACCGTCTTCCAACTCTACCGCCGGGTGATGGAGCGGGACCCCGCCCTCAGGCGGGCGCAGACCCTGCTGTTCATGCCCGACCTGCTGGGCTATTCCCTGACGGGCGAAAAAACAAGCGAATACACCATCGCCTCCACCTCGGGCCTGCTGGAGGTGCATTCCCGCGCCTTCTGCAGGGAAATCCTCTCCCGGCTGTCCATCCCCGAGCGCATCTTCACGCAGCTGGTCATGCCGGGCGCGCTCCGGGGCCGGCTGACGCGGGAAGCGGCGGCGGAGCTGGGCGCCCCCCGGGTGCCCTTCGCCACAGTCGGCGCGCACGACACCGCCAGCGCGGTGGCCGCCATCCCGGGCGAGGGCGACTTCGCCTTCTGTTCCTCGGGCACCTGGTCGCTGTTTGGCATCGAGACGGAGGAGCCGGTGCTGTCCGACTTCGTCTACGACGCCAACTTCGCCAACGAGGGCACCGTGCAGGGCGGCTACCGGCCGCTGAAGAACATCATGGGCCTGTGGCTCATCCAGGAATGCCGGCGCGCGTGGGCGGGGGACGGGGAAAAGCTGGACTGGGAGGACATCAAGGCGCAGGCCGCGCAGGCCGCCCCCCTGCGCAGCGTCGTCGACCCGGATCATCCCGAATTTTACAAGGCCGGCGATATGCCGGGTAAAATCCGGGCATACTGCCGCAGGACCGGGCAGCCTGAGCCGGGGAGCGTGGGCGAGCTCGCCCGCTGCGTGTACGAGTCCCTGGCGCTCAAATACCGCTGGGCGGTGGAGCGCCTGGGCGAGATGAAAGGCCGGCCCATCCGCAGCCTCAACATCACCGGCGGGGGCATCCAGAACCTGCTGCTCAACCAGATGGCGGCGGACGCCACCGGGCTGCCCGTGACCGCGGGCCCCATCGAGGGCGCGGCGATGGGCAACGCGCTGCTGCAGGCCGTCGCCCTGGGCGAAATCAAAAACCTGAAGGAGGCGCGCCAGGTCGTGCGCGACTCGGTGGAGACCCGGCGCTACGAGCCCCGCCCGGGCGGCGGGTGGGACGAGGCCTACGCGCGGATGCTGAAGAACATGGAGGCGGCGAAGAATGATTGACATGGGCAAGTGGGAGCGCATCGCGGCCCAGCATATCCGTCTGCGCAAGGCGGACGCGCCCGGCCGGCTGTCGGGCAGGGTGGTCGTCGTCACCGGCAGCGCCCAGGGCTTCGGCCGGGGCATCGCCGAGGAATTGTACAAGGAAGGCGCCCGCGTGCTCATCGCCGACCTCAACGAGCCCCTGGCGCGCGAGGCCGCGCAGGCCCTGGGCGAGCGCGCCGCGGCCTGCGCCGTCAACGTGGCGGATGAGGAAAGCGTGGCCAACATGGTCGCGCAGTGCGTGGAGCGCTTCCACGGGCTGGATTTGTTCATCTCCAACGCCGGCGTGCTCAAGGCCGGGGGGCTGGAGGAAATGGAGCTCAAGGACTTCGAGTTCGTCACCCGCGTCAACTACACCGCCTTCTTCCTCTGCGCGCGATACGCGGCGCGGGTCATGAAGGCCCAGCGCCAGGCCGACCCGGAGTGGACCGGCGACATCGTGCAGATCAACAGCAAAAGCGGCCTGCAGGGCAGCAACCGCAATTTCGCCTACGCCGGGGGCAAGTTCGGCGGCGTCGGCCTCACGCAGAGCTTCGCGATGGAGCTGGCCCCCTTCGGCATCAAGGTCAACGCCGTGTGCCCGGGCAACTACTACGACGGCCCCCTGTGGTCGGACCCGGAAAAGGGCCTGTTCGTCCAGTACCTGAAGGCCGGCAAGGTGCCCGGCGCGCGGACGGTGGAGGAGGTGCGCCGGTTCTACCTGGACAAGTCCCTCATCAAGCGCGGCTGCCTGCCCTCCGACGTCGCAAAGGCCGTCCTCTACTGCGTGGAGCAGCAGTACGAGACCGGGCAGGCCATCCCGGTCACGGGAGGCCAGGTGATGCTGAAATGATCGCCCGGGCAGTTCTGGACCGGCTCAACGCCGGGGACAGGGAGCAGCGGCTGGCGGCGCTTTCCGCCCTGCTGCCGGAAACGGCGTTCCCGCCCCGGGACCCCCGCTACATCAACAACCACATCCACACCGACTATTCCTTCTCGCCCTATTCGCCCTCCGCCGCCGTCTTCGCCGCGATGGCGGAGGGGCTGTGCACCGCCGGCATCGTGGACCACGACACCATCGCCGGCGCGGAGGAATTCATCGCCGCCGGCAAAATCGCCGGCCTGCCGGTCACTGTCGGCATCGAAACCCGCGTGTCCATGGAGGGCACGCCGTTTGAGGGCCTGCGCACCAACAACCCGGACCAGGCGGGCGTCAGCTACATGGTGCTCCACGCTATCCCCCACCAAAACATCGGGAGGGTGCAGGCCTATTTCGCCCCCCTGCGGGCGCACCGCAACGAGCGCAACCGGAAAATGCTGGACAACGTCAACCGGCTCACCGGCCTGAAACTGGACTTCGAGCGCAACGTGCTGCCGCTGTCGCGTGCCAAGGAAGGCGGCAGCGTGACGGAGCGCCACCTGATGCAGGCGCTCGCGCGCGCGGAGGACCCCGGGCGGGAGATGCCCGATGAGTACGACCGCATTGGAGCGCTGAAAAAGGAGTTCATCCCAAAAGTCTACGTGGACGCGGACAAGGAGTGCCCCCGGCTTGCGGAGTACATCCGCTTCTGCGAATCCTCCGGGGGCATCCTGGCCTACCCCTACCTGGGGGACGTGACCGCCTCGGTCACCGGGGACAAACGCGCCCAGCGGTTTGAGGACGAACACCTTGACAGTCTCTTTGAAATATTGAACAATTACGGTATCCGCGCCGTCACCTACATGCCCACGCGGAACACCCAGGCGCAGCTGGACCGGCTGCGCGCCCTGTGCCGGCGCTACGGGATGCTGGAAATCAGCGGGGAGGACATCAACTCCCCCCGGCAGAGCTTCATCATCCGCAAGATGGAAGACCCCCAGTTCGGAAACCTCATCGAAGCGACCTGGGAACTGATCAAACACGAAAACGGAGGACGGAACCCATGAAGACCAAGGCAGTCCGCCTGTACGGCAAAAACGACCTGAGGCTGGAGGAGTTCGACCTCTCCCCGATGACCGACGACAGCGTCATCTGCGAGGTGGTCACCGACAGCATCTGCATGAGCAGCTACAAGGCCGCCCTCATGGGCGGCGAGCATCCGCGCGTACCCGACAACGTGGCGGATAACCCCACCATCATCGGGCACGAGTTCTGCGGCCGCGTCCTGAAGGTCGGCAAGAACTGGGCGCACAAGTACAAGCCCGGCGACGGCTTCGTCATCCAGCCCGCCCATTCCTATGAAGGCTCCATCGAGGCGCCCGGCTACTCCTACCGCGACTGCGGCGGCGACGCGACCGTCGTGAGCATCCCGCGGGAAAACCTCGTTATGGACAGCCTGCTGCCCTACAACTCCGACGTTTATTTCCTGGGCTCCCTGACCGAGCCCTACTCCTGCATCATCGCCTCCTTCCACGCGATGTACCACACCCGGGACGGCGAGTACGTCCACGACATGGGCATTGTCAAAGGCGGCGACATGGCGCTGCTGGCCTCGGTGGGCCCGATGGGCCTGGGCGCGATCGACTACGCGCTGCACTGCGACCGCAAGCCCGGCCGGCTGGTGGTGACCGACATCGACCAGGCGCGCCTGGACCGCGCGGCCTCCATCTTCACCGTGGAGCACGCGAAGCAGCAGGGCATCGAGCTGCACTACGTCAACACCGGCAAGGTGGAGAACCCCGCCGAGTACCTGCGTTCCCTGACGGGCGGCAAGGGCTTCGACGACGTCATCTGCTTCGCCCCGGTGCGCCCGGTGGTCGAGCAGGCCGACGCCATCCTGGCGGTGGACGGCTGCCTGAACTTCTTCGCCGGCCCCTCCGACCAGAAGTTCTCCGCGATGATGAACTTCTACAACGTCCACTACAAGCGCACCCACATCTGCGCCACCTCCCACGGCAACGTGGACGACATGCGCGAGGCCGTCAGGATGATGGACGCCGGGCTGCTCAACCCCGCCGCCCTGGTCACCCACATCGGGGGCCTGGACGCGGTCATCGAGACCACCCTCAACCTGCCCAAGATTCCCGGCGGCAAGAAGCTCATCTACACCCACATCAGCCTGCCCCTGACCGCCATCGACGACTTTGAGGAAAAGGGCAAGGCCGACCCGCTGTTCGCTGAACTGGCCCGGCTGGTCAGGAAAACCCAGGGCCTGTGGAACGGGGAGGCGGAGAAACTGCTGCTTTCCCGCGCGAAACCCATCTGATTTACGGGCGCAGGGCATACACCCTGCGCCCCTTTTCCGGGAGACCGCCGTTCCTGCGGTTTCCCGCCCTTCAATCTGCCCGCCGCAAGGCCGGCTACGCGTCAGGAGGTATCATGGCCCATCCAGTCATCCTGCCCCGCCAGGGGCAATCGGTCGAAAGCTGCATCATCACCCAGTGGCACAAACAGGTGGGGGATTCCGTCAAGGAAGGGGACGTCCTCTTCAGTTACGAGACCGACAAGGCCTCCTTTGACGAAACCGCCAAGGCCGGCGGCACCTTGCTGGCCGTGTTCTTCCAGGAGGATGACGACGTGCCCGTCCTGACCACCGTTGCCGTCATCGGAGAGAAGGGGGAGGACGTCTCCGCCTTCGGTCCGGCCGGCGGCGGGGAGGCGCCCCCGCCCATGCCCGGGAAGGAAGCGGCGCCGGAAGCCCCCGCGCCCGCCGCGCAGGAACAGCCCAGGGAGCCGGCGCCTGCGCCCGCCGCGGCCGCGCAGGCCGGGGTGTCGCCCCGCGCGCGGATGACCGCCCAGCGCCTGGGCGTGGACCCCGCCGCCGCCAGCCCCACGGGCCCCCACGGCCGCGTCATCGAGCGGGACGTGTTCCTGGCCGCCCAGGCAGGCACCCAGCCGCAGCCCGCGGCCGCGGCGTCCGCCCCCGCGGCGCAGGCCCCCGCCGCGGCGCCCGGCGTGCGCGGCTACCGGGAGAACAAGCTGTCCAACATCCGCCGCGTCATCGCGAAAACCATGCACGAGAGCCTCTCCTCCATGGCGCAGCTGACCCACAACTCCTCCTTCGACGCCACGGCGCTGCTGGCCCTCCGCGCGCGCTTCAAGGCCGCGCCGGAAGCGCTGGGCGTGGGCGGCGTCACCGTCAACGACCTGCTCCTCTTCGCGGTCTCGCGCACCCTGATGCGGCACCCGGACCTCAACGCCCACTTCCTGGGCGACCGCATCCGGCAATACGACCATGTCCACCTGGGCGTCGCCGTGGACACGCCCCGGGGGTTGATGGTGCCCTCCCTCTACGACGCGGACACCAAGGGCCTGCTCCAGATTTCCGGCGAGGCCAAGTCCCTGGCCGCCGCCGCGCAGGCGGGCAGCATCAACCCGGACCTGCTGACCGAGGGCAGCTTCACGGTGAGCAACCTGGGCGCCCTGGGCATCGAGTCCTTCACCCCCATCATCAACCCGCCGCAGGTGGCCATCCTGGGCGTGGACTGCGTGGTGGAGCGCGTGCGCACCGTGAACGGCCAGCTGGCGGCCTACCCGGCGATGGGCCTGTCCCTGACCTATGACCACCGCGCGGTGGACGGCGCCCCGGCCTCGCGTTTCCTCAAGGACCTGGTCTCGGCGCTGGAAAACATCGACGTGCTGCTTGCGCTATAGGAGGCGGAATCATGACCTATGACCTGATTATCCTGGGCGGCGGGCCGGCCGGCTACCTGGCGGCGGAGCGCGCCGGGCACGCGGGGCTGAAGGTCGCCCTGGTGGAGGAGCGCTCCCTGGGCGGCGTGTGCCTCAACGAGGGCTGCATCCCCACCAAGACCCTGCTCTACTCCGCCAAGCTCTACGACGGCGCGAAGAACGGCGCCAAGTACGGCGTCAGCGCGGAGGGCCTGCAAATCGACCACGCCGCGGTCGTCCGCCGCAAGGACAAGGTGGTCAAGACCCTGGTGGGCGGCGTCAAGGCCCAGATGCGCGCCAACCAGGTGGACGTCTTCGAGGCGCGGGGGGCCGTCAGGGGCCGCGCCGCCGAGGGCTTTTCCGTCCTGGCTGGGGAAACGGAGGTTGTCGGCAAGCGCCTGCTGGTCGCGACGGGTTCCTCCCCCGCCGTTCCGCCCATCCCGGGGCTGAAGGAAGGCCTCCAAAGCGGCTTTGTGGCCACCAGCCGGGAAATCCTGGACCTCAAGGAGCCGCCCAAAAACCTGTGCGTCATCGGCGGGGGTGTCATCGGGCTGGAGTTCGCCAGCTACTTTTCCTCCATCGGCGCCCAGGTGCGGGTGGTGGAGATGCTCGGCCACATCGCCGGGGAAAACGACCCGGAGCTGGTCTCCCTGCTCAAGGCCGACCTGGAAAAGCGCGGCATCGTCTTCGACCTGGAGGCGAAGGTCACCGGGATTGAGAAAAACGGCGTGCGCTACGAGCAGGGCGGGGAGAGCCGGCTGGCGGAGGCCGACCGGGTGCTGCTGTCCATCGGCCGGCGCGCCAACACGCAGGGCGCGGGGCTGGAGACCGTCGGCGTTCACCTGGAGCGCGGCGCGGTGGTCACCGACGACCGGATGCGCACCAACCAGCCCGGCGTCTGGGCCGCGGGCGACGTGACCGGCTTCTCCATGCTGGCGCACACCGCCTACCGCGAGGCCGAGGTCGCCGTCAACGACATGCTGGGTCTCCCGGACCGCATGCGCTACGACGCGATTCCCGCGGTGCTCTACACCAACCCTGAGCTGGCAAGCGTCGGGGAGACGGAGCAAAGCGCGGCGCAAAAGGGCCTGCCCTTCAGGGCGGTCAAGCTGCCCATGCGCTTCTCCGGCCGTTACCTGGCGGAGAACGAGGGCGGGAACGGCATCATGAAACTCATCGTCAACGAGAAGACCCAGCGTGTGCTGGGCGTCTGCGCCCTGTCCAACTACGCCTCCGAGTTCATTGTCACGGCGGGCACCTGGATCGAGGCGGGGCTTTCCCTGAACCAAATCAAGAAAATCGTCTTTCCGCATCCCACCGTCAGTGAGATTCTCCGGGAAGCGGTCTTCCAATATGAGTGAGGTGGCATCAACATGAGCAAGCAACTGACCATTTCCCCCAAGGACGTCCGCAAGCCAGGCAAGCTGTCCACGCCGGACATCCCCGTGAACGTCTACAACAAAACCGTCGCGCAGGAGAAGGAGAACTTCACCAAGAAGGAGTTCCTCGCCATCTTCCGGGACATGGCGTACATCCGCGAGTTTGAAACCATGCTCAACCTCATCAAGACCAAGGGCGAATACGAGGGCGTGGCCTACAACCACCCCGGCCCCGCCCACCTGGGCATCGGTCAGGAGGCGGCCTATGTCGGCGCGGCCTACCTGCTCACCCTGGACGACTACACCTTCGGCTCCCACCGCAGCCATGGCGAAATCCTGGCCAAGGGCCTGCGCAGCGTCGAAATCCTGGAGGACGGGAAGCTCCGCTCCATCATGGAGGAGTTCTTCGGCGGCAAGACCTACGCGGTCGTCAGGGACGACAAGAAATCCGCGAAGGAGAACGGCATCAACTTCCTGCTCTACGGCATGATGTGCGAGACCTTCGCCCGCGAAAACGGCTTCAACAAGGGCCTGGGCGGCTCCATGCACGCCTTCTTCACGCCCTTTGGCATCTACCCCAACAACGCCATCGTGGGCGGCTCCGGCTCCATCACCCCCGGCGCCGCGCTGTTCAAGCTCTCCAACCGCAAGCCCGGCGTGGTCGTGTGCAATATCGGAGACGGCGCCCTGGCCTGCGGCCCGGTCTGGGAGGGCCTGATGATGTCCACCATGGGCCAGCTGCGCAACCTGTGGGGCAAGGACTTCTCCGGCATGCCCCTCATCTTCAACATCAACGACAACTTCTACGGCATGGGCGGCCAGACCGCCGGGGAAACCATGGGCATGGACATGATCGTCCGCATCGCCGCGGGCATCGCGCCCAACGCCCTGCACGCCGAGCGCGTGGACGGCTACAACCCCCTGGCCGTCATCGACGCCTACCGGCGCAAGCTGCCCCTGGCCAAAAAGGACGGCCCGGTCTTCCTGGACGTCATCACCTACCGCATCTCCGGCCACAGCCCCTCGGACTCCAGCTCCTACCGCACCAAGGAGGAAATCGACGAGTGGGAGGCCCAGGACAGCATCCTGTCCTACGGGAAGGAGCTGGTCAAGGCGGGGGTCTGCAAGCAGGCGGAGCTGGACAAAATCTGGGCGAAGGTGCGCGAGGACATGGTGCGCAACCTCAAGCTGGCCATCGACGACAGCGTCTCCCCCCACATCCCGCTGCAGACGACCGACCCGGACTACATCGCCAACCTGATGTTCTCCAACAAAAAAATCCGCGCCTTCGACGAGAAGCGCAAGCCGGAGACCCTCCTGCCCCGGGAGGAATGCCCCCGCGTCCAGCAGCTCGCCAAGAAGGAGCGTTTCGGCCTGGACAAGGACGGCAAGCCCGTCTCCAAGAACCGCGTCTACCAGCTGCGCGACGCCATCGCCGAGCCCATCATCAACAAGTTCTACGAGGACCCCACCCTCATCGCCTTCGGCGAGGACGTGAGGGACTGGGGCGGCGCCTTCGCCGTCTACCGCGGCATGACTGAGGCCCTGCCCTACCACCGCCTCTTCAACACCCCCATCTCGGAGGCCGCCATCGTGGGCGCCGCGGTGGGCTACGCGATGTCCGGCGGCCGCGCGGTGGCGGAGCTCATGTACTGCGACTTCCTGGGTCGCGCGGGGGACGAGGTGTTCAACCAGCTGTCCAAGTGGCAGTCCATGTCCGCCGGCATGCTCAGGATGCCCGTGGTGCTGCGCCTGTCCGTGGGCAGCAAGTACGGCGCCCAGCACTCCCAGGACTGGTCCGCCCTGCCCGCCCATATCCCCGGGCTCAAGGTGGTCTTCCCGGCCACGCCCTACGACGCCAAGGGCCTGATGCAGTCTGCCCTCAACGGCACGGACCCCGTGCTGTTCCTGGAGAGTCAGCGCATCTACGACGCAGCGGAGACCTTCCATGCCGGCGGCGTGCCGGAGGAGGAGTACGAAATCGCCTTCGGCGACCCGGACGTCAAGGTGGCGGGCTCCGACCTGACCATCCTCTCCATCGGCGCCACCCTCTACCGGGTGCTGCCGGCCGTGGACATGCTGCGCGAGAAGTACGGCCTGTCCACCGAGGTCATCGACGCGCGCAGCATCGTGCCCTTCGACTACCGCAAGGTCGTCGAGTCCGTCAAGAAGACCGGCCGCATCATCGTCACCGGCGACGCCTGCGAGCGCGGCAGCGTCATGCGCCAGATGGCCTCCACCATCACCGAGCTGGCCTTCGACTACCTCGACGCGCCGCCGGTCGTCATCGGCGCGCGCAACTGGATCACCCCCGCCCACGAGCTGGAGGAGTCCTTCTTCCCGCAGCCTGAATGGTACCTGGATGCCGTCAACGAGCGCCTGCTGCCCCTGCCCGGCCATGTGCCCGCCCGCAACTTCACCATCGGGGAGCAGCTCCGCGACAACCAGCGCGGCGTTTGAGGAAGAAATCGCACAAGGAACGCGGGGGAGGGCGCTTTTGAAAAAGCGCCCTCCCCCGTGCCCCCTCCCAGAAAACCTGATTGAATATGACAAGCAGCCGCGTCCTGACAAGCGCTGCACCCGCGGCGGCTTGCCGGGGGTTGAACCAACCCCTCCTCCCGGTTCCGGGCTTGATTAAAACCGGCTCCGCGGTGTATGAACCACTACATGAATGAGCCAGGGGACGATATCCCCGGCGTCCCCTGAAAGGAATTCCTGATGCCCAACCGCCTGTACGAAACCCCCGGCACCGACCCCGCGCTGAACCTGGCCGTCGAGGAGGCGCTGCTGCTGTCGCAGTCGCCGGAGCCGGCGCTGTTCCTGTGGCAGAACGCCCACACCGTCGTTATCGGCCGGGGGCAGAACGCCTGGAAGGAATGCCGGACGGCGCTGCTGTCGGAGGAGGGCGGCACGCTGGTGCGGCGCACCACCGGGGGCGGTGCGGTCTACCACGACCTGGGCAACCTGAACTTTTCCTTCGTCATGCCGCAGGGGCTCTACGACGTGACCCGGCAGCTGGACGTCATCCGCAAGGCGGTGGCGCGCTTCGGCATCGAGACGGCCGCCTCCGGCCGCAACGACATCGTGCTGTCCTCCTCCGGCGCCAAGTTCTCCGGCAACGCCTTCCGGCACCTGCCGCTTTCCTCCCTGCACCACGGCACCATCCTGATGGATGTGGACGTGTCCCTGCTGGGGCGCTATCTGGCGCCGTCGGCCACGAAGCTGCAGGCCAAGGGCGTGGAGTCGGTCCGCTCCCGGGTGGGCAACCTGAAGGAGCACGCGCCGGGGATGACCATCCCCTCGCTCAAGGAGGCGCTGTTTGAGGCTTTCGCCGAAGAGTACGGCCCCGCGCGGCCCTTCGCCTGGGAGGAGGCGCTGCCCGCCCGGCAGGTGGACGAGCTGAGCCGCAAATACCGCGACTGGGAGTGGACCTACGGCAAGACGCCGCGCTTCGACGCGCTGCTGGAAAACCGCTTCCCCTGGGGCGGGGTGGAAATCAACCTCTCCCTGAAAAACGGCCGGGTGACCTCCGCCGTTTGCTTCACCGACGCGAACGACGCCGAACTCGCCGCGCGGCTGGGCCGCGCGCTGGAATGCCGCGCCTTCACGCCCGGGGAACTGGGCGCCGGGCTGTCGGACAGCGCCTTCCCCGAGGACCGCGACGTCGCGGCGTGGCTTTCCGGGCTTCAATTGTAGTTTTCCTTTTGTTCCCCCGCGGCGGACGAATCCCTCCCGTTTGACGGTTTCGCTTCGGGGGCGCGCCGCGCCGCGCCTCGCGCGGGCGGCCGGCGACAGGCGGAAAACCTTGACAATACCGGCGGTTCCTGTAGAATACAGGCAATCAAACCGCCGCTTTTCACTTGAGCATAACATCAACCCTCGCCCGCGGGGCGGTTCGGATACACCCCGGCGCGGCCGGGCAGGTTGGAGGCTACGGCATGCTGCCAGATTCCGTCGCGGAACAGGAACCAGGGAAAACGCCCGCCCCGCCGGGGGAGCCGGTCCTGCAGATGCGGGGCATCTGCAAATCCTTCCCGGGCGTGGACGTCTTTTCCGGCTTCGATTTCGACCTGCGCCGGGGCGAGGTGCACGGCATCTGCGGGGAGAACGGCGCGGGCAAGTCCACGCTGATCAAAATCCTCTCCGGCGCCTACGCGCCCGACGCCGGGGACATCCTGCTGGACGGCAGGCGCGTCGGCCCGCTGACGCCGCGCACCGCGATGAGCCTGGGCATCCAGACAATTTACCAGGAGCACGCGCTCTACCCGCTGCTGCCGGTGTATGAAAACCTCTTCGCCGGCAACGAGCCGGGGCGCGGCCCCTTCATCCGCAAGGCGGACATGATTTCCCGCGCCCGGGACGTGCTGCGCCGGATGAACTCCGGCATCTCCCCCTACGACATCGTGGGCAGCCTGGGCAGCGGCGAGCAAAAGACGGTCGAAATGGCACGCGCCTTCCTGCAGGAATCCAAAATCATGGTGCTCGACGAGCCGACGGCGTCCTTCTCCCAGAAGGAGACGGATCACCTGCTGGGCCTCATCCGGGTGCTCGCCGGGGAAGGCGTCAGCATCATCTATATCTCCCACCACCTCGACGAGGTGTTCAGGATTGCCGACCGGGTGACCGTCATCCGGGACGGGCAGAAAATCAACACCTACGAAATCGCGCACTTGACCGAGCAGCAGCTCATCCGGGACATGGTCGGCCGCGACGTCTCCGCCTTTTACCAGCGGGAGCGGACCGACATCGGCGAGGTCATGTTCGAGGCGCGGGGCATCCGCGGCAAGGGCGTAAGGGACGCCTCCCTGAAGGTGCGCTCCGGGGAGGTGCTGGGCGTCGCCGGCATGGTGGGCTCCGGGCGGACGGAATTGGCCAACCTGCTCTTCGGCGTGGAGCCCATGGAGGCGGGCGAGGTGGAAATCCGGGGCCGGAAGGTCACCCTGCGCACGCCGCTGGACGCGATTTCCAACGGCATGTGCTACATCACCGAGGACCGCCAGTCCTCCGGCCTGGTGCTCATCCACTCCATCACCAAGAACGTGGTCATCGCCAGCTACGCCAAGACGGGGAACCCCTTCGTCACCCCGGCGGAGGACGCGCAGCTGGCCCGCACCTACGTCAAGGCCATGAACGTGGTCACCCCGGGCGTGGAGCAGAAGGTGGTCTTCCTCTCCGGCGGCAACCAGCAGAAGGTCGTGCTGGCCAAATGGTTCGCCACCCAGGGTGACATCTTCATCTTCGACGAGCCCACCCGCGGCATCGACGTGGGCGCCAAGGAGGAAATCTACAGGATCATGACGGGGCTATTGAAAGAGGGCAAGTGCATCCTGCTGATTTCCTCCGACATGCCCGAGCTGATCGCCATGTCCGACCGGGTGATGGTGATGCGCGGCGGCGAGATGGTCGTCGGGATTGAGCGCCGGGAAGACATCAACGAAGAGAACATCCTGCATTACTCGATTGGAGGCGGCGTATGAGGACGCTTGGAAAAGGGGGACAAACGGGGGGGCGTTCCGAAACGGGCCGCGGGCTGATGCAGCACGAAAACACGCCCATCCTGATGGTGCTGGTCGTGATGGTCCTGGTGGTCGTGCTGGTGGAATACCTGATGAAGGGCACGGCCAACTTCGTCAGCGGCATGAACATCTCCAACGTCCTCCTGCAGGTGTCGGTGACGGGCATCTTCGCCCTGAGCATGACCCTGGTGATGATTTCCGGCGGCATCGACCTGTCCATTGGCAACATGCTCAGCTTCCTCGCCACCGGCATGGCCTACCTGATGCGCACCGCCAAGTGGGGCGAGCCGGAGACCCTGCTGCTGGCCCTGGCCGTGGGCATCGGGCTGCAGCTGGTGATGGGCCTCATCATCTCGCGCACGCGGATTGAGCCCTTCATCGTCTCCCTGGGCTTCATGAGCATCTACCGCGGGCTGACCTACCTGATCACCAACGGCCGGGAAATCACCATCATCGGCAAGCTGGAGTTCCTCAAGGCCGTGGTCTTCCGCGTGGGCCTCTTCGTGGTCACGGTGCCCATCGTGCTGTTCGTCGCGCTGTCCGTCATCGTGGCGCTGGTGGTCAAGTACACCAAGTTCGGCCGCCGGGTCTACGCGGTGGGCGGCAACGAGGGCGCGGCCTACCTGGCCGGCATCAACGTGAAAAACTTCAAGCTCCTCCTCTACGGCATCAACGGCCTGTTCGTCTCCATCGCGGCGATGACGATGCTGGCGCGCATCGGGACGGGCGCCCCCGTCATGGGCCTGGGCAAGGAAATCGAGGTCATCGCCGCGGTCGTCGTCGGCGGCACGGCCATGTCCGGCGGCAAGGGGAACATCTGGGGCACGGTGTTCGGCGTGCTGGTGCTGGGCATCATCTCCAACGCCCTGAACATCCTGGGCGTCAGCCCGCATTACCAGTACATCATCTCCGGGCTCCTCATCGTCTTCGCGGTCGTCGTCGGCTACTACAGCAGCCAGCGCACCGTGCGCCGCGGCGTACGGAAGGCGTAGGGAAAACGGTTTCGTCCGTCCGGCACCGGGGAACAGGTGCCTGAAAGCTCGACAGCAAGGAGGGATTGCCGGGAAAAACCAGCCGCAAACGGGAACATCCGCACTTTTACGGGTTCAAAATCGAAAAGGAGAATGAAGATGAAAAGATTCCTGCCCCTCCTCGTGGCCCTGGTCCTCGTCCTCTCCATGGCGGCCGCCCTGGCGGAAGCGCCCAAGGACAACGTGACCGGCAAGACCGTCTACTTTATCAACGCGGGCCCCGACGACTACTACGCCCAGTTCGGCGACGCCTTCAAGGCCATCGGCGCGGAAGTGGGCCTGGTGGTCAAGGAGCTCAACTCCGACTACAACCCCGAGCAGGAGCTGGCCAACGTGCAGGACGCCATCTCCGCCGGCGCGGACGCCATCGCGGTCATCACCGCGGGCACCGCGGGCAGCGCGGAGTCCATCGCGGCGGCCAACGCGGCCAACGTGCCGATTTTCTTCATCGCCGGCAAGCCGGAACTGAAGGAGGGCACGGACCTCAACGGCCACGTCACCGACAACTTCGTGATGATGGGCTACATGATCGGCAAGTGGGTCGCCGACAACTACCCGGACGCGCAGTGCGTCAACATCCCCGGCTTCCTCGGTCAGAGCACCGCGGAAGGCGAAATCGTGGGCTTCGACATGGCGCTGGAGGAGGCGGGCATGAAGCCGGCCATCCTGACCAAGTCCTCCGAGTGGCAGCGCACCCTGGCCATCCCCATCGCCCAGGACCTCATCGCCAGCGGCGTGGACTTCGACGTGGTCTTCTGCTGCAACGAGGAGACCTACTTCGGCGTGAAGCAGGTGTTCGACGAGCTGGGCATCACCGGCAAGGTGCTTGTTTCCAACAACGGCAAGGACGACGCCTGGCCGGACCTGGCGTCCGGCGCGCTCGCGGCCACCGTGCCCAACCCGCCCTCCCTCAACGCCGACATCAGCATCCAGCAGATTATCCGCTACTTCAACGGCGAGGATTTCGTGCGCTACCTGCAGATCAAGCCGCCTTTCGTCCTCACCGGCGAAAACCTGGACAAGGCCATCCCGTGGACGGTGTCCGACTACCTCGCCGGCCGCGCCGCGGACGCCTTCCAGTGGAAGCTCGCGGATTATGAAGCCGCCTTCGAGGCCAGCCGGGAAGAGTTCGCGAAGTTCGACGAAAAGCTGATCGAATACCTGGCGACGCACTGAACCCCCCGCGGCGCGCCCCCTCCGGGCGCGCCGCCCGCTTTGGCGGCACCGAGCCGCCCGCCCCCGACCGACACGGACAGGAGGGATGCAAGTCCAATGAATATCGGCGTGTTCCTGGCGCTTCAACCCTATACTTCCGTCGAGCGGCAGCTCGAGCTGGCCCGCGAGGCGGGCTTTACCTGCGCGGACATCACGGACGTGCACGAAGGCAGCAGTATGTTCAACTCGGCGGGCCTGGCCGCGACCGTCAGCCTGGACGGCGACCCCTTCGAGACCAGGCGCCTGTTTGAGAAGTACGGCATCACGCCCTCGACCGTCTGCGTGCACGGCGCGCTGCTGGAGCCCAGCAACCCCGGCGTGTTCCAGACCGCCGGCATCATGAAGGGCATCAAGTTCGCCGCCGCCATCGGCATCCGGGACTGCGTGACCACCGAGGGCGAGCCGCACTCCGCGTGGGCGAAGAAGCTGACCTACGAGCAGCGGATTTTCACCATCGCCGAAAAGCTGGCCGTGCCCTGCCGGATGGCGGAGGACTTCGGCGTCAACCTGCTGCTGGAACCCCATGGCCCCGTCACGGACTCCATCCAGGGCATCCGGGACGTCATGGACTGCCTGGGCAACCCCGTTTCCCTGGGCGTGAACATGGACACCGGCAATTCCTGGCTGGGCGGCACGGACCCGGTGGAGATGGCCAGGGCCTTCAAGGACAAGATTTTCCATGTGCACTGGAAGGACCTGGGCGCGGAATGGCTCCCGCTGCGCGGCAAGCAGTTCGGCTGCGGGTTCTCCACCATCGCGCTGGGCGACGGCGTCATCGACATCAAGGGCGTCGCCCAGGTGCTGGCGGACCGGAAGGAAATCCACGCCTCCACCCTGGAAATCGGCGGCAGCGCCGAGGTGCTGAAGAAAAGCGTCGCCTATCTCCGCTCCTGCGGGCTGTAACCCGGCTCCCTGGCAAATCGAAGCCGCCCCCATTCGGAGGCGGCTTCTGTTTGTCAATCCTCTTGTGCGGACGCTTCATACCGAACGAACAAGCAAGCGCATATGGGGGACGGGAATGTTTGATGGCTCCGCAAAGCCGAAAGAACGAGGCGCAGCCGGAGCCTGCGACGGGTGAAAGAGGCAACGCGGAAGTGCAGAATGGCCGTCCCGCCGAAGCGTTTGCGTCTGGGTTCGGTATAACGGTGCTTTTTGTGATACTATAATGCCAATCAATATTGTTTAACAGGAGATATCCCATGAAAAAAGCGCTGATTCTTGTTTTGGGGCTGCTGATTCTCACGGGCTCCACAGTTGCCGCGGAAGAGAAATATGCCGGCCTTTCCTTTGAGGAGCTGCAAGCGGAGATATTGCTTATTCAGCACATCATGTGGAACAGCGACGATTGGCAGGAAGTAATGGTGCCGGCAGGCGCGTATGAGGTCGGCGTTGATATTCCTGCCGGAGACTGGACGATTTCAACTGACAACAATCCCCTTGTTTACATTGGTACAAAGCTTGACGTTACAAGGACCAGAATTGATGACAATAGTTTGATTATGCATACCTGGGCAGAGAAAGAGAGTTACCTGAGGGGCTTCAGCTTTACCCTGAGCAAGGGCCAGTTTATCGTTCTTGATGAATCCGTCATCTTTTCGCCAACCATTAAAGGCAATACTTTTATTTTCAGGTAAGAAGAGAACCGATGGGTGTCCAGGCGCCTTGCCGCAGATATTCCTCATATTCCGCTCGCCTGTTTCCCCCTTCAGTTTCTCTTTTCCGGTTTGGCCTTGGTGTCAAGACCCCGGCGGACGCTCAAGACGCGGCGGTATGTTGGATTCCGGCTGGAAAGCATGGTTCAATCAGTCGGCATTGAACGATTATGTCAATGAGCGCCCGGCTCTTGACAGGGCTGCCCAAAACTACATTTTGGAATACCCAAAGATCGTGGACAAGGAATGAAAACATAAAGCCCCAATCAGGGTGCCCAAATCAAAACGGCTGCCCTGACGCCGGGGCGTTGCGCGAAAGGCAGGTCGCGGATGGTTCAATCGCCCCCTCGTGCCGCAGCAGCCATTCCTTCCGGTCCAGCCCGCCGGCGTACCCGGTCAGGCTTCCCCCCGCCCCCACCACCCGGTGGCAGGGGATGAAGACGGAGAGGGGATTGCGGCCGACGGCGCCGCCGGCCGCGCGCGCGGAGGCGGACGACGTGCCCATCCGCTTCGCGGCCGCCGCGGCGACCTCCGCGTAGCTTTTGACCTCTCCGTAGGGGATGTCCCGCAGGACGTCCCACACCGCCCGCTGGTAGCGGGTGCCCTCCGGGGCCAGGGGCAGCTCCTCCGCCCCGGGCTTTTCCCCGGCGAAGTAGCGGTCCAGCCACCGGGCGGCCAGGGCGAGGACGGGGACGCCGTCCCGCGGGACCAGGCTGCCCGCGCGCTTCCCGCCAAAATGCTTTTGCCCCATGAGCCAGGCCCCGACGAGGCGTTCCCCGTCGCTGGCCAGAATGAACCGCCCGATGGGCGTGAGACAGTCCGCCGTATAGGTATCCACTTTTCCCTCCCTCTTCCCGGCGGCGCGCTTTCCCGGCCGCCCGTCCCCGCCGCCCGGCCTTCCGGTCACGGCAGCGCGTTCCACAGATTCATCACCGCGTAGCTGCGCCAGGGCCGCCACGCCTCCGCCAGGGCCCGCAGCTCCCCGGGGGTCCTGCCCGGCAGCGCCTTCTTCAGGCCCGCGTCCGCCGCCGGGAAGGCGTCCGGCCAGCCCATGGCGCGCATCGCGAGGTACTGGGCGGTCCAGTCCCCGATGCCGCGGATTTCCTTCAGCTTTTCGATGTCCCGCTCCGGGTCGGCGGATAGGTCCAGCGCAACCTCGCCCCGGGACAGCGCCCCGGCCAGGCCGAGGATGCAGTCGGCGCGCGCGGAGAGGACGCCCAGGGCGCCCAGGCGCTCCCGGATTCCGCCGCCCAGGGCCAGGATATCCTCCTTTTCCGGAAAGGCGCGCGCCAGGCCGGGGATGCCGGTCTCCACCGGCGTTCCCAGCTCCAGGGCCAGCCGTCCGGCCAGGGTGTTGGCCGCCTTCACCGTGATTTGCTGCCCCAGCACCGCCCGGACCGCCATCTCGAAGGGGTCGAAGCACCCCGGAACGCGGGTCCCGGGCCGGCACAGCCCCGGGCGCAGCCTGTTCATCCCCTCCAGGGCCCGGTAGACCGCGTCCGGCTCGCAGTACAGGTCGAACAGCCGCTTGACGCGGGACAGGACCTGGGGAAGGGCCGGCACCAGCGTCTCGCTCAGGGTGACGCCCAAAGCGCCGCGCCCGGGCAGGTGGCAGACCCGAATCCAGCCCGTCAGCGCCCCGCCGTCCCGGCCGCGCAGCCGGACGGTCCGGGCGTATTCCCCGTTTTCCACCGTTTCCACGCCCGGGATGGCGCGCTGCGCCAGGAAGCGGAGCGTCTCCCCAAAGGGGTAGGGCGGGCGGTAGCCCAGCGCCACCGTGACGCCCCGGCCGGGCGCGCCGCCCGCCGCCTGCCTGCGCAGGGCGGTGGGGGACAGGCGGTACTGCTTCTTAAACAGGCCGTTCATGCGCCGCAAGCTGCCAAACCCCGCCGCCATCGCGACCTCCGTGACGGACAGGCCGGTGTCGGTCAGCAGGTTTTTGGCCAGCAGCAGCCGGCTGGCCTGCGCGTACCCGACCGGCGTGACGCCGAACGCCGCGACGAACAGCCGCCGCAGGTGCCGGGGGCTGTAACCCAGCGTCCGGGCCACCGTGTCCAGGCTCTCCCCCTCCCCCGGCAGCGCTTCCATCATCAGCGCCGCCCGGGCGGCCACCGCGCCGGCCCCGTCCGCCGGGCAAAGCCCGGGCGCCTGCTCCGGCCTGCACATCAGGCAGGGACGGTACCCGGCCTGCTGCGCGGCGGCGGCCGAGGCAAAGTATTCGCAGTTCTCCGCTTTGGCCAGCCGCGCGCGGCAGACGGGGCGGCAGTACACGCCCGTCGTCCGGATGCCCACGAAAAACCGGCCGTCGAAACGGCTGTCCTTGGCCTTGAAGGCCGCGTACAGCTCCGCGCGGCTCCCCTGCACGCCCTCGTCCCCCTTTCCCTTCCGTCCACCCGGAGTATACCACCCGCGCCCCGCGTTTCCCGCCATTTTCGGACATGGTTTTCCGCCCGGAGCGAAGCGCGGAAAACGCGCGGCGCATAGCGGCGCGCGGGCCGGGTATATTCCGCGGGCGGGCGGAAGGACAGCCCGCGAACGGCGGCCACGCGGCGCGGAACGCGCGGAAAGGACGAACATGATCGACGTATACCTGAACTTCGGCGGCAACACGGCGGAGGCCCTCGCCTACTACCAGAAGGCCTTCAACGCGCCGGACCCCTACGTCATGCGTTTCTCGCAGATGCCCCAGGAAGACCAGGCACAGTCAAAGGGCATGGAAAACCTCGTCATCTATTCCAACCTCAAGACCTACGCCGGGGACATCATGATGTCCGACGAGATGCCCGGGCAGATTCCGACCCCTCCGGGCAGCAGCGTCTGGATTACCGTCACCCACGACGAGGAGGACCGCATCCGCGGCACCTTCGAGTTCCTGGCCCGGGACGGGGAAATCCTGATGCCGCTGGAGCCCACCTTCTTCAGCCCCCTGTACGGGCAGCTGAGGGACAAGTTCGGCTTCCACTGGATGCTGATGCTGCCCTCGCCCATGGAGGCCTGAGGGCGCCTCAAAGCCTCCGGAATGCCTGAAGCGCGGCTTGACGCCGCGCTTCAATTTGTGCCGCCCGCCTTCTATTTCGCCGCTTCCAGCTCCCGGATGACGATTTTCTTCATGCCCGTCATCTTCCGGACAGCGGCGTCCGTCGCCATCAGCCGCCCGATATCCCGGGGCACAATCTGCCAGGAGAGGCCGAAGCGGTCCTTGCACCAGCCGCACTGTTCGCTTTCCGGCACGTGCGACAGCCTTTCCCAGTAAAAGTCGATTTCCTCCTGCCCCTCGCACTCCACCAGCAGGGAAAACGCCTCGCTGAGCCGGAAATGCGGGCCGCCGTCCATGGCCATGAGGCGCCGGCCGTCCAGCTCAAACTCGCAGGTGAGCACCTTGCCCGCCATGCCCTCGAAATGCGGGTCCAGCTTTTCGTCCGGGTAGTACTGGATATGGACAACCCGGCTGCCCGGGAACACGGAGCAGTAGTAGTTCACCGCCTCCTCCGCGTTGTTGTCCGCGAACCACAGAAACGGCACGATGCCGCGCATGATCGACTCCTCCCTTCTCCTGTTCCCGGCAAATCCCGCCGGGACGGGGGCAGCATACCCGGGCGGAGGCCCGGGAAACGCCGCGCCCCTTTATTCCTCCCCCATCAGCAGCGCCTTGTAGAACAGCACGGCGTCGGAAAGCGCCTGCACCGAAACGCGCTCGTTGGCGGCGTGGACACAGGCCGTTTCCTCGGGCGTCGCCAGCAGGGGGCCGAAGCGGTAGACCCGGGGGCAGAACTGGCTGTAGTGATAGGCGTCCGTGGCGCCCGTCATCAGAAACGGCGCGGTGACGGCCCCCGGCCACACCCGGGATACGGCACGGCGCAGGCGCCCGAACCCCTCCCCTCCGGTTTCCGAGACCGGGCTGGGCGGGTTGCCGTCCGTCAGTTCCACCGTGACCCGCGGGTCGCCGATCACCTCCCGCATCCGCTCCGCCGCGCCCTCCGGCGTGTCCCCCGGCAGCAGGCGCAGGTTGTACCCGGCCGACACCTCCCCGGGCAGCACGTTGGACGCGACGCCGCCGGACAGCCGCGTCAGCGCGCAGGTGGTGCGCGTCAGGGCGCCCGCCTCGCCGGCCAGGCGCTCGAAGCGCCGGAATATCACGCCCAGGAAGGATTCCGGGTACTGGTTCATCAGCGACCAGGGGAAGGCGCACCCCCCGGCCAGGGCGTGCATGCATTCCCGCAGCGGCTCCGTCAGGCGCTGGGGCCAGGGGTTCCGGCGCACGCTGTCCATCGCCTGCACCAGCACGTCCGCCTGCGTTTCCCGGGGCGGGCGGGCGGCGTGCCCCGCGGGGCCCTTCGCCTTGAGCACGATTTGCGCCATGCCCTTTTCCGCCACGCCCACCAGCGCGGCCAGGCCGGAAAACCCCGGCAGCGGCGAGCCGGTCAGCCGCCCCCCCTCGTCGAGCACGAAATCCGGCGTGTGCCCGTTCTCCCGCAGGTACCGGATGATTTCCCCGGTGGTCGGCCCGTAGGTCTCCTCGTCCCCCGAAAAGCAGAAGAACACGTCCTGCCGGGGGGCGAACCCCTCCGCCAGCAGCTCTTCGGCCGCCTGCAGCATCGCCGCCAGCGTGCCCTTGGTGTCCAGCGCGCCGCGGCCGTGCACATAGCCCTGCGCGATGTCCCCGGAGAAGGGCGGATGCTCCCAGTCCGGCTCGGGTGCCGGCACCACGTCGTAATGCGCCATGAGCACCCAGGACGCGCGCTTTTCCCGCCCCTGCCAGCGCAGCACCACGCCCCGCCCGGCGACGATCCGGTGCCCGCAGGCGGCCGCGACCCGGGGATAAAGGTCCAGGATGGCCTGACGGCAGCCGGAGAAGGCGGCGGCGTCCTCCCCGCCCTCCGGCCTGGCGACCGTCGGGAAGCGGATGAGCGCGGCCAGTTTTTCCGCGACGTTCATGGATAAGGCCTCCTTTTCACGTTCCGGCGGTTTGTGCTCCGACCCAGCGCCTTTGGCGGGCTCCCGTCCGTCACAGCGGCTCGCACACGTACAGCCAGTGGTTGCAGGCGCCCAGGTGCTGGGGCTGCTCGCACAGGTAGAGGTGGAAGCGGAACCAGGCGTCCCGTTCCTCCGGGGTCAGCGCGCCAAAGTCGCCCTGCATGATTTCGTTGAGCCCGTCCGCGTTGACGCGCCGCAGGACGCGCAGGCCCGCCGCCCCGGTCTCCCCATCCGCCTGCTCCAGGGTGTGGAACACGAGGGGGAAGTCCTCGCAGCGGAAGGTTTCCTTGTCATAGTCCCCCGTGAGGATGTAGCCGTGCCCGCCCTGGGTCAGCGTCATGGAGGCGATGACCCAGTCGTTGTTGATGAAGGCCGCCAGCACCCGCCCGCCGGGCTTCACCGCCCGGGCGCAGCCGGCCAGCAGCCGGACCCGCTCCTCCCGCTCCCGCAGGTGGTACATCGGGCCCAGGCACAGCGCCGTGTCGTAAGCCCCGTCCGGCGTTTCGTCCAGGACGCCCTGCGCGTCCCGGCAAACGGCCTCCAGCGCCATGCCCGGGGCGGCGCGGGCCTTCAATTGTTCGATATGCGCGGGCACCAGGTCCGCCGCGGTCACCCGGTGCCCGGCCGCCGCCAGGGGCAGCGCGTATACCCCCGCGCCGCAGCCCAGGTCCAGCACCCGGCTCCCCGGTCCCAACTCCTGCCCCAGCACGTGCAGGGTGGTCCTTCTTTCCAGCCACAGCGCCTCCCCCTCCAGGCGCCCGGCCTCCCGCGTGAAGACCCGCTCATACAGCGCCCGGGCGCGTTCCAGGCTGCCGGGGATGTCCCGCAGGAACTCAAACTCCATCGCTATCCCTCCCAGGAGGCCAGATAGCCCTCAGCGTCGAAGGGCTCCAGCGGGCTGTCTTTTTTCAGGTACAGGGGGTGGTGGGGGTGGCCCTTGGCGCTGCGCCTCCCGGCCGTGAGCCATCGGGCGCCCTCCGCCCGGCCCTGCCGCACGAAATCGCGCACGCAGTCCCGCAGATACCCCCGCGTCTCCATCACCGCGCCCCAGGCGGCCCAGACGTCCTTCGTCCTTCCCAGCAGGCACCTGAAGGCGGCCAGGTTTTCCCGGCGTAAAAATCCGCTTTCGTCCGCGTCCATGTCCCGGGGCCGCGTCGCGCGCTGGGCGTAGAGGTTCATCATCAGGAAGGAATCGTAGCCGTTGTGCGTTGCCACGCGCTGCACGCTCTTCAAGGTGTTGTCCAGCGCGCCCGGCGCCGCGGTGGAGGGGTTGAGCCCCACGCACAGCAGCGGCCTTTCCCCCAGGGTGCCCAGCACGTAGCGGTACTCCGTGTAATACGGCGGCACGTACAGCCACTTCCCCCGGTCGTATTCCTCCCGCGGCGCCTCGGACAGCGCCTCCTCGAAGGTCTTCAGCTCCGCCTGGTGCATGCTCGTCCCGGGTACGTGCATCCCTTCCCCCTTCAGCCCGCGCCGCGCGGCTTTTCGTCCTTTTCCCCTTGCTCGAAGTACTCGGCCTCCAGCCGGTCGAACCGCACCGATTCCAGGAAGTGTTCCGGCAGGAACCGCGCCTGGCCGAAATCGGACAAGTCCCGCCGGTGCTTTTCCATCACCACCGGCACGCCCAGGTCCAGCGCCCGGCAGGCGGCGGCCAGCGCCTCCTCCCAGCCCGCCTTCCCGCAAGGCACGACGGTGTCCCTAACAATCCTGTTGCGCCTGATTTCCCGGACCCATAGACTGCCTGTCATCGCGCCTCCGTAATGGGGAGTGTTGCGGGGGCCGGCCCCCGCGCCCCCGCAAGGGACTTCGTCCCTTGACCCATTCTTTTTCATTATCACGCCGAGACCCATCCGCAGGTAGATTCCCTTTATACCCTCCGGGTCAAGGGATGGAATCCCATGCCGGGGGGTCCGGGGGACGGCGTCCCCCGGCTCCCTCCTCCCCCGTCCTCCCAAACATAAACGTCCCGCTCTTCTCGCCCACGGCGCGCAGGCGGACGCGGAGGCCCCCCGGCACTGGCTGGAGGTGGAAGTCGAAGCGGAAGGCGGCTTCGGTCAGGAGCACCTGGGCGAACATCTCGCCGCCCCTGACGCCGAAGCGGCCCAGGGTGGGCTGCGGCCGCTCGAAGGCCGCGGGGGTGCGGAACGCGCCCCGGTGCGCCTCCGGGCGCGACAGGACGAAGGCATAGGGGGTTGCCTTCTCCGGCGGCTGGTAGAACAGCCGCAGGGTGCCATCGTCCGGGGTCTCCAGCCGCAGCAGGCGCCCGTCCGCGGCCTGGTAGCTGCCCTCGCCGAAGGGCGGCTCCCCATCGTCGGGCGGCGGGGGCTCGGAGAGACTGCCGGCCAGCCGTTCCAACTCCGCCTGTTCCGCCGCGTTTCCGGGGGGCAGGGCCAGAAGCCCGTCCATCAGCCCGTGCAGCGCAGACATCTGCGTCCCCTCCCGGTTCAGCCCCGCGGTCACGCACAGCGCCAGGTTGCTCCCCCGGTCGACCAGCATCACCTGGCCGTGAATGCCGCCGCCCCGGTACCGTCCTTTCGGCCCCAGCCAGAACTGCCAGCCGTAGCCGCTCTCCCAGTCCGGCCAGTGCGGGCTGGCGCCCGGGTCGAAGGTGTCCGCCTGCCGGGCGGTCGCCTGAGGCAGGTAGTCCTCCGGCAGCAGGCGCTTCCCCTCCCAGACGCCGTCAAACAGCAGCAGCTGCGCCACGTGGGCCAGCTGAAGGCAGGAGAGGTGCAGCCCCGTGCCGCCGATGTTGTAGCCCTTCGGGCAGCAGTCCCACTGGGGCTTGCCGATGCCCAGCGGAAGGAACAGCCGCGGCGTCAGGTAATCCCGGACGCTCTCCCCGCAGCGCCTGCTCACCATGCGCCCCAGCAGGTAGGTGCCATGGCTGTTGTAATGAAAATGCGCGCCCGGCTCATGCGTGACGGGGTAGGACAGGAATGCCCGCGCCCAGTCGCGTTGTTCGCGCAGGGAGCGCAGCTCGCTCCGCTCGTCCAGGCCGGAGGTCATCGACAGCAGGTGGCGCAGGGTCACCTCCCGGAGCAGCGGGTCATGCCCGGTCGGCAGGCAGTCCGCAAGCACCTCCGAAACGCGGTCGTCGTAGGACAGCAGGCCCTCCCCGACCGCGATGCCCGCCGCCATGGAGACGAGGCTCTTGGACAGGGAGTACAGGGTGTGCGGCGTATCCGCCCGCCAGGGCGCCACGGACAGCGAATAGGCCTTCCCGTCCCGGACGAGCGCCAGGGAATGCAGGCCCGCGCCGCCGCGGGATTTTAAAAAGCGCAGGACGGCCCGGGAGCTCAGGCCCAGCGCCTCCGGGTGTGAAACATGGCGTAGTCCCGGCATGTGAATCCCTCCTGTTTGATAAGGGGATTATAACATGTTTGCCAGACCGCCCCGGAACAGCAGACCGGCGGCGGAGGCACGCCCGAAGCGGACAATTTTTGTCCCTTCGGTTGAGATTTCCGCTCCGGTGCCGTAGAATACGCTGCATACAGGAATGGACGCAAAGAGTTTCCGATAATATTCGCTGAAGGACGGATAACAATGTTCACCGCTTTTGGAATCCTGTCGATTCTTGCAGGAATCTTCGTGTTTTTCCAGGGCTCCATGCTGTCTGCCCTGTCAAATCTTGCCGATTCGTCCTCCAGGTCCCCGGTTGCCGGTTCGTTCATGGTGGTTGCAATCCTGCTGATTATCGCCGGGGCGTTCAGCATCGGCAGCAGCGGCGGGGCAAAAAAGGAAGCGTGAAAACAGCGGCGGTGACGTACCTCATCGCGTTCCTGGTCGCCTTCAACAACAGGGCTTCTGCCGGCGACATGATGGTGTGGACCTTCATATGCGCAATTATGGCTTTCGTCTACGTCCTTTGGCTGTCAATCCACCGGCAGGATGGCAATGAAGATATGGATGAGCCGGCTTCAGACAAATGGCAGGTTGAAGAATCCGGTGCCGCACCAATCCCGGAGTCGAAGGGAAACGAACTGGCAGCCGACCATGCCGACGCAGAAAAAACCCAGTCAAAATCAAACGTCGAAGTCTTGGAGGAACTCGGCCTCCTGCATGGGAAAGGGATTCTCACGGACGAGGAGTACACAAAAAAGAAGCAGGAGGTGCTCGGCAGGATGTGAGGCGGCATGTAGCCCGGCATGGAATTGATCCTGCGGGACTTCCCTGCCGGAGACCCTCATTCGCCCGCGTCACTTTCTGATGCGGACCACCTTTGCGGTGTGATATAATACCGCAAAAGGAGGCGCAAACAGATGGTTGTTCACGTATTCGACAACGAGGCACAGGTCGCGCGCGCGGCCGGGGCGGTTTTCGCGGCGCAGGTTCTCAACAAGCCGGACAGCGTTCTGGGCCTGGCCACCGGCTCCACGCCCATTTCCACCTATGAGGAACTCATCCGGCTCCACCGGGACGGGGTGCTGGATTTTTCGAAGGCCACCACCTTCAACCTGGACGAGTACGCGGGGCTGCCGACCAGCCATCCGGAGAGCTATATCTCCTTCATGAAGCGCCACCTCTTCGACCACGTGAACCTCAAGCAGTCCTTCCTGCCCAACGGCCTGGCGAAGGACCTGGACGCGGAGTGCGCCCGGTATGAGGAGAGCATCCGCTTGGCAGGCGGGGTCGACCTGCAGCTGCTGGGCATCGGGCACAACGGGCACATCGGCTTCAACGAGCCGGCGGAGCAGTTCACCTACCCGACCAACGCCGTCACCCTGACCCAGGACACCATCGACGCCAACAAGCGCTTCTTCGCCAGCGAGAAGGAAGTGCCCCGCCGCGCGCTGTCCATGGGCATCGGCACCATCATGTCCGCGAAGAGCATCCTGCTCATCGCCCTGGGGGAAAACAAGGCGCCGGTCGTCCGCGGCATGGTTCAGGGCGAAATCACGCCCCGGCTGCCCGCCTCCATCCTGCGCGCGCACCCGGCGGTCACGGTGCTGCTGGACAAGGGCGCCGGCAGCCTGCTGTAAGCCTGGGGCCTGTGCACAAGCCCCGGGACGGTTTTCCCGGGAATCCCCGCAAGGCTTGCCCAGGCGATGAAAACCGTCAGCGGACAACTTATCGACAATCCCCGGGCGGTGTGGACGAACCCTTCCGCGCGCAGGGCGGTTCGCGGCGCCTGGCCCACGGCCGCCGGAAACCCGACAGCGTGTCCATGCCGCCTACCCTCCACCGGGAGACCCCGGCGGGGTGAAAACCGCCGGCGCGGGCCGTCTGTCCACACCCGTCCACAGCGGGCGGATGGTTTTCAACAGGGCGCAGGGAACAATTTTCACCGCGGGCGCCGGGCTTGCCCCCCTTATCCACAGCGTCCACAGCCCCTACTACTACTACTGCCATTATTCGTACTGCCAGCCTGACGGCGGGCGGCGCGGACCGAGGAGGAAAGCATGCAGGTTGCCTTCAACGCCAACGATTTCAAGCATGGGATGAGCATGGTCAGCTACGCGCTGACCGCCCATGAGACCAAGGATTTCCAGCGCGGGGTCTTCCTGGAGACGCTGGAGGACGGCCTGCAGCTGACCGTCACGGACGGCGAGGTGGCCATCCGCTCCGTCGTGCCCGCGGCGGTGAAGGAGGACGGCTCCGCCCTGCTGCCGGCACGGCTGATGAGCGAGCTCATCCGCAACCTGGAAGGCAACGTGGAGCTGGAAACGCGGGACAACAAGCGCGCGATGGTCAAGAACATGGGCAGCAAGACCGAGCTGGTGCTCATCGACGCCCAGGACTATCCCACCGTCGCCCCGATCGAGGCGGAGTCCGTCACGCAAATCAGCCAGCAGAGCTTCAAGAACGCCATCAAGAGCATCATCTTCGCCATCGCGACGGACGAGACGCGCCGCATCCTGACCGGCTGCCTGATGGAAACCGCCGCCGACGAGGTACGCTTCGTATGCCTGGACGGCTACCGCCTGGCCATGCAGCGGGTCTACTGCGCGCACGAGATGCCCAAGGGCCGGGAGCTGCTCTCCCACATCCTGCCCGGTGCCCTGGTGGGCAACATCAGCCGGATGCTGTCGGACTCCGAGCAACCCATCACCCTGACACTGTCGAAGACCCACCTGCTGGCGGAGTTCGACAGGACGAAGGTCTACTCCCCCCTCATCCTGGGCGAGTACATCAATTACCGGCAAATCCTGCCCACCTCCTGGACCACCGCCGTGAAGGCGGACCGGCTGCTGCTGGCCTCGGCCATCCAGCGCGCCAGCCTCATCGCGAGGGAGGGCAGCAACAACCTGCTGCGGCTAAAAATCGAGGACCAGGCGCTGACCATCTCCGCCAACGCGGAGGTCGGCACGGCGACGGAGCAGATTCCCATCGACTTCGACGGCAGCCCGCTGAGCATCGCCTTCAACGCCGCCTACCTCAACGACGTCATCAAGAACATCGAGACGCCGGACCTCTCCCTGCGCTTCAACACCAACGTCAGCCCCTGCGTGGTCAGCCCGGTGAACAGCAACCAGTACACCTACCTCATCCTGCCGGTGCGCGTGTCGGACTGACGGGGACGGGACCGGCGTGAAAAGGGCTTCCTTTGCGGGGGCCCTTTTGATTGGGGAGGAACGCCGGGGGCATCTTTCAAGAAGCCCCGGGCCCCCAAGAGCTTTAATCAGAAGGGGTCAGGGGGCTGAAAGCCCCTTGCGGGGCCCGGGGCGGCGTCCCGGCGTTCCCCTCCCTCCCATTTGTTTCCCCGCGATGAACGGTTTTCCCGTTTCCCCGCGTCTATAAGGATGAAGGGAGGCGTGGCATGGAGCTTTGTCAGGTACCGGACAGGGCCGGGGCGGCGGACGTCAGCCGCCTGTTCGCGGAGCACGGAAACGCGCTGCTGCGCTTTTGCTACCTTCAACTGGGGGACGCGCACCTGGCGCAGGACGCCGTGCAGGAGACCTTCCTGAGGGCTCACCGGCGTCGCGCGTCCTTCCGCGGGGAATGCGGCGAAAAGACCTGGCTGACGGCCATCGCGCTCAACTGCTGCCGGGACATCCGGCGCCGCGCCTGGTTCAGGCGCGAGCGGTTCAGCCCCGCGCTGTCGGACCTGCCGGAGCCCTCGGAGCCCTTCGACCCCGGGGACGACACCGTCATCACCCAGGTGATGGCGCTGCCCCTGAAATACCGGGAGGCCATCCTGCTGCACTACTACCAGGGGCTGTCCGTCAGGGACATCGCCCTGGCGACCGGAACAAGTGAGAACACCTGGTCCACGCGGCTGCGGCGCGCGCGGAATATCCTGAAAAACAAGCTGGAAAGGTGGTATTTCGATGAAGAAGACCTTTGAGTCCATCGTCAACGCGCGCCTGTCCGGCTTTTCCCCGGACGCCGCGCTGCGGCAAAAAATCGAGGAACAAATCACACTGGAGGGAAAAACCGTGAAAAAAAGAACGTCGCTGGCGCTGGTTTTCGCGCTGGCGCTGGTGTTGCTGACCGCGGCGGCCTTCGCGCTGACGGACGGCTTCGGGCTGTTCGACCTGATGGGCAGGCACAAGGACGAGGGGCACGCCGACGTGCAAAAGGAGGCCTTCGACCTGGTGAACCGCGACGTGGCCCGCGCATCCTTCGGGCATGTGGACGTGGTGGTGACGGAGGCGGTGTACGACGGCAAGTACCTGCGGGTGGTGCACTCCACCCGGGAGCGGGACGCCACGGCGCCCTTTGACGGGCAGGCCATCTGGAACGGAAACTTCAGTTTCCCGGCCGCGGAAGAGGACGGCGTGTCCTGGAGCAGCCTGGACTGGGCCATCGTCAACGGACAGGACGTGAACCCCCTGGGCGAGGCCGGCGCTGACGCGGGCGGCCGGAACGGGGAAACCCTGGCCTGGATCCAGTACGACCTGTCGGAGCTGGAGCCCGCGGATACGCTGAAGGTGCAGCTGCCCATCCGCGGCCGCAAGAGCATTGAGAACGACGAACTGTCCTTCGAGATCCCCGCGACAAACCTGCCGGGCGTCGTCCGGCTGCAGCCGCCGGCGGAAGTCCGCTTTGAGGACTACAGCCTGAAGGTGACCGAGTTCATGCTCTCGCCCATCCGCGTCTACCTGACGGCGGAGATGACCGTGGACGCGGGCGTGCCCTTCGAGCGCTGCGACCGGATTCTGTGGGGCTGGATGAACGGCGCCCTGGCGGACGAAAAGGGCGAAAACGCGCTGAAACAATCCGCCTCCGGCGGCGGCGCGGGATTCTACATCGAAAACACGCAGTACGACGAAAAAACCTTCTACGAGCGCATCACGGACCCCGCAAAGCCCGTGCGCATGGGCGTGAACCTCGAGTTCATGACAGCGGAATCCTACCCGGACGCCTTCCGCTTCTCCTGGGACGGGGACGCGCTCACCATCCGGAACGAGCGGCTGGTCAACGATTGAAGCGGAGGGGAGACGCCGGGGGCTTCTTGAAAGAAGCCCCCGGACCCCCAAGAACTATAATGATTCAGTTGTTCAGTCTGAAAAAATGGGACAAGGGATGACATCCCCCGGGCTCTCCCCGTTCTCCGTCACCCCTCCGCCTTCTCCACGTTCCCTGCTTCCTGCGCGCTCATCCCGGCCATCAGGCTTTTCTCGCCCGTATAGTGCACCTGGCCCGGCGCGCCGCCGGGCGTTTTGCGCACGTTTTTGCGGGGCGTGTAGTCCACCCGGGTGGTTTGCCCGCGGGCCTTGGAGTGGAAGGCCGCCAGCCCCGCGGCCAGCCGCAGGGTGGCCTCCGGCACGCGCCTGCCCTGCGCGGACACCAGCACGTGGGAGCCGGGCACGTCCTTGGCGTGCAGCCAGAGGTCGTCGGGCATCGCGGCCTTGAGCAGCTGCTCGTTTTGCGCGGCGCTGCGGCCGGCGCGGATGAGGAAGCCCTCCGGCGAGCGGTAGGCCGTCGGGCGGCTGGGCGCCTCCTTTTTTTTGCCCTTCTGCCCGCTTTCCCGCCGCAGCAGGCCGGCCTCGGCCAGGGGCGCGCGGATTTCCGCCAGCTCCCGGGCGCTCTGCGCGGCGTCCAGGAAGTACAGCGCCTCCTCCAGCATCGAGAGGTCGGCCAGGGCCTTCTGCTTTTGCTCGCCCGCCAGCTTGCGCGCGGTGTGCGCCTTGCGGTAGCGCGTGAAATAGCGCTGGGCGTTCTGCGCGGGGGTCAGCGCCTTGTCCAGCGCCACTGTAATCTGGCCGCCGGTGTAATAGTCCGGGAGCGTCGACTCTTCCGCCCCCTTGGGGACGGCGTGCAGGCCGGCGGTCAGCAGCTCGCCCTTTTTGCGCAGCTCCTCCGCCTCCTCCTGGGTCAGGATTTCCTCCTCCAGCAGCGCCAGCTTGCGCCCCAGGCGCTCCTGCGCGTTCCGCAGCGCCTTTTTGAGCCCGGCGGCGCGCTGGGAAAAGCGGTTGGCCAGGTCGCGCTCGAAATACAGCGTCTCCACCGCCTCCGACAGCGTCTGGCGGGGCGACTGCCGGGCCGCGGGCAGGCTGAGGAAGGGGAAGGGCAGGGCGGCGGCGGGCGTCCCCTCCGCGTCCGACAGCAGCATAGGCGCGGCCATGCCCGGGAGTTCCCGGAAAAAGCGGGCCAGCGCCGAGGCTGTTTGTTCTATGTCCAGCTCCTGAATCAGGGCGTCGGGACGGCCCGCCGCCCGGAAGGCGGCTTCCTCCGCGCTGGCCGCGCCCAGACCGGCGACATTCCCGGCGAGGAAGCGGGAAAGGGGGCCCCCGGCCGCCTCCATCCGCGCGGCCAGCGTGTCGCTGTCCGCCTCCTCCGGCGCCAGCTTGTCCTGCCCGGGCGGCATCAGGTAGGGCTGGCCGGGCAGCATCTGCCGGACCCGGCTCATCTGCAGGGTGACGTGGCGCAGGGAATCGAGGATGACGCCGTCCTGGACGAGGCTCAGGTTGCTGTGCTTGCCCATGGCCTCGAAGTACAGCAGCTTTTCCCGCGGGTCGCCCATCTCGTCCATGGCGGAGAAGCGCAGGCGCAGCAGCCGGTCCCCGAAGAGCTGCTCCGCCGAAAGGAAGCGCCCGCCGGCCAGGTGCTTGCGCAGCAGCATGCAGAACATCGGCGCCTCCGTCGGGTTCTCATAGGCCTTCTCGCTCAGGTGCAGCCGGGTGTATCCCGGCGTCGCGCACAGCAGCAGCCGGTGGTTCTTCCCGCCGTTGCGGACGCCCAGGACGACCAGGTCGTGGTCCGGCTGTGTAGCGCGGTCCACCCGCCCGCCCGAAAGCGCGGCGTTGATTTCCCGGGCGAGGAAGCCCATCAGCAGTCCGTCCATCCCGCCTCCCCTGCAATGTTTTCAACCGGACGGCCGGAGCGCCGGTTCCATCCCGCGCTCAATCGCGTTTCCCCGCAATCGGCCGGCCGACGCGCATCTCCCGTCGCCATTCCGGCGCCGTGCCGACGTCGCCCCAATACTCGTCGTTCTCCATGACCAGGCCGCCCGACAGCCGCATCAGGGAGACCACGCGGAAGGCGGCCTCGCTGCCCGGCGAGGAGACGTGGCAGACGGAGACGAGCGTCTCCCCCGCCTTTTCCGTCCGCTCCAGCCGCACCCTCCAGGCGAGGGGGTACTCCCGGTTGACCCGGACGAACTCCTCCCGGGTCAGCTGCTCATCGCTGTTGTGCCAGCGGATGACCGCCTCCGGGTGGTAAAAGGCCGCCAGGCGGTCCCAGTCCGCCCGGTCCAGGCACTGCCAGTACTCTTTCAAATCCATCGTTTTCCCCCTTCCCGCGCTGCGGCTCCTGCCCGCGCAGCACGGCGCCTGACAGGAAGAGCACAAAGCCCGCCAGCCTCCAGTACATATACCCCGGCGCGGCGCCTTGCGTACCCGGTATCGGCCTCAGGCGGTGCGCCGCGCCTCCCGGCGGAAGAAATGCCGCTTGAGCGCCTCGCCGGAGAGCAGGTAGGCCGCGACCACGCCCAGGATGGCCAGCAGCAGGGCCGGCGGCAGGGGCGAAAGCCCCAGGAAGCCCGCCAGCGGCGTATAGGGGAGCGCCAGGGTGAGGGCGAAGACCAGCAGCGTCGCCAGGAGCAGCCCCCGGCCGGGCCGGCTCTTGTAGAAGGGCAGGCGGGTGCGCATCACGAAGACGATGGCCGCGGCGGAGAGGATGGACTCGGTGAACCACCCGGTCTGGAAAACGGCCTCGTCCGCGCGGAAGACCCACATCAGCAGGGCGAAGGTCAGGTAGTCGAAGACGGAGCTCAGGGTGCCGAACACCAGCATGAAGCGCCGGATGAACCCGATGTCGAAGCGCTCGGAGCGCGACAGCATGGCCTCGTCCACCCGGTCCGCGGCAATCTGCATCTCCGGCACGTCGGTCAGCAGGTTGTTGAGCAGCACCTGGGTGGGCCTGAGCGGCAGGAAGGGCAGGAAGAGGGAGGCGCCGGCCATGGAGAACATGTTGCCGAAGTTGGCGGAGGTCGCCATGAACACGTACTTCATCGTGTTGGCGAAGGTGTGCCGCCCGGCCTTGACCCCGGAGACGAGCACGCCCAGGTCCTGCTCCAGCAGCACGATGCTGGCCGCGTCCTTGGCCACGTCCGCCGCCGTGTTGACGGAAACGCCCACGTCCGCCGCGCGCAGGGCGGCGGCGTCGTTGATGCCGTCCCCCATGTAGCCCACGACCCGGCCGGTCTTCTTGAGCGCCAGCAGGATGCGCTCCTTCTGGTTGGGCTCGATTTCGCAGAACAGCTGCGCCTTTTCCGCGCGCGCCACGAGGGCGCCGTCACCCAAGGCCTCCAGCTCCCCGCCGTTCACGCTGCCCTCCGGGGAAAGGCCCAGCTGCGAAGCGATGTTGGCGGCGATGAAGCGGTTGTCCCCGGTGATGATTTTCAGCCCCACGCCCAGGCGCCCCAGCTCGGCGACGGTGTCGCGGATGCCGGGCTTCAGGGGGTCGAAAAGGCCCAGGAAGCCCAGGAAGGTCAGGCCCTCCTCCCCGGTTTCCCCCTCGATTCCCCCGGCGAGGGGCTTGTACGCCAGGCCCAGCACGCGCAGGCCCTGGGCGCTGAGGCGCTCAAAGCGCGCCTGGATGCCTTCCAGCGCCGGCTCCAGGGGCACGACGGCGCCCCCGGGCTCCCGCAGCGTACCGCAGGCGTCCAGGATTTTGGCCAGCGCGCCCTTGGCGATGAGGAAATCGCCCGCGCCCAGCGGGAAGGACGCCGGGCAAGACAGCAGGACGCTCAAGCGCTTGTTGACGAAATCGTAGGGAATCTCGCCCCGTTTCACGTACCCGGACGTGTCCCGCGGCACGCCCCTTAAGACAGCCTCGTCCACCGGGTTGCGGTAGCCGCTCTGGAAGGAGGCGTTGAGCCAGGCGAGCAGGGCGGCCGTTTCCGAGGGCTGCCCTTCGGCGTCGGCCGCCAGGGACACCTCCGCCCTGCCGACGGTGACCGTGCCGGTCTTGTCGGAGCACAGCACGCTCATCGTGCCGAAATTCTCGATGACCGACAGCTTCTTGACGATGACCTTGCTCCTGGCCATGTCCCGCGCGCCGCGGGCCAGGTTCACGCTGATGATGGCCGGCAGCAGCTGCGGGGTCATCCCCACCGCCAGCGCGAGGGAGAACAGCAGGGAATCGAAGGCGGGCTTTTTCAGCAGCAGGTTGATGATGAAGATGGACAGCAGCATCATTACGGTGACCTCCATTAAGAGGTTCCCGAACTTGCGCACCCCGCGCTCGAAGTCCGTCTCCCCCTCCGGGGCGTTCAGGCGGGCGGCGAGCGCGCCGAAGGCGGTGGCCGCGCCCGTGTTCACCGCGAGGGCCTCCCCGCTGCCGGAGATGACGTGGGTGCCCATGAACAGCGCGTTGGCGCGCCTGGCCAGGGGCGTGTCCTTGGGCAGGACGCCCGGGGTTTTCTCCGCGGGGAAGGTCTCCCCGGTCAGGGTGGACTCGTCCACGCTCAGGGCGTTGGCGGACAGCAGCAGCAGGTCGGCGGGCACCATGTCCCCGGCCGCGAGCAGCACGACGTCGCCGGGCACCAGGTCCTCCACCGGGATTTCGGCTTCCGCCCCGTCCCGCCGCACGCGCGCGGTCACGCGCACGATGGCCTGCAGCTTCTCCACCGCGTTGCCGGCGTTGCGTTCCTGGAAATAGCCCAGCAAGGCGCTGGCCAGCAGGATGAGCAGGATGATGAGGGAATCGGCGAATTCGCCCAGCGCGGCGGACACCGCCGTCGCGAACAGCAGCATCAGGGTGATGGGGCTTTTGAACTGCGACAGGAAGCGCCGGAGGGCGCCGCCGCCCTTTTCCCGGGTCAGGCGGTTGGGGCCGTGCTCCCGCAGCCGGCGCTCCGCTTCCTCCCCGGAGAGCCCCGCCGGCGCTCCATGAACGGCGGCGAACGCCGCCTCCGGCGGCAGGCTCCAGAACGCCTTCACGCTCTCCATCCGGCCGCCTCCTTTCCAGGGGGATTATACATCTTCCGTGAAGTAAAGGCGCTGCCGGGGGCGACATTCCCTGGCAGCGCAGGTTTGTGTTTGCGGACGGCTCCTCGTGATGATTTGTGTTTCCTGATTCCTAAATCGCACTCTTTCTGCGGTTGCATTCCAGGCACAACAACTGGCAATTATCCTGCACCGTTTTCCCGCCTTTGCTCCAGGGCGTAACATGGTCAGCTTCCATTCCGGAGTATTCAAAACGCTTCGCACAGGCCCTGCAGACGCCGTCCTGCGCTTCATAAGCCGTACGCTTCTGCGCTTCGGTGAAGGCGCGGATGCTCAGATGCTTTTCCCTGCCGTTGAGTACGTAAAAGTAAATGCCCTTCTTGTTGGTGACGTCGTCGTCCATCATCAGGCGCTGGATTCTCCGCTCCAACACCGCAGTGTCGTACATCGTGCCCTTGAACTGGTTGTACAGCCCGCCCCAATCCAGCCCCTTCATTTCCCTGCGGTAGGTGGTGAAAGTAAGCCTGACCCACTCGATGACGTTTCGAAAAAACATCCAAAGCTCGTTGGCATTCGGGTCATGCTGGTGCGCCGACATGTATTGCTCAATTGCCCCGCCAGAAATCCAGCGGAGGGCGGTTTCCAGGATGTCCTGACGGATGGGGGAACCTGTTACGTAATCCCTGGACAGGTTGTACGCCGCGCAGTTGCTTTTGCTGAACTTGAGCTTCGCGTCGGAAAGCCAGGGCCCGGTATACACCGCGTTTCGAAGTTCCTGCTCCGTGAATTTCTGCCCGGAGATGTTGACAATCCGGAACCAGTCCAGTTTTTCTTTCTCGTTTCCCTCGCAAAAGTAAACCATCAGCCGGTAGTCGAGGATTTGCTCCTTTTCCGGCGGGGTCAGGTTATGAAAGGCGCGGTGTCCAATGGAAAAATCCCCGTTGACATACTGACAGAAGCTGATGGTTCGCTGCTGACCGTCGAGCACCTCGTAGGTGCCGTCCTGGTTGACGACCCAATACATCACGTTGAGGGGAAAACCCCTGGTAATGGTATCGATGACCGCGTCGCGCTTTTTGGCGTCGTAAACAAACTCGCGCTGGTATTTCGGGCGGATGTTCAGCCTGCCGCCATAACCCAGAACGCCTTCCTCGGCATTGTCCACATACCCCTGCGCAACCTCGCGCACAGTCAGCTCATGCATCTGGATTTTCATTGCGCAGCATCCTTCCGCTTGATGACGATTCTGTCATACAGGCGTCGGTACGTCCCGTCGCCCTGGGAAAGGTAGAATCTGACGCCGCCGGATACATAGCTTCCCTTGGGCGCGATTTCCGACATGGGCTTTCCAAGAAACCGGCTCGCGCCGATGATGTCAAACTGGTCAGGGTTGTATTTATCCAGAAAGGTAATCGGAACGCCCATTTCACCGTCATAATCATATGGAATGTCCGCAGTTTTTGATACTTCGATGGCGTGGTAGTTTGCATATTAAGGATATTCTTTGGGAGAGTACTGCTTAAACAACGTTAGGCTTGTATGTCTTTCTTCAAAATCCAGATTGGTAAACCAACGGACGCCTTTCACTCGAATATACTTGTGACCTTCATCATCAATTCTATATCCGGAGGCTTTTAGTGGGTAGTATTCAGGGACTCGAAATTCCCTGTCCCCCCCATGAATACTTTGTCCAAGCCATAGCTTATTTTCTAATATAAGTTTGAACACATCTTTGTATGTTATTGCATTTATATTGCCAATGATAATAAATAATTTTTCATGCTTGAAAAGTTGAGAAACATATTCCCGAAACAATGAAAACGGAGGGTTCGTCGCAATAATGTCCGCTCTTTTCAGCAACTCAAGGCATTCCCTGGAACGAAAATCACCGTCGCCTTTCAGCAGCGTCAGGACATTCTTCCGGTTCTTGAGCAGGTTCTCCACATCGGACAGGTCAATCGCGCCGTCCGCATTTTCATCAGGGACTTCCGTAATCTCGATCTTGTATGCATGCTTCTTCTGTGTAGTTTGGTTCTTCACGCTTTCAATGTCAAAGAGGGACAGCTGTTCCCCCATGACGGGCGAGCCCGCGTAGCTGGTGGCAATCAGCTTCTTCAACCCCAGATGATTGAAGTTCAACGCAAAATACTTGAAAAAATTGCTTTCATAGGGATCGTCGCAATTGCACAGCACGACTTTGCCGCGAAAATGCGCGCGGTAATGACGCAGTTCGCTTTCGATGTCGCTTAACTGCGTATAGAACTCATCCTTCTGCGCATTTTTCGCTTTTTGCAAGGCCTGGTTTGCCGCCATCCACTGAAACCGTCGCTTTCCAGGTAATTGTTTGTCCCCATTAAAACATATGTCGAGTTATTCCGCAATCTGGCTTGTATTCAAGGAAGGAACAGCAATTATGTCATGACAGACGGGTCAAGGGACGAAGTCCCTTGCCGGGGGGTTTGGGGGACGGCGTCCCCCAGCGTCCCCCTCCCCGCCCTAATCCCCCGTCCTGTACAGCCAGCTGACGGTCCTGTCCTCGCGGGTGAAGCCCAGCTTGAGCTGCAGGGCCATGGAGGCGTCGTTGCCCTGGATGACCTGGCCGAAGGGCAGCTCCCCGCGGCCGAGCATCATGTTGATCTGCAGGCCTTCCATCGCGTAGGCGTAGCCGCGGCGGCGGAAGGGCGCGAAGACGTGCAGCAGTCCCATGCTGCCCTCCTCGTGCCAGCCCAGGAAGCCGACCAGCTCCTCCCCCCGGTAGCCGCCCAGCAGCCGGCCTTCCCCGATAAAAATCCGAATGGTTTCCAGGTCGTGAAGGGGGTAGTTTTCGCTGACCCGCTCCGCCTCGGACAGGGGCAGGGGGCGCAGTTCGATGTCCGTTTGCACCGGCACGGGCTTTTGGCCGAGGTAGACCACGTTGTTGCAGACGCTGCGCCCGTCCAGCCCGCGCTTTTCCATCAGCCAGTCGTCCATCGGCGAACAGTCGCTGACCAGGATATGCGTCCCGGCGGGGAGGGCAGGCTCCAGCGCCCTGACAGCCCGCCCGTGGTCCGCGCAGAGCATGGGCACGCCGCCCACGCGGTCCAGCAGCAGCAGGCCGCCCTCCGTCCGCGCCAGCACCTCCCCGCTGCCCCGCAGCGCCGCCACCCGCGGCTGCACGCGCAGCAAGGGCTCCTTGCCGAGAAAATCCAGGTCATCCCGCGTCAACGCGCGCATGAGTCGCTCCTTCATTCCGGGCGCCGTTCCGGGCGCCGACAGAAGGATTATAGCCGCGCGGGCGCGGCCTGAACAAGCGGCATGGCAGAAAGCGCACGGGTTGACACCCGCGCCCGGGCGTGGTAGGGTGTAGTTGTAGACAATATTACAACTATCCCATTCCAACCGGCGGCCGGGAGGAAGCGGAGAATGGACGCGCTGGACGCCCTGAAAGGTTCCGGGCTTTCGCAAAACGAGGCGAGGGCCTATTTGACCTTGCTGCGCCGCGGCCCGATGAACGGGTACGAGGCGGCGAAGCAGTCCCGGATAACGCGCACGATGATTTACGACGTCCTCAAGCGCCTGTGCGCGAAGGGCTTCGTGTACGAGGTGCCGGGGGACACGACGCTGTACCGCGCGGCGGATTACCGGGACATCCTGGGGCGGCTGGACCAGGCGCACAAGGACCGGATGGGCACGCTGCAAGCCAGCCTGCGGCAGGCGGAGGCGGAGGGCCCGGGCGCCGAGTTCGTCTACAACCTGCGGGGCGGCTCCCGGCAGCTGATGATGCAGCTCCAGTCGCAGCTGGCGCAGGCGCAGCGCGACGTCTTCCTCTCCCTCTGGGGGACGGAAGCCGCGCTCATCCAGGACAGCCTCCGGCAGGCCCATGAACGGGGCGTCGCCCTGTACCTGTTTTCCTTCAGCGTGCTGCCCTTCTCCTTCGGAAACCAGTTCTGCTACAACGTAGAGGACGGCAGCGCCCGGAACCTGTCCGAGCAGTTCCCCTGCCGGCGCGTCACGGCGGTGTTCGACGGCGGATTGCTGCTTGCGGGCACGGCGGACAGCCGGGACGGCGAAATCAGCATCATGACCCGCAACGCCATGCTGGTGGAGATGGCGCTGGACCAAATCAAGCTGGACATCCTGCACCTGCGGGCCTTCCGGCAATTCTGCGGGGACCCGGGCAGGATGAGCGCGCAGGAATACGCGGCATGCAAGGCGCGCTACCTGGACGGGCTGGGCATCCCGGAGGGCTTTCCCGGGCGCATCCGGAACCGGTAGGAGGAACCATGTTCCAGGAACTCCGCTTCTATAAGCCCTGCATCGGGGAAACGGTGCGCCGCAGCATGCGCTCCCACGAAATCGCGCTGAATCGGAGCCGCGAGGGTTTCGTGACCTTCCGCGCGCTGCCGCCCACGGACGTCGAATACTTCGGCGCGTTCGACCTGCGGCGCTACGACTTTGAAACCGACCTCCCCCGCTACGCCCGCGACCTGCTGACAGCGCTGGAGCGCTCCATGCGGCTGCGGCGGGATGTGGAGGACAACTACATCCCCAACCTGTCGCCCATGCTGGGCATCGCGGACTATTCCGCCTTTGTGGCCGGCGACGTCACCTTCGCGCGGGACACCAGCTGGTCCACCCCCGTGCTGAAAAGCCTGGAGGACTACCTGCGCCTCCCGCCCCTGGGCGAGGCCGTCTGGTACGGCCGGTTCCTGGACATCTGCCGGCTGATGCTCCAAATGTCCTCCGGCAGCGGCATCCCCTTCCTGCGCGGGTTCTTCTCGCCCCTGGACCTGGCCGCCGCCCTGCGGGGCGAGGCGATCTACACCGACTTTTACGACGAGCCGGAGCTGACGCGCGGATTCCTGGACTACTGCGCCGACTGCACCATCCGCTTCGCCAGGGACCTGTACGCGCTTTGCGGGGAGGCGCTGGGCGGCACGGAGTACGGGATGCTCTTCTCCGACGGCATCAACCTGTCCGAGGACATCGCCTGCATGATCAGCGCGCCGCTGTACCGGGATTTCTGCGCGCCAGCCACCCAGAAGGTCATCGACGCCTTCGGGAAGGGCTATATGCACAGCCACTCCCGCGCGCTGTACCAGGTGAAGGAAATCTGCGCTCTGCGGGGCGTGGCGACGCTGTGGCTGGCCACGGACCCCAACCAGCCGCGGCCCTTCGACCACCTCCGGCAGCTGGCGCAGGACGCGAACGGCGTGTGCCTCTCGATTGACTGCGCGTCCTTCCGGGAGATGGAGGAGCGCCGGGAGGAGCTGCTGGGCGGCAATTTCTCCCTGACCCTGCCGGTGGCCAATATCCTGGAAGCGGTGGACGCGACGCGGCGCTTCGAAAGGCTGTTCGGGGGGCCCTCCTGATGTTTCGGCGCGCGCTGGCCCTGCTGTTCGCCGCCCTCTGCCTCGCGGGGGCGGCCGGGCAGGCGCGGGCCGCGGATGCGGAGCCGCTGCGCGTCTGGTTTGACAGCAACGTCCGGGAAAACGACGAGATGCGGGCGATCGCCGCGGACTTCGAGCGGGAAACCGGGACCGCCGTTGAGGTCGTCGACCGGCGCAGCGTGTTCGACGCGCCCCGGGACTTGATGAACAACGCGCAGACCCCGCAGCGCCCGGACCTGGTGCTGATGCAGGCGCCGGACATCGGGGACCTGGCGGTCTCCGGGTTCCTGCTGCCGCTGGAACTGCCAAACGGGGTCCTGGACCGGTTCTCGGACGTGTCCCGGGACGCCTTCCGCTTGAACGGGCGCCTGTACGGCCTGGGCTACTCGGTGGAAACCTCCGGCCTGATTTACAACAAGGCCCTCATCCGGGAGGAGGAACTGCCCCGGGACTGGGAGGCCTTCTTCCGCAAGGCTGGGGAACTGACCCTGCGCGGCCCGGATGGGCAGGTCCTCCAGCACGGCACGCTGCTCAACCCCCGGGACATGTGGTTCAACTACCCGCTCATCCGCGCGCACGGCGGCTATTACTACGGCCGGATGGACGGGCACTGGGACCCCTACGACATCGGCTTGAACCAGCCCGGCATGCTCGATTACGTGGACCGGATGAAAAAGCTGATGGCGGACGGGCAGGCGCTCACCTCGCCCGTGGGCATGGAAAGCCATATCGTCGCCCAGTTTTCCAAGGGCCAGGTGGCGATGATGCTCTACGGCCTCTGGTCCGCCCAGGCCATGCGCGCCGGGGGCGTCGACTACGGCCTCGCGTCCCTGCCCGCCAACCGGGACGGCAGCCCCTCCCAGCCGCTGTGCACGGTCGTGGGCTTTGTCGTCAACGCCCACTCGCATCAGCCGGAAGAAGCGATGCGGTTCCTGGCGTTCCTGAGCCAGGACGGCCGCCAGCAGCGGCTGATTGAGGCGGGCAACGGCGGGGAGCAGAAGACCGGCCAGCGCAACCCGGCCTGCCTGGCGGTCGCCCGGAGCGCCTATATCCAGGGGGACGAAACGCTGCGCGCGCTCGCCCGCCTGGGCGCCGACGCCGAGCCCTTCCCCAACATCCCCGAGGGCACCATCTGGTACAACTACACGGGCACGGCCTTCCGCTCCATCTTTTTCGGCGACAGCTCCGGCCAGCCGCGGGAGCCGCAGGCGGCGCTGGACGAGCTGGTGGGCAGCATCGCCGGTGACGTGATGAAGATGAACGAGCAACCCGCGCCGGTCAGCATCCCGCCGCTGTTTTATCCCGCGGCGGCGGCCGCGCTTGCCCCCTTCGGCGTGCTGCTGTGGCTGAGGGCCCGCCGCAGGGCGGGGCGCAAGGCCAAAGAGCGCTTCAACCGCCGGACCACCCTGGCGGCCTGGCTCCTGCTGTCCCCCGCCATCGTGCTGCTGGGGCTGTTTTACCTCTACCCCATCCTGCACAACTTCTGGATTTCCCTGACCAACTACTCGGGCCTCCAACTGCAGGACCCCTATTTCGTGGGCCTGCACAACTACGGGCAGATTTTCGGCGAAAACCTCGCGGGGCTGGGCGGCATGTTCCTCTGGACGCTGGTTTTCGCGCTGTCGGTGGTCAGCCTGTCCTTCCTGCTGGGCGTCCGGCTGGCGACGGTGCTGGACAACGTGGGCCCCCGGGCGTCCAAGGTATACCGCGTCATATACGTGCTGCCCTGGGTGATTCCCGCGGTCATCACGCTGCTGACATGGCAGGGCCTGCTCTCCGACGTCGGCGGCCCGGTCAACACGGCCCTGGGCGCGCTGGGCGTCCCGCCGCTCCCCTTCCTGTCCAACCCCTGGTGGGCGCGGGGCAGCACGATTTTCGTGATGACCTGGTTTTCGTTCCCCTACTACACCGTCATCGCCCTGGGGTTTTTGCAGTCCATCCCCCGCGAGCTGTACGAGGCCGCGCTGATTGACGGGGCGGGCCGGCGGCAGGTCTTCCGGCACATCACGCTGCCGATGGTCTACCGCGCGATGAAGCCCACGCTCATCATGGGCTTCCTGATGCAGTTCAACCAGTTCGGCGTCTACATGCTGACCCAGGGCGGGCCGCCCGCGGACCGGCTGGGCAGCCCGGGGGCGACCGACCTGATGATCACCTTCGTATTCAACCTGGCCTTCAACACGCGCCGCTATTCGCTGGCGGCGGCCTACTCGGTCATCATCTTCGTGTTCATCGCGGCCTTTACCCTGGCGTCCATGCGCCTGTCCCGGCGCGGAAGGAGCGGGGCATGAAGCCGTCCCTGCTCCGGAAAACCGGGACGCACCTGGCGCTTATGCTGCTGGCGGGCCTGGTGCTGCTCCCCTTCCTGTACGTGCTGCTCATCTCCTTCGGCCAGGGGGTGGTGGGCATCGGCGCGGCGGTGCCGGAGGCCTTCACGGCGGACAACTACCGGCGGCTGTTCAGCGAGACCCTGTACCTGCAGTGGCTGTCCAACTCCCTGGTCATTTCCCTGGTGACCGCGCTGGCCGCGCTTGTGCTGGTGTCCGTGTCTGTGTACGTGTTCTCCCGCCTTCGCTTCGCGGGGAAGGAGCACCTGTTCCAGGGGCTGCTGCTCATCCAGGTCTTCCCGCTGACGCTGTCGATGGTCTCCCTGTTCAAGCTCTTCGTCGCGCTGGGGCTCATCAACCGGATGGAAAGCCTGATGCTGGTGAACACCGTGCTGTCCTCCGCCGGGCTCATCCTGATGGCCAAGGGCTATTTCGACACCATCCCGATCGAGCTGGACGAGGCCGCGGCGATGGACGGCGCCGGCCGGCTGACCATCCTGCGCCGCATCCTGCTGCCCCTGGCCAAGCCCATGCTCACCGTTGTGGCGCTGCAAAGCTTCGTGCTCTCCTACAACGAATATGTCATCGCCAGCGCGGTGATGAACCAGGGCCTGGGCGCCATCCCCCTGGCGGTCGGGCTCCAGAGCATGATCCAGGGGCAGTTCGGGACCAACTGGGCGCTGTACTGCGCGGGCGCGGTCGTGGGCAGCCTGCCGATGCTGGCGCTGTTTTACGCGCTGCAGAAATACTTCGTCGGAGGCCTCACCGATGGAAGCGTCAAATCCTGAGCCCCGCTTCACCCTGTCCGCGCTGGCGCACGACGCGGACTGCGCCGGGTGCTGGCCTGAAAGCGGGGACACCCTGCGGGTGCGCCTGCGCTGCGCCGCCGGGGAAGCCGCCCGCGCGGAAGTCTGCTACCGCAGCCTGTACGACCACGTCGGCCCCTACCGCAGCGTCGGGATGGCGATGGCGCTGTCCGACGGCGTCAGCGACGTGTTCGAGGCGTCCCTGACCCTGCCCGACTATCGCTTCCGGTACTACTTCCGCCTGACAAACCGCGCGGGCGAAGACCTCTATTACACCTCGGACGGGGCGATGGACAGGCCCCCGGAAGAGGGAAGCTGCTTCTTCTACCCCTGCATCAACCCGGCCGACGTGCCGCGCGCGCCGGAATGGGCGAAGGGCGCAATGGTCTATCAGATCTGGACGGACCGCTTTTTCAACGCCGACCCCCGCAACGACCCGCCCGGCACCGTCCCCTGGGGCGCGCCGGCCGGGAGGGGCGTCGAGTATGGGGGGGACTTCGCGGGAATCGTCTGCCAGGCGGGCTACCTCAAAGGCCTCGGCGTGCAGGCCGTCTACCTGAACCCCGTGTTCGCCTCGCCCTCCTACCACAAGTACGACACCGCCGACTACACCCGGGTGGAGGACTGCTACGGCGGGGGGGAGGGCCTCAAAGCCCTGGTGGCGGCGCTTCACGGGGCGGGCATCCGGGTCATCCTGGACGCGGTGTTCAACCACTGCAGCAACCGTCATCCCTTCTTCCGCGACCTGGTGGAAAAGGGGGCGGCGTCGCGGTACCGCGGCTGGTTCCTCCCCCGCGGCTTCCCGGTGGACGAGGAGGCGGTCAACTATGATACCTTCGCGGGCCTCGTGCGGGAGATGCCCCGGTGGAACACCGCCAACGACGGGGTCATCGACTACCTGTGCGGCGTCGCGGAATTCTGGACGCGGGAAGCGGACCTGGACGGCTGGCGGCTGGACGTGGCGGACGAGCTGAACCACCGGCTGCTGCGCCGCCTGCGCGAGCGGCTGGAGGCGGTCAAGCCGGACGTCCTGCTGCTGGGCGAAATCTGGAACCACGCGCACCGCTACGTGACCGCCTGCCAGCTCCACGCGGTGACCAACTACAAATTCCGCACCGCGGCCCTTAATTTCGCGCTGCAAAAGACCGGCGCGCGGGATTTCTGGAACGCCGGGCAGGCCAACCGCATGTATTACCGCACCTCCACGTACCCGCTCCTGATGAACCTGCTGGGCAGCCACGACACGGCCCGCTTCGCCACGCTGCTGGGCGACCGTTCCGCCGCGGTGGCGCTTTGCGCCCTGCTGCTCGCGATGGACGGCATGCCGATGCTCTATTACGGCGACGAGGTGCTGATGGAGGGCGGCGCCGACCCGGACAACCGGCGCGCGATGCGCTGGGACCTGACGCAGACGCCGGAGGCGGCGGAAATCCGCGCCCTCATGGCCTTCCGCGGGCAATCCGAATGCCTGCGAAAAGGGAGCCTCCGCCTGGTGAAAGCCGAGGGAGGGCTGCTGGCCTTCTCCCGCGAGACGCCCGGCAACCGCCTGGTCGCCGCCGTGAACTTCGGCCCTGAAGCCGGCCTGGAGACGCCGGGGCGCCAACTGCTGGGCAACGCGCGGACGCGGGTCGGGCGCGCGGAGCTGCCCCGGAACGGATACGGGATTTGGGAGGACGAGTCGTGGTCCGGATAAGCGAAGGCCCGGCCGCGTTTACCGTGCTGCAGCAGCGGGAGGGCTTAGCACCGCTGGAGTTGGCCGGAAGCGTCGGAACGGACGTCGCGGGGACGCCCTTCCTGCTGGCGGACGACGAGGTGGGCGGGCGGAACCTGCTGTTTGAAACGCTGCCGCCCGGGCAAACCTGGCGCCGCGCCTTCTCCCTGCCCGTGGGCATTCACCGCTTGCAGACGGGGCGCCTGCTGCCGGAAACCGGGTTCAGCCGCCTGTACCGGGGCCGGGGGGACACCCTGCGCCACATATGCGTCGGGGAGGTCTTCCTCATCGCCGGGCAAAGCAACGCGGCGGGCTACGGCCTGCAGGATGAAACGGATTCCCTGGACGCCCCGGCGCTGGGCGTCTCCCTGTACGACGGCGGGGCGTGGCGCCTGGCCGCCCACCCGGTCGGCGAGGCGGCGCACGGGATGCCCAACGCCGCGTCCCTGGCCTGCGGGCATTCCCCCTGGCTGCGGCTGGGCCGCTACCTGCTGTCTTCCGGCGTCCCGGCGGGCCTGGTGCCCGTGGCGCTCAACGGCTCCGCCATGGACGAATGGGGGCCGGGAACGCCGCTGCGGGCGCACCTGATGGACAGCCTGAAGGCCACCGGCGGCCGCAACCTGGTGTGGTACCAAGGCTGCTCGGACGTGCGCGGCGACCTGCCGGACACATACGCGGACAAGCTGGTCTCCCTGATCCTCGAAGCCCGCGGCGTCGTCCCGGACCTGCGCGTGTACGTCGTCCAGATTAGCGGCGTCACCAACCGCGATACGCCCCGGGAGGGCTGGACGCGCATCCGGGAGGCGCAGCGGCAGGCCGCCCTGGCGACGGGCGCCGCGCTGATTCCGGCGTACGACCTGAACCGCTACTCCGACGACATCCATTTGGGCGCGGCTTCCAACCTGGCGCTGGCGAAGCGCGTGTACCGGGCCTTCACGGGGGAGCGTTTCCCGACGGCGCTGCGCGCCTGGCGGGAGGAGGGCGCCGTGCTGCTTGAGACCGACGCCCCTGTCCTGGACCTCCCCCTGATGCCGGAAGCCCTGGACGGGCGCGGCCGCCCCCTGCCCGGGCGCTGGGAGCGGGGGGGCCCCGGCCTGGTCTTCCGCCTGCCGGACGCGTACGCCGCGCGCAGCCTGAAGATGGACCCGGGCCATTACGCGGATGTCCCGTTCGGCGGCGGGGACGCCACGCCCCCAAACGCCTTCCAGATGGAAATAAACAGCCGAGGCTGTTGAAAAAGGAGGATTCCCATGAAACGGTACAAAGGATTGCTGCTGATGATGGCCGCGCTGTGCCTGTGCCTGCCCGCCCTGGGCGAGGGCACGGCGCCCGTCTACTACCTGGCGGGCAACTTCAACGGATACTCGCCCAACGACCCCGCCTTCGCGATGACGCCCGTGGAAGGCGCGCCAGGGCAGTACGCGCTGGCGGTCGAGCTGACGAAAGAACTGCGGGACCCGGCCTATGACGGCCACTGGTACAAGGTGACAGACGGCACCTGGGACAACAGCTGGGGGACGGACAACTACGCACTGCAGCCCGCGCCGGTGAAACAAACAGCGGACGGCCAGGCCATCGGGCTGGGCTCCGTCTGGGTGGACGCGGACGGCCCCCTGACCGTGATTTTTGACGAGAACACGAAGACCATCTACGACACCAGCATGGTCCGGGAGGTGTCCCCGCGCCTGTACGGCGACTTCAACGCCGCCATCAGCCGCGGCGCGGACTGGGGAACCTCCGACGAGGAGGCCATCCTGCTGGAAGACCAGGGCGACGGGACGTTCAAGGGCAGCGTCACCCTCCCGGCCTACGCGGGGGACGGCGAGGGGTACTCCTTCACCGTGCTGCTGCGCATGGGCTATTCCGCGTACCTGCCCTGGCACGGCTGGGGCGCGACGGAGCAGTACCTCTTCAGCGGCGAGCCGGCCGGCATGGGCCTGGTTTCCCACCTCAAGCCCGAAAGCGAGACGACCTACACGTTCGTATACGACGCCGCGACGCACGTGACGACGGTGGAAGCGAAGTAAAAACTGCTCGTCAAAGTAACATCCGCGGCCATTTCGACAAGCAAGGGGCGGCTTCCTGATGGGAGCCGCCCCAGACTGTCAAAAACCTTACTTCAGAGGATGATGCGGGGGGCTCCGGGGGGCGGCAGCCCACCGATTCTCATCGTGTCGTCCGGCTCTGCCGGACGCGCGGGGCGTTTTCGCGAACAGCGAAAACATTCCGCAGCCATCCTCCGAATCGAAAAGGTCCGCAGACCTTTTCGACAATCTGGGGCGGCTCCCTGACGGGAGCCGCCCCATTATGCCCGTGGTTGCGCGCCTTGTTCCCTTACTACGCTTCCACCACGGCGCGGATGCGGCGAACGCCGGCGGAGGAGCTTTCCTCCTTCTGGATTTTGAAATGCCCCAGCGCGCCCGTGTGCGTAGCGTGCGGGCCGCCGCAGATTTCCTTGGAGAAGCCGCCCATCGTGTACACGCGCACCTTGTCGCCGTAGCGCTCCTCAAACAGGCCGATGGCGCCTTCCTTCATTGCCTCGTCCACCGTCATCTCCCGGAAGGAGATGGGCGCGTCGGCCTGGATGGCCTCGTTGACCAGGCGCTCGACCTCCCCGATCTCCTCCTGCGTCATCCGGCGGCCGAAAGTGAAGTCAAAGCGCAGGCGCTCCGGGGTGATGTTGGAGCCCTTCTGCTGCACCTCCGGGCCCAGCACCTGGCGAAGCGCCGCCTGCAGCAGGTGGGTGGCGGTGTGCAGCTTTGCGGTCTGCTCGCTGTTGTCGGCCAGGCCTCCCTTGAAGCGCTGCTCGGCGCCCGCCTGGCTGGCCTTCTGGTGCTCGCGGAAGCGCTCCATGAAGGCGTTCTCGTCCACCTTCAGCCCGTGCTCCTGGGCCATTTCCCGGGTGATTTCCACCGGGAAGCCGTAAGTGTCGTACAGCTTGAAGGCGTCCCGGCCGGGGATGGTGCCCATGCCCTTCAGGCGCTTCTCCAGCCGGCTGCGGAAGGAGGAGATGGTGTCGAAGGCCGCCATCAGCTGGCCGACCTCCTCCGTCAGCTGCGTCAATTCCGGCAGCGGGCGGAAGGTGGAGCCGATGTTCTTCATCTCTTCCCGCGCCTGCCGCACCTTGCTGAGCATGTCCTCGGACAGCAGGGTTTCCTGCAGCTTGTCCTTGACCGCCGTAAAGCCGCTGACCGCCTCGTCCATGCGGGAAAGCATCTTGTCGAACTCCCGCATGCCCTGGCTGATGGTGCGGGCGAAGCGCTTCTCCTCCAGCAGCAGTTGCTCCAGCACGAAGGAGCGGTTGGCCTTCAATTCCGGGTACACGTCCTGGTACTGGGAGATGACCACCATCGCGATTTCGGCGGTGAACTCCTCCTTCAGCCCCAGCTGCATCCCGTGGCGCACCGCGCGGCGGATGAGCCGGCGCAGCACGTAGCCCTGGTCGACGTTGGAGGGGGAGACGCCCCGCGGGTCGCCCAGGATGAAGGTGGCGGTGCGCATGTGGTCGGCCACCACGCGGAAGGAGCGCAGGACCTCCTCCTCCGCGCCCTGGTACGCTTTGCCGGACAGCTCCTCGATTTTGCGGATGATGTCGGAGAACAGGTCGGTCTCGTATACCGAGTCCCGGCCCGTCAGCACCAGCACGGTGCGCTCCAGCCCCATGCCCGTGTCCACGTTCTTGTGCTTCAGCGGCTCGTAGCTGCCGTCGGCCTGCTTGTTGTACTGCATGAACACGTCGTTCCAGATTTCCAGGTACCGCCCGCAGGAGCAGGCGGGGCTGCAGTCCGGGCCGCAGGGCTCCTGGTCGCGGACGATGAACATCTCCGTATCCGGGCCGCAGGGGCCGGTCTGCCCGGCGGGCCCCCACCAGTTGTTTTCCTTGGGCAGGTAGAAAATCTGCTCCGGCCTCGCGCCGGCCTGCACCCACAGGTCGTGGCTCTCCGTGTCCCGGGGGGCGTGCTCGTCGCCCTCGAAGACGGAGAAGGCCAGCTTGTCCGGGTCCAGGCCCAGCCAGTCCTTGCCGGTCAGGAACTCCCAGCTCCAGGGAATCATCTCCTTCTTGAAATAGTCGCCCAGGCTCCAGTTGCCCAGCATCTCGAAGAAGGTCAGGTGGCTCTTGTCGCCCACGTCGTCGATGTCCCCGGTGCGCACGCATTTCTGCACGTTGCACAGGCGCTTGCCGGCCGGGTGCGGCTGGCCCATCAGGTAGGGCACCAGCGGGTGCATGCCCGCGGTGGTGAACAGCACCGTCGGGTCGTTCTCCGGAATCAGGGAGGCGGAGGGGATGACGGCGTGCCCCTTTTGCACGAAAAACTCGATGAACAGGCTGCGCAGGTGTTTGGCGGTCAGGTTTTTCATATCCGTTTCCTTTGTCATACCAGGTCGACGAACTGGAGCAGCACCTTCAGCGCGCCTTCCATGTCGCGCATGTCGATGACCTCCAGGGAGGAGTGCACGTAGCGGCAGGGGATGGACAGGGTGCCGGCGGGCACGCCGCCGCGGGAGGTCTGGATGGCGCCGGCGTCGTTTCCGCCGTAGGCCAGCACCTCGCGCTGCACCGTGATGCCCGCGGCTTCGGCTGCCTCGAACAATCTGTCCCTGACCAGGGGAGAGGCGATGACGCTGCGGTCCATGATTTTGACCGCGGGGCCCGCGCCCAGTTTGATGGCGGGCAGCTTGGTCTCCGGCGTGTCGCCCCAGGCGGTCACATCCAGGGACAGCCCGACGTCCGGCTCGGCGTTGAAGGCCGCGACCCCGGCGCCGCGCAGGCCGACCTCCTCCTGGGCGGAGAAGACGGCGACCAGGTGGTTTTTCTGCCCTTCCGCGTAGGTCATCAGCTCGCACAGCAGCGCGCAGGCGCAACGGTCGTCCATCGCCGGGGAGGCGACGCGGTGGCGGCCCAGGGGCACAAAGTCCGGCGCATATACGGCAACGTCGCCGATCTGCACCTGCTTTTCCGCCTCCTCGCGGCTCTCCGCGCCGATATCGATGAACAGGTGGTGGATTTCGGCCTTGCCCTCGCCCTTCGTGTCCGGCTGCAGCATGCAGGCGCCCAGGGTGCCGTTTTTGAACACCACCTTGCGCGAGCGCGCCATCTGGGGCGGCACGCCGCCCACGGCCGCAACGCGCAGGAAGCCCTCCTTCTCGATGTCCGTCACCACCAGGCCGATGTGGTCCATGTGGGCGGAGAGCATGACGGTCTTCGCATCCGCGTCCGTTCCGAACTTCTCGGCGATGAGGTTGCCCATCACGTCGGTTTTCAGGCTGTCCACATGGCCCTCGAGCAGCTCGCGCAGCTTGTCCGCCACCGCGTGCTCGTGCCCGGAGGGTCCGTAGCAGGAAAGGAGCGTTTGCAGGGTGTCCCGTAGCATGGTGACCTCCTTATTCGGAAAGGCTGGAGAGGAAGGCGGCCACGAGGTCGCCCTGGGCCTTGACGTCCCCCAGGTGCGCCACGCTGACGCCGGAATGGATGTAGCGGCAGGGGACGGACAGCGCCAGGGTTCTGGCGCCGCGGCCCGCGCGCTGGAAGGAGCCGGCGTCGTTGCCGCCGGTCACGCCGCGCTTGACCTGGTGCGGGATGCCCCGCCGGGCTGCCAGCGCCGTCACGCGGAAAAACAGCTCCCGGTCGGCGATGGAGGCGTTGTCCATGAAGCTGACGGCCACGCCGCGCCCGGGCACACACACCTGGAAGCGCTCCTCCACGTCCCCCAGGTCGTTGGCGCTGGTGCCCTCCAGGATGAGGGCGATATCCGGCTGGATGCCGAAGGCCGCGCCTTGGGAGCCGCGCAGCCCCACCTCCTCCTGGGTCACGAACACGCAGCACAGGTCGCCGGCGTAGTCGGACTGCAGGGTTTTCAGCGCGTTGTAGCAGCCCACCCGGTCGTCCAGCGCGCGGGCGGACACAAAGCCGTCCCCGAACTCCTCGTAGGGCGTGTCGAACACCGCGTAGGTGCCCTGCGGGCAGCGCTTCTCGGCCTCCTTGCCGTCCCTCGCACCGATGTCGATATACAGCGAATCGAAGCCCAGCACCTTCTCCCGGTCCGCCGCGCTCTGCAGGTGGATGGCCAGGGCGCCGATGACGCCGGGCAGGCGCTCCGGCCCCAGGACGACCCACTTGGAGACCGCGACCCTGGGGTCCACCCCGCCCACGGGGCGGAAGCGCAGCAGGCCGTCGTCGGTATGCCCGGTGACGATGAAGCCGATTTCGTCCATGTGGGCGGCGACGGCCACGCTGGGCAGGGCGCGGTCGCGACCGCGCTTGCGGCACACCAGGTTGCCGGAGCGGTCGACGGACACGTCGTCGCACAGCTTTTCCGCCGCTTCCCGCAGCATCCGGCGCACCTCAGCCTCGCAGCCGGAGGGGCCGAAGGCCTCCGTCAGGCGTTTTAAGTCCATAACTCGTCCTCCCACGCCGGCGACACCGCGGCGGCAAAGCGGGCCAGCAGGCGCCCGCATTCCTTGAGCGCGTTCATGTCCAGCGTCTCCACCGTGGTGTGCATGTACTTGAGCGGCAGCTCCAGCAGCGCGGTGGGCACGCCCCCGCGGGAAACGCCGATGACGTCCGCGTCCGTGCCGGTGGAGCGGGGCATCACCTCGTGCTGGACCTGCACGTTGTGCTCCCGCGCAACCTCCAGCAGCTTGTCCCGCAGGACCGGGTGCAGGTAGGGCCCCATGCCCACGGCGGGGGACTCGATTCTCAGCGTTTCGCCCTGGGGCGCGCCGGGGGTTTCCGCGTGGCAGACGTCCAGCGCCACGGCGAAGTCCGGCTCCAGCGCGAAGGCGCCCGTTTCCGCCCCCCGGGCGCCGACCTCCTCCTGCGAGGAGGCGACGAAGTAGAGGTCCGCCTCGTGCGGCTGGCCCTGCAGCATCTTCAGCGCGTGGTAGATCGCGGCCACGCAGGCGCGGTCGTCGCAGGTCTTGACGGAGACGCGGCCGTTCAGCAGGTCTGTGTGGCGGTGTTCCAGCTGCACCTGGTCGCCCACCCGCACCAGCCCGCGCACCTTGTCCGGCGGGAAGCCGACGTCCACGTACAGCTCCTCGCGCTGATAGTTCTTTTTCCGGTCTTCCGCCGTGAGCAGGTGGGGCGGCTTCGCGCCCACGACCCCTTGCAGCGCCCGGACGCCGTAAACCGTGACCCTTTGCCCGGGCAGGATGCGCGGGTCCACCCCGCCGACCTGGCCCAGGCGCAGGCTGCCGTCCTCCTCGATGAGGCTGACCATCAAACCGATTTCGTCCAGGTGCGCGGAGAACATCACCCGGGGGCCGTCCCCCCGCTTGCGCGCGACGACATTGTTCATCGCGTCCACCGTCACCTCGTCGCACAGCGGGGCGAACTGCTCCGCCACCCAGGCGGACACCAGGCCCTCGTCCCCGGACAGGCCCCGGATTTTTGTGATTTCCTTCAGGAAGTCCTCTGTTCGCATCGGGATTTCCCTTCCATGTCCCGCCGTCAGGCGGCAGGGGCGGGCCTGCGGCGGCTTTTCTTCCGCACGGCCGGCCCCAGTAAAAAACGCGGCCCCGGGCGCCCGGCGCGCGGCGGCCTCCCGGCGGGCGCATCCGCCCCTCCGGCGCGAACCAGTATAGCATCCGGCCCAAGGTTTGACAACGATTCCCGCGGGATTACAGCACCCCCAGCGCCTTGAACAGCGCGATGGCGAGGGCGGCGGTCACGCAGTAGACCAGGCTGGAGAGGGAGATGACCTCGCCGGTGAAGCGGTGGTCGCTGCCCATGCGGCGGGAGATGGAGTAGCCGGTGATAGCGCCCGGCGTGCCCAGGGTGAAAAAGGCGGTCAGTATTTCGATGCCGCTGAAGCCCAGGAAGAACATCGGGGCGACGCCCAGGACGGGTATCAGCAGCATCTTGATGCCCACGCAGGCGGCCAGGTGCCCGCCGTCCTCCCGGAAGCCCGACAGCGAGGTCTGGGAGCCCAGGGACAGCATGGCAACAGGCGCGGCGGCGGCGGAAAAGGCGCGCAGCACGGTCATCAGGACGCCGGGCAGCGCGACGCGGCAATAGTTGAGCAGGATGCCCAGGGCAATCGCGATGATGAAGGGGTTGAAGAAGGCGGCGCACAGCAGCCGCGGCAGGCCCGGCGGGCGGCCGTCCCCCGCGTGGCGGGCGAACACCAGACCGGTCATCAGGGTATTCATCGGCACCGTCACCAGGATGGACATGAAGAAGGTCGACAGTTCCGAGACGGGAAACAGGCTTTGCATGACCGCCGCGCCCATCAGCACCGGGTTGGTGCGGAAGGCGCCCTGGATGAAGGCGCCGCAGCGGGCGGGATGGCGGATGCGCCGGGGCACCAGCGCCATCAGCAGCAGAATCGGGAGCAGCACCGCCAGGCCGAGGTAGAGCAGGAACACAGGCCGCACCGGGTCATGCAGGTCCACGGACAGCATCTGCAGGAACAGGTAGGAAGGGAACAGCACCGTATATACCGCCGGCGTGGACGCCTCCGCGAAGCCCGCGCCCAGCACGCCCCGCCGGCGCAGAAAAAAGCCTGCCGCCAGCATCAGCATCAGCGGCAGCACCGCCTGAAAGCTCAGGGAGAGGGTTTCCACCCAGGCACCTCCCGTTTTTTAATGTCAGGGCGTCCGGTTTCCAGCGGGTCCCGGCGTCCCCTCAGGACGGCCTTTCCGCCTCCCCCGCCGCGTGCCGCCCCGCCAGGATACCGCCGGCCCAAGCGAAGAGCAGGTTGAAGCCGCCCGTGTCGCCGTCCACGTTAAGCGCCTCCCCGGTGACGTACAGGCCGGGGACGCTGCGGGACTGGAAGGTTTCCGGGTCGAACCCCGCGCAGGACAGCCCGCCGGCCGCGACCTGGGCCTGGTCAAAGCCCTTGACGCCGGTCACCCGCAGGCGCAGGCCGGACAGCCATTCCGCAGCCTCGGGGAGCGGCAGGCTGCGCACCTTGTTCGCCAGCGCCCGGGGCAGCAGCCCCGTGTACGCCCGCCCGGGACCCAGGCGCGCGAAACGCGCCTCCAGCAGCCCCAGCATCTCCCGGCGCGCCGGCCCGGCGCGGAGCTCAGACGGCGACAGCCTCCGCATCAGGGGCGGCGCCAGGCCGCACAGGGGCGAGAAGTCGACGGAAAGGATGACCTCCCGGCCGTCCTGCAGCCCCCGCCCCGCGTCCCGGGCCAGCTGCATCGCGCACACGCCGCTGACGCCGTAGTCCGTAAACAGCGCTTCCCCCGCGGCGGCGCAGGCCGGCTCCCCGCCGATAAAAAGCGTCAGCCAGGCCGGCGCGCGCAGGCCGGACAGCCCGCGGATGGCCGCCGTTTCCGTTTCCAGGGGGCACAGCGCCGGGCGGGGCGGAACCAGCCCATGCCCCAGCCGCGCCAGCACGACCAGCAGTTCCCCGCTGCCGCCCAGCCGGGGCGCCGCCGGGCTGCCCGGCGCCGCGATGAGCCGGGGGGCGGAAAACCGCCCGCCGTCCGCGGTTTCCACGAGGAAGCCGCCCTCCGCCCGCCGGACGTCCGTCACGCGCGCCCCGGTCCGGATTTTGACGCCTGGGCTTTCCTGGAGCCGGGCGAGCAGGCTGTCCGCCACCGCGGCCGCCTGGTTGGGCAGCGGATAGGCGCGTCCGCCTTCCTCCTCCCGGAGTCCCAGGCCCAGGCCCGCAAAAAAAGCGGCGACATCCGCAGCCCCGCAGCGCGAAAGCGCCTGACGCGCGAAGGCGGCGTCGCCGAAAAAAACGGGCGGGCCGAAATTGAGCAGGTTGCACCGGCCGTTGCCGGTGGCCAGCAGCTTGCGCCCGGCCTTCTCCTCCTTTTCCAGCACCAGGGCCGGGACGCCCGCGTCCGCCAGCACACAGGCGGCGGCGAGGCCCGAAGCCCCGCCGCCGATGATGATGACTTCCGGTTTACTTCCGGACGGGCGCCGCGTCGTAGGCATCCTGGATGGCCCGCATATGGTCCGTGTCCACGGTGGCGGAGGTGTGCGTCCGGCTGTTGATGAAATGGACGCACAGCTGGCCGTTGAAGTCGTTGCCCGGGATGGTGTCGCCGGCCGGGTAGTTGTGCGGGACGCCGTAGAGCGAAGCCGCGAAGGTGCGCCCCTTGAGCGTTATCCAGACCGGGCGGCGTTGGTAGAGGTTCTTTTCCAGGATTTCCTGGGCGGAAGCCACCCCGTAAACCCGGCACAGGGCCGCCGTGTCCGCCGAAGTCAGGGGCTCGCCGTCCACGTGGGAGCCGCCTGCCCAGCGCTTGATGCGCAGGGAAATCCGGGTCCGCACGTCGGTGAGCGTGGCGACCTCGCCGCGACCCCAGAAGGCGTTGATGTCGCCGGCGACCCAGTCCACCTTCTCCACCGGGTTGAGGCCCGGGGTCACCGTGCTGCCGCCGCCGGGGGTATAGGGGTCCTCCGGCACGGTGTTGTACAGCTTGTGCTGCGTGTTGCTGCCGGCGATGCCGTCCACCACCAGGCCGTTGGCACCCTGGAAGGAGCGAACGGCGTCCGCGGTCTGGTCGTTGTAGGTGCCGGTCACGAAAGCGCTTTGCAGGAGCCCGCGGCGCACCAGCTCGTTTTGCAGCCGGGTCACGTCCTCGCCCGTGGAGCCCAGCGAGAGGGAGCGGTAGGTGGCGGTCTGCGGCGAATCGGGGTTGCCGGTCTGGTTTAAGGCCTGCTCTTCCGCCTTGGTCAGGACGCGCAGCATGTCGCCGCGAATCCAGCCGCGGACGCCCGCGGCGGTCACGCCGTACCAGGTGTTGCCGTCCGCCTGGGCGGTCTGGCCGCTGAGCTTCACGATGCTGCCCTGACGGTACAGGATGGTCAGCACGCGCTTGGTCATGCCCGCGCCGGCGCGCACGATGACCTTTTCAATCCGCGTGACGGCGGTGGTGCTCATGTCCTCCGGCCGGGGCGTGGGCGTGGGCGCCGGCGCCGGGGTCGGGGTGGGCCGGGTGGCGAGGTAGTCCAGGTACTCCTGGGCGGTCAGCAGCCGCGCCGTGGAGCCCAGCAGGTAGCCTTCCTGGCCGTTGTAGGTAATCTTGAACCAGGTGCGGCCCAGGCTGGTCACGGTGGACAAGTAGGGGAACACCTCTCCCGCGGCGGGGATCTGGCCCCAGACCGCTGCGTCCGCGCTGGGCGACCTGCGCACGTTGACGCTGGTCATCGTGGTCTTGACGAACCCGGTGCTGCCCGGCGTCCCGCCGTCCGCGGGCGGGGTCAGGCCGGGAATCTGGCCGCTGGTCAGGTACTCGGTCACCTCGTCCGTGGTCATCTGGCGCACGCAGTCCCCCCGCAGGAAGCCGGATACGCCGTTTGAGACCACCTGGTACCAGTTGTAGCCGCCCGCCGTCTGCACGGGGCCGGTCAGCCCCAGCACCAGGCCCCTGCCCACCCGGCCCAGGACCAAAGCGGAGGAGCTGGCGGTCTTCCTGAGGTTGATGTCGGACTTGATGGTCACGATATAGCCCATCAGGCCCGGGGCGGGCGTCTGGACGGGCACGGGGGTCGCCGTGGCGCCCGGCGTCTGGTTCAGCCGCACCACGTCGGAGCGCACGTAGCCCACGCCCTTGGGGCTGCTCACCAGGTACCAGGTGTAGCCGGCCTGCTGGACGAAGCTGGTATAGGAGAGCACCAGCCCGCTGTCCAGCTGCGCGATGGTCAGCCCCGCCGGCGCGTTGCGCAGGTTGACGCCGCCCTTGGTCAGCGTCAGCGTGCCCGCGGCGGGCGCCGTGGGGCCGGGGGCGGGCGTCGCCGTAACGACAGGCGCGGGCGCGGGGGTCGCCTGCACGAAGGCGTAGCAGTCCGAGCGCACATAACCGTACTGGTTGGAGATGTTGTCGTAGGCATAGACCCAGTCGTACCCGCCAAAGGAGGTGGGCGTGCCGTAATAAGGCAGCACGCGGTTGCGGTCCAGCACCGCCAGCACGCTGCCGCCGGGGGTCTGGCGCAGGTTGGTACCGCCCAGGGTGATGCGGATGCTGACGGTGGAGGTTCCCGGCGCGGGGGTGGGCGCGGCGGTCGGCTGCGCGCCGCCGACGATGCGGTAGCAGTCCGAGCGCACGTAGCCGGTCAGGCCGTTTTTCGGGTCGGTGATTTTTGCCCAGTTGAAGCCGCCGGAAAACACCGGCTCGCCGAAATAGGGCAGCCGGGCGCCCACGGGGTACTGCCAGATGGACACGCCGCCGGGCTCGCGGCGCAGGTTGGTGCTGGACTTGGTGATTTCCAGGGTGCCCGTGGCCGTGCCGCCCGGGAGGGGCGTCTGGCCGGGCGCCGGCGTCCACGCCGGCGGGGGGCTCTGGGTATTGAGCGCCGCCGCCTCCTGGGCGCTCAGCACGCGCAGGTGGTCGCGGTGCAGGTAGCCGGTGAACTCCCCGGCTTCCACCCGGTACCAGTCGCCGCCGGCGGCGGGGGCGGACAGCACCCGCACCACGGTCCTCTCGGCCAGGGCGGTGATGGCGACGCCGTTTTCAGCCTGGCGCAGGTTGGCGCCGGCCACGGTCACCAGGGCGTAGTCCCCGGTCAGCGTGGAGGGCGCGGCGGTCGCCTGGCCGGGCACCGCGCCGGTGAAGGGCTGCGGCTTGTTGACCAGCCAGGCGGTTTCCTCCCCGGCGGTCAGCATGCGGAAAAAATCCCCCCGGATATAGCCCGTGTAGGTGCGGTCCAGGGAGACGGGGATGTTGGCCTCCACCTTGTACCAGGTGTAGTTGTTCTGCTGGCTTTCGCCCAGCACCTTCGCCACCCAGCCGGTGTTCAGGTAGTCCCAGTAGTCGCTGGAGGTGGGACTTTTCCGGAAGAGCACCTTGTCGCCCGTCACCATCCCGTGGGTGACGGCGGCCCCCGCGGGCAGCGCGCTCAAGAGCAGTAGCAGCGCGGCCAGCGCGCAGCCCAGGCGGCGAAGCGTCGCCCTGATGGCGGGTCTTTTGATGCGCATGTGGTTCTCCTCCGTACTTCAACACGCCGTGCCGGCGGGTGGCAACTTTCTATTGGGCATTCTATTACAGAATCATTACAAGGTCAAGAAAATGTTTGAAACGGTTTTATCCGCGCCGCCGGAGCCGGATTCGCGCAGGCGCGGCAGCCTCCCCGCGCTCCGGCAGGCAAAAAGCACCCGGCGAATGGCGCGCCGGGCGGGTTTGAGGGTTCCCTGGCGGCGGCACCCGTCCTGCGCGGACAGGCTTTATTTACGGGGCATCCCCGCCCGCGCCGTGGGAGCCGCGGACGACCAGGACGGTGTCCAGCAGGACGGTTTCGTTCTCCTCCGAGCCACCGATTTTCCGAATCAGCATTTCCGCCGCGGCGTAGCCCATCCGGAAGGTCTGCTGCTTGATGGTGGTCAGGGGCGGGCTGACATTCTCCATCCAGTCGAAATCGTCAAACCCGATCAGGCCGACATCCTCGGGAATCCGCAGCCCGTTCGCCCGGATGGCCCGCAGCGCCCCCATCATCATGACGTTGTCCGCCGCGAAAATCGCGTCGGCCTTCGCGTCGATCAGCGCCTGCGCGCAGGTCATCCCGTTCTGAAGCGAGTAATGCCCGCTCAGCAGGACCATCCCGGCGTCGACGGCGAACCCGAGGCGGCGCATCCCTTCCAGGTATCCGGCGTGGCGCTGGCGGCCGGTCGCCGTCCCGGAGCCCCCGATGAAGCCGATTCTCCGTTTCCCGCACCGCGCGAAGAGGCCGAGCGCCTCGACGACCCCGGTCAGGTTGTCGCTGGCGACGCAGGGGAAGTGTACGTCCGACCTTCGGTCCAGCAACACGAAGGGAAGCTCCAGCTCCCGGATGGTCCCCAGCTGCGCCTCGTTGAGCGACGTGGGCACGATGATGACCCCGTCAATCCACCGCTGCCGCAGCACCTGGGCCGAGCGGAGGCTGGCCTCCTGGTCGCTGTGGGGGTCGTAGGTGGAGACCACGACCTCGTACCTGGTTTCCAGCGCCTTTTTCCGGACGCCCATGATGACGTCCATGTAGAAATAGTTGGCGTTCGTGTTGCTCTCGTCGCTGGGGATGATGAGGGCGATCGTCCTGGACTTCTTCGTCCGAAGCATCCGCGCGGCGATGTTGGGCCGGTACCCGATCGAATCGGCGGCCGAGAAGACCTTGTCGCGGCTGGCCTTGGACACCTTGCGCGTGCCGTTGAGCACATGGGATACGGTCGCGGTGGACAGCCCGGTCATTTCGGCGATTTTTCGGATGCCCATCCCTCACCTCACAAGCCAGACGTCCTCTTGGGGGGTGCTGAGCATCCTGCAGCCGTCCTTCGTGATGACGACGACCTCCTCCTGGCACAGGCGCCCGTGCGAGGTGATGATGGCGGGCTCCATGGTGAACGTCATTCCCTCCTCAAGCCGCATGTCCAGCTCCGTTCCCTCGAACGCGCTGCCCATGCGCATGCCGCCCTCGTGCGCGAAGGTGCCCAGCTCGTGGCCCAGCCCGCGCACATTCGGGAAGCCCAGGCGCTCGAACACGGCGTTCGCCGCGTCCAGGGGAACCGTCGTGTGCACCCCCGGCCCCGCCGCGACGACCGCCTTGCGGATGGCCTCCTGCACCGCGAAAAAGGCGTCCCGCACCTCCTGGGGCGGCGCGGTTTCCCCGTCACCCAGCACGTAGTAGGAGCGCTGGTTGTCCGACGCAAAACCGTCGAGCCGCAGGCCGAAGTCCACGTTGACCAGGTCCCCCGGTTGCAGGAAAACGTCCGCGGGCGGCCGCTTGCACAGGTAGCTGGACCGGGTGCCGACGGAGACGAAAGGGTTGCCCAGCTGCGGCCAGGAGTACCCCGCGCCGAGCAAATGGACCTGCTCCTGGAAATATTGCTGGATGTCATACCCGGACATGCCGCTGCGGATGGCGCCGCGGGATTTCTCGTAGACACCCATGGCCATCTGCACGGCGCGGCGGATGCCCTCAACCTCCCTGGGGCCCTTCTGCCCGCGCACGCGCTTCATGATGCCGGCCGAGGATACGGTTTCCCCCTTGAACCCCGCGGCCTCCAGGCACCTGGTCAGCCGACGGTACTGCGTCAGGGACAGACCGTCCGCGGAGGGGTCCACCTGCGAAAAGTTCAGCGCGACCTTGTGAAGCGGGCCGAAACCACGGATGGCTTCCACCAGCTTCTCGTCGAAATCGGCCGCGGCGGTGATGGTTTCGCTGTGCGCCCCGTAGGCCTCCGCCTCCTCCGCGTCCAGCGGCCCGACCACGCACACGCTTTTCCGCCTGCCAACCAGCAGGGCGACCAGCGAAAGCCCCTCCGCGGGCAGGAGGAACATCAGGGCGGGCTCCGTCGTGAAATGCGTTTCCCGGCTGATGCTGATCCACAAATCCACGCCGAACTCGTTCAATGCGCCATAGGCGCGGTCCATCCGTTCCCGAATCAGCCCTGTTTCGAACATAGTCTCATTCCTTTCTGTACGCGCGTGCAGGCGGTGAAATGCCCCGACTCCACCTCGACGAGTGCCATGTCGCTTTCCAGGCACTCGTCCGCCCGGTAGCCGCACCTGGAGTAAAACGTGCATCCCCTTGGCAGGTGAATCGGGTCGGGCATGTCGTTTCCGGGCTGGATGTGCGGCCGCCCGGCTTCCACCCGCGGGTCGGGGATGGGAATCGCCGAGAGGAGGAACTCCGTGTAGGGATGGAGCGGCTTTCTGTACAATCTGGCCGACTCGGTGACCTCGACCAGCCTCCCTAGGTACATCACGGCCACCCGGTCGGACATGTACTTGACCACCGAGAGGTCGTGTGCGATGAACAGGTAGGTCAATTGCAGCGAGTCCCTCAGCTCCTTGAACAGGTTGATGATCTGCGCCTGGATGGACACGTCGAGCGCGGAAATCGGCTCGTCACAGACCAGGAAGACCGGGTCGAGCGCCAGCGCCCTGGCGATTCCGATGCGCTGCCTCTGGCCGCCGGAGAATTCGTGCGGGAAACGGTTCATGTGCTCCTTGTTCAGGCCCACCATCTCCAGCAGCTCGACGACCCGGTTCGTCCGGAGCTCCGGCGTCAGCATCCCGTGGATGACCATTCCCTCCGCGATGATTTCCTTGATGGTCATCCGCGGGTTGAGCGAAGAGTAGGGGTCCTGAAAGACCATTTGCGCTTTTCTGGCGTACGCCTTCTTTTCTTCGCGGCTGTCGCCCAGCAGGGGCCTGCCCTCGAAGAAAATCTCCCCTGCGGTTGCCGGATACAGCAGCTTGACCACCCGCCCCAGCGTGGTCTTGCCGCAGCCGGACTCCCCCACCAGTCCCAGGATTTCCCCGCGCCGAATTGAAAAGCTGACCCTGTCGACCGCCTTGACCGTCAGGCCAGCCCCGACGTCGAAGTACTTGCACAGGCCGCGCACTTCCAGCAATGTTTCGCCCGTCACCCCGTCCTCCTCCCCCGGATGGTTTCAGCCGGCGCCCTCTGCGGCCGGTCGAGCAGCCAGCAGGCAGCCGCGTGCCCCTTTTCCCGCACCGTGGTCCGCGGCATCTCCGAAAAGCAGACCCGCATGGACTGCTCGCAGCGCGGCGCGAAAGGGCAGCCCGCCGGCGGGTTGAGCATATCCGGGGGCGTCCCCACGATGTAGGTCAGCGGCGTCACGCCGTCCTCGTCCAGCCTGGGCACGGCGTCCAGCAGGCAGCGCGTGTAGGGGTGCAGGGTCTTTTCAAAGACGTCGAGGATGCCGCCGGTTTCCACGATGCACCCGCCGTACATCACGGCGACGCGCTGCGCCATCCCCGCGACGATGCCCATGTTGTGGGTGATCAGGAGCAGGGCCATCCCCTGATCCTCGTTGAGCCGCTTGAGGGTGCCCAGGATTTGGGACTGGATGGTCACGTCCAGCGCCGTCGTGGGCTCGTCCGCGACCAGAAGCTTGGGCTGCATCGCGATTGCCTGCGCGATCATGACGCGCTGGCGCATGCCGCCGGAGAGCTGGTAGGGATACTGGCCGAACCGCTTCTCGGGGTTGGGGATGCCGACCTCCCGGAGCAGCGAAACCGCGCGCTCCCGCGCCTGGGCGGTGGTGACGCTGACGTGCGCGCGGATTCCCTCGATGATCTGGCGCCCGACCTTCAGGGTGGGGTTCAGGCTGGTCATCGGGTCCTGGAAGACGTAGGCGATTTCCTTGCCCTTGAACTGCTTGAGCTGCCGGAAGCTGAGCGCCGTCAGATCCGTACCCCGGTAGACCGCGCTTCCGCCCTTGATATAGGCGGGCGGGGGCAGCAGCTTGACGATGGACTGGGTCATGACGCTTTTTCCGCTGCCGGACTCCCCGACGATGGCGACGCGCTCGCCCTCGCGCATGGCGAAGTCGACGCCCCGCACCGCCTGGACCTCCCCCGCGTAGGTCCTGAAGGAGACCGAGAATTGGTTCAGCCGCAGCAACTCGCTCATGCTTTCAACCTGCTCAATGGCGTAGTTTGGGATCCAGCGCGTCCCTCAGGCCGTCCCCGATCAGCTGGAGGGACAGCATCGTCAGGCTGATGCAGATGCAAGGAATCAGCAGCCGCATCGGGTAGGTGTACACGCTCTTGGTGCCCATGCTGACCAGCAGGCCCCAGGAGGTCTGGGGCGACTTGATGCCGATGCCGATGAAGCTCAGGAAGGCCTCCGAGAAGATGGCGCCCGGAATCGCGAAGGTCATGTTGATGATGATGACGCCCATCATGTTGGGAATCATGTGCTTGGTGATGACCCGCCTGCGGTCCGCGCCCAGGGAATCCGCTGCCAGGACATAGTCCTCGTTCTTCAAGGAGAGAATCTGCCCCCTGACCAGCCGCGCCATGGACAGCCAGCCGGTCAGTGTCAGCGCCAGCACCATCGGCAGAATGCCGGAGCCGGTCACCATCATCAGCAGCGTCACCCAGACCAGGTAGGGGAAGGCCATCAGGAACTCCACCACCCGCATGATGAGCGCGTCGACCCTGCCGCCGACAAGCCCGGCAATGCTGCCGACCAGGATGCCGATGGAGGCCTGCAGCACGGCCGCGAGAATCCCGATGAGGATGGATACCCTGCCCCCAATCCAGACCCGCGCCCACAGGTCCCGTCCCAATTCGTCGGTCCCGAACCAGTGTTGCCAGGACATCCCCTGGTTGGACTGGCCCAAATCCGTCGCGTCGTAGTCGGACGGCGCGAGCAGCGGGCCCAAAAAGGCCAGCAGGACAAACAGCAGCAGGATGACCACGCCGGCGACCGCGGCCTTGCTTTGGCGGAACCGCCTCCAGGAATCCTGGAGGTAGGTCAGGCTGGGGCGTCGGATTTCCTCCGCCGCCTCCCGCACCACGCCGACGTGCTCGAAGCGCCTGTCCTGCTTGCCCGCGATTTCAGGCTGCATCTCAACCCTCCAGTTTGATGCGCGGGTCGATGAGAAGGTAAACAAAATCAACCAACAGGTTCATGACGACCAGGAAGGCCGCGAAGAAAATCGTCAAGCCGACGATCAGCGTGTAGTCGAGGTTCTGCACCGAGGTGACGTAATGCCGGCCCAGGCCGGGAATCGCGAACACGTTTTCCACGACGAAAGTGCCGGTGATGACGCTGGCCACCATCGGCCCCAGCAAGGTCACGATCGGCATCAGCGCGTTCCTAAGTTGGTGCACGAAGACGATGCGCCGCTTGGACAGGCCCTTAGCGTTGGCGGTCTTCACGTAATCGGCGGAGATGACCTCCAACATGCTGGTGCGCGTGTACTTCGCGATGGTCGCCAGCATCCCCAGGCCCAGCGAGAACGTCGGGAGGACGGTGTAGGCGAAGCCCCTGTACTGGGCGACCGGGAACCACTTCAGCCGGACGGCGAACAGGTACTGGATGAGGAAGCCGACGATGAAGGAGGGGATGGAGGTGCCGATGATGGCGATGACCATCGTCAGGGTGTCCATCGCCTTCCCCCTGCGGTAGGCCGCGACAATCCCCAGCAGCAGCCCGAAGGTCAGCGCGAAGCCGATGGCCCGCAGGCCCAGGTCCAGGGAATAGGGAAAGGCGTCGGCGATGATCTGGTTGACCGATACGGCGCGGATTTTGTAGGAGATGCCCAGGTCGCCCCTGAGCAGGTTGCCCAGGTAGGTGAAATATTGCTCGTACACGGGCCGGTCGAGCCCGTAGTACGCGTAAATCGCCTCCTTGTTCCCCGCCTGCATCTTCTCGCTGGTAAACGGGCTGCCCGGAATCAGCTTCACCAGGAAAAAGGAAGCCGTGACCAGCAGAAAGACCATCAGCAGGGCCATCAGGACGCGCCTGACCGCATATTTCAACAGCTTCATTCTTCACCCGCCCGAGCGTCCGGGACCTGACGGAAGGGATGCGGGGGCGCCCGCAGGCCGGGCGCCCCCGCTGCGCGTTACTTGGTGACTTTCGCGTACCTGAAGTCGAACCGGGCGCCGAACGTGTTCACGTAGAGGTCTTCAACCTGCGGGCTGATGACGTAGGCCCCGCGGCTGACGTACAGGGGGATGATGGGCGCGCGCGTCAGCAGGATTTCCTCGGCCTTGACGAACATCTCGTTGCGCTTGGCGAAATCCTGCTCCTTGTTGGCGTCGAGCATGAGCTGGTTGTATTCCTCGTCCACCCAGCCTGTCTTGTTCCAGCCGCCGTTGCTGTTCCACATGTCCAGGTAGGTGAAGGGGTCGTCGTAGTCGGGGCCCCAGCCGGTCCGGACGATGTCGTAGGGCTGGTTGTAGAGGTTCTCCCAGTACTGGGTGAACTCCAGCTGCCGGACGCTGACCTTGACCCCCAGCGTCTGCGACCAGATGTTCTGGAAGTACTCCGCCAGCGTGCGCTGCAGGTCGCCGGCGGTCGTGAAGAAGTCGAAAACGGGCAGGTCCTCGGCGGACGCGTAGCCCAGCTCCTGCATCGCCTTGGCCAGGTACTCCTTGGCGGCCTCGGGGTCGGCCTTGACCTTGTGGTACTTGTCGGTCACGTCGTGGCTGTCTCCCCACTTCCCGCCCAGCTCGTCGGAAATCACGGGGTTGATGACCCCGGTGAAGGGGGCGTTCTGCGGATACATCGCCTTGACCAGCCCCTCGCGGTCGATGGAGGAGGACAGCGCCATGATGAAGTTCCGGTTGGACGTGAACTTCGCGGTTTCCTCACTGGTCCCCTTGTGGCTCAGGGCGATGAACTGCACGCCGCCCGCGTTGTAGTGCGAGAAGCCCGGGGTTCCCTCGTAGGAGGGCATCATGTCCGGGGAGGGGATGTCCATCCACAGCAGGTCCCCGTTGTCGAACATGTTCTTCATGGTGTTGGGGTCGGTAATCGTGATGATTTCAACCGTGTCGAAGGTGATGGAGTTCGCGTCCCAGTAGTCCGCGTTTTTCACGAAGACCATCTTGTCGTTGTGCGCCCACTCCTGCATCAGGTAGGGCCCGTTGCTCGCGAAGGTGCCCGCGTCATTGCCGTACGCGTTGCCGTGCTGCTCGACCAGGTCCATGCGGATGGGATACATGGGGCTGGACGTGAAGAGGGTGACCATGAAGGGAAAGGGCGAGCTGAGCGTCACTTCCAGGGTCTTGTCATCGACGACCTTCACGCCCAGCTCCGACACGTCCATCTCGCCCTTGTTGATGGCTTCCGCGTTCTTGATGGGGAAAATCAGGTAGGCCAGGTCCATTGCGTCCTTGCGCGTAAGCATCCGGGCCCAGGTGTCGGAGAAATCCTTCGCGGTGACGGGGACGCCGTCGGACCATTTCGCGTCCCTAAGGTGGAAGGTGTACGTCAGGCCGTCCGCCGAAACCTCGTAGCTCTCCGCCATCCCGGGCTCGATTTTCCCGTTCTTGGCGTTCAGCAGGCCTTCGAAAGCAAGAAGCAGAGCGGTCGAAGTGTTGGAATCGTTGCCGATGTGCGGGTCCATGGAAATGGGCTCCGAACCGAGGCCGACCCGGATGGAACTGCCTTCCTCCGCCAGGGAAACGGACAGCAGGCCCGCCAGCAGCACCGTCACAATCAGCATGGACAGCAGCTTTTTCATTTTTCCTCCTTCTTCTTTACCTTGTGGTTCAGTCAATGAAAGCGTGCGCGCCGGTTTTGTCATTGTCCGCCAAACCCACCTCCTTGTCCCGTCGGCTTGTGATGATGGAATCGGGTGCGCAGGCCGGCCCCGCCCGGTTTCCGTGCCTGGAAACCGCGGCCGGCCCTCAGGTTCAGCCTCTCCCGCCGCCGGCAAGCCAGCGCAGCAGGTTGTCCCACAGCCGGGGATAGTGCTCCCACTGGTGCATCGCCCGGGGCGCCCAGTGCGGCGCGCAGTCCGTCGCGTAGGCCAGGGTCCTTCCCTTTCCGTATTCCCAGAGGGCGATGATGGGGTCCCCCTCGAAAGCCACGGGGACCTGCGCGCCTTCCTTTTCCTTGAGCCGGTTGTAGCCCAGGATGTAGGGCCATTGCGCCGGCAAGCCCGACAGCACCGGATGGGAGCCCGGCACGCACGCCAGGTCAGCGCCCTCGGGCATCTCGCGGCGGTCGTCCCCCTCCCGGAGCGTCACCGGCAGCATGTCCTCCACCGGCGTTTCCTTCCATTTCCCCTTCGCCTCCATGCCCTGGAAGGTCATGTACCCGCCGATCATCGCGAACCCGCCGCCCGCCGCCACGTAATCCCGGGTCAGTTTCAGCAGGTTCACCGCGCGCCTGCCCTCCTTGACGACCTCGGGCAGCAGCAGGAAGCTGTTGGAGCCCACGTCGCTGAATAGCACGGCGTCGTACTTCCCCAGGCCGTCCAGGTCCCGCGGGTACAGCCTGGAGACCAGGTGGCAGGGAATATGGGTGACGGCGTGGCCCAGGCCCTCCAGCATCCCGCAGAACAGGTCCCCGGACGAATGGTAGTTCGTCTCCGAAAAATGGTCGATTCCCTTGAATTCGGTGACCCTGGCAAAGCAGGTCTCCCCGACGAGCAGCACGGATAACGGCATCGGCCTTTCTCCTTTCCCAACCGTCCCGAAACAGGCGCTAAGGGGCCGCGGGCTGGCCGCGGTTTGGAAAACTTGCGCTGTAAGCTGGCTTTCACCGTCCGTCGCAGTTGGTTAAACGTTTACGCTTGTCTACCGACAATGTATACGGAGCGGCGCGCCTTTGTCAAGCACAAATTTTTCCGGCCGTGGAACGCGGGCTCCGCAGCCCCCTTCCCGGTGCCCGCCGGGACGCCGCGCGGCCCGAACTTGCGGCCACCGCCCGGGCTGGCATATAATACGCGCAAAGGAAGCATAGCAAAGGGAGGGATAAGGATGTCCGTCCAGACTCAATATCAGCATTGGCTGGCGCTGACCGCTGGGGAGGAAGGGCTTCAAAGGGAGCTGCTGGAAATCCGGGACGACCCCGCCGCCGTCCGCGACCGCTTTTACACCGACCTGGCCTTCGGCACCGCCGGCATGCGCGGCGTGCTGGGGGCGGGCGCCAACCGCATGAACGTGTTGACCGTGCGCCGCGCGGCCGCCGGCCTGGCGCAGTACCTGCTGGAGGACGAGGGGAGCGCCGGGCCGGTCGTCATCGCCTATGACTCCCGCCGCTTCAGCGACCGCTTCGCCCTGGAGACCGCCCTCGTGCTGGCCGCGCGCGGCGTGTCCGCCCTGCTGTTTGACGCGCTGCGGCCGGTGCCCGTGCTTTCCTTCGCCGTGCGATTCCTGGGCGCCGCCGCCGGGGTGGCCATCACCGCCAGCCATAACCCGCCGGAATACAACGGCTTCAAGGCCTACGGGCCCGACGGCGCCCAGCTGTCCCCGGACGCGGCCCGGGGCGTCACCCGGCACATCCAGGCGCTGCGGTACGAGGACTGCGTCCCCCTGCCCCGAGCGGAGGCGCTTGAAAAAGGGCTGCTCAAAATTATCGGGAAGGCCGAGGTGGACGATGCCTACACGGCCATGGTGCTGGGGCTGATGGTGCGCCCGGAGGCCGCCCGGCGGCACGGGAAGGACCTGCATATCGTCTACACCCCCCTGCACGGCGCGGGCAACGTGCCCGTGCGCCGGGTGCTGCGCGAATCCGGCTTCACCTCCCTCACCGTGGTCCCGGAGCAGGAGCTGCCCGACCCGGACTTCCCCACCGTCCCCGCGCCCAACCCGGAAAACCCCGCTGCCTTCACCCTGGCCATCCCGCTGGCGAAAAAATCCGGAGCCACCGTCATCCTGGGCACCGACCCGGACTGCGACCGCCTGGGCGTGTGCGTGCGGGACGCGGGCGGCGAATTCCGCACCCTGACGGGCAACCAGATCGGCTGCCTGCTGATGCACCACATCCTCTCCGAGCGCAAGAAGCAGAGGACGCTCCCGGAAAACGGCGCCTGCGTCAAGTCCATCGTGTCCACCGAGCTGGCCCGCGCCATCAGCCGGGATTTCGGCGCGGAGCAGTTCGACGTGCTCACCGGGTTCAAGTACGTGGGCGAGCTCATCCAACGGTTCGAGGAAACAGGCTCGCACACCTTCCTCTTCGGCTTTGAGGAAAGCTTCGGCTACCTCTCCGGCACAAAAGTGCGCGACAAGGACGCCGTCAACGCCGCCCTGCTGGTCGCCGAGGCCGCCTGCCTGTGCGCCCTGGAAGGCCGGACGCTGTATGACCGCCTGCAGGAAATCTACGAAACCTACGGACATTACGTGGAAAGCGTGGTCTCGGAGGACTACCCCGGCCAGGAGGGCGCCCGGCACATCCAGCGCCTGATGGCCGCCCTGCGGGCGCAGCCGCCCCGGCAAATCGGCGGCCTGAAGGTGCTGGCCGCGCGGGACTACCAGAGCGGTCTTCGGACCCAGGGCGGGCACAGCGCGCCGATGGGCCTGCCGCCCTCGGACGTGCTGTATTTCGAGCTGGAGGGGAACGGCTGGGTCTGCGTGCGCCCCAGCGGCACCGAGCCCAAGATCAAGCTCTATACCGGCGTGTGCTGCCGGGACGGGGGGACGGCCGCGGTGCGGATGTCCGATGAGCTGACGCAGGCCGCCCGGGCGCTGCTGCGGGCGGGGGCGTAAAGGGAAGGCCGGGGGATGTCATCCCCCGGGCCCCCTGACAAGGGACTTCGTCCCTTGACCCGCATTTATTTCATCACGTTTGAAGGCTGCATTCCGCAGAGCGATAAAAGGGCTTCGGGGAGAAACTCCCCGAAGCTCAAGCTGTCAAAAAACCTCACTACAGAGGATGATGCGGGGGGCTCCGGGGATGGGAATCGTGTCGTCCGGCTCTGCCGGACGCGCGGGGCGTTTTCGCGAACAGCGAAAACATTCCGCAGCCATCCTCCGGATCGAAAAAGGCCCGCAGGCCTTTTCCGACAACCAGGGCGGGGCAGCACGAAACGTGCTGCCCCGCCCCAAAATGAACCCAATCCGTCGAGACGGTTCGGCCCCGCCGGTTTTCTATGCCAGGGTCCTGCTTACCACGGGCGCTTCTTGGCAAAAATTTCCTTGTAGTTCTCGGGCGTGATGATTTCGACGCCCGTGCTGTACCAGTCCACGCCCTTGAAATCCTCATCCTTGGGGGGCAGCTCTTCGCCGCGGACGAGCTTGTACAGGAATTCCACCGTCATCTGGCCCATCTGGTAGTAATCCTGGCCGACGGCGCCCGAGCAGAGCTCCTCGGTGAAGTACACTTCCATCGGCGGGAAGGAGTCAAAGGTGATGCAGACATGGTCCACGCCGTTCTCCCAGGCCGCAAAGTTCGGCATCGCGGCGGGATCGAGGAAGAACGGCCAGCCGCCGGAGAAGAACCACATATCCAGGTCGGGGTTGTCGTTTGTGGCCTGCTCCACCAGGTCGCCCGCGAGCGCGAAGTCGTCATTGCACGGATACGGCCCGAGCACCTCGTACTTCACGCCGTTCTCGTCCAGGCACGCCTTGAACCCGTCCATGCGGAGCGTAAACGTCTCGGTTCCGGCCTGTCCTTCGATCATCGCGATCTTGTACGTTTTCGTTTTGTCCGTCAGGTACTTCAGCGCGAGCTTTCCGCACTCATAGCCGCCTTCAAACTGGGGCGTCCCGGCGATGAACGCCAGGCCCGGGTAGAAGATGTCGATGCCGTTGATGGCGGCCATGATGACCCCTTTTTCGGTGGCCTTCTGCATCGGGTCGTTGAGCGTCGAGTTGAGCGGAACGACGCCGATCGCGTCCGTGCCCGAATTCGACAGCGTCTCGATCATCTCCGCCATTTGCACCGCGTCAGCCGTCGGGGGCGCGGTCCACTCGAACTGGATGCCGAGCTCCTTGGCTTTGTCGAAGGCGCCCGCTTCCAGATCAAGGAACACCGGGTTCCCCTGGTTCTGGCTGACGATGGCGATCTTGATGTCCTTGGCCTCCTTGACCGGCGCGGCAGCCTGTTCCTGGGCTGCGGCATCTTGTACGTACGTTGCGAATGAAGCAACAAACAGGAGTGCGAGTACCAGTGCGAGTGCCTTTTTCATTGCCGTTCCTCCCCGATTTTATATACACATCCGCAAGAATGCGGATTATGTTATCTTTGCCTTCTCCAGCGTCACCCGGGTGTTCATTTTCCGGATCTGGTCGATGCTCACCGCGAGGATGATGACCAGGCCGATGATCAGCTGCTGCCAGTAGGGGTCCACCTGGAGCAGCACGAGGGCGTTCTTGATGATGCCCATGATCGCCGCGCCGATGATCGTCCCGATGACGGACCCTTCGCCGCCGCTCATGCTTGTGCCGCCGATGATGACGGCCGCGATGCCGTCCAGCTCATAGGATATCCCGACGGAGCTTTGCGCGGAGCCCATCCGCGAGGTCAGGATGACGCCCGCGAACCCCGCCAGCGTCGCGGACAGGATGTATACCAGCATTTTGATGCGATTGGTGTTGATGCCGGAAAACCGGGTCGCTTCCTCGTTGCCGCCGAGCGCGAAAATCCTTCTCCCCGTCACGGTCTTCCGCAGGGAGACGGATGCGCCGACCCCGACCAAAACCATCAGAATAACCGGGAAAGGAATCGGCCCCACATACCCCTGCCCGATGTACAGGAATGATTTCGGCAGCCTAAGAATCGGATAGCCTTTGGTGATGATGTAGCATACGCTCCTGGCGATGCTCATGATGCCGAGGGTGGCGATGAAGGGCGGCAGGTTCACCCGGGTGATTAAAAACCCGTTGATGACACCGAAGGCGGTGCACGCCAGAATCGCCGCCAGCACCGCAACCAGGACGGGCAATTCCGCATTGACGATCAGATAGGCCGAAAGCAGCCCTCCCAGCCCTACCATCGAGCCGATGGACAAGTCGATTCCGCCTGTCAGGATGACCAGCAGCTCGCCGATGGCCATAATCGCGATGTATGAAAACGCACGGGTGACGGACTGCAGATTGTTGACGGTGATAAAGGTCGGGTTGACAATGCTCAGCGCGACGCACATCACGACCAAAACCACAAAAATACTAAACGGAATCGACGACGTGACTTTCCTGACCCTCGAATCAAGCGCGAACTGGCTGGTTTTCATTTGTCCTCCCATTCTTCAAAAAAGCCATATGCATAATTTTTTCCTGGGTGGCCTCGTCTGCCATGATTTCGCCTTTGACAGCCCCTTCGTGCATCACGATAATCCTGTCCGAAATACCGATAACCTCGGTCAGTTCCGAAGAAATCAGGATGATTGCCACGCCTTCCCGCGAAAGCCTGTTGATGAGGTCATAAATCTCTTTTTTCGCGCCGACGTCAATCCCCCGGGTCGGCTCGTCGAGAATCAGGATTTTCGGGTTGGTGCTCATCCACTTCGCGATGACGACTTTTTGCTGGTTTCCACCGGAAAGGTTCTTCACCACTTGCGTTTCGCTGGGCGTCCGGATGTCCAGCGAGCCGATGAAGGAAAGCGCGAGGCTCCTCTCCGTGCTTTGCTGGATGAACAGCCCTTTCCTCAAGGCCTTCAGATGGGCGAGGGAGGTGTTCTTGACGATATCCAGGCCCAGAATCAAGCCCTGTTCCTTCCGGTCCTCCGGCAGGAAACCGATGCGGTGCCGGACCGCGTCCTCCGCGCTGTTGATCGAAACCTCCTTGCCGTCGATGTAAATCCTGCCCGCGTCCTTTTTGTCCAGGCCAAACAATGCGCGCATGATTTCGCTTCTCCCGGCGCCGACCAGCCCCGAAAACCCGAGCACTTCCCCGGAGCGCAGCTCGAAGCTGACGTCCTTGACAAAGCCGCTGGAAAGGTTTTCGACGCGCAGGACGACATCGCCCGCGACCGGGTCGCGTTTTGCGAAGATTTCGTTGACTTCGCGGCCGACCATCAGATTGATGATGCGGTTTCTTTCAATCTGGCCTTCCTCCAGGACGCCGACCAGCTCCCCGTCCCGGAGCACGACGACCGTATCCGCAATCTCGACGATTTCTTCCATCCGGTGGGACACGTAGACGATTCCCACGCCCTTGTTCTTCAGTTCCCCGATCAGGTTCAGAAGAATCCGCGTCTCCGTTTCCGTCAGCGAAGAGGTGGGCTCGTCCATGATGATGATTTTCGCGTTGAAGGCCAGCGCCCGCGCAACCTCGACCATCTGCTTCTGCGCGGTCGAGAGGAATTTGACCTTCGTGCGCGTGTCAAGCGTCAGCCCCACGCGCTGCAAAAGCTCCGACGCGCGCTCGTGCTGGCGCTTGTGATCGACGAGCCCGCCCCGCCGAAGCTCCCGCCCGACGAAGATGTTCTCGGCGATGTCGACGTTGTTGAGTACGCTCAGCTCCTGGTAGATGATGCTGATGCCCAGGCTCCGCGAGGCCAGCGGCCCGTCGATCTGGACGGGCTTTCCCTTTATGGTTATTTCGCCCGCGTCGCGCTTGTAGATGCCGGAGAGAATCTTCATCAGCGTCGATTTCCCCGCGCCGTTTTCCCCGACGACGCAGTGAACCTCGCCCTGAAAGACGTCAAAGGTGATGTTGGAGAG
>ENA-UOUL01000202-UOUL01000202.1-bioreactor-metagenome-genome-assembly--contig:-NODE-202-length-102569-cov-8.312112_pt1 | contig 102569 bp, 92 predicted proteins | sample MGYA00249838_ERZ747220 | MGnify/ENA primary metagenome ERZ747220 (study PRJEB28778, sample SAMN05720191) | bioreactor metagenome | isolation source: Anaerobic biogas reactor | place: USA:Washington... | reverse complement strand
AACAGACCGGCACGGGCCCGCTCGTCGACCTCCATCTCCAGAACGTCCTCGCCGTCCAGGGTGATGGATCCCCCGGTGACCTCGTACTTGGGGTGACCGGCGATGACGTACGCCAGGGTCGACTTGCCGGAGCCGTTCGGGCCCATGATGGCGTGCGTCTGGCCGGACTCGATGGTCAGGGTGACGCCCTTGAGGATCTCGACGGTCTCCGGGTTGTCCTCGGTGGCGGCGACGCGGGCCGTGAGGTCCTTGATCTCGAGGATGGTCATGTGGTTGCTCGCAATCTCGTGTGAAAGTTCGTGGGGTTGTTCGTTACCGGAGGTCAGATGCCGGAGGACTGCAGCTCCAGCTCGACGGCCTCGGTGATCCGCTCACGGACCTCGGGCACTCCGATGCGGTTGATCACCTCGCCGAAGAAGCCGCGGACGACCAGTCGACGGGCGACGTCCTCCGCGATGCCGCGGGACATGAGGTAGAACAGGTGCTCTTCGTCGAACCGGCCGACGGCGCTCGCATGGCCCGCGCCGGCGATCTCCCCGGTCTCGATCTCGAGGTTGGGCACCGAGTCGGCGCGCGCGCCGTCGGTGAGGATGAGGTTGCGGTTCATCTCGTAGGTGTCGGTGCCCTGCGCCTCGGCCCGGATCAGGACGTCGCCGATCCAGACGGTGTGGGCGTCCGGGAGGTTGGACTTCGCGTCCCCCTGCAGTGCGCCCTTGTAGAGGATCCGTGACGTGCAATTCGGCACCGAGTGGTCCACCAGGAGGCGGTGCTCGATGTGCTGCCCGTCGTCCGCGTAGTACAGCCCGTTGAGCGTGACGGTGCCTCCCGGGGCGGTGAACCCGGCCACCGGCGCGATCCGCACGACCTCACCGCCGAAGGTGACGGCGGTGTACGTCAGGGTGGCGTCCCGGCTGACGAGCAGGTGGTGGCCGGCCAGGTGCAGGGCGTCGTCGTCCCAGTCCTGGATGAGGACGACCTCCAGATGGGCGGAGTCACCCACCACGAACTCGGCATTCTCCGCGACGACGCCGCCGCCCCGCTGGTCCACGACGAACGTCGCGTTGGCGAAGGGCTCGAGGCGGATCTGCGTGTGGGCGAAGGCGGTCTTGCCCTCGCCGGGTCCGTCGACGGTCACGTAGACGGGCTCGGCCAGTTCGGTCTCCTTGGCCACGGTGATGACGGTGGCCTCGGTGACCGAGGAGTACGCCTGGGCGGACACCCGGTCGCGCGGGGCTCCCGCCCAGCCGATGCGCTTGTCGGAGGTGGTGACGGTCTCGACCGTCACCCCGTCGCGCTCGGCGATCGACAGGAGCAGCCGGCCGGTGGCCGCGACGGCGCTGCCGTCGTGGATGCCGCGGAGGCGGCGGAGCGGGGTGAAGCGCCAGATCTCGTCCTTGTGGCTGGGCACCTCGAACGCGCCCACGTCGTAGGAGGAGAACTGGTCGCCCTTGGTGGCGCCGACGGGGATGCCGTAGCGGTCGGTGACCGGGGCGACGGAGCCCGGGGTGGGAGTGGTGGTGTCGGTCATGGTGGTCAGCCCACCGATCCTTCCATCTGCAGTTCGATCAGGCGGTTGAGCTCGAGGGCATACTCCATCGGCAGCTCCTTGGCGATGGGCTCCACGAACCCGCGGACGATCATCGCCATGGCCTCGTCCTCGGCCAGGCCGCGGCTCATGAGGTAGAACAGCTGGTCGTCGCTGACCTTCGAGACCGTCGCCTCGTGCCCCATCGTCACGTCGTCCTCGCGGATGTCGACGTACGGGTAGGTGTCGGACCGGCTGATCTGGTCGACGAGCAGCGCGTCGCACTTGACGGTCGACTTCGACCCGTGCGCACCCTTGTTGACCTGGACGAGACCTCGGTAGGACGAGCGGCCACCGCCGCGCGCCACCGACTTGGAGACGATCGTCGACGACGTGTGCGGCGCCAGGTGCAGCATCTTCGCACCGGTGTCCTGGTGCTGGCCCTCCCCGGCGAACGCGACGGAGAGCACCTCACCGCGGGCATGCTCACCCATCATCCACACGGCCGGGTACTTCATCGTCACCTTCGATCCGATGTTGCCGTCGATCCATTCCATGTGACCGCCGGCTTCGACCTTGGTGCGCTTGGTGACCAGGTTGTAGACGTTGTTCGACCAGTTCTGGATCGTCGTGTAGCGGCAGTGACCGCCCTTCTTGACGATGATCTCCACGACCGCCGAATGCAGGGAGTCGGACTTGTAGATCGGGGCGGTGCAGCCCTCGACGTAGTGCACCGAGGCGCCCTCGTCGACGATGATCAGGGTCCGCTCGAACTGGCCCATGTTCTCGGTGTTGATCCGGAAGTAGGCCTGCAACGGAATGTCGACGTGCACGCCCGGCGGCACGTAGATGAACGATCCACCGGACCACACGGCGGTGTTGAGTGCGGAGAACTTGTTGTCGCCGGCGGGGATGACCGTCCCGAAGTACTCCTTGAACAGCTCGGGGTGCTCACGCAGACCGGAGTCGGTGTCGAGGAAGATCACACCCTGCGATTCGAGGTCCTCACGAATCTGGTGGTAGACCACCTCGGACTCGTACTGGGCGGCGACCCCGGCGATCAACCGCTGCTTCTCCGCCTCGGGGATGCCCAGCTTGTCGTAGGTGTTCTTGATGTCCTCGGGCAGTTCGTCCCAGCTCGCGGCCTGCTTCTCCGTGGACCGCACGAAGTACTTGATGTTGTCGAAGTCGATGCCGTCGAGGTTCGATCCCCACACCGGCATCGGCTTCTTGTCGAAGGTGCGCAGCGCCTTCAGGCGGATGTCGAGCATCCATTCGGGCTCGTTCTTCTTCGCGGAGATGTCGCGCACGACCTCCTCGGAGAGGCCGCGCTGCGCGGACGAACCGGCGGCGTCGGAATCCGACCACCCGTACTCGTAGTGGCCGAGCGACTGGATGGTCTCTTCCTGCGTCATCGGCGCTGCGCCGGACGACTGGTCCGATGTGACGGTCATGCGTGCTCCTTCCGGAGGCCGGATCTTGTCGGCGTGGGCTGGATGCCGACGGTGTACTGCGGGCTGATGTTCGGGGCCGGTTCCGCTCGACCGGTGCTGTTCGACCGGCGCTGCTCGACCGCTTCCGAAGGGGTACGGCGCCCCCGTCGGGGTGTCGCGGGAATCACATGTGCGGCCGCTCCCCCACCGGAGGTTCCGGAACGGGTTCCGGTGGCGCGGGCGCCGGTGTTCCCGCCGGCACATGGGTGGTGCAGAACGCGTCACCGTTCGCGATGGTCGCAAGGCGCTGCACGTGGGAGCCGAGCAGGTTCACGAACGCCTCCTGCTCCGCCTCGCACAGTTCGGGGAACTGTTCGGCCACGTGCGAGACCGGGCAGTGGTGCTGGCAGATCTGCACACCGGATCCGACCTTCCGCACGGACGCGGCGAACCCCGCATTGCTGAAGGCGTCGGCGATGTCGGCGGCGACGGCCTCCACCTCGCCGTCCTCCTCGACCGCGTCGACCCCGCCGAGGATGGAGGCGACGCGGCGCTGCGCGAAATCCGTCACGGCGGCGTCACCACCGAGTTCGCGTAGATGACGGATCGCCGCGGTCGCCAGATCGTCGTAGGTGTGGCCGAGCCGGGCCCGCCCGACCGCGGTCAGCAGGAAACGACGCGCCGGTCGGCCACGGCCACGCCCCGAACCGCGAGGCGGCATGGCGGCCTGCGCTTCACCGGACTCGATGAGGGCGTCGAGGTGACGACGCACACCCGCCGCGCTGAGACCGAGCCGCTCCCCGATCTCCGGAGCCGTGATCGGGCCGTCCTCGAGAAGCAGTTGCACCACGGCCGCGCGGGTCTGCCCCTCGTGCGCTTCGCGGGCTGCCGTACCGCGCGTGACCGCAGCGACAGGCCCACGACCTGCGCTTTCTGCGTCGTCCGCGACGTCCGGCGTTGATTTCACAACACCAGTGTGACGGAATTCAACGGCGTGGTCCACCAAGGGTGCCCTTCCTCACCGCCGGGAACAAACCCGGGCCACAGAGGCAACAGCGCCCCGATCCGTGCCCGTTACGCTGCCCGAGTGCAGTCGATCCCCCCCGAATCCGAATCGCGACCCGCGGTGCGTTCACAGTCGACCTCACGGCCGGGATCACGATCGGTCGCCCGCGTCGGTCACCGCATCGGATCGTGGGCCCGCCGCTCACTCGGACTCGACTTCCGGCCCGCACGCCCCGACGTCGCGACGGTGCTGCACGGAGACGAGAGCGACGGCCGGGGACTGAACTCCACCGAGACCACCCAACTGCACCGGATCCGCCTGTTCGGGGCGACCGGTGCCGTGCTCATGGCCGTCGGCGCGATCGGCGCCGGCGCCCAACCCGTCCTGCAGAACCCCGTCCAGGGGCTGCGCTTCCTCGGGCTTCCCGCCCGCATGCCGAGCACGGCCCTGACCCTGACCATGACCGGCACCGTGCTGGTGGTGCTCGCCTGGCTGCTCCTCGGCCGGTTCGCGATCGGACGCCGCGACCCCGACGGACAACCCCGCCGCCTGACCCGTTCCCAACTGGATCGCACCCTGCTCCTGTGGATCGTGCCCCTCGTGGTCGCGCCGCCGATGTTCAGCAAGGACGTGTACTCGTACCTCGCGCAGAGCGAGATCTCCGCCCGCGGACTCGACCCCTACGCGATCGGTCCCGCGGGCGCGCTCGGCGTCGACCACGTCCTGACCCGGACCGTGCCGAACATCTGGCGTGACACACCCGCCCCGTACGGCCCGGGTTTCCTGTGGCTCGGGGAACGCATCGCGTTCCTGACCGGTGACAACATCGTCGCCGGCATCTTCCTGCACCGACTCCTCGCGCTCGCCGGCGTCGCACTGATCGTGTGGGCACTGCCCCGGCTCGCGCGACGCTGCGGGGTCGCCCCGGTCAGCGCCCTGTGGCTGGGTGCCGCCAATCCGCTGCTGTTGTTCCATCTCGTCGCGGGCATCCACAACGAGGCGTTGATGCTCGGGCTGATGCTCGCGGGCGTCGAGATCGCCCTGCGCGGGGTGTCCGCCCCCGCGTCGACGTCCGCGTACGACCGCCGCCGAGTGGCCGCGCTGGTCGTCGCCGGTGCCGCATTGATCGCGTTGTCGTCCATGGTCAAGGTGCCGTCGCTGCTCGCCCTCGGTTTCGTCGGGATGGCCCTGGCACGGCGCTGGGGGGCGAGTGTGCGGTCGGTCCTTGCCGCGGCCACCGCGCTCGGTGTCGTCGCGCTCGGCGTGATCGGCGCGGTCAGCTGGGGCAGCGGGCTCGGGTTCGGCTGGACTCAGACCCTGAGCACGGCGACAGAAGTCCGCAGCTGGATGTCGATCCCCACCCTGCTCGGGATGGGCACCGGACTCGGCGGCGTCCTGCTGGGTCTGGGCGACCACACGACGGCCGCGCTGTCGATCACCCGCCCGATCGCGGCGCTCGTCGCCGTGTTCGTGACGGTACGGATGCTGCTCGCGGTGCTCACCGGACGGGTGCATCCGGTGGGTGCCCTCGGGGTGTCGCTCGGCGCGATCGTGCTGCTGTTCCCCGTGGTGCAACCGTGGTACCTGCTGTGGGCGGTCATCCCCCTCGCCGCGTGGGCGACCCGCCCGATCTTCCGGATACCCACCATCGCGTTCTCGTCGGTGGTCAGCGTGATCCTCATGCCCAACGGCGGCGAGTACCAGCCGTTCATCATCGTGCAGGCCGCGATCGCCACCGTCGTCGTCGCGGGCCTGCTCATCGTGGCGACCCGCACCCTGCTGCCGTGGCGAGACGACGATCGGCCACCACCGCGCTCACCGGAATCCGCCGCCGCCTACGCTGGAACTCCGTGACCTCGAAAACCGCCGCGGGTGCGGCTCCCGCTGTGCGCCTCGACGGCGTCGTCAAGAAGTTCGGGGGTGTCACCGCGGTGGACGGACTCGATCTGACGGTCGAGCCTGCGCAGGTGCTTGCCCTTCTCGGTCCCAACGGTGCGGGCAAGACCACGACCGTCGAGATGTGCGAGGGCTTCGTGGCCCCCGACGCGGGCACCGTGCGCGTTCTCGGTCTCGATCCGATCACGGACTCGGAAGCCCTGCGCCCACGGATCGGAGTGATGTTGCAGGGCGGCGGCGCGTACCCGGGTTCGAAGGCCGGTGAGATGCTCGACCTCGTCGCGTCGTATTCCGCCGATCCCCTCGATCCGGAGTGGCTGCTGCACCGGCTCGGTCTCGACGAGGCCCGGCGCACACCGTATCGACGACTCTCGGGTGGGCAGCAGCAACGCCTCGCCCTCGCCTGCGCCCTCGTCGGACGACCGGAGCTGGTGTTCCTCGACGAACCCACCGCCGGTCTCGACGCGCAGGCACGCCTGTTGGTGTGGGAACTGATCGACGCACTCCGGCGCGACGGCGTGTCGGTGCTGCTGACGACCCATCTGATGGACGAAGCCGAGGAACTCGCCGACGAGATCGTCATCATCGATCACGGTTCCGTCGTCGCCGCGGGCACACCCGAGGAGGTCACCCGCACCGGCGCCGAAGGCCAGCTGTGGGTGTCGGCCCCACCGGAACTGGACGTCGCGGCGCTGCGGGCCGCGCTCCCCGAGGGATGTCGCGCGCGGGAGAACGCCTCCGGTCGCTATCTCGTCGAGGGCACCATCGATCCGGTCGTGGTCGCCGCGGTCGCGACCTGGTGCGCCGCGCAGGGCGCGCTGGCCACCGAGATCCGCGTCGATCAACGCAGCCTCGAGGACGTGTTCCTCGAACTCACCGGACGGGAGCTGAGAGGTTGAGCACGACACCGCACGATCGTCTGGTCGGAAACCGGTTCGATCCCGGTACGTTCGCACCGGCGCCGCGGCCGAACACGGCCACGAGGATGCTCGCCGCGCAGACCCGGATGGAACTGACCCTGTTGCTGCGCAACGGCGAGCAGTTGTTGCTGACGATGTTCATTCCGGTGACCCTGCTGATCGGCCTGACCCTGCTGCCCATCGGCGACCTCGGTGAGACCCGTGTGACGCGGGTGCTGCCGGCCGTGATGATGGTGGCGGTGATGTCCACCGCCTTCACCGGTCAGGCCATCGCCGTCGGATTCGACCGCAGATACGGTGCACTGAAACGGATCGGCGCGACCGCGCTGCCGAAGTGGGGCATCATCGCCGGCAAGAGTTGCGCGGTGGGGATCGTGGTGGTGCTCCAGTCGATTCTGCTCGGGGCGATCGGATTCGTGCTGGGGTGGCGACCGAGCCCGGGCGTCCTGCTCATCGGCGCCGTCGTCATCGCGCTCGGCACCGTCGCCTTCGCCACCCTCGGACTGCTGCTCGGCGGCACCCTGCGCGCCGAGATCGTCCTGGCACTCGCCAACATCGTGTGGTTCGCGTTGCTCGGCATCGGCAGTGTGGTGATGCTCGACGACGTGGTACCGGACGCATTGATGCACGTCGTGCGGCTGGCACCGTCGGGGGCGCTGACCCTCGCGCTGGATGCGGCGATGGACGACACCGTCGACGCACTGTCGATCGTCGTGCTGATCGTGTGGGGGGTGTGCGGGGGTGCCGCCGCCGCACGCTGGTTCCGGTTCACCTGATCCCACCACCCAACTACAGCGCGTAGTGGACCGGGCCGTACCATCGGGAACGTGCTGTATCGCGGCTATCTGAGTCTCGTCGACCGTCTGCCCATGCCTTCACTGCGCACGCAACGGATACTCGCGTTCCTGTCGATCCTCGCGCAGGGCGGTATCGCGGTGACCGGCTCCGTGGTGCGGGTCACCGCGTCCGGGCTCGGCTGCCCGACGTGGCCGCAGTGCTTCCCCGGGTCGATGGTGCCCGTCGGGGTGTCGAGCAGCGTGCACACCCTTCATCAGGTCGTCGAGTTCGGCAATCGCCTGCTCACCTTCGTGGTGGTGCTCAGCGCCGCCGCGATCGTCCTCGCCGTCACGCGGGCCCGCCGACGCCGCGAAGTGATCGCGTGGGCGTGGCTGATGCCGGCCGGCACCGTGCTGCAGGCGATCATCGGGGGCATCACGGTGCTCGCCGGGCTGCTGTGGTGGACCGTCGCGATCCACCTGCTCGCATCCATGCTCATGGTGTGGCTCGCCACGATCCTGTTCGCCAAGGTGAGCGAACCCGACGACGGCGTGGTCGTGCAGGTGCTCCCGCAGCCGCTGCGGTGGCTCACCGCCCTGTCCGGCGCCGCGCTGGCGGGGGTGCTCGTCGTGGGCACGATGGTCACCGGCGCGGGTCCGCACGCCGGGGACAAGACCGCCGAGAACGCGGTCGCACGCCTCGACCTGGACATCACGAACCTCGTGCACCTGCACGCAGAACTTCTCGTCGGGTATCTGGCGTTGCTGGTCGGCCTCACCTTCGCCGTGTACGCGGTGCACGCCCCCGACGCGGTGAAACTACGTCTGAAGGTCGTTCTCGGCCTCGTGGGCACCCAGGCCCTCATCGGGCTCGTCCAGTTCTGGACGCACGTCCCGGCGGTGCTGGTGGTCATGCACGTCGCCGGTGCGGGATTGTGCACCGCGGCCACCGCGGCGGTGTGGGCGGCCGGGCGTGTCCGTACCACCCGACCGGTGCCCGAACCCGTCGCCGCCTGACGTCCACCCGACGATCTCCGAACCACGCGGGCCGGCCACCCCACCGGGGTGGCCGGCCCGCGTTCGTGCCGGATCGTTCGTGCCGGGTGTCAGCGTTCGTTACGTGCCTTCGGGAACCGGGTCTGCTTCGCGACCCACCCCGCCATCTTCTGCCAGTGCCCCCGTCGCGGGGTCACGATGCTGGTGACCTCCCGATCCCAGTCGGATTCGGTGACGTTCGGCAGGGCGGCGACGACGGCGTGCGCGGTCGGCAGGTCGGCGACCACCCGGTCGCCGAGGACACCGTCCTCGGCGACGACGGTGATGCGCACCCCCACGTAGCCGACAGGCTGGATGACGGCCTTCGCGGAGCCACCGTGCTCCGCGACGAATCCGCGCAGGGACGTGACGATCTCGGACGGTGCCGACACGGGCTGGGTTTCGACGGTCATGCCCGCCAGAATACTGTGGCCGCATGCGCGCAATCGAAGTGGCACAGCACGGCGGCCCCGACGTCCTCACCCCCGTGGACGTCCCCGATCCGGTGGCCGGTCCCGGCGACGTCCTCGTCCGCACCGACGCGATCGGCGTGAACTTCATCGACACGTACTTCCGCACCGGCCTGTACGGGACGGCACTCCCGTACGTGCCGGGATCCGAGGGCACCGGCACCGTCGTCGCGGTCGGCGAGGACGTGGTCGACCTCACCGTCGGGCAACGGGTGGCCTGGGCGGATGCACCCGGCTCGTACGCGGAACTGGTGCGGGTGCCCGCGCGTGTGGCGGTGCCGGTTCCCGACGGGGTACCCGCGCCGCAGGCCGCGTCCGCACTGCTCCAGGGCATGACCGCGCACTACCTCGTCGAATCGACGTACGCGGCGCAACCCGGCGACACGATCCTGGTGCACGCCGGTGCCGGCGGTGTCGGCCTGCTGCTCACCCAACTCGCCGTCGCGAAAGGGGTCCGGGTGATCACCACGGTCTCGTCCGACGAGAAGGAGGAACTGTCGCGGGGTGCGGGAGCCGCGGAGGTGCTGCGCTACGGCGACGACCTGCCCGAGCAGGTACGTGCCCTCACCGGCGGCGACGGGGTCGCCGCGGTGTACGACGGCGTCGGTGCCGCCACGTTCGAGGCGTCCCTCGCATCCCTGCGGATCCGCGGAACACTCGCCCTGTTCGGTGCCGCGAGCGGTCCGGTGCCTCCCTTCGACCTGCAGCGGCTCAACCCGGCGGGATCCCTGTTCGTCACCCGGCCCACGCTCGCCCACCACGTCCGCACCCGCGACGAGCTTCTGTGGCGGGCGGGCGACGTGTTCACCGCCCTCGCGGGGGGTGCCCTTCACGTCCGTGTGGGCGCGACGTATCCTCTCGACGAGGCAGCCCGCGCGCACAGCGACCTCGCGGGACGTCGCACCACCGGTTCGATCGTGCTGCTGCCCTAGAGCCGGCCGTCCTCGGACGGCCCACCACACCCGTGCCCTCCCGCGATCCGCACCGTGGGAGGGCACGGGCGTATCTCGGGGATACCGTGCCGGGGGATACGTGCCGGGGACTACCGCCGGCTGTGAGCGGACGGACCCGCGTCAGAAGAGCGAGGCCACCGTCGGCAGATCCAGCACCGAATCGATGGCCAGCCCCAGGCACACCACCGCAAGGTAGTTGTTCGACTGCAGGAACAACTTGAGCGGCTTCACCGAGGCGCCACCGCGCACACTGTTGTAGAGCTGGTGCGCAACGAACAGGAACCAGGCCCCCGCCGCGAGCGTCACGATCGCGTACACCAGACCCGCCGCGGGCACGATCACCAGCGTCGCCAGGACGGTCGCCCACGTGTACACCACGATCTGCTTCGTGACGTGTTGTTCGGTGGCGATGACCGGCAGCATCGGCACACCGGCCGCCTTGTAGTCCTCCTTGTAGCGCATCGCCAGGGCCCACGTGTGCGGCGGTGTCCAGAAGAAGATCACCAGGAACAGCACGACCGGCTCCCAGCTGAGCGACCCGGTCACCGCCGCCCACCCGACCATCACCGGCATGCACCCGGCGGCACCACCCCACACCACGTTCTGCCAGGTACGTCGCTTGAGGACCATCGTGTACACCAGCACGTAGAACGCGATCGTCAGCACCACGAGCGCACCGGCCAGCAGGTTGGCCCGCCACCACAACCACGCGAACGACGCCACCCCGAGCACCATGCCGAACACGAACGCGTTGCGGGTCGGCACCGCCTGCCGCGCCAACGGACGGAGCGCGGTGCGTTTCATCACCTTGTCGATGTCCGCATCGACGACGCAGTTGAGGGAATTGGCGCTCGCCGCACCCATCCAGCCACCGAACAGTGTGCTGAGGATCAGGACGATGTCGACGCTGCCGCGGTCCGCGAACAGCATCGCCGGGATCGTCGCGACCAGCAGCAGTTCGATCACGCGAGGCTTCGTCAACGCGACGTACGCCAGGATCGTGCCGGTGACCCGACCCCACATCGTGTCGGGACGGGGTGCGGCCGGGACCTCGGGGGCACCGAAGCCGTGTCCTGTCGGCCGTCGACCTTGCCGCACACCGTCTCCTCGCACCACGCGACTACGCACCTTCGCTCGCCCGCTCACGCTCGCCCGGTTCCGGACGAGCCACAACTGGGATCGATGGTAGTCCCCGGCTACTCGCGCACCGAATCGACCCGCTGACCGGCGGGCACTACTCTGGAGGAACGCGTGGACTCCTCGCGCCCACCCGCACCCCGTACACCCATGTCAGGAGACTTGAAGCTCGTGTCGATCACAGACGAGATCCGCACCCTCACCCAGCCGGTCCATCCCGCCGACTGGACCGATCTGGACACCAAGGCTGTGGACACGGCTCGGGTCCTGGCCGCCGACGCGGTGCAGAAGGTCGGCAACGGGCATCCCGGCACCGCGATGAGCCTCGCACCGCTCGCCTACACCCTGTACCAGCGGGTGATGCGGCACGACCCCACCGACGCAGACTGGGTGGGCCGCGACCGGTTCGTGCTCTCCTGCGGGCACTCGAGCCTGACCCTCTACATCCAGCTGTACCTGTCCGGATACGGCCTCGAACTCGCCGATCTCGAGGCGCTGCGCACCTGGGGGTCCCTCACCCCCGGCCATCCCGAGTACGGGCACACCACCGGCGTCGAGATGACCACCGGACCGCTCGGGCAGGGCCTGGCCTCCGCGGTCGGCATGGCGATGGCCGCGCGCCGCGAACGCGGACTGTTCGACCCGGACGCCGCGCCCGGAACCAGCCCCTTCGACCATCACATCTACGTGATCGCGTCCGACGGTGACATCGAGGAAGGCGTCACGTCCGAGGCATCGTCCATCGCCGGGGTGCAGCAACTCGGCAACCTCGTCGTGTTCTACGACGACAACAAGATCTCCATCGAGCACGACACCGCGATCGCCCTCGGCGAGGACGTCACCGCCCGCTACGAGGCATACGGCTGGCACGTGCAGACCGTCGAGGGCGGCGAGAACGTCACCGCGCTGCTCGAGGCCGTCGAGAAGGCCAAGGCCGTCACCGACAAGCCGTCGTTCATCGCGGTGCGCACCGTCATCGGTTACCCCGCGCCGAACAAGATGAACACCGGTGACGCGCACGGCGCGGCACTCGGCGCCGACGAGGTCGCGGCCGTCAAGAAGGCCCTGGGCTTCGACCCCGACAAGAGCTTCGACGTCGACCCCGCCGTGATCGAGCACACCCGCGCGGTCGTCACCCGCGGTGCCGCGGCACGCGCCGCATGGCAGACCGCCTTCGATGCCTGGGCCGGCCGTGAGCCGCAACGCAAGGAACTGTTCGACCGTCTCCACGCCGGTGAGTTCCCCGCCGGCTGGGTCGAGGCGCTGCCCACGTACGAGCCCACCGACAACGGCCCCGCCACCCGCTCCGCGTCCGGCAAGGCCCTCGCCGCACTCGGGCCGCTCCTTCCCGAACTGTGGGGTGGTTCCGCCGATCTCGCGGGCAGCAACAACACCACGATCGCCGGATCCGACTCGTTCGGCCCCACCTCGATCACCACGAAGGACTGGACGGCCCAGCCCTACGGCCGCACCCTGCACTTCGGTGTCCGCGAACACGCGATGGGCTCGATCCTCAACGGCATCGCCCTGCACGGCCCGACCCGCCCCTACGGCGGCACATTCCTGGTGTTCTCCGACTACATGCGCCCGGCCGTGCGTCTCGCCGCGTTGATGCAGACTCCCGCGATCTACGTGTGGACCCACGACTCGATCGGGCTCGGCGAGGACGGCCCCACCCATCAGCCCGTCGAGCATCTCGCGGCGCTGCGCGCCATCCCGAACCTCGCGGTCGTCCGCCCCGCCGACGCCAACGAGACGTCCTTCGCATGGAAGGCCGCACTCGAGAACCGCACCGGCCCGACCGCGCTGGCTCTGACCCGGCAGAACGTCCCGGTCCTCGACGGCACCCGCGACAAGGCCGCCGACGGTGTCGCCCGCGGCGCGTACGTCCTCGCCGACGCGTCGAACGGCGCACCCGAGGTCGTGCTCCTCGCCACCGGCTCCGAGGTGCAACTCGCCGTCACCGCGCGCGAGACGCTCGAAGCGGACGGCGTCCCCACCCGCGTGGTGTCGGTCCCGGTCCTCGACTGGTTCCTCGAACAAGACAAGGCGTACCGCGACGAGGTCCTCCCCCCGTCGGTGAAGGCCCGTGTGTCCGTCGAGGCCGGCCTGGCGCTTCCGTGGTACCGGCTGCTCGGCGACCACGGTCGGGCCGTCTCCCTCGAGCACTACGGCGCTTCCGCCGACTACAAGACCTTGTACCGCGAGTTCGGGATCACGGCCGACGCCGTCGTCGACGCCGCCCGTGTCTCGCTCACAGACGTGAAGGGATGATGCGATGACCCAGCAGACGACCGTTCAGAACGACAGGCTCGCCCGCCTCGCCGCCGAAGGTGTGTCGGTGTGGCTCGACGACCTGTCCCGTGAACGTATCGAGTCCGGTAACCTCGCCGATCTCGTCGCGACCCGCAGCGTCGTGGGTGTGACCACCAACCCGTCGATCTTCCAGGCGGCGCTGTCGAAGGGCCACGCCTACGACGCGCAGGTCGCGTCGCTCGCCGCGGCCGGCAGCGACGTCGATGCGACGATCCTCGCCGTGACCACCGACGACGTGCGTGCCGCATGCGACGTCCTGGCCCCCGTGTACGAGGCGACCGGCGGTGTCGACGGTCGCGTGTCGATCGAGGTGGATCCGCGGCTCGCACACAAGACGGACGCCACCGTCGAGCAGGCGATCGAACTGTGGCGGATCGTGGACCGGCCCAACCTGTTCATCAAGATCCCCGCGACGGTCGCGGGTCTCCCGGCGATCGCGAAGGTCATCGGTGAGGGAATCAGCGTCAACGTCACGCTGATCTTCTCCGTCGAACGCTACGAGCGGGTGATCGAGTCGTACCTCGACGGGCTCACCGCAGCGAAGGCCGCCGGGCACGATCTCGCGTCGATCCACTCGGTGGCGTCGTTCTTCGTGTCCCGCGTCGACACCGAGATCGACGCGCGGCTCGAGGAGATCGGCACCGCCGCGGCGCTGGCGCTCCGCGGCAGGGCGGGTGTCGCCAACGCCCGTCTCGCGTACGCCGCCTACCTCGCGGCCTTCGAGGGCGGCGCGCGATTCGGGCAGCTCGCCGAGGCCGGTGCACGGCCGCAGCGAGCTCTGTGGGCGTCGACGGGTGTGAAGAACCCCGACTACCCCGACACGCTCTACGTCACCGAGCTGGTCGCCCCGAACACCGTCAACACGATGCCGGAGAAGACCCTCGAAGCGGTCGCCGACCACGGCGAGATCAGCGGCGACACCGTCACCGGCAACATCGCCGACGCCCGGCACGTGTTCGATGCGCTCGGCGCTGCCGGGATCGACCTTCACGACGTGTTCCGCAAACTCGAGGACGAAGGCGTCGAGAAGTTCGAGGTGTCCTGGAACGATCTCCTGGCCGCGACGGAGCAGCAACTGTCGGCACTGAACCCGGGTACGGAGAACTGAGGGTGCGCGGGTCCGGCGCGGCGGCATGGGTCAATCCGTTACGCGACAGCCGCGACCGCCGGCTCCCGCGCATCGCAGGTCCGTGCGCGCTGGTGATCTTCGGGGTCACCGGCGACCTGGCGCGGCGCAAACTGATGCCCGCCGTGTACGACCTCGCCCACCGGGGTCTGCTGCCGCCCGGATTCGCGCTCGTCGGTTTCGCGCGCCGTGACTGGGCAGACGAGGACTTCGGGGAGGTCGTGCATGCCGCGGTCCGCGAGCATTCGCGGACCCCGTTCCGCGAGGAGGTGTGGCAGCGGCTCGCCGAAGGAATTCGCTTCGTGCAGGGCAGCTTCGACGACGACGATGCGTTCACCGAACTCGCCACGACCCTGGCGAAGCTGGACCGGGAGCGGGGCACCGGCCGCAATCACGCGTTCTACCTGTCGGTTCCGCCCGACGCGTTCCCCGTGGTGTGCGGGCAGTTGGCCCGCACCGGCCTCGCCGCGGCGGACGGTGACGCATGGAGCCGAGTGGTCATCGAGAAGCCGTTCGGCCACGACCTCGACAGCGCCCGCGAACTGAACGCGGTGGTCGGCTCGGTGTTCTCCGAGGACTCGGTGTTCCGCATCGACCACTACCTCGGTAAGGAGACCGTCCAGAACATTCTGGCGTTGCGGTTCGCGAACCAGCTGTTCGACCCGATCTGGAACGCGCACTACGTCGACCACGTGCAGATCACGATGGCGGAAGACATCGGACTCGGGGGCCGCGCCGGCTACTACGACGGTATCGGCGCCGCCCGCGATGTCATCCAGAACCACCTGTTGCAGTTGCTGGCGTTCACCGCGATGGAGGAACCCGTCAGTTTCGCGCCGTCCGAACTCCGCGCCGAGAAGATCAAGGTGCTGTCGGCGACGAGACTGGCCGAACCGCTCGACGAGACCACCGCGCGCGGGCAGTACACGGCGGGCTGGCAGGGCGGCGAGCACGTCGTCGGGCTTCTCGAAGAAGCGGGGTTCGCGTCCGATTCGACCACCGAGACGTACGCCGCGATCACCCTCGAGGTCGATACCCGCCGGTGGGCGGGGGTTCCTTTCTACCTGCGCACCGGCAAACGGCTGGGGCGTCGGGTCACCGAGATCGCCGTGGTGTTCAAACGGGCACCGCATCTGCCCTTCGACACGACCATGACCGAGGAGCTCGGGCAGAACGCCCTGGTGATCCGGGTTCAACCCGACGAGGGTGTCACGATGCGTTTCGGTTCGAAGGTTCCCGGCTCCGAGATGGAGGTGCGGGACGTGAACATGGACTTCAGTTACGGGCAGGCGTTCACGGTGTCGTCGCCCGAGGCCTACGAGCGGCTCATCCTCGACGTGCTGCTCGGCGAACCGTCGCTGTTCCCTGTCGACGACGAGGTCGAGCTGTCCTGGGAGATCCTCGATCCCGTGCTCGACCACTGGGCATCCGCCGGCCGACCGGAGCCCTACGAGTCGGGCACCTGGGGTCCGGCGACCGCCGACGAGATGCTCCGCCGATCCGGCCGCGAATGGAGACGCCCGTGAGAGTGCAGTTGCGCGACACCTCGGCGGTCGCCGTCAGCAAGAAGCTGGTGGAGTTGCGCCGAACCGGCGGTGTCGTCACACAGGGACGGGTGCTGACCCTCATCGTGTGCGCCGGGGACGCCCGTGGCCTCGAGGCCTCGATCTCCGCGGCCACCGACGCCTCCCGCGAGCATCCGTGCCGCGTCATCGTCGTCGGTCGTGGCCGCGGCGACGGCCCGTCCCGGATGGACGCGGAGATCCGGGTGGGAGGCGAGGCCGGAGCCTCCGAGGTGCTCATCCTCGCGCTGCACGGCGAACTCGGGGATCATCAGGAATCGGTGCTCGTCCCCTTCCTCGTACCCGACACCCCCGTCGTCGCGTGGTGGCCGAACACCTCACCGGCCGTGCCCGCCCGCGATCCCGTCGGACGATTGGCCGTGCGCCGCATCACCGACGCCACCAACGCCGAGAACCCGCGGGCCGCGATCTCGGCGCGCCTGGCCGGGTACACCCCCGGCGACACCGACCTCGCGTGGGCCCGCGTGACGTACTGGCGGGCTCTGCTCGTCTCCGCCCTGGACCAGCCACCCCACGAACCGGTGATCTCGGCGACGGTGTCCGGGCTGCGCACCGAGGTCGCACTCGACCTGCTCGCGGGTTGGCTCGCCAGCCGCATCGACTGTCCCGTGCAGCGCGCGGACGGGCCGCTCCGTGTCGAGTTGCGCACCCCCACGCAGAGCATCGTGTTGGGCCGACCGCAAGACGGCCGTGTCGCGACGCTCTCTCGGACCGCCAAGCCCGATTCGCTGATCACCCTGGCGCGACGAGACTCCGCGGAATGCCTCACCGAGGAGTTGCGTCGGCTCGATCCCGACGAGATCTACGAGGCGGCCCTGTCGGCACTACCGAAGGTGGAGTATGTCTGAGCCCGGCCCCGTCGATGTCCGTACCTCCCCCGATCCCGACGGCGTCGCACGCGCGGCCGCGGCCGCGTTCGTCGAGGCCGTCGTCGCCGCGCAGGCCGAGCGGGTACAGGCGTCGGTGGTGCTCACCGGTGGCGGCACCGGCATCGCCGTGCTCGAACACGTCCGGGCCGCTCAGGGCGACATCGACTGGTCCGCGCTGAACGTGTACTTCGGGGACGAGCGTTTCCTTCCGCCGGGCCACCCCGACCGCAACGAGGTGCAGGCCCGCGCCGCCCTGCTCGACCGGGTTCCGATCGATCCGGCGCGCATCCACACGATGCCCGCCCTCGGTGAGGACGGGTGCGCCACCCCGCAGGACTCGGCGCTGCGATACGCGGAACTGCTCGCCGCGCACTCCCCCGACGGCACCGTGCCACGTTTCGACGTGCACCTGCTGGGCATGGGCGGGGAGGGACACGTCAACTCACTGTTCCCCGATACGGATGCAGTGCGCGAATCCGTTCGCTTCGTCGTCGGCCTCGACGATTCCCCGAAACCACCGCCGGCGCGGGTGACACTGACGTTGCCCGCCGTGCAACGAGCACGGCAGGTGTGGCTGCTGGTCACCGGCGACGCGAAAGCCGACGCGGTGGCCTCCGCGGTCGGCGGGGCCGATCCACGGGATGTTCCGGCGGCGGGTGCCCGCGGCACCGAACGTACCGTGTGGTTCGTGGACGCCGCCGCGGCAGCGGATCTGCCACGTTCCTGACCTCCGATGCTCTCCGTTCACCGCTCGCGGTCGTCACCGTCATCGGTGCGGTCGCGCGGCGCCGCGGGACCGTCCGCGCGGTCACACAACAACCGGTTCGCGGCGCGTGGCCCGCGCACCGAGCGCTTGTATCCGAGTACCGTCATTCCCCTGCCGCACCGCACCGTCCGTCGATCCATTCGTCCCGCCCCTTCCGCCGTACTCGTCGTCGTGTCGTCGGACCTTGTCGCGGCCCTCATCTCATTGGACGCAGCGAAGGCCCGACCGGTTCCCCGGACTCCCCACCTCGTTCGCGGGACAATGGATACGCGAGACCACGGATACGCGAGACCACGGATATGTGAGACCACGGATATGTGAGGCCACGGATACGCCCCGGTGCGCCGGATGAAGGAAAGGACCGTGACGATGAGCACCCCCACCACGATCCCCGGCACCGTGCGCCCCGAGAGCGACTGCCCACCGGGATCGGTGCTCGTCGCGCTGCACTACCGCAGGACGTTCGTACGACCGCGATCGGCGGTGTGGGCGGCGTTGACCGATCCACGGCAACTGTCCCGCTGGTACGGCACGTTCACCGGCGACCCCGCGACCGGGAAAGTGCAGTTGACGATGGTCGACGACCACGACCGCACCGTCACCGAGGTGCACGTCCTTCGATGCACACCCCCGTCGAGTTTCTCCGTGGACATCGACGGGTGGCTTCTCGAGGTGACGCTACACGCCGTCGGTCCGGTGACGACCCTCGACTTCACGCATCGGCACGTGCCTCGCTCGGAAGCGGCGGAGATCGGTCCGGGCTGGCAGTACTACCTGGACCGACTCGAGGCGGTGCTCAGCGGCGCGCAGACACCGACCTGGGGTGACTACCCGGACCTCGCCGACGGGTACCGGTGATCGCGTGTACCGGTGCTACCGGTACCGGGCTCGGTCACCGACGGTGGAGTTCGTCGATCCGCCTGCGCAACAGGCGCTGCTCCGGATCGGTTCCGGCCAGCGCCGCCGCCCGCCGGAAGTGCACGACCGCCTCGGCCGAACGGCCCAGTCGTCTCAGCAACTCGGCTCGCACCATCTCGTACGGATGATGATCACGCAGGCGCGGGTCATCGGCGAGCCCGTCGACGAGGGCCAGCCCCGCGGCGGGGCCGTCACACATCGCGACGGCCACGGCCCGGTTCAGCGCGACTACCGGTGACGGCGTCAGTGCGAGCAGTACGTCGTAGAGCGCTATGATCTGCCGCCAGTCGGTGTCGTCGGTGCCGGTTGCCTCGTCGTGCACCGCTGCGATCGCGGCCTGCACTGCATACGATCCGGGAAGTCCCCCGGTGAGCGCGGTGACCACCAGGTCACGACCCTCGTCGATCATCGTCCGATCCCACAGGCTCCGGTCCTGGTCGTCGAGCAGGACCATCGCGCCGGTCGCATCGACACGGGCGTCGCGGCGGGCGTGGACGAGCAGCAGCAACGCCAGCAGGCCCGTCACCTCGCGGTGCGTCGGCATCAGCGCGTGCAGGACCCGGGCGAGACGGATTGCTTCCTCGGCCAGATCGACCCGCTGGAGGTCGGCGCCGCTGCTCGCCGCGTAACCCTCGGTGAAGATCGAGTACAGTGCTGCGAGGACCACCGGCAATCGTTCGTGCAGGGCGTCCGGTTCCGGCACCCGGAACGGAATACGCGCCACGCGGATCTTCTTCTTGGCCCGCACGATCCGCTGCGCCATCGTCGTCGACGACACGAGGAACGCCCGGGCCACCTCGTCGGTGCTCAAACCGGCCAGGCAACGCAGGATCAGCGCGATACGGTCGTCCGCGGACAGCGCCGGATGCGCGCAGGTGAAGAAGAGCGCGAGGCGATCGTCGGGCAGGCCACCGGAATCGGTGTCGGGGCCGGGTACCGCCGCCCGCTCGGATTCGGCCTGCAACACGGCGAGTCGGGTGGCATGGACCCGATCGCGCCGCAACCGATCCACTGCTCGGCGGCGGGCGGTGGTGAGCAACCACGCGCCGGGACGGTCCGGGACACCGTCGACGGGCCAACGCTGCAGTGCCGCAGCGAAGGCGTCGGCGGTGACGTCCTCTGCGAGGTCGAGGTCACCGAACCGGTGGACGAGAGCCGCAAGCAGCCGTCCGTGTTCTTCGCGGAACACCGACTCGACGCTCGTCACCGGTCCGTTCACCGATCAGACCCCGAAATCGGCGATCGGCCGCACCACGACGGCGCCACCACCGCGCGCGCCGGGGCACCGGGCCGCCCAGTCCAGCGCGGCGTCGAGATCGGGTACGTCGATGACGTCGTATCCGCCGAGCAGTTCACGGGTCTCCGCGAACGGCCCGTCGGTGACGGTGCGGCGCCCGTCCGCCCCGACCTGCACGGTGGTCGCTGTCGTCAGGTCCTCGAGCGAGTGACCGGACACCAGCACGCCCGCATCGCGCAGAGCCGACTCGTAGTCCTGCCACTCCTGGACGTCACAGTCCGGCTCGGTCTGTTCTGCGGCGGCGTGGATCAGCAGCATGTACTTCACGATGTGTCTCCTCCGGTGAACGGTGTGGCACGGTCGCCTCACATCATGACGACGAACGAGGCCGGGCCGGATCGACACAGCGAAGAAAAATTCCTCGGGCACCCGTCATCCGCTGTTACGCAGCGCGGGGCCGGTCCGCCCACCGTCGGCGACGACGGGGCGGATCCGGTGGTGCACCGACAGGTGTCCGCGGTGTGCTCGCGTTCCGCGACGGAGGTCAGCTGAACTTGATCTGCAGACCGATACCGAGGATCGCGATCACCCAGATGATGCCGACGAACAGCGTCAGCCGGTCGAGATTCTTCTCCGCGACCGACGATCCCGAGAGGCTCGACTGGACGCCGCCGCCGAACAGGCTCGACAGGCCACCGCCCTTACCGCGGTGCAACAGCACCAGCAGGATCAGAAGCAGACTCGTGGCGATCAGCAGAATGTCCAGGAACAGTTCCATGTCGGTGATCGATATCCTTCGATGGTCGGTGACGTCGGCCGTCAGCTTACCCGGTCGCCCGGTTCGGACCGCCACGCCCACCGGCATCGACTCCTGCTTCCGGGTGAACGCCCGCCCGGTCCGAGCGAAGGGTACACCCGATCGATCGGATCGAGCCGACGATACATTCGCTCGACCGCCGGGGGTGTGGGACCAGGGGGACGTGGGGACCAGGCGGACGTGGGGAGGCCGGTGGGGGCGTACGGCAACCGCGGCGCCGCCCACCCCCACCGGTCGGGTCCCGGGTCGCTACAGCAGCGGACCGCCCGCGGCGATGGCCGAGAGCTGCGCGAACTCGTCGGCCTTCAGCGAGGCTCCGCCGACGAGTCCACCGTCGACGTCCGGTTGGGCGACGAGTTCGCCGACGTTCTTGGCGTTGACCGATCCGCCGTAGAGCACACGGACGGTCGCGGCGACGTCGGCACCGGCGAGTTCACCGAGGGTGGCGCGCACCGCAGCGCACACCTCCTGGGCGTCCGCCGCGGACGCGACCTTGCCGGTACCGATGGCCCACACCGGTTCGTACGCGACGACGACCTTCGCGATGTCGTCCGCCGACAGACCCGCGAGAGATCCCTTCAGCTGCGCGACGTTGTGGTCGACGTGGGTTCCGGCCTCACGGATGTCGAGTCCCTCACCGATGCACACGATGGGGGTCAGTCCGTGCCGCAGGGCAGCCTTCGCCTTGTCGCGCACGACCTCATCGGTCTCCCCGTGCAGGGTGCGTCGCTCCGAGTGCCCGACGACGACGTACGTGCAGCCGAGCTTGGCGAGCATGGCCCCCGATATCTCACCGGTGTACGCACCCGAATCGTGCACGGACAGATCCTGCGCGCCGTAGCGGAGACCGAGTTTGTCGCCCTCGACGAGAGTCTGCACCGAACGGATGTCGGTGAACGGCGGGATGACGGCGACATCGACCTTCGCGAGATACTTCTCGGGCAGGGTGAAGGCGATCTTCTGCACCAGCGCGATGGACTCGAGGTGGTTGAGATTCATCTTCCAGTTGCCCGCGATCAGCGGTGTACGCGCCATCTCACGCCTCCAGCACAGCGATGCCGGGCAGTTCCTTACCCTCGAGATACTCGAGGGAGGCACCACCGCCGGTGGAGATGTGCGAGAACCCGTCCTCGGGCAGCCCCAGCAGGCGTACCGCTGCCGCCGAGTCGCCGCCGCCGACGACGCTGAACGCACCCTTGCCGGTGGCCTCGACGATCGCCTCGGCGACACCCCTGGTGCCCGCCGCGAACTTCGCGAACTCGAACACCCCCATCGGCCCGTTCCAGAAGACGGTCCTGGCGGAGGACAGCAGCGACGCGAACCGCGCCACCGATTCCGGTCCGATGTCCAGTCCCATCCAGCCGTCGGGAATGTCGGTGGCGGGCACGGTCCGGGTGTCGGCGTCCGCGGCGAAACGATCTGCCACCACGACGTCCTGCGGGATGTGGATGACGTCGGCGAACCGGTCGAGCAGGCTCTTGCAGGTGTCGATCATCGACTCCTCCAACAGTGATGTTCCCACCGGGAGTCCTTGCGCGGCAAGGAAGGTGAAGCACATTCCGCCGCCGATGACGAGGGTGTCGACCTTCGGTGCGAGCGCTTCGATCACGGCGAGTTTGTCGGAGACCTTCGACCCGCCGAGCACGACCGCGTACGGACGCTCCGGATCGGCCGTCAGCTTCGCGAGGACGTCGACCTCCGCCGCGACCAGCCCACCTGCGTAGTGCGGGAGGAGTTTCGCCACGTCGTACACCGACGCCTGCGCGCGGTGCACCACACCGAAACCGTCGGAGACGAACGCGCCGTCGTCGCCGACCAGTTCCACGAGGTCTCGGGCGAGTGCCTGCCGCTGCGATTCGTCCTTGCTCGTCTCCCGCGGATCGAACCGGACGTTCTCGAGCAGGAGGACGTCTCCGTCGGTCAGGCCTTCGGAGCGGGCCAGCGCGTCCTGCCCGACCACGTCGCCGGCGAGCTGGACGTTGCGGCCGAGTACCTCACCGAGTTTCGCCGCGACCGGCGCCAGTGAGAACTTCGGATCCGGTTCGCCCTGGGGTCGGCCGAGGTGCGCGGTCACCACGACCTTGGCACCGGCGTCCGCCAACGCTTCGATGGTGGGTGCCGACGCCAGGATGCGGCCCGGGTCGGTGATGGTGTCGCCGTCGAGGGGGACGTTGAGGTCGGAGCGCACCAGCACGCCACGACCTTCGACCCCCGCGTCGAGTAGGTCCTTCAGGGTCTGAACAGCCACTGTTCGGGTGTCCTCTTCAATCGGTGTGTCGGAGTCCGACCAGTGTGTCAGAGAGACTCGGCCACGAGACCGATGAGGTCGACGAGACGGTTCGAATAACCCCACTCGTTGTCGTACCAGGCCACGACCTTGACCTGATCGTCGATGACCTTGGTCAGCGGCGCATCGAAGATCGACGAGTGCGGGTCGGTGACGATGTCCGAGGACACGATCGGGTCGACGTTGTACTTCAGGATGCCCTGCAGCGGCCCTTCCGACGCCGCCTTCATCGCCGCGTTGATCTCGTCGACGGAGGCCGACCTGCGGACGTCGACGGTGAGATCGGTGACCGACCCGGTGGGGATCGGCACCCGCAGCGCGTAACCGTCGAGTCTGCCCGCCAGCTGCGGAAGCACCAGCCCGATGGCCTTTGCTGCGCCGGTGCTGGTCGGCACCACATTGAGTGCGGCGGCGCGGGCGCGCCGCAGATCCCGGTGCGGCCCGTCCTGCAGGTTCTGGTCCTGTGTGTAGGCGTGGACCGTCGTCATCAGTCCCCGCTCGATGCCGAATTCGTCGTCGAGGACCTTCGCGACGGGTCCGAGGCAGTTGGTGGTGCACGAGGCGTTCGAGATGATGTTCTGACTGCCGTCGTACCGGGCGTCGTTGACACCCATGACGATGGTGATGTCCTCGTCCTTGGCGGGCGCCGAGATCACGACCTTCTTGGCACCGGCAGCGAGGTGCCCCTCGGCCTTCGCCGCGTGTGTGAAGATGCCGGTGGACTCCACGACGACGTCGACACCGAGATCACCCCACGGCAGCGCAGCAGGGCCGTCCTTGATCTCGAGCGCGGTGATCGTCCGATCACCGACGTGGATGGAATCGCCGTCCGCGCGTACGTCCTGACCGAGTCGACCAAGGATCGAGTCGTACTTCAGGAGCGTCGCGAGGGTGTCGTTGTCGGTGAGATCGTTGACCGCGACGATCTCGATATCGGTGGTGCCGAGTGCTTTCTGCGCCTCGACGGCCCGGAAGAAGTTGCGTCCGATGCGGCCGAAGCCGTTCACCCCTACGCGAACAGTCACAGTCGACTCCTTTTCCCAGTTCTCGGTGTGGTGCCCAGTACTCGGTGTGTCGTGTGACCACCACCCTAGTGCGCGGTCGTCCGCGATGTGCGGTCGTCGGAAAGGTCGGATCGGCAGCCCACCGGCGCGATCCTCGACGTGGCGCCCGTCCTAGGCGTCCTCGAGCAACTCCGCCGTCACCGCCGATTCGGTATCGGGGACACCGAGTTCCTTCGCGCGACGATCCGCCATCGACAGGAGCCGACGGATGCGACCGGCGACCGCATCCTTCGTCATCGGCGGGTCGGCGAGTTGCCCCAGTTCCTCCAGCGACGCCTGCCGGTGCTCGACGCGCAGCGCACCGGCCGCCGCGAGATGGTCCGGCACGTCCTCACCGAGGATCGCCAGGGCCCGTTCGACGCGTGCCGCCGCCGCGACCGCCGCACGGGCGGACCGCCGCAGGTTCGCGTCGTCGAAGTTCGCGAGCCGGTTCGCGGTGGCCCGCACCTCCCGCCGCATGCGACGTTCCTCCCACGTGAGCCGGGTGTCCTGAGCCCCCATCTGCGTGAGCAATGCGCCGATGGCCTCGCCGTCACGGATCACCACGCGGTCGGCGCCGCGCACCTCGCGGGCCTTCGCCGCGACACCGAGCCTGCGCGCGGCCCCGACCAACGCCAACGCCGCCTCCGGCCCGGGGCAACTGACCTCGAGCGCCGACGAACGCCCCGGCTCGGTGAGCGAACCGTGCGCCAGGAACGCGCCACGCCACGCCGCCGCGGAGTCGGAGACGCTGCCTCCGACCACCTGAGCGGGAAGACCCCGCACCGGACGGCCACGACCGTCGAGCAACCCTGTCTGGCGGGCCAGCGACTCCCCGTCCTTACCGACCCGCACCACGTATCGGGAACTCTTGCGGAGTCCCCCCGCCCCGAGCATGTGCACATCCGCCTGATAGCCGAACAGGTCGAAGATCTCCCTGCGCAACCGGCGGGCGGTGGACCCGAGGTCCACCTCGGCCTCGACGACGACTCGGCCGGCGACGATGTGCAGTCCACCGGCGAACCGCAGCAGCGCCGACACCTCCGCCTTGCGGTTGCTGGTGCGGGTGACCGACAGCCTGCTCAGCTCGTCCTTGACCTCCGCTGTCATCGCCACGTGGCGCTCTCCCTTCCGTGCCCACCGGTGCTGCCGCGACCATCGGGTGTCAGATACGTTTCCAGGACCGCGGCGAGCGCGGTCGGGTCGTGCAGATGTGTGCCCGGCACCGCGACGTCGGCGTAGTCGACATCCGCTCCGAGGGTCGCGGCGGCGCGGCACAGGTGTTCGCGTTCCCGTCCGGGCGGCACCGAGGCGTCGTCGACCACGATGTGGTCGACGCGGAATCCCGGCGCGTGCTGCGCGAGGACGTGCAGGTGCCGTTCCGCCGAGAAACCCGCGGTCTCGCCGGGTTCCGCGGCGAGATTGAGTACCAGCGCCTTGCGGGCGGAAGTGTGTACCAACGCGTCGTGCAGGTCGGGCACCAACACGTGCGGGATGACGCTCGAGAACCACGAGCCGGGGCCGAGCACCACCAGGTCCGCGTCGCACACCGCATCGAGAGCCGGTGGGCACGCCGGTGGACCGGCCGGGATCAACCGGACCCGCCGCACCTTGCCGGGAGTGGTCGCGACGGCCACCTGCCCGCGGATGCAGCGGCTCACCCGCGGATCCGATTCGAGACCCGACACGTCCGCCTCGATGTCCAGCGCGATCGGCGACATCGGCAGCACCCGTCCGCGGACACCCAGCACCCGGGCGAGAGTGTCGAGGGCCGCGACGGTGTCACCGAGCACCTCGGTGAGACCGGCGAGGATCAGATTGCCCACCGAATGCCCGGCAAGGGCCCCGGTTCCCCCGAACCGGTGCTGCACCGTCTCGGTCCACACCCGCACGTCCGGACGATCCGCGGACAGGGCCGCGAGCGCCATCCGCAGATCCCCCGGCGGAATCACACCGAGTTCGGACCGCAATCGGCCCGACGAGCCGCCGTCGTCGGCGACGGTGACGACGGCGGTGACCCGGTCGGTCAGACGCCGCACCGCGCTCAGCGTCGCGAACAGGCCGTGACCACCGCCGAGCGCGGTGATCGCCGGTGGCGCGGAGGAAGTGCGGCCGCTCACTCGCGCCCCAGATCCCGATGTGCGACGTGCACCGTCAGCCCGGTGTCGTCGGCGAGACGCGCCGCGAGAGCCTCGGCCATTGCCACACTCCGGTGTTTGCCGCCGGTGCAACCCACCGCGATCGTCATGTAACGCTTGCCCTCCCGCCGATAGCCGGCTGTCGTCAGGTCGACCAACCGACGATAGGTGTCGAGGTAGTCGGCGGCGCCCTCGCGGGACAGGACGTATTCGCGCACCGCGACGTCACGACCGGTCTGCGGACGCAACTCCGGCACCCAGTGCGGGTTCGACAGGAACCGCACATCACACACCACGTCGGAGTCCATCGGCAGACCGTACTTGAAGCCGAACGACTCCACCGTCACCTGGATGGTGTCGGCGGTCGCGTCACCGAACGCCTCGTCGATCTTGCGGCGCAGTTCCGCACCGGACAGCGCGGAGGTGTCGACGACGAGGTCGGCGACCGCCTTGACCGGCGCGAGTTGGGCGCGCTCGGCGGCGATGCCGTCGACGAGGGTGCGGTCTTCGGTGTCGGCCTGCAACGGATGGCTGCGCCGCACCTGCTCGAAGCGGCGAACGAGCACCTCGTCGCCGGCCTCGAGGAAGAGCACCCGGGTGCGGACCGGTCGCGCACCGAGGTCGTCCACGACCCGGCCGAGATCGCCGGTGAACCACCGGCTGCGCACGTCCATGACGACGGCGAGGCGTTCGACGGGTGGATCGGCGCGCACCGCGAGATCGACCATCGTGGTGACCAGTTGGGGTGGCAGGTTGTCGGTGACGAACCAGCCGAGGTCCTCGAGGGCCGTCGCGGCGGTGCTGAGACCCGCCCCGGACAGCCCGGTGACCAGGATCACCTCGGCGCGGGATCCGGGCGCCGTACCCACCTCGTGGTCCATCACAGTCCCGACTCCGTTCGTGATCCCGACACGCCGACCGTGCCATCATCACCCATCGGCGTGTCGGGCGCATCCGGCGACGCGCCGTGCAGCGCGTCGAAGACGGCACGCGCGGTGGCCTGCCCGATGCCCGGCACCGCCGTGATGTCCTCGACGGCGGCCTCGCGCAGCTTCGCGACCGACCCGAAATGGGTGACGAGTGCCTTGCGTCGGGTGTCGCCGAGTCCGGGGATGCCGTCGAGCGCCGACGCCGTCATCCTCTTCGACCGCTTGCTGCGGTGGAAGCCGATCGCGAAACGATGCGCCTCGTCGCGGATCCGTTGCAGCAGGTACAGGGATTCGCCGGACCGCGGCAGGATCACCGGGTCCTCCTCCCCCGGCACCCAGACCTCCTCGAGTCGTTTCGCGAGGCCGATCACCGCGACGTCGGTGATGCCGAGGTCGTCGAGGACCTCGGCGGCCGCGGCGACCTGTGGTGCCCCACCGTCGACGACGAACAGGTTCGGCGGATACGCGAAGCGGCGGGGGCGTCCGGTCGCCGGATCGATCGCGGCCTCGGGTGCGGCGTCACCGCCGTCGCCGGACGTGGCCTCACCCGTCGCGGCACCGGCCGCATCGCGGTTGTGCCGCAGGAACCGACGGCGGGTGACCTCGGCGATCGAACCGACGTCGTCGGAGCGGCCGTCGCCGGCCGCTTCCTTGATCGCGTAGCGGCGATAGTCCGATTTGCGGGGCAGACCGTCTTCGAACACGACGAGCGAGGCCACCACGTCCGTGCCCTGCACGTGACTGATGTCGACGCATTCGATGCGCAGCGGTGCCGTGTCCAGATCCAGCGCGTCCTGGATGCCCTGCAGCGCCGCCGACCGCGCGGTGAAGTCACCGGCGCGCCGCAACTTGTGTTGTGCGAGGGCTTCCTGTGCGTTGCGCAGCACGGTGTCGGCGAGGGCCTTCTTGTCGCCGCGCTGCGGTATCCGGACGCGCACCGGGCCGCCGCGCAGACCCGACAGCCACCGCGTCATCTCGTCGGGTTGCGGGGGCAGCGCCGGGACCAGCACTTCCCGGGGTACCGCACCCGATCCGGTGCCGTCGCCGTCGCCGTCGCCGTCGCCGAGCGCAGCCTCCGCACCGTAGAACTGGGTGAGGAACTGTTCGACGAGCAGCGACAACTCCGTATCGTCGCCGCCGGATGTGTCGTCGCCGGATCCGTGTTCGTGACCGGGCGTCTCGTCCGTCGCGGGCGACGGCGATTCGGTCGGGCGGTCGACGACGTCGCCCGACTTCTCCACCACCCAGCCGCGCTGCCCCCGCACCCGGCCGGCACGCACGTGGAACACCTGCACGGACACCTCGAGATCGTCGCCGGCGAACGCCACGACGTCGGCGTCCGTGCCGTCGCCGAGCACCACGGCCTGCTTCTCGAGGGCCTTGCGGAGCGCACCGAGATCGTCGCGCAACCGTGCCGCCGTCTCGAAGTCGAGCGCTTCGGCGGCCGACTGCATGCGTGCCTCGGTGTCCCGGACGAACCGGTCGGTGCGTCCGGCGAGGAAGTCGCAGAAGTCGTCGACGATCCGCCGGTGCTCGTCACGGTCGACGCGGCCGATGCACGGCGCGGAGCACTTGTCGATGTATCCGAGCAGGCAGGGCCGGCCGATCTGCGCGTGCCGGCGGAACACCCCCGCGGTGCAGGTGCGCGCCGGGAACACGCGCAGCAGCAGGTCGAGGGTTTCGCGGATCGCCCACGCATGCGAGTACGGCCCGAAATAACGCACCCCCTTGCGGCGCGGCCCCCGGTACACGAACAACCTCGGGTAGTCCTCACCGACGGACACCGCGAGCATCGGATACGTCTTGTCGTCGCGATAGCGGACGTTGAACCGCGGATCGAACTCCTTGATCCAGTTGTACTCGAGCTGCAGCGCCTCGACCTCGGTGCTGACCACCGTCCATTCCACCGACGCCGCGGTGGTGACCATCTGACGGGTGCGCGGGTGCAGGGACGCGACGTCGGCGAAGTACGAGTTCAACCGCGCGCGCAGGCTCTTGGCCTTGCCGACGTAGATCACCCGCCCGTGCGGGTCGCGGAACTTGTACACCCCCGGCTCCGTGGGAACGGTGCCGGGGGCGGGACGGAATGTGGAGGGGTCGGGCACGACGTCCAGGTTAGTCGCCGGGTCCGACGGCCCGGCCGTATCGCTGTTCGAGTTCCCGGAACCGGTCGAGCGCATCGACGGCGTGTGCGCCGTCGCGGGCCTGCACCGCCATCACCGCCAGGTATTCGTCGCCCGGAAGTTCGAGGCGAGCCCACGGCGCTTTGTGCGGGAAGGTGATGCCCCGCACCTGATCCCACGCGAAGTGCTTCTCACCGAACACGTTGCGCACCGACACTCCATCGGCGCCGGCACGCAACCGTGGACGCGTGAACATCAGCACCCCGCACGCGATGACGATCCCGATCGCGACCATCGCGATCTGATCGGAGGCACGCAGATGCACCCCCGTGTCGCCGCCGGTGCGCAGAACGATCGCCGCAGCGATGTGGGCGACGACCAGGAACGCCGCGAGGGCGATCGCCCCGACCCGCATCCAGCCGGTCTGCACGTCCAGTTCGGGCTCGGCGGCGGTGTCGGCTTTCACGACCGGGCCACCGCGCAGCCGACGGAGGGTCACCGCTGTGTCGAGGGCCGCGGCGCACGCCTGGCCGCCCTTGTCCTCCACCGATCCCGGCAGTCCCGCCCGGTCGAGGGCCTGCTGCTCGGTGTCGGTGGTGAGCACTCCGTTACCGACGGGGGTGTCCTCGTCCAGCGCGATGCGGGTCAGCCCGTAGGTGACCGCGTCGCACACGTACTCGAAGTGCGGGGTGCCGCCGCGGACGACCACACCGAGCGCGACGACCGCGTCGTGGGTGCGGGCCAACTGCTGGGCGACCACCGGCAGCTCGATCGCGCCGGCGACCCGCTCGACCGTGACGTCGGTGATGCCCGCGTCGGTCGCGACCCGCAGGGCTCCCTCGATCAGGGCGTCGGAGATCACCGTGTGCCAGCGGCCGGCGACGATGGCCAGCCGCAGCCCGGCGGCGTCCGCGAGCTGCAGGTCGGGCAGTCCTTCCCCGCTCATGCGTCGCCCGCCTCGTACTCGTCGAGCCCGATCAGGTCGTGACCCATCCGGTCCCGCTTCGTGCGCAGGTAGGCCAGGTTCTCGGAGTTGGCCCGCAACGGCATGGGCACGCGCTCGATGATCTGCAGTCCGTATCCGTCGAGACCGACCCGTTTGGCGGGGTTGTTCGTCAGCAGCCGCATCGACGAGATCCCCAGGTCGACGAGGATCTGGGCGCCGATGCCGTAGTCACGGGCGTCGGCGGGCAGCCCGAGTTGCAGGTTCGCGTCGACGGTGTCGGAGCCGGAGTCCTGCAACTGGTAGGCCTGCAGCTTGTGCATCAGGCCGATACCGCGCCCTTCGTGTCCGCGCATGTACAACACGACTCCGCGGCCCTCGGTCGCGACCATCTCGAGGGCGGCGTCGAGTTGCGGGCCGCAGTCGCAGCGCAGCGACCCGAACACGTCGCCGGTGAGGCATTCGGAGTGCACCCGCACCAGTACGTCGGAGCCGTCGCCGTCGGGTCCGGCGATGTCGCCGAGCACCAGGGCGACGTGTTCGACCTCGTCGTAGATGCTCTGGTATCCGACCGCGGTGAAGTCACCGTGTCGGGTGGGGATGCGCGCTTCCGCGACCCGCACCACGTGCTTCTCGTGACGGCGGCGCCACGCGATCAGGTCGGCGATGGAGATCAGTGCCAGGTCGTGTTCGTCGGCGAACACCCGCAACTCGTCGGTGCGGGCCATCTGCCCCTCGTCCTTCTGCGACACGATCTCGCAGATCACGCCGGCCGGCCTCAGATCGGCCATGCGCGCCAGGTCGACGGCGGCCTCGGTGTGCCCGGGGCGGCGCAGGACACCGCCTTCCTTCGCGCGCAGCGGAACGACGTGGCCGGGCCGGGTGAAGTCCTGCGCGGAGGTGTCCGGATCGGCGAGCAGACGCATCGTCGCAGCGCGGTCGGACGCCGAGATGCCCGTGCCGATGCCGTCCTTCGCGTCGACGGTGACGGTGTACGCCGTTCCGTGCTTGTCCTGGTTGACGCTGTACATCGGCGGCAGGCCCAACCGATCGCAGTCGTCCCCGTCCAGGGGGACGCACAGGTAGCCGGAGGTGTAGCGGACCATGAAGGCCACCAGTTCGGGGGTGGCCTTCTCGGCCGCGAAGATGAGGTCGCCCTCGTTCTCACGGTCCTCGTCGTCGACCACGACGACCGCCTTACCGGCGGCGATGTCGGCGACCGCGCGCTCGATGGTGTCCAACCTCGTCACTTGCCTCGGCTCCAGATCTCGTGTTCGGAAAATTCGGTGGGCGAACATCGTCGCTGCGCGTCCACCGTCGGGTTCCACCCTACGACCAGTCAGCGGGCGATCTGCAGCCGCTCCACGTACTTGGCGATCACGTCGACCTCCAGGTTGACGACGGTGCCCGGTTCCGCGAGCCCCAACGTCGTCAGCGACAGGGTCGTCGGGATCAGTGAGATCTCGAACCACTCGTCGCCGGGGTCCCCACCGAGGCCGGACACGGTCAACGACACCCCGTCGACCGTGATCGATCCCTTCTCCACCACATACCGCGAGACGGTGGCGGGCAGCGAGATCCGCACCACCGTCCAGTTCTCCGACGGCACCCGGGACACCACCGAGCCGGTTCCGTCGACGTGCCCCTGCACGAGATGACCGCCGAGCCGACTGCCGAGCGCGGCAGCCCGCTCGAGGTTGACGCGACTTCCCGTGACGAGTCCCGCGAGGCTCGACCGGTCCAGGGTCTCCTTCATCACGTCCGCGGTGAACGCGCCGCCGTCGAGCACATCGACCACGGTCAGGCACACGCCGTTGACGGCGATCGAATCGCCGTGCTTCGCGTCGGAGGTCACCTGCGGTCCGCGCACGGTGAAGCGCGCCGCGTCGGCCAGGTCCTCCCGCGCGGTGATCTCACCCAGTTCCTCGACGATCCCGGTGAACACGCTCGGCTCCTTCACTCCCGGTCCGGGACCAGGGTCATCAACACATCGGCGCCGACGGTTTCGACGCGCTCCCGACGAAACCGTAGCGCTTCGACGATCGTCGTGACGCCGGCGTCCTCGACAGCGGAACTTCCCGCACCCAGCACCACGGGTGCGACATAGGCCTGGATGCGGTCCACGGAGCCCGCGGCGAGGAACGCCCCGGCGAGTCGCGGACCGCCTTCGAGCAGCACGTCGGGGTGGTCGCCGAGCGCGGCGAGCACCTCCCCGACGTCGTGTGTGCGCAGCAACAGGGTGGGCGCTGCGTCGTCCAGGACCCGCGCGTCGGTGGGGATGTCGCGCATCCCGACCACCACGCGCAGCGGCTGGTGCGGCGCGAGATCTCCGTCGGGTAGTCGCGCGGTCAGCCACGGGTCGTCGGCGAGCACGGTGCCGGTGCCCACCACGATCGCATCGAGCCGGCTGCGTTCGTCGTGGACACGGGCGCGGGCGGCGGCACCGGTGATCCACTTGCTGGTGCCGTCCGCGGCGGCACTGCGCCCGTCGAGGCTCGCGGCGTACTTCCACGTCACGTGGGGGCGCCCGAAGCGTTGCCGGTGCAGCCACGCGCGCAGCGGCCCACGACTGACCGCGTCGGCACCGAGTCCGGCGTGCACGGTGATCCCGGCGGCGCGCAGCGTCCCGGCGCCGCCACCGGCGACCGGATTCGGGTCGGGCACCGCGTAGTGGACGGTGGCCACACCCGCGGCGATCAGCGCCTCGGCGCACGGTCCGGTCCGGCCGGTGTGGTTGCACGGTTCGAGGGTCACCACCGCGGTGCCCCCGTGGGCCCGCTCCCCCGCCGCCGACAATGCCCGCACCTCCGCGTGCGGGCCACCGGGCGGCGCGGTGGCGCCGACGCCCGCGATGGCGCCGTCGGCGTCGAGGATCACCGCCCCCACCGGCGGGTTGGGGCTGGTGGTGCCGCGCACCGCCTCGGAGGCGTCCAGTGCGAACTGCAACGCCTCGGCGAGCCGGGGCGCGGTCACGGCGCGAGCGTCAGGTGCGGCGACACCGTCCCGGCCTGCAACCGGAGCTTGCGTACGGCTTCCGCGGGATCGTCGGCGCCGTACACGGCGGACCCGGCGACGAAACAGTCGACTCCGGCTTCCGCGGCGGCCTCGACGGTGTCGGCGTTGATGCCACCGTCGATCTCCACGAGTAGCCGCAGTTCGCCGGAGTCGACGAGGCGGCGCACCGCGCGGGCCTTCCCCAGAACGTCCGGGATGAACGACTGGCCGCCGAATCCCGGCTCCACGCTCATCACGAGCAGCGTGTCGAACTCCTTCAGGATCTCCAGGTACGGCTCGATCGGCGTGCCCGGTTTGACGGACAGCCCGGCCTTGCCTCCGGCGGCCCGGATGTCGCGGGCCACGGACACCGGATCGTCGGTGGCCTCCGCGTGGAACGTGACATTGTGGGCGCCGGCCTCGGCGTACGGCGGCGCCCACCGGCCCGGATCCTCGATCATCAGATGGCAGTCGAGGGGGATGTCGGTCGCCTTCAACAGCGACTGCACGACCGGGAGACCGAGGGTGAGGTTGGGAACGAAATGCGCGTCCATGACGTCGACGTGCAGCCAGTCGGCGCCGGTCACAGCGGCGGCTTCGTCGGCCAGGTGCGCGAAATCCGCGGACAGGATGGAAGGGGCGATCATCGGGTGGGCCACGGCGATCCAGTCTAATGGGCTCGTCGCAGCCCGGTTCGAGGCGGGCATTCGCGACGAGACCGGGCCCTTTTCCCCTGTTCGGTGAGCGTCCCGGCTGGTTCCCTGGAGAGTGAGGGCCGACTCATCGAGAGCACCGGGAGCCGACGCATGTCCGAACGACCGCGGCGGGTCCGTCCGATCGCCGACACAGGACCTGCCGACGCACCGCTCGTCGGCGGGAAGTCCGCCAACCTCGGCGAACTGACACGCGCGGGATTCCCGGTGCCGCGCGGATTCGCGATCACCGTCGACGCGTACCTCGACACGATGGACGCGGCCGGGCTCCGGGAGCGCCTGCGGGCGGACACGGCGACCGACCGGGCGGACAACGATCTGGACCGCACCTCCGACGAGTTCACCGTCGCGGTGCGCGGCGCAGCGCTACCCGCCGATGTGCGCGCCGAGATCGTCGCGGCGTACGCCGAGCTCGGCGACGACGTGCCCGTCGCGGTGCGCTCGTCGGCCCCGGCCGAGGACGCCGCGGACACCTCGTACGCCGGGATCCACGAGTCGTACACCAATGTGCGCGGCGCCGACGCGGTCGTGCGGGCGGTGCAGGCGTGCTGGGCGTCGTTGTGGTCACCGCGGGCACGCACCTATCGGGCCGTGCAGGGCGTCGCCGACGAGCCGTCCATCGCGGTGGCGGTGCAGGTCATGGTGCCGTCCGATGCGTCCGGGGTGGCGTTCACCGCCGATCCTCGAACCGGCGACCGCTCCCGGGTGGTGGTGGAGGCGGCCCGCGGCCTCGGTGAGGTCGTGGTCGGTGGGCAGGTCGAACCCGACACCTACGTCGTGGTCAAGGACGGATTCGTCGTCGAACAGACCCACCTCGGCCGTCAGGAGTTCGCGATCGAATCGACGGGCACCGGCGAACACCGGGTCGAACTCGACGCGGCGGGCTCGGATCGGGTGCTCGACGATGCGCAGGTCACGCTGGTGGCACGTCTCGGGGTGGCGGTCGAGGAACACTACGGGCAGCCTCAGGACCTCGAGTTCGCGTTCGCGGACGGCGCCCTGTGGGTGGTGCAGACCCGCCCGATCACCACCCTCGACGACCGCTCGCGACCCAGCGCGGTCGCCACCGATGCCGACGTCGCCGATGCGTTGCTGACCGGGCTCGGCGCCGGCCCCGGCCGCGCGAGCGGAGCGGTCCGTGTGCTGCACGACCCCGCCGACGGTGCCCGGTTGACCGCGGGCGAGATCCTCGTCGCGCCGATGACCCGACCCGACTGGCTGCCGATCCTGCGGCGCGCCGCGGCCATCGTCACCGATGGTGGTGGTATCACCTGTCATGCCGCGATCGTGGGACGCGAACTCGGCAAACCCGTGGTGGTGGGTGCCCGCACCGCCACCACCGCACTGCACGACGGGCAACAGATCACGGTGGACGGCGATTCCGGCGCGGTGCTCGCCGGGATCATCGCGACCACCTCACCGACCGCGGTCGCGGTCACTCCAGCGCCGCAGGGGGGCGCTCCGGTGACCGCGACCGCGGTGTACGTCAATCTGGCGACACCCGATGCCGCAGCGTCGGTCGCCGCCGGCGACGTCGACGGCGTCGGTCTGCTCCGCGCGGAGTTCATGATCACCGACGCGCTCGCGGGTGAGCACCCCGCCCGGATGATCGCGCAGGGACGCCGCGAGGAGTACGTCCGTGCGATGGCGGCGGGTCTCACCACGATCGCCGCGGCGTTCGCCCCGCGACCGGTGGTGTACCGGGCCGTCGATCTGCGCAGCAACGAGTTCGCCGATCTCGTCGGCGGAGAGGACGAACCCGACGAGGAGAACCCGATGATCGGGTACCGCGGGTGCTTCCGCTACGTGCGCGATCCGGCGTTGTTCGCACTGGATCTCGATGTGCTGCACCGGGTCCGGGGCCGACACCCGAACGTGCATCTGATGATCCCGTTCGTGCGCACGCGGTGGGAACTCGCCGCGTGTCTGGCGCAACTCGACGCGCACCCGCTCGGCGCGGACCGCTCGATGCTGCGGTGGATCATGGCCGAGGTGCCGTCGGTGGTGTACTGGCTGCCCGAGTACGCGAGGCTCGGGGTGGACGGGGTGTCGATCGGCAGCAACGACCTGACCCAGCTGATCCTCGGTGTTGATCGGGACTCCGAGGTGTGCCGCGACCTGTTCGACACCCTCGATCCGGCGGTGCTCGACGCGATCGACCGGATCATCGACCGGGCTTCGGCCGCGGGACTGACGACGTCACTGTGCGGGCAGGCCGTGTCGACGAGTCCCGAACTCGCCGAACACCTCGTGCGCCGGGGCATCACGTCGGTGTCGGTGACCCCCGACGCGGCGGCACTCACCCGACGCACCGTTGCGCGCGCCGAGCAGCGCATCGTGCTGGACCGGGCCCGCGCGGAACGCTGAGGGTGGCCCGCCCGCGGCGCTTCGGCCGCCGGAGGTCCACAGCGGTCCCGCGGTCGGGGGTCACACCGTCGAACGTGTCCGCACGCCCACTGCGGGCGCGCGGCGGACCCACTGCGGGCGTGTCGGGCGGCGTCGCCCGGTGTCACAGCTCTCGGGCGAGCGCGTCGAACCGGTCGATGTCCTCCCGCTTGCACACGTGGCTGCCGGCGGTGAGCAACGCCGCTGTGGCGCTGGCGATGCCCAGCGCAAGCGCATCCCGCAACGAGCGTTCCTGCAGCAGACCCACCACGAGCCCGGCCACCATGCTGTCGCCCGCCCCGACCGCGCTGCGCACCTCCACGTCCAGCGCCGGCACCGTCACGGCCTCGTCCGCGGTGACCATGATCGCGCCGTCGCCGCCGAGGGACACCACCACGATCTCGGTGATCCCTCGTGTCACGAGTTCACGTGCGGCGGCGATGCGCTCGGGGGCACCCGGCAGGTCCCGTCCGACCCATTCGCACAGCTCGTCCAGGGACGGCTTGACCAGGTGCACCCCCGAATCGATGGACGCGAGGGCATCACCGGACGAGTCGAGCACGAAACGCGCGCCCACATCCGCGGCGGCACGGGCGATGCGCCGCACGAACGTGCCCGGGACCCCCGGTGGAAAGCTACCGCTCGCGACCACGAACTTCGCGTCGCTCGCCGCCTTCACCAGCGCCTCGAGGCAGCGTTCCTGCTCCGCGGCGGTCAACACCGGTCCCGGTGTGACGAACCGGTATTCGAGCCCCGACGTGGAGTCGATCGCGGTGAAACACTCGCGGGTGTCGTCGGCGATCGTCACGATGCACTCCTCGACGTCGTCGTCGTCGAGCAGACCGCTCATCTGTTCCCCTCGCACACCCCCGGCCGGATACACTGCCGCCGCCGACGCCCCGAGCACACGGGCGACCTTCGCGACGTTCACTCCCCCGCCGCCGGCGTCGTAGAACGGTTCGGTGCACCGCAGTTTCTTCGTGGGCACGATCGCGTCGGCGAAGGTCGTGACATCCAACGCCGGGTTCATGGTCAACGTGACGATGTCGGGCATGACCGAAACCCTATGGGGCACCGGTCGGCGCGTCGACCGATTCCGCCACAACCCGCTGGGACCGGGGGGCGTGGAGCACGCGGCCGCATCGCACGCTCGGTGACCGACCCGCACGATCCGCGGGGAGCCCCCTTCACGCCCGCGATCGCCGCATCAGCCACACGAAGTACGGCGCCCCGATCAGCGCGATCATCAGTCCCGCCGGGATCTGTGACGGCGCGATGACGGTGCGGCCCACCGTGTCCGCGACGCCGAGCAGGATCCCGCCGAGCAGCATCGACACCGGGATGATCCGCCGGTGCTGCGCCCCGACGATCGCCCGCGCCAGATGCGGCGCAATCAACCCGACGAACCCGACGACCCCGACCGCGACGACGCTCACCGCGGCGAGCACGGCCGCGACGGTGAGCGCGAGCAGCCGTGTCCTCGCTGTCGGGACCCCGAGCAGATGCGGGGTGTCCTCGTCGATCGCGAGTAGATCCAGTCGTCGGCAGATCAGCAGCGACAGGGGAACCGCGACGGCGAGCACGACCGCGACGGGGACGGCATCCGGGAAAGTGCGGCCGTAGGTGGTGCCCGACAACCAGGTGAAGATCCGCGGTGTCTTCCACGGGTCGATGCTGAGCAGCAAGAACGTGGTGATCGCCGTGATGCTGTACCCGCACCCGATACCGACCAGGACGAACCGTTCGGGAAGGAATCCACCGCGCCACGACAACAGTGCGATCACGGCGAACGTCGCGAGGCCGGCCAGGATCGCCATCACGATGAGCATCGGTCGGGAACCGTCGAGCACGGTGACGACCGCGGCCGCACCCAGCCCCGCACCGGCCGTGATCCCGAGGATCCCCGGTTCCGCCAGCGGATTCCGGACCGTCCCCTGTACCAGACATCCCGCCAGGGCGAGCGCCGCACCGGCGAGCACTGCCGCTGCGATACGCGGGGCCCGTTCGCCGAGTGCACGCGAGACCAGCGGCGGCGCACCGCCCTGGAGCCACAGTCCGAGATCACCGAAACGCAGCAGCAGCGTCCCCGAGAGCAGTCCGGCCACGACGACGCCGCCGAGCAGAACGACACAGCCGACGGTGACGACGACGAACCGACGATGCGACCGCAGTCGGGTCGGTGTGCGATCCACCGCTCGGCCGGAACCGGTGTCGCGCATGCGCAGTGCGAGCGCCACGATCATCACCCCGCCGAGCACCGCCGTCGGGACGCCGGTGGGGATCGACGCCGCGCCTCGCGCGCCGAGGACGGCGCGCAACAGCGCGTCGGCGAACAGGATCAGGAATGCGCCGAGAAGCCCGGATGCGGGTAGCCGGAAGACATGTCGGCGCAGCGACCGGACCCGGCCGGCGAGAAGCCACACCAGTACCGGCGCGCCCAGACCGACGAAGGCGATGGGTCCCGCCAGAGTGACCGACACCGCTGTGAGCACGACCGCGCACACCACCGCGACCACGTACGTGGACCGGACGGGAACTCCGAGCGACGAGGCCGCGTCGGCGCCCAGCACCAACACGTCGAGTCGGCGTGACAACGACAACACGGTGAGCAACACCACCGCGATCAGCGGCGCGGCACGGACGCTCGCATCGATGCTCAGTTGCGCGAGGGAGCCGTTGCCCCATGCGTACAGACCGGTGGTGTTCTCGTCGAACAGGATCAGCAACGCACCGGTGGCCGCATCCAGCGCCATGGCCATCGCCGAACCGGCAAGGATCAGGCGAGCGGCGCCGGTGCTCGCGCCCCTACCCGAGATCACGAGCACCACCGCCGCCGCGAACAGACCACCGACGAACGCGAGAGCGCTCGACGCCCACGACGACAGGGTCACCCCGAGGGCAGCGGCCGCGGTCAGTGCGAAGTAGGCCCCCGATGTCACGGCCAGGGTATCCGGGGACGCAAGAGTGTTGCGGGAGATCGACTGCAGTAGCGCGCCGGCGACCCCGAGTGCGATGCCGACCGCCGCACCGGCGCAGAGCCGGGGCAGTCGGGAGTCGGCGAAGATGTCACCGACCGACACCGCCCCGACGACGGAGCGCTCACCGCCCACCAGGTGGCGCAGCAAGTCCATCGCGCCGACACCCGAGGTGCCCTGGGTCAGATGCCACAGGCCCACCGCGACCACGGCGGCGAGCAGACCCGCCAACACGAGGACGCCACCGAGCACATGATGCATCGGTTCCGGCCGTCCGGGGCCGACCCCGTGCGGGGTGGTCGTCGTGTGCGCGGAATCGGTGCGATCCTCGGCGACGACCGGTGACGGCGACGTCATTCGCCGGTCAGGGCGTCCGCATAGGCGTCGATCGCTTGCTGGGTCGAACGCGGTCCACCCGCACCCCAGATCAGCGGGAACTCGTAGGCGCGTCCCTCCTTCACCGCGGGCAGCGACCGCCAGATGTCGCTCTTTTCCAGTTCGGAGACGTAGCCGCTCTCGTCGTCGTGGGAGTAGAACAGGGTGGCGTCCCCGACGCCGACGAGCCCTTCGATGTCGGTCTGCGCGAGACCGTAGTCGGCGTACAGGCCGCCGGTGACGTAGGACTCGTCGACCGAGTCGTTCCAGACGGGGTTCAGCCCGAGCTCCTTGCCGAGTTCCGCGAACAGCGACCCGTCGATGTAGGGGCGGAGCGTCAAGTTGCCGCCCTCCACCCAGCCGTCGAAGAAGAGGAAGTCACGGGTCGGCAGATCGACGGCAGCCACATCCTGTTTGCGTTGTGCGAGGTGCGCATCGAACTCGTCGAGGACCTGCCGGGCGCGTTCGGTGCGGCCGGTTGCCTCGGCGATCATCGAGAAGACACTCTTGACGTTGCCGATCGGGTCGGCGGGATCGTTGCCGAGCGCGGCGAGCACCGGGACGTCGTACTGTTCGAGTTGCCCGATGATCTCGTCGTCGGCGCTGAAGGCCTCGACGACGATCAGATCGGGATCGGCTGCGAACAGCGCATCGAAGTCGGGTTCTTCGCGGCTGCCGATGTCGACCACACCGGCGGGAAGCGTCTCGGCGCTGACCCAGGTGCTGTATCCCTCGGGATCGGCGACCGCCACGGGCGTGACGCACAACGTCAGCGCGTCCTCGACCTCCTGCCATTCCAGGACGGCGATGCGCTCGGCCGGCCCGTCGAGCTCGACGGTACGTCCGACTCCGTCGACGAGCGAAACCGGATCGGTCGACGTCGCGGTGGTGTCGGCGGCACAACTCTCCGAGACGGGTGCGTCGGCGACGGTGGCGGGTCCGTCGACCTCCGTGGTGCCGCAGGCGCCGAGGGTGAGCGCGCAGGCCAGGGTGGCGCCGCCGACCGCGGCCGTGCGTCGGAAGGACTTCATCTTCGGTGTTTCCTCTGTTCATGTCGGGGACAAGGGACAAGATGATGCTGCGGAGCGCGCGGGCTCTGCGTCCGCAGTACGTGGGAGGTGCCGTGATACGGCGGGATCAGGTAGTGCGGACGGCGGGTCCGCGGTGTCGGCTCACCGGGTCGATCCGTAGGCGCCCGGATTCCGGGTCGATGCTGGTCTCGACTCGGATCTCGTACACCTCACTGAGATTCTCGTCGGTGAGGACCTCCGACGGCGGCCCCACCGCACGGACCCGCCCACGCTGCAGGAGGATCAGTGTGTCGGCGATCAGGGCCGCATGGTGCAGATCGTGCAGGACGATACCGACAGCGACGCCCCGCTGGTCGACGAGATCGCGTACCAGATCGAGGGTTTCGATCTGGTAGCGCAGGTCGAGGTGATTGGTCGGTTCGTCCAGCAACAGCACTCCGGTCTCCTGGGCGAGACACGTGGCGAGCCAGACGCGTTGCAGTTCCCCGCCGGACAGTTCGCCGGCGGCGCGGTCCGCGACGCGATGCACGCCGGTCACCCGCATGGCGTCGTCGATCGCGTGTCGGTCCGCGGACGACAGGCCGCCGAACACCCGTCGGTACGGATGCCGTCCGAACGCGACGATCTCGCCGACGGACAGACCTTCCGGCGACTGCCGCGATTGGGTGAACAACGTCACCTCGCGGGCGAACTCGCGACCGTCCACGAGCGAGACCGATCGGGGCCCCGCACCGTCGCCGGTGTCGAGCAGCACCTGACCGGCGTCGATGCCGTGCAGGCGGGCGAGCGCCCGAAGCAGCGTCGACTTGCCGCTGCCGTTGGGCCCCACCAGTGCGGTCACCCGTCCTGCCTCGAGGGTGATCGATGCATCGTCGACGACGATCGATTTCCCGTGGCGCAGAACGAGTTCCTCGCCGATCAGCCTCACCGGCACATCCATGGGACTCGTTTTCACTTAGGTGATCCTAAGCAAATGCCACCTCGTCCGTAATCCGGAATCTACGCCATGCGATCAGGTGTTTCGGACAGTCGACGCCGCGGATGACTCGACGAACGCACCGGGGGTCGTCCCCATCACACGTTTGAACGCGTCGATGAATGTGCTCGGATGCGCGTAGCCGAGCACCTCCGCCACGTCTCGCACCTCGTGGCCCTCCGCCAGCAGCGTCAATGCCCGATGGATACGCGCCGTCCGGCGCCACTGCGAGAACGACAACCCGGTCGCCGACCGGAACGCGCGCGTGATGGTGCGGGTACTCGTGCGGAGCTCACGAGCCCAGTCGTCCAGGGAACGCTCGTCCCCCGGATCGCCGAGAAGCGCCTCCGCGATCGGATCGATCTTCTCGTCGTGCGGCAACTGCACCGCGAACTGGTGCTCCGACGGATCCAGCACGTCGAAGACCACGGCCTCCGCCCTCGCACGCTCGTCGGGTCCCAGATCCGCCCGCGCCAGGTGGATCAGCAACGACTCCAGCACCGGGGTCATCGTGACGACCGACGGTCCCGCGAACGCCCGAGGGACACGTTCGGGCGCGAAGAACGCGTCGTACAGCCGGATGTTCGCCGTGAGCCGCCCCGCGTGGACCTCCCCGGCCGGTACCCACAGCCCGTATCCCTCCGCGACGGTGAAGACCCGGTCCCCGACCCGGGCGGTCATCGTTCCGCCCCGCACCCACACGAGTTCGTGCGCCGGATGCACGTGCGGATCCCACTCCGTCGACGGAACCAACACGTGCGCTTCCGCCGCGATCACGAACGGAAGCGTCACGTCCTCGGGCAACGTCACGGTGCGACCGGTCACCGAACCCGGCTCCCTGCTCCACGCACCCAGCACCGAACCCGGTACAGCACCAGCGATCATGGGGGGAAGTGTATGCAGGGATCGACGATCCGAGCCGCGACTACCCGGCCGGTTTGCGGAGCGCGGCCATGAACATCGCGTCGGTGCCGTGCCGGTGCGGCCACAACTGCACGCCGGGTCCGGAGCCGAGCTCGGGCACTCCCGGTACGAGCTCACGGGTGTCGAGTTGCTCGACACCGTGGCGACGCACCGCATCCGCGACGACCGCGACCGTCTCCGACACGTGCGGCGAACACGTCGAGTACAGCACGACGCCGCCGGGCCGGAGCAGCCCGATCGCGGAGGCCAGCAGCTGCTTCTGCAGACGCACCAGGTCTGCCACGTCGTCGGGTCGACGGCGCCACCGCGCCTCCGGGCGACGCCGCAGCGCACCGAGCCCGGTGCACGGCGCATCCACGAGGATGCGGTCGTAACCGGCGTCCAGCCCCGGATCGCGGCCGTCCGCCACGTGCACGGTCACCGGCAACCCCCGCGTGGTCTTGCGGACGAGGTCGGCGCGGTGTTCGGCGGGTTCGACAGCGTCGACCGCGAACCCGTCGAGGTCGGCGAGGGCTCCGAGCAGCGCCGCCTTGCCTCCCGGCCCGGCACACAGATCCAGCCAGCGGCCACGGTCCTCACCGAGCAGCGGTGCGAGCGTCAAGGCGCGGGCGACCAGCTGACTGCCTTCGTCCTGCACCGCGGCCATACCCTCGCGGACCGGTTCGAGCCGGCCCGGATCACCGTGTTCGAGATGCACCGCGTACGGCGACCACGGACCGACCTCACCGCCGGTGACCAGGGCGAGTTCCTCCGCGGTGATGATGCCGGGGCGCGCGACCAGATGCACGATCGGGCGGGCGTCGTCCGCGGCGAGGACGCGGTCGAGCTCGCCGGCGTCGGGGCCGAGCGCGTGCGCGAACGCCTGCGCGATCCACACCGGATGCGCGTAGCGGAACGCCAGATGCCCCACCGCGTCGGTGTCCGCGGGCGGAGCCAGTCGCTCCACCCACTGCTCTTCGGTCTGCTCCCCCACCCGGCGCAGCACCGCATTGACGAATCCTGCTCGTCCCGAACCGAATTCACTGCGTACCAGATCTACGCTCGTGGCGACGGCGGCGTGCGGTGCGACCCGGGTCCGCAGCAGCTGGTACGCACCGAGTCGCAGCACGTCGAGCAGGGGACCGTCGATCTCGTCGACGGGCCGGGCCGCGGCGGAGGAGACGACTGCGTCCAGCAGGCCCCGCGCACGGGCCGCCCCGTAGGTCAGTTCCGTCGCCAGTGCCGCATCCCTGGCATCGAGGCGGCGTTCACGCAACAGGGTGGGCAGCACCAGGTTCGCGTACGCGTCGCGTTCCCGCACCGCCCGCAACACATCGCGTGCGACGACGCGGGCCGGGTCGACCGCCGACCGGGACGGTCGCGGAACGTGCCGGGGACGACCGCCGCGATCGCCCCGACCGCGACCACGCCTCCCGCCGCGGGCAGGTTCGCCGGATCGCCGTTCGGAGGATCGGCCGGATTCGTCGGTCACCGGGCACCCGCCTTCTCGTCGAGACGGGCACCGCGGGCCCAGTCGGTGGCGGCCATCGCCTTCTTCCCGGGTGGTTGCACGACGCCGAGTTGCACAGCGCTGCTTCCGGTCCCGATCAGGAGTGCCTTCTTGCGGACACCGATCTCCCCCGGCTCGAGGGCTTCCTCGGTCGCGGTGACGGGGCCGACCTTCACCCGCAGATCACCGATCATGGTCCAGGCTCCGGGCGCGGGGGTCACCGACCGGATGTGTCGGTCCACCACGTGCGCGGGTAGGGACCAGTCGATGCGCGCGGCATCGACGGTGATCTTCGGCGCGTACGACACCCCGTCGGCGGACTGCGGGACGGCATTCACGATGCCGTCCTCGAGAGCGTCGAGGGTCGAGGTGAGCAGGGTCGCGCCCGCCCCGGCGAGTCGGTCGAGGAGATCCCCCGCCGTGTCGGTGGGCCGCACCGTCTCGGTGACCACCCCGTACACCGGGCCGGTGTCCAGGCCCGACTCGAGCCGGAACGTGCTTGCTCCGGTGATCTCGTCGCCCGCGGCGATCGCCGCCTGGACCGGTGCCGCGCCCCGCCACGCGGGGAGCAACGAGAAATGCAGGTTGACCCATCCGTGCACCGGGATGTCGAGCACCGGTTGCGGAATCAGCGCACCGTACGCGACGACCGGGCAGCAGTCCGGGGCGAGTTCGGTCAGGCGCGCGACGAACTCGGGGTCGCGCGGCGACCGAGGCGTGAGCACCTCGATACCGTGCTCGTCGGCGACCCGCCCGACCTCCGAACGCACTGCTCTGCGGCCCCGCCCCGCGACCGTGTCGGGTCGGGTGACGACGGCGAGCACCTCGTGGCGGCCGGAGTCGATCAGCGTGCGCAACGACGGGACCGCGGGCGCGGGTGTACCCGCGAACACCACCCGCATATCAGGGCACCGCCGGTGCGGTGTGCGGGGCGGGCGCGGGTCGGGCCGAACGTGTCACGGATACTGCTCCCGGATCTCGAGGACGATGTCCCTCCAGTCTAGGAAGTCGCACGGTGGGCCGTGCAGGGCCGTCAGCCAGCGCATCCTCACGTAGCGTCCTCAACTGTTGCTCTGCAGGACGACCTCGGGAATCCCCGTGCCGAACGGCACCGCGACGCAGGTCCCCGGGGCGAAGCGCTCGGGGGCGAGCACGTGCCGGACCGTCTCGAGTGTGAACCGGTCGTAGACCATGTTGAAGTGACCGGTCATGTCCGCGGGGCAGAGATCCTGGATCACCAGGTTCGTCGCGCCGGGGCCGCGGAGCGCGATGTTGCTCGCCGGTTGGATCACCTCGTCCACAGCCGACCCGATCGTGGTGTACCGCACTCCCGGCACGGTGTCGACGGGGGTGTTGAGTTCTCCGAGCACGTCCGAGCCCTGCAGTTGCTGGACGAGCGCCTCCGACAGGACCGAACCCACCGCGTCGACGGCGCCGGGAATCGTCGCGGCGGCGCTTCCCAATCCGTAGAACGTGCCACCGTAGCTCGGGGATGCCAGCCCCACCCAGTGGTCGACGACGTGCGCTCCACCGAGTCGGTTGATGTACCAGCGGGTCACCGTCGCTCCCTGTGAGTACCCGATCACGTCGACCTCGGCCGCACCTGTCGCCGACCGCACCCGATCGACGAATCGGCCGAACTGTTCTGCGCTGACCCGGATGTCGCCCGTACCGTAGCCGTCCTCCCCCTGCGCGCGCCCGTAGTCGACCGCGAACACACACCAGCCGGAATCCGCGAGCAGGGGCGCCAGAGCCGCGAAGTCGGAGTAGCTGTCCGAATCCGTTCCGTGCGCGAGCACCAGGGGACGCGGATGTTCGGAGGTCGGCACACACGCGAAGTCGTTCGTGCCCGGTGGGGCCGAACCGGGATGGTTCTCGCTGTATTCGGAGGCCTCGGCGTGGGTGTGTGCCACCGGGCCCGGTTCGGTCGGCACGAAGTCCACCGAACCACCGGCCGGATCGGCACTCGCCGTTCCCCCCACCAAGGCGATCGCGCTCGCGATCGCACCGAGTACGAACATCCGTGACACCCGTCGTCTTCCTCCCACGGCCCTCCCCTTCTCATCCGGTCACAACCCCGACCAGTCCTCATTGTGACCGAACCCGGGGCCGGTGTCCCCGCACGGAAAAAGTTCCGGTTCACCGCCCGGCGGGAGCACGGGGAACTCCCCGATACGATGGCGCCGTGACGACAGCGAACGTGATCACCGTCAGCGCCGTGGTCCTCCGAGACGATGCGGGGGCGGTGTTGACGGTCCGCAAACGCGGCACCGATCATTTCATGTTCCCGGGCGGCAAACCCGAACCCGGCGAGTCCCCCGCACAGACCGCGATCCGCGAATGCGCGGAGGAACTCGGTGCCGACCTCGACCTCGCCGAACTGCGTCCCGTCGGTGTGTTCCGCGCCGCCGCCGCGAACGAGGACGGTTTCGTCGTCGAGGCATCCGTGTTCGAGCACCCACCGGTAGCGGCGGTCGCGCCCGCCGCGGAGATCGACGAGGTGCGCTGGCTGGACACCGCTGCGGGCGCGGGATTTCCCCACGATCTCGCGCCGCTGTCCGTACTCGTGCTGTCCGGTGGAGAACCGCTCGGTCCCGTTTACTGACCGGCGGGGCGGCGAGCCGTCAGCCGACCCGCGGCGGATCCATCTGTACTCGCAGAGGACCGTCGGTGCGCCGCGCGGTGCGCCCGGCCTGGGCACTGCGCAGCGCCGACCCGAGTGCCCGCCCGCGGTCCCGGGGCACGCGGACCAACATGCGATGCACCTCGTCGGGTTCGGGATCGTCGGCACCGAACGGGAGTCGCTGCCCCGGCGGGAGCGGAACCGGTCCGAGCAGTTCGGCACCTGCCGGAAGATGCGTGGCCTCGAGCAACGCCGCGACCGCCGGTGCCGCACCGTCGACCGCCGCCATGTGCACGGCCGGCGGAAAACCCACCTCGGCGCGTTCGGCGACCTCCGCCGCGGCGTGCCCCACCGGGTCCCAGCGCACCAGCGCCTGCACCGTCGGGATCCCCGAATCCGCGACCACCACGACCCGTCCGCCCTCCGATGCCGGACGCACCAGCGCCGACGCCGTCAACCAGCGGCGCATCGTCTCCTCGGTCGCCCGCAGATCCGCGCGACCGAGGAGCGCCCACCCGTCGAGCAGCAGCGCCGCACCGTAACCACCGGCCGCCACCGGTTCGGCACCGACGGTGGACACGACGAGCGCGGCGGACTCGGGCGCGGTCGCCTTCACCTCGGAACCACCCGACGTCACCACCGGTACCCCGGGGAAAGCGCGACCGAGTTCCTCCGCGGTGCGGCCCGCACCGACCACCACCGCGCGCAGCGAACGCGCGCCGCACGCGTGACAGCGATGCGTCGCATCGGCGACCCCGCACCACTTGCAGGCGGGGACGGCCGCACCGTCGGGGCCGCCCGCGGACGGTAGCGCCAGCGGACCGTTGCAACGCCGGCAACGCGCCGGTGCCCGGCACTTGCCGCATGCCAGCGCCGGCACGTAACCGCGGCGCGGAACCTGCACGAGCACGGGGCGTCCCGCACCGATCGCCGCCCGGGCCGCCTCGAACGCGATACCGGGCAGCCGGGCGGCGCGCGCCGCCGGATCACGGGCGAGGGCCCGGTCGCTGTCGGCGAGGGCGACGATCCGCGGGGCGCACGCGCGCACCACCTCGCGGGGAGCGACCAGGTCGTGCGCCCAGCCCGCCTCGACGAGGGCCTGCGTCTCCGCGGTGCGAGCGTGTCCGGCCACGACGACGGCGGCACCACAGGCGTGGGCACGCAGCGCGGCCACCTCCCGGGTGTGCGGGTACGGGGAGCGTGGTTCGCTGTGCAGGTCGTCACCGTCGTCCCACACGACGAGCAACCCGATGGCCGGGCCGGGCGCGAACACCGCGGCCCGTGTCCCCACGACGATGCGGGCCGAGCCACGCAGCGCCGCGAGCCACCGCCGGTATCGCTCGGCGGGCCCGAGCCCGGCGGCGAGGCCGACGACGTGGTCGTCGCCGACGAGGTCGACGCACGCCGTGCGCACCCGGTCGAGGTCACGTTGGTCGGGGACGACGAGGACGGCACCGCGACCGCGGGCCGCGGTGACGGCGGCGAGTTCCGCGAGGCGGCGCGGCCAGTCCTCTCCCGGTAGTGCCTGCCACGCGGCGCGTGGTGTGCGTCCGGCGACGAGTGCGTCGAGGAAGTTGTCGCCGTGCCGGTAGCGGGCCCAGGCCGCCCGGTCCACCCGCGGCGGTGCCGGCGGTTCGGTGACGCGGACGGCCTCCGCCTCGACACGGGCGTGCCGGGGCGGCACGGCCAGTCGCAGGACGTCGGCTCGGGTGCCGGCGTAGCGGGTGGCGACCTCGTCCGCGAGAGCGGCGATCTCGGGGGTGAGCACGACCTCGGCGGAGACGACGCGTTCGATGCGGCCGAGTTTGCCGGGGTGGTCGCTGGTCGCGACACGGTCGAGGAGGAATCCGTCGACGAGACGACCGGCGAAACGCACGCGGACGCGGACGCCCGGGCGGGCGTCCGCGTCCAGCTCGCGCGGAATCAGGTAGTCGAACTCGCGGTCGAGGTGCGGGAGCGGCAGCAGGGGCAGCACCCGAGCGACCGGGTCGACCTCGGCTGCGGGTCGTTCGGCGGCCAACCGTGCGTGCCGGTCGGGTTACAGTCCGGCTGCGGCGCGCAACTTCTCGGCGCGGTCGGTGCTCTCCCACGGCAGGTCGATGTCGGTGCGACCGAAGTGGCCGTACGCCGCGGTCTGCGCGTAGATGGGACGCAGCAGATCGAGGTCGCGGATGATCGCGCCCGGTCGCAGATCGAAGACCTCTCCGATGGCCTGCTGGATCCGGGCCGGATCGGTCTTCTCGGTGCCGAACGTCTCGACGAACAGACCGACGGGGGCGGCCTTGCCGATGGCGTAGGCGACCTGCACCTCGATGCGGTCGGCGAGTCCCGCGGCGACGGCGTTCTTGGCGACCCACCGCATCGCGTACGCGGCGGACCGGTCGACCTTCGACGGGTCCTTGCCGGAGAAGGCGCCGCCACCGTGGCGGGCCATACCGCCGTAGGTGTCGACGATGATCTTGCGTCCCGTCAGGCCCGCGTCGCCCATGGGTCCGCCGAGGACGAACGATCCGGACGGATTGACGAGCAGCCGGATGTCGGAGGTGTCGAGATCGGCGAGGTTCGGGTCGGCGAGTACCGCATCGACGACATGCGTGCGCAGATCCGGGGCCAACAGGTTGTTCAGGTCGATGTCGGCGGCGTGTTGTGTGGAGATGACGATGGTGTCGAGGCGGACCGGGGTGTCACCGTCGTACTCGATGGTGACCTGGGTCTTCCCGTCGGGACGCAGGTACGGCAACACCCCGGTCTTGCGGACCTCGGTGAGCCGCCGCGACAGTCGGTGCGCGAGCGAGATCGGCAGCGGCATGAGCTCGGGGGTGTCCGAGCAGGCGTAGCCGAACATCAGGCCCTGGTCGCCGGCGCCCTGCAGGGCCACCTCGTCGTCGGTCAGGGTGCCGGTGCGTGCCTCGTGCGAGACGTCGACGCCGCCGGCGATCTCCGGCGACTGCGCGCCGATCGCGATGTTGACACCGCACGAGTTCCCGTCGAACCCCTTCGACGACGAGTCGTAGCCGATCTCGAGGACCCGATCGCGGACGATCTTCGGGATGTCCGCGTACGCCGACGTGGTGACCTCACCGACGACGTGGACCTGGCCGGTGGTCACGAGGGTCTCCACCGCGACACGGGAACGGGGATCCTCGGCGAGGAGGGCGTCGAGGACGGAGTCGCTGATCGCGTCACAGATCTTGTCCGGGTGCCCCTCCGTCACGGACTCACTGGTGAAAAGCCGACTTCCGGTCTTGCTCACAGACTCTCCCTCTCGACTGATGTTCTGGCCTCGTGTGTAGTGGTTCTAGCACGTGCTCGGTGTGGCCCCGAATCCCCCACCCCGATTCCGACGCTACTGCCCCCGCAGCATCGGCGCGAGTGTCCGAGGTCACTCGAGCGTAATCATCCCGCCGGAGGCAACAGCGGTCGCAGGGCGTCCAGGACCCGGCTGGCCATCAGTGCCTTGGATCCGTGCGTGAGCGCGGTCTCGGATCCGTCCGCGGAGAGCAGCCAACCGTCGTTGTTGTCGACCTCGAAGGCCTTGCCGTCACCGACGGCGTTCACCACGAGCAGGTCGCACCCCTTGCGTGCGAGCTTCTCGCGCGCGTAGGTCAGGACGTCTCCCTGTTCGTCTCCGGTCTCCGCGGCGAAGCCGACGATGGCGGTGTCGGCGGCGAGATCGCCCTCCGCACGGGCCTTCACGAGACCCGCGAGGATGTCGTCGTTCTTGGTCAGCGGAATGGTGTCGGGTTCGCCCGCACCCTTCTTGATCTTGCTCGCGGCGAGGGTGGTGGGCCGGAAATCCGCGACGGCCGCGGACATGATCACCGCGTCCGCGCCGGCGGCCAGTGCGGTGACCGCGTCCCCCATCTGCGCGGCGGTCTGCACACGCACGACGTCGACCGCGGCGGGATCGTCCAGGCCCGCGACCGCGCCGGCGACGAGCGTGACGTCGGCGCCGCGTTGCGCGGCGAGCCGCGCCAGTGCGTACCCCTGTTTTCCGGAACTGCGATTACCGAGGAACCGGACCGGGTCGAGAGGTTCGCGGGTACCCCCGGCGGAAATCACCAGCCGGCGCCCTTCGAGGTCCCGCGGCAATGCGTCGGCGCGTTCGAGCAGCAGTGCAGCGAGCGCGAAGATCTCGTCGGGCTCGGGCAGGCGCCCGGCCCCGGTGTCCTTGCCGGTGAGCCGACCGGACGCGGGTTCGACGACGACGTTGCCGCGGCGGCGCAGCGTCGCGACGTTCTCGACGGTGGCGGGATGCTCCCACATCTCGGTGTGCATCGCGGGCACGAACATCACCGGGCACCGGGCGGTCAGCAGGGTCGCGGTGAGCAGGTCGTCCGCGCGGCCTGTCGCCGCGCGCGCCATCAGATCGGCGGTGGCGGGCGCGACGACCACGAGATCGGCTTCCTGCCCGAGACGCACGTGCGGAACCTGCGGCACGTCGGTGAAGACCCCGGTGTGCACGGGATTGCCCGACAGTGCCTCGAAGGTGGCGCGGCCGACGAATTCGAGTGCGGATTCGGTGGGAACCACCCGCACCTGGTGGCCGCTCTCGGTCAGCGCACGGATCAGCGCACACGACTTGTATGCGGCGATACCCCCGGCAACCCCGACGACGACCCGACGTCGAGCCGACTCGGCCGGACCGTCGACGGTGTGGGCGCTCACTCGCCTTCGGTGTGTTCGAGCAGATCCGAGTGGATCTCGCGCATGGCGATCGACAGCGGCTTCTCCTGGAGACCCGGCTCGACGAGCGGGCCGACGTACTCGAGGATGCCGTCGCCGAGCTGGTTGTAGTAGTCGTTGATCTGGCGGGCGCGCTTGGCCGCGTAGATCACCAGCGCGTACTTCGAGGAGGCGCGTTCGAGCAGCTCGTCGATCGGCGGGTTGGTGATACCCAGCGGGGTGTCGTAGACCGGCAGGGTGTTGCCCGCAGTGTCGGTCGCGGCGGCCTGGATGCTGCTCACTCGGTGTACTCCTGAGTTTTCGCTTCGAATGTGGAAGGGCTGCGGACGCGCACCCGACCGGAACCGATCGGGTGCGGTCGGTCAGGTGGCGTCGGGTCCGACCAACAAGGATACCAACTCGTCGCAGGCACGGTCGACGTCCTCGTTGACCACCACGACGTCGAACTCGTCACGGGCGGCCAGTTCGGTGCGAGCGGTGTCGAGCCTGCGGGCCACGACGTCGTCGGTTTCGGTACCGCGACCGGTGAGGCGCTCGACGAGGACCTCCCAGCTGGGCGGCGCCAGGAACGCGAGCACCGCCTCCGGCATCGCGGTCCGCACTGCGCGGGCACCGGCGAGATCCACCTCGACGAGGACCGGGCGGCCCGCGTCGAGAGCCTCCCGGACGGGTGCGGCCGGGGTACCCGATCGCTGCAGGCCACCGTGGATGTCCGCCCATTCGAGCAGATCACCGGCATCGATCATCCGATCGAACTCGGCGCGGGACACGAAATGGTAGTCGTGCCCGTCCACCTCCCCGGGACGCGGATCCCGGGTCGTGGCGGACACACTGAACAGCAGATTCGGCACGCGCTCGCGCAGAACCTTCACGACGGTCGACTTCCCGACCGCGGAGGGGCCGGCCAGGACGACCAGCCGGCCCCTCCGCGCTGCGGGTGCGCTGTCCGCCACGGATTGTGCGTCAGCTACCACGGTGCTCAGGCGTCGAAATCGAACCTGGCGAGCAACGCCTTGCGCTGGCGATCACCGAGACCGCGCAGACGGCGGGTCGGAGCGATCTCCAGTTCGGTCATGATCTCCTGCGCCTTGACCTTGCCGACCTTCGGCAGGGCCTCGAGCAGGGCGGACACCTTCATCTTGCCGAGGATCTCGTCGTTCTCGGCGTCGGCGAGCACCTGCTTGAGGTCGGTGCCGCCACGCTTCAGGCGCTCCTTGAGCTCCGCCCGGGCACGACGGGCAGCAGCCGCCTTCTCCAGAGCAGCGGCGCGCTGCTCGTCGGTCAGCTGGGGAAGGGCCACGGTTCCTCCGTCTCATCGTTGGCAAACAGTCTTCGACCGCTGTCAACCAGCGGCGATAGCGACCGTACTCACGACCGCCGACGATTGCGAACCCGCCCCCCGCCGTTCCAGTCGAAAACACGTGCGGTAGTGGGAATCGGAAACGGACCGGAGAACCCGCAGGTCGTGAGCGCGCACACGTTGGATCGCACACGATCGACATCGCAAAACCGCAGGTCACAGCCCCGCCTCCGCGGGTCGGGACGGGGATGGACACTCGCGCGGCGCAGTTCCGCACCTCGCATCCGGACGCGGCCGCGGGTCGGGCGAAATTTTTTCGCGGAGTGCGCGTGTCGCGAGCGGGTACAACCGCACGGAAAGCCGTACATCCTGCATGTTCGCAGCCGACGCCGCCCGTCCGGCGGGCCCACACGACCTCACGACGTCGGGGGCGCCGCACGGATGTGCACGGCGCCCCCGATCCTGTCGAGACTCTTCGATGCAGCCGGACCGTCCCGGCGGATGCCTCGGTCGCGCAGGAACGCGAACGGATACCTCAGTCGCGCAGGAACGCGAACGACGCGGCCGCACGGGCCGCCTCGTCACGCAACGCCTGCACCGACGGCCCCGCCCGCAGTACCTCGCGCGAGACGTTGGGGACAACGGCCCGGAGCGCGTCCCCCGCGAGTCGGCGAACATCGTCGGCGGTACCGCCCTGTGCGCCGACACCCGGCATCAGGATCGGACCGTGCACGGCACTCAGGTCGGGCGCGACGGTCAGCGTCGCACCCACCACCACACCGACCGGTCCGAGCACCGGGTACCCGGCGTTCCGGGCCGCGGCCTCGTCGACCATCACCTGGGCGAGGGTGCGCCCGTCCGCGACGGTCGCGCGCTGCACCTGGGCCCCTTCCGGGTTGGAGGTGGCCGCGAGCACGAACACACCACGATCGGCGCCCCGAGCCAGGCTCAGGGCCGGTTCCAGGGCACCGAATCCCAGGTACGGCGACACGGTCACCGCATCCGAACACAGCGGCGACTCGTCGGACAGCCAGGTGCGCGCGTACGCGGCCATCGTCGATCCGATGTCGCCGCGTTTGGCGTCGGAGAGAACCAGGGTGCCGCTCTCGCGCAGCGCCGCCACCGCTCGTTCGAGCACCGCGATGCCCGCCGAGCCGAACGCCTCGAAGAACGCCACCTGCGGTTTGACGAGCGCAACATTCCCGGCGAACGCGTCGACGCACCGTTCGGTGAACTCGGCCAGCCCGGCCGTGTCCACTGTCAGTCCCCACGCCCCGAGCAGTTCCGGATGCGGGTCGATACCCACGCACAGCGGTCCGCGCTCGGTGAGCGCCGCGTCCAGCCGCTCCCCGAATCCGGTCACGACTGCTGCTCGCCGCCGCGCAGACCCGCCTGCATCCGCTGGATGGACCGGACACCGATCTCGCCGCGGATCGCGGCCTCGATGCCCTGGATGGCAGCGGCGGCGCCCTGCACGGTGGTCACACACGGAATGTTCGCGGCGACGGCGGCACTGCGGATCTCATAGCCGTCGACGCGCGGACCCGCGTTGCCCCACGGTGTGTTGATCACCATCGCCACGTCCCCGGCGCGGATGCGATCGACGATCGTCGGTGCCCCCTCGGGCCGGTCCTCGTCGGACACCTTGTACACGTGTTCGCAGGCAACCCCGTTGCGCTGCAGGGTTTCCGCGGTGCCAACGGTCGCCATGATCCGGAACCCCAGGTCGGCGAGATGCTTGACCGGGAAGATCATCGACCGCTTGTCCTTGTTCGCGATCGAGACGAACACCGCGCCGTCGACCGGCAACGACCCGTACGCGGCGGTCTGCGACTTCGCGAATGCCCGGCCGAAGTCGCTGTCGAGACCCATGACCTCGCCGGTGGACTTCATCTCGGGGCTGAGCAGAGTATCGACACCGGTACCGTCGGCGCGGCGGAACCGGTTGAACGGCAGCACCGCTTCCTTCACCGCGATGGGCGCGTCGAGGGGGGCGTCGCTGCCGTCGCCCTCGGCGAGCAGCAGACCCTGCGTGCGCAACTCCGCGATGGTCTCACCGAGCATGATCCGCGCACACGCCTTCGCGAGTTGCACCCCGGTCGCCTTGGACACGAACGGCACGGTGCGGCTGGCCCGCGGGTTCGCCTCCAGGACGTACAGGATGTCGTCCTTGAGCGCGTACTGGACGTTGAGCAGGCCCTTGACGCCGATCCCCTTCGCCAGCGCTGCGGTGGAGCGTCGCACGTTCTCGATGTCGGAGCGGCCCAGCGTGATCGGGGGCAGCGCGCACGCCGAGTCGCCGGAGTGGATCCCGGCCTCCTCGATGTGCTCCATGATCCCGCCGATGTAGACGTCGGTGCCGTCGCAGAGCGCGTCGACATCGATCTCCACCGCGTCGTCGAGGAACCGGTCGACGAGCACGGGGCGGTCGTCGGAGATCTCGGTGGCGTTCGCGATGTACGCCTCGAGCGCCTTCTCGTCGTAGACGATCTCCATGCCGCGGCCGCCGAGCACGTAGGACGGACGCACCAGCACCGGGTAGCCGATGCCGGCGGCGATCTCCCGCGCACCCTCGAAGGTGGTCGCGGTGCCGTACTTGGCGGCCGGCAGACCGGCCGCATCGAGGACGTGACCGAACTCGCCACGATCCTCGGCCAGGTCGATGGCCGCGGGGCTGGTGCCGACGATCGGCACCCCGGCGGCTTCGAGCCGACGTGCCAGCCCCAGCGGCGTCTGACCGCCCAGTTGGACGATGACACCGGCGACGGTGCCCGACGCGCATTCGGCACGGTACACCTCGAGGACGTCCTCGAAGGTGAGCGGCTCGAAGTACAGGCGGTCGGCGGTGTCGTAGTCGGTGGAGACGGTCTCCGGGTTGCAGTTGACCATGACGGTCTCGTACCCGGCGTCCGACAGGGTCAGCGCGGCGTGCACACACGAGTAGTCGAACTCGATGCCCTGGCCGATGCGGTTCGGACCGGAGCCGAGGATGAGCACCTTGGGACGCTCGGTCTGCGGTGCGACCTCGGTCTCGGCGTCGGGATCGAGCTCGTACGTCGAATAGTGGTAGGGGGTACGGGCCTCGAACTCGGCGGCGCAGGTGTCGACCGTCTTGTACACGGGATGCACGTTCAGGTCGGTGCGCAGGTCACGCACGGCGTCCTCGTCGGCGAACTGCTCCGGGCGCAGCTCGGCGATCTGCCGATCGGAGAATCCGTGATGCTTGGCGTAGCGCAGTTCCTGCTCACCGAAGCTCTCGGCGCCGCGCACCTTCTCCCCCAGTTCCACGATCTGCTGGATCTGGTCGAGGAACCACGGGTCGATCTTCGTGGCGTCGAAGACCTGCTCGACGGTCGCGCCGAGTTCGAAAGCCGCGGCGACACCGTAGATGCGGCCGTCGGTGGGCGTCGCGATCTCCGCGAGCAGCGTCCCGAGATCGCCCTCGACGGCCGGTCCGGTCCAGAAACCGGCACGCTTGGTCTCCAACGACCGCAGCACCTTGCCGAACGCCTCGGTGAAGTTCCGGCCGATGGACATGGCCTCGCCGACGGACTTCATGGTTGTGGTCAGCGTGCCGTCGGCGCCCGGGAACTTCTCGAACGCGAACCGCGGCGCCTTGACCACGACGTAGTCGAGGGTCGGCTCGAAGCACGCCGGCGTTTCCCGGGTGATGTCGTTGACGATCTCGTCGAGGGTGTAGCCGATGGCGAGCTTGGCGGCCATCTTCGCGATCGGGTAGCCGGTGGCCTTCGACGCCAGCGCCGAGGACCGCGACACCCGCGGGTTCATCTCGATGACGACGAGACGGCCGTCGCGCGGATCCATCGCAAACTGGATGTTGCAGCCGCCGGTGTCGACACCGACCTCACGTAGGATCGCGATCGAGAGGTCGCGCATCTTCTGGTATTCGCGGTCGGTGAGGGTCATCGCCGGTGCGACGGTGATCGAGTCGCCGGTGTGCACACCGACCGGGTCGACGTTCTCGATGGAGCAGACGATCACGACGTTGTCGCGGCCGTCACGCATCAACTCGAGTTCGTATTCCTTCCAGCCGAGGATGGATTCCTCGATGAGGACGTTCGCGGTGGGCGACGCCGCGAGACCACCACCGGCGATGCGCTCGAGATCGGCGTCGTCGTAGGCCATCCCCGAGCCGAGGCCACCCATCGTGAACGACGGCCGCACCACGACGGGGAAACCGAGTTCGGCGACGGTGGTGCGCACCTCGTCCATCGTGTAACAGACCGCGGACCGGGCGGATTCGCCGCCGCACTTGGTCACGATGTCCTTGAACTTCTGCCGGTCCTCGCCGCGTTGGATGGCGTCGAAGTCGGCACCGATCAGTTCGACGTCGTACTTGTCGAGGATGCCCTGCTCGGACAACGCGACCGCGGTGTTGAGCGCGGTCTGGCCGCCGAGGGTGGCGAGCACCGCGTCGATGGGGGTGCCGTTGGCGGCCTCGGTGGCGATGACCTTCTCGACGAACTCGGCGGTGATCGGCTCGATGTACGTGGAGTCGGCGAACTCCGGATCCGTCATGATCGTGGCCGGGTTCGAGTTGACGAGGCTGACCCGCAGGCCCTCCTCACGCAGCACCCGGCACGCCTGGGTACCCGAGTAGTCGAACTCGCAGGCCTGGCCGATGACGATCGGACCGGACCCGATGACGAGGATGTGGGAGAGATCGGTACGACGTGGCATCAGTTCTTGTCTCCCTCGAGCAGGCTGGCGAAACGATCGAACAGGTAGGCGGCGTCGTGCGGTCCTGCCGCCGCCTCCGGGTGGTACTGCACCGAGAAGGCGCTGCCGTCGAGGAGGCGGACGCCTTCCACGGCACCGTCGTTGGCACACGTGTGGCTGATCACGGCGCGGCCGAAGGGCGTATCGAACTCCTGGCCCGCCTCCCCTTCGAGTGCGAACCCGTGGTTCTGCGCGGTGATGGCGATACGGCCGGTGGCGTGTTCGACGACCGGGATGTTGATGCCGCGGTGCCCGAACTTCATCTTGTAGGTGTTCAGGCCGAGTGCACGGCCGAGGATCTGGTTGCCGAAGCAGATGCCGAACAGCGGCAGGCCCTGCCCCAGCACCTCCTTCGTCAGGTGCACGATGTCGTCGGCGGTGGCCGGGTCCCCCGGACCGTTCGACAGGAACACACCGGCGGCCTTCAGATCTAGGATGTCGTGGAGGGCGGCGGTCGCAGGCAGCACGTGCACGCGGATACCACGGCTCGCGAGCATCCGCGGTGTGTTGCTCTTGATGCCGAGGTCGACGGCGGCGACCTCGAAGCGGACGTCACCGTCGGGTTCGACGACGTACCCGGATTCGGTGGTGACCTCGCGGGCCAGGTTCGCTCCGAGCATCGAGGGCTGGTTCCTCACCCGGTCGACGAGCGCGGCGACGTCGATGTCGGCACCGTTGTACGGCAGGGCGTCGCCGGAGAACACCCCGGCCTTCATCGAGCCGCGGGTACGCAGATGCCGCACGAGCGCGCGGGTGTCGATACCGGCGATCCCGACGACATTCTGCCGTTCGAGCTCGTCCTGCAACGACCCGGTGGCGCGCCAACTCGACGTGCGCCGCGCCGGGTCACGCACCACGAATCCGGCGACCCAGATCCGTGAACCGGCGGCATCCCCGTCGGGTCCGACCGATTCGTTGTCCTCACCGTTCCAGCCGGTGTTGCCGATCTGCGGGGCGGTCGCCACCACGATCTGCCGGTGATAGCTGGGGTCGGTGAGAGTCTCCTGGTATCCGGTCATGCCGGTGGAGAACACGGCCTCGCCGAGGGTCTGTCCCGCGGCACCGAACACACTGCCGCGGAAGGCGCGCCCGTCCTCGAGGACCAACACCGCGGTGTCGGGGGCGAATGAACTGCCGCTCATGCGTTCTCTCCGTTCTGTTCGACGTCACCGGAGCCGGCCGCACGGGCTGAGTTCTCGCGTGTCGTATCCGAAAGCATCTTCTTCGTCGTCTTCATCGTCTTCTTCGTCTCAGGCGTCCTCGACGCCGTCCTCGTCACGCCCACCGCGCGGCGGCGCGGTCCACGCCGGGTACACCGACTTGTCGTCGCCGCGGAATCCGGTGTCGATCTCGGTGCCGCTGGGCAGTTCCCACCGGATGACCAGCACGCCGTCCTTGCTCATCACCTTCCCGGCGAGACCGCGTTCGGTGCGGATGGCACGGATCGACTCCTGCGGGATCCACACGGGCGTCTCGCCGGATCGTTCCAGCAGGATGCCGCGGCTGTACCTGCTCAGCTCCGCCGCAGCACGGTGTCCGAGATCCCCGACAGCGATCCGGTCCTGCCAACTGGGTGCCAGCGTGCTTCCCACGTACAGTCCGGTGCTCGGCGCGATCAACTCGTCTCCGAGTTCGGCGGGGACCGCCGGGAGTGCACCGACGGCATCTGCCTGTCGCCGGGCCCGGCCACGCCAGCCCTTCCACATCAGCAGGACCAGCACGACCCACAGCAGCAGGAACGCGAGGGTGAGCAGAGCACGATCCATCGGTGATCACCGTCCTCCGTCGAGCGGGAACACGTTGCCGTCGCGGGCGGTGATCCGGCCCCGCAGGACCGTCGCGGTCACGCGACCGGGCAGCGTCATGTCCTCGTACGGGGTGTTGTGGGAGATGCTCGCGAAGTCGTGTCCGCGCACGATCCACTCCGCGTCCGGATCGACCAACACGATGTTCGCGGGCTCGCCGACCTCGAGCGGGCGGCCCTGATCGTCGAGCCCGACGATCTGTGCGGGACGTTCGCTCATCACCTTTGCGACACCACGCCAGTCCAGCAGGCCCGGTCGCACCATCGTCTCGATCACGATCGACAGTGCTGTCTCGAGTCCGAGCATGCCCGGTCGTGCCTGCGAGAACTCGCAGCACTTGTCCTGCTCGGCGTGCGGCGCGTGATCGGTGGCGACGCAGTCGAGAACACCGTCCGCCAGGCCTCGACGCAGCGCCTCCACATCGGACCGTTCCCGCAGGGGCGGATTGACCCGGTTGATCCCGTCGTACGTCTCCAGACGCGAATCGTCGAGCAGCAGATGATGCGGGGTGACCTCAGCGCTGATCGCAATACCCTGCGTCCGCGCCCACTTCACGAGCTCGACCGTCCCGGCGGTGGAGGCGTGGCAGATGTGCACGCGCGCACCGGCATCGCGGGCCAGCAGCGCGTCCCGCGCCACGATCGATTCCTCGGCCGCGCGGGGCCATCCCGCCAACCCCAGTCGCGCCGCAGTCGGTCCTTCGTGTGCGACCGCCCCGTCCGTCAACCGCGGTTCCTCCGCGTGCTGCGCGATCAGCACGCCGAGCGAACTCGCGTACTCGAGCGCGCGCCGCATCAGCAACGGATCGGACACGCACTTGCCGTCATCGGAGAACATCCGGACCTGCCCGACACCGGCGGCCATCGCGCCCATCTCCGCGAGTTGGGTCCCGCCCAGCCCGACCGTGACCGCACCGACCGGATGGACGTCGACGAGGCCGACCTCCCGGCCGCGTCGCCACACATGGTCGGTGATCACCGCCGAATCGGCGACCGGGTCGGTGTTCGCCATCGCGAACACCGCCGTGAAACCGCCCCGTGCCGCGGCGGCGGAGCCGCTGTCGATGGTCTCGGTGTCCTCGCGGCCCGGTTCGCGCAGGTGCGTGTGCAGGTCGACGAATCCCGGCAGCAGGATCTGCCCGGCGCCGTCGATGACCACAGCGTCGGTGGGCGCAGCGACATCGGCGCCGATCGCGAGGATCTGCTCGTCCCCGAGCAGCACGTCGACGGGATCGCCCTCGCCGTAGGGGCGGACGTTGCGGATGAGCACCTGCGACGACACCGCTGTGTCTCCTGTTCCTCGGATGGTGGTCACGAAAGAGTCCCTTCGGTGCCGACGAGAAGCCGGAAGAGCACCGCCATACGCACGTGCACACCGTTGGTGACCTGCTGGAGAACGGCTGTGCGGGGGGCGTCGGCAACCGGGTATCCGATCTCCATGCCGCGCAGCATCGGTCCCGGGTGCAGCACCACCGCGTGGTCGGGCAACATCGCGGCCCGCTTCTCGCTCAGTCCGTACCGGATCGAGTACTCGCGCGGAGAGGGGAAGAAGCCGCCGTTCATGCGTTCCGCCTGTACGCGCAGCATCATCACCGCGTCGAGGGCCGGTAGTTCGGCGTCGAGGGAGTCCGCGACCGTCACCGGCCATGTCTCGACGCCGACGGGCAGCAGGGTGCGCGGCGCGATGAGGACGACCTCGGCACCGAGCATGCTCAGCAGCAACGCGTTCGAGCGGGCGACGCGGCTGTGCAGGATGTCCCCGACGATGCCGATGCGGCGGCCGTCGATCGACCCGAGTCGTTGTCGCAGAGTGAGGGCGTCGAGGAGCGCCTGGGTGGGGTGTTCGTGGGTGCCGTCCCCGGCGTTGATCACCGCGGGGCCGGTTCCGGTCTTGTTCGTCCAATGCGCGATGCGGTTCGCTGCGCCCGATGCGGGATGCCGAACGATCAGGGCGTCGGCGCCGGCGGCATGCAGCGTCAGGGCGGTGTCGCGCAGCGACTCGCCCTTCTTCACCGACGACGTGGAGGCGGAGACGTTGATGACGTCCGCGCTCATCCACTTACCGGCGACCTCGAAGGACACGCGGGTGCGGGTGGAGTTCTCGAAGAACACCGTCATGACGGTGCGGCCGCGCAGCGTCGGGAGCTTGCGCACCTCACGGCCGAGCAGCGCCTGCTCGAACCGTTCGGCATCGTCGAGTAGCTCGATCGCGGAATCCCGGTTCAGGTCCGCGATGGAGAGCAGGTGCTTCACAGGGTCTTGCCTCCCGAGATCTCCACGGCGTCACGCCCGTCGTGTTCGCTCAGCAACACCCGCACGTCCTCGGTGCGCGCGGTGGGCACGTTCTTGCCCACGTAATCGGCGCGCAGCGGTAGCTCGCGGTGGCCACGATCGACGAGGACCGCCAGTTGGACGGATGTGGGGCGCCCGAGGTCGCGCAGCGCATCGAGTGCAGCGCGGACGGAGCGACCGGAGAACAGCACATCGTCGACGAGGACGACGAGTGCGTGGTCGACACCGCCGTCCGGCACCGAGGTGCGCTCGAGGGGACGGTGGGGTTTTGTGCGCAGGTCGTCGCGGTAGAGGGTGATGTCGAGCGAACCGACGGGCACCCGCACTCCGGAGAAGTCCTCGATCCGGTCGGCGAGCCGCTGGGCCAACGCGATCCCGCGGGTGGGGATACCCAGCAGGACGACGCGGGGGGCGTCACGCTCGGCGTCGAGCGCGGTCTTCTCGATGACCTGGTGCGCAATGCGCGCAATGGTGCGGTTGACGTCGGCTGCCGAGAGCAACTCGCGGGCCGGCGGTGCAGATGATGAAGCTGTCGACCCGTCCTCGGACACGGCCATGCAGCGACCTCCTTCTCCGCCTCACGGGACGGATCGTTAAAGGATGCCTGACGGTCATCCAGCCTAGCAGCGGTGCGGTCACCGACCCCGATCGTTCACAGGTGAACCGCAACACAAGAGAGACGGGTCCGCCCGGAGCGTGTCCGGGCGGGCCCGCCGGGTCGTCTCGACGTCCGATCTGCGGGGCGTCAGCGCCGCTCGGGATCTGCGGGAGCGTCGGGCCGGGAATCGACCGTCGTCGCGGCGGCGGCCGCCCGGACCTGGTCCGCGAGCGCGACGATCTGACCCAACACCCCGTTGATGAAGGCGGGCGAGTCGTCCGTCGACAACTGCTTGGCGAGTTCGACGGCTTCGTCGACGGCGACGACGGGGGGAACGTCGACGGTGTGGAACAACTCCCACACGGCGATCCGCAGGATCGCCCGGTCCACCGCCGGCAGCCGCTCGAGCGTCCAGTCGTGCAGATGATCGGCGATCGTGCGGTCGACCTCGTCGAGGTGATCCGCCACGCCCGCCACGATCGTCTGCGTGTACGCGGGGACGGGCGCCACCTGGTCGTCGCGGACCGCGAGCTCGACCCGATCGGCCGCGAGGTCGGCGGGATGGGTGTCGCGGGCCTCGGCCTCGAACAGCAGATCGACGGCGCGCTTACGCGCCTTGTGTCGTGCTCCGAGTTTCTTCTGCGTTCCGGACACTCAGGAGTTCACTCGCCCGAGGTAGTTGCCGTCGCGGGAATCGACCTTGAGCTTGTCGCCGATGTTGATGAACAGCGGGACCTGGATCTCGGCGCCGGTCTCGAGGGTCGCGGGCTTGGTGCCGCCGGTGGACCGGTCGCCCTGCAGACCCGGATCGGTCTGGGTGACCTCGAGCTCGACGGTGACGGGAAGCTCGACGAACAGCGGCTGGTCCTCGTGGGTCGCGACCTGCACCGCCATGTTCTCGAGCAGGAACTTCGCGCCGTCACCGAGCAACTCGGGCGTGATCGAGATCTGATCGTAGGTCTCGCCGTCCATGAAGACGTAGTCGGTGCCGTCGTTGTAGAGGTACGTCATGTCGCGGCGATCGACGGTCGCGGTCTCGACCTTGACACCGGCGTTCCACGTCTTGTCGACAGTCTTGCCCGAGGTCACGTTCTTGATCTTCGTCCGGACGAACGCGGGGCCCTTACCCGGCTTCACGTGCTGGAACTCGATGATCTGCCAGAGCTGGCCGTCGATCTTCAGAACGAGACCGTTCTTGAAATCACTGGTGTCAGCCACTTACTTCGTGTCTCCTAGAGTCGGGGGACCGTCCTCAGACGACGGTCAATGTCTTGTCGGTGAGTGTCAGCAGCTCAGGTGTCTGCTCCCGCACCACGAGCGTGTCCTCGATCCGCACGCCACCGCGCCCCGCGAAGTACACGCCCGGTTCGACGGTCACCGCCGCACCGGCGACAAGTGTACCGGGCGACGCCGCGCCGATTCCGGGCGCTTCATGGATCTCCAACCCCACGCCGTGCCCGAGTCCGTGCAGGAACAGTTCACCGTGCCCCGCGTCGGCGATCACCGTACGCGCGGCCGCGTCGACGTCCGCGCACGCGACGCCGGGCGCCAACGCCTCACGGCCGGCCCGCTGCGCGCGCAGAACCAGGTCGTACACGTCGCGCTGCCAGTCGGAGACCCGGTCGAGGACGTAGGTGCGGGTCATGTCGGAGTGGTATCCACCGATCTGCGCACCGAAGTCGAGTTTGACGAAGTCGCCGCTCGCCAGCACCGCCCCGGTCGGCCGGTGGTGCGGGATCGCCGAGTTCGCGCCGGCCGCGACGATCGTCTCGAAGGCGATACCGTCGGCTCCGTGCTCGAACATGCGCCACTCGAGGTCACGAGCCACCTGCTGTTCGGTTCGGCCGGGTCGCAGCCCACCGGCGGCGACGAGATCGGCGAGGGCACGGTCGGCGGCGGCGCACGCAGACGTCAACAACGTGATCTCGTGTTCGTCCTTGACCATCCTCAGCTGTTCGACGAGACCCGGCGCAGCGACGAACTCGACCGCCGAGTCGAGACCGTCCCAGCGGGCCCGTTCGTCGACGGTGACAACGTGACTCTCGAAGCCCCATCGCGAGCGGGCACCGCCGAGCGCGGCGACCAGGTGCGCGGCGGATGCCCGACCGATCTCGGCGCGCAGATCCGGCACCTGCTCGGCGATCTGCGACAGATACCGGCCGTCGGTGCAGACGACCGTTCCGGATTCGTCGGCGTCGTCGACCGCCACGACGAGGAGTGCGGCGTTCGAACCGGTGAATCCGGTGAGGTACCGGATGTTGAGGAGGTCGGTGACCAGGAGGGCGTCGAGGCCGCGGTCGGCGAGCGCAGCGCGCAGCGCCGTGCGGCGGGAGGCGTGATCGGCGGGCATGTGTCGAACGTACCGCGCGACCGGTATGTGGGCCCGGACACACATCGGGAACGATTGCCGTTACGCTCACGTACATGAAACCCTGGTTGCTTCGCGGACTGGGACTCGCCCTGGTCCACACCGTGGTGCGTGTCCTCCTCGGTGCCGCTCTCGTCCAGTGGCCGTTGCAGGGCTCACTGATGCGCTGGACCGGATTCGTGATCGTCGTGCTCGCAGCATTCGTGTGGGCAGGGATCGACGGGATCCGCGACCGCCGTGCGAACCCCGACCCCGATGACGGCACCGACCTGACGATGCGCTGGCTGGCCGCGGGAGCGGTCACCGGACTGATCGGCGGGGCGGCGACCTGGCTGATCGACACCGTGACGTCCATCCCCGTCGGCGTGAAGTCGCTGTTCTTCGAGCTGACCTCCGGTGCGGCGTTCACCGTGCTGCTGGTGTTCCTCCCCGCGACTGCGGCGGTCGCCCTGGGCAGGTTCTTCGTGGGCCGCGAACAGCGCGGGACGAAGGAGGTGGCCCCGGAACCCGAACCGGCGCTCATGGGCGCCGGTGGCGCCGCGGACCCGACGTGGCGCGACGACGATGCGCCCACCGAGATCTTCCCCGCGGTCGGGACCGACTCCGACCGCACCGACCGCTGACACGTCCACCCGGAATCGCCTGTACAACCCTATCCTCACCCATCGATCGACAGTGGTCGACCGTGGAGGTGACGATAGGGTTGTTTCGCGTCCGATTCCTCGTTCTCGGTCGACCGGGTCGCCGAACGCCCCGGGCTGCACGTGCACGCCGTCCACGGTCGCGTCCGCGACGCGACGGCTTCCACGCCCACGCCGTCGACCTGATCGGCGCGCCCGGGCCCCGCGCTCAGTTCCGGGCCCCGCACGAGTCGGTATCGGTGACGTCCACCCCCTGGGAGGCAGGAGACATCGATGACCGAGATGCTGGATCTGTTACCCGCCGCCGCGCGCGTCGCGGGAATAGTCGAGGGTATCCGCGCGCACCAACTCACCGGTCCCACGCCGTGCGCCGACGCGACCGTCGCCGCCGTCCTCGATCATGTGCTCGGGCTGGCCACGGCATTCGAGGCCGCCGCGCGCAAGGATTTCGGACCGCTGACCGATCACCCACCGAGGCCCTCGGCCGACGCGTTGCCCGATGACTGGCGCGACTCGGCACGACCCGCATTGACGGCGTTGGCGCGGGCCTGGGCCGAGCCGTCCGCGTGGACCGGCACGACCCGCGCCGGCGGTCTCGAATTCCCCGCCGCGGCGGCGGGTCTCGTCGCGCTCGACGAACTGGTCGTACACGGCTGGGATCTCGCTGTCGCCACCGATCAGACCTATCGCTGCACGCCGGACGAGATCGCCGCGTGCACGGCGTTCGCCGAGCCGATCACCGACGAGCAACGCACCGCCGGCGGACTGTTCGGGCCGGTCGTGCCGGTCGCGGCCGACGCGACGGCGTGGGATCGACTGCTCGCGCTGACCGGCCGCGATCCCGCCTGGTCACCCGTGCGCCGGTGACGGTGCCCGGGCGAACGTGCCCACCGGCCGTCGCCCGCGGCGTCGGGGACGGTCACGCGGTCAGAGCAGCACGGTTCCCGCGTCCGCCCTACCCTGCCGAGCCACCTCCGAGTACGCCGCGGCCAGCAGCGACGGATCGGGGCCCTCGAGGCGGCCCGGTCTGGCCAGTCCGTCCAGGACGACGAACCGCAGCAGGCCGGCACGGTTCTTCTTGTCGGTCTGCATCCCGGCGAGCAGGTCCGTGAACGCGTCCGGGTCGTAGGTCGTGGGGAGGCCCACCGCCTCGAGGATCGTGCGGTGCCGTTCCGCGGTGGTGTCGTCGAGCCGGCCCGCGAGCCGGCCGAGTTCGGCAGCGAACACCAGCCCGACGGACACGGCCGCGCCGTGACGCCACCGGTAACGTTCCCGTCGTTCGATGGCGTGACCGAGGGTATGCCCGTAGTTGAGGATCTCGCGCAGGTTCGATTCCCGCAGGTCGGACGCGACGACCTTCGCCTTGACCTCCACCGATCGACGGATCAGCTCCGGAAGGACCGTTCCGGTGGGATCGAGCGCTGCCTCCGGGTCCTCCTCGATCAGTTCGAGGATCATCGGGTCGGCGATGAACCCGGTCTTGATGACCTCGGCCAGACCCGCGATGATCTCGTTGCGCGGGACCGTCTCGAGGGTCGCGAGGTCGACGAACACCGCGGACGGCTCGTGGAACGAACCGACGAGGTTCTTGCCGGCCTCGGTGTTGATCCCCGTCTTGCCGCCCACCGCGGCATCCACCATCGCCAGCAGGGTCGTCGGAATGTGGTAGACCCGCACGCCACGCATCCACGTGGCGGCCACGAACCCGGCGAGATCGGTGGCGGCACCGCCGCCGAGCCCGATCACCGCGTCGGATCGCGTCAGCCCGATCCGCCCGAGCACCTCCCAGCAGAATCCCGCGACCGCCAGATCCTTGCCGTCCTCGGCGTCCGGGATCTCGATGCGGTGGGCGTCGATACCGGTCTCGGCCAACGCCTCCCGGACCGCCTCGGCTGTCGCGGTCAAGGTGGGCTGGTGGAATATCGCCACGGTTCGGGTGCCGGACAGTTCCGTCACCACATCACCGAGCAGGCCCCTGCCGATGATCACCGGATAGGGCTGGGCGGTGGCCACGTCGATACGTACCGGTTCGCTCACGGTGTGCTGCTCCGATCCTGTTGTGCTGACTCGAGTTTTGCGATCACCTGCTGGACCACACGGGCGGGGCTCCGACCGTCGGTCCGCACCCGGATGGTGGCCGACTGCCGGTACAGCGGCCTGCGTCGGCGCATCAGATCGCGGTACTTCTGCGCGGGGTCCCCGCCGTTGAGCAACGGCCGGTTCGTGTTCGCACCGGTCCGCCGCAAGCCCTCCGCGACACTGATCTCCAGGTACACCACGACGTGACCGGCCAGCAGTCTCCGCGTGCGTTCGGAGAGGATCGCGCCGCCGCCCAGCGACACCACCCCGTCGTGGGTGGCGAGCGCGTCCGCGACGACCTGCTCCTCGATCCGCCGGAACTCGGGTTCGCCGTCTCGCGTGAAGATCTCCGGGATGGTGCGCCCCGTGGTCCGCTCGATCTCGACGTCGGTGTCGAGCAGCGGGACGTCCAGTGCCTGCGCGACCCGCTTGCCGATGGTCGACTTGCCCGCCCCCGGCGGGCCGATCAGGACTGCACGCGGTGCCATGGAGGTCACCGCGGCGGACGCGCCGCGATGCCCGACAGGTAGCGGTCTGCGTTCCCGACGGTCTCGGCGAGCGAATCGCCACCGAACTTCTCGAGTGCCGCCTGGGCCACGACGAGCGCAACCATGGCTTCCGCGACGACACCGGCCGCGGGCACGGCGCACACGTCGGAACGCTGATGGATCGCGACCGCTTCGTCACCGGTGCTCATGTCGACGGTGGACAGGGCACGCGGCACCGTGGAGATCGGCTTCATCGCCGCACGCACCCGCAACGGCTCGCCGTTGGTCATGCCACCTTCCAGGCCTCCGGCACGATTCGTCGACCGCACGACGCCGTCGGGCCCGGGCCGCATCTCGTCGTGCGCGGCGCTGCCGCGGCGGCGTGCCGTCTCGAAACCGTCCCCGACCTCGACGCCCTTGATGGCCTGGATGCCCATGAGCGCGGCGGCCAGTCGCGCATCGAGGCGGTCGGCGCCGCTGATGAACGACCCGAGGCCGATCGGCAACCCGTGGACGACCACCTCGACGACGCCGCCGAGGGTGTCGCCGTCACGTTTGGCCGCCTCGATCTCCTCGATCATCGACTCCTCGGCGGCCTTGCCGAAGGCGCGCACGGGGCTCGCGTCGATCGCAGCGAGGTCGCTCGCCTCCGGTTCGGGGCCGACGTACGGGTCGGAGGCACCGATGGAAATGACGTGGGAGACGACCTCGGCGCCGAACAGTTGGCGCAGGAAGTTGCGGGCGACGGTGCCCGCGGCGACTCGTGCCGCGGTTTCGCGGGCGCTGGCACGTTCGAGCACGGGCCGGGCGTCGTCGAATCCGTACTTGAGCATGCCCGCGAAGTCGGCGTGTCCGGGGCGGGGGCGGGTCAGCGGGGCGTTACGCGCCTGACCGGCGAGTTCGTCCGCGTCGACCGGGTCGGCGGACATGATGGTTTCCCACTTGGGCCATTCGGTGTTGCCGATCTCGACGGCGACGGGGCCGCCGAGTGTCAGGCCGTGGCGGACGCCACCGATGATCGTGACCTTGTCGGCCTCGAACTTCATGCGGGCACCGCGCCCGTAGCCGAGTCGACGGCGCGCGAGCTGCTCCGAAATGTCGTTCGATGTCACCTCGACACCGGCGATCATCCCCTCGAGCATCGCGACGAGGGCGGGACCATGGGATTCTCCAGCAGTTATCCAGCGCAGCACAACGCATATCCTTCCATGCCCGGCAGGGCCGCTGTGACAGTGGTCCGGTCAGGCGGCGACGAGCACCGCGAGTGCGGTGACCGCGCACATGGACGGGCCGTGGGGAATCAGTACGGGCCGGGCTTCCGGACTCCCCCATCGCCTCACCCGAACCACCAGCCCCACCGCAGCGGTGAGCAGTGGCGGGACGAGCGCGACGAGCATCCACGCGACCGGTCCCGTGATGCCTGCGACCGCGCCCACACCGAACGCCAGTTTCACGTCGCCGGCCCCCAGCGATCGTGGAGAGAGAAGATGCGCCAGCAGCATCGGCACCGCGAGCAGTGCCGCACCGGCAAGCGCGGCCCGGCCCTGTCCCGCAGTCGCCGCGACACCCGCGACGACGAGTGCGCCGGGCACCGTCAGGGCATCGGGGAGGCGACGGGCGAGCAGGTCGACGGCGCTCAGGCACACGCACCACCAGGTCAGGGCGAACAGCGCGAGGGCCGTCGCCGGTGATGCGGTCAGCGCCGCACCTGCCGCGCCGACGGCACACGCCACCTCACAGGTACCCCGGATCGGGGGCCGGCCCGCGAACCGGGCACCGACGGTGCGGGCACCGGTTCCTGCGAGGAAACCGGCTGCCGCTGCGCACATCACGAGGATCATGTGCGCAGTGTGCCGGGGAATCCACCCGGTTTCGACACCCGGGATCGGGGATCGGGTTTTCTGTGGACGAACCGGGCGGTTGTGGACAACCTCGACGACCGTGAGGGCTCGGCCCTCAGGACACGCGGCTGAGCGTCCGTGTCTCCGGCGACAGGTAGATCGCCAGCGCAGCCACCGCAACCATCCCGATGAAGTACCACGCGATGTTGCCGGTACCGCCGGCACCCAGACCGACGAGCCAGTTGGCCATGAGCGGGGCAGCACCCGCACCGACCAGCGATGCACCCTGATAGGTCAGCGACAGTCCGGTGTAGCGGTCACCGGTCTCGAACTTCTCGGCCAGGAACGCACCGATCGGCCCGTACATCGACGCCTGGATCACCACGTTGCCCACCACGAAGCCCAGTGCCACCGCCCAGAAGTTGTCCGATTGGAGCAACGCGAACATGGGGAACACGAGCACGACGGACACGACCGCACCGGCGAGCATCACCGGTCGGCGCCCGAACCGGTCCGACAGCCACGCGAAGAACGGGATCGCGAAGATGTGCAGGAAACTCGAGAAGGTCAGCATGTAGAGCGCGTCCTGCCGCGACACCACACCCTGCTCGGCGACGAACGGAACGACCCACACCGCCAGCAACGCCTGGATGAACAGCGGCGCCGCACCCGCGAGGATCCCGATGACCGTCGAGCGCGGGTACTTGCGGAGCACCCGCATCAACGGCACACCGGTGTGCAGTTCCCCAGCCGCACGTGCGGCCACGAAGTCCGGGGACTCGGTCACCCGGTAGCGCATGTAGAGACCGATGATCACCAGCGACGCCGACAGCAGGAACGGGATTCGCCAACCCCAGCTGAGGAAGGCATCGTCGGGAAGACCCGCGAACAGTCCGAGGACGAGGGTCGCCAGGACCGCGCCGCTCGGCCCGCCCGCGACCGCGACCGACGCTGCGAGCCCACGGTTCCGGTCGTGGGCGTGTTCGGCTGCCATGAGCGTGGCACCCGCCCATTCCCCACCGACCGCAATGCCCTGGATCACGCGCAGCACCACCAGGATCAGCGGTGCGGCGATACCGATCGTCGCGTAGGTCGGCATGAAGCCGATGCACACCGACACCAGACCCATCATCATCAAGGTGATGAACAGGACGTTCTTGCGGCCGAACCGGTCACCGAAGTGCCCGAACAGCACACCACCGATGGGCCGGGCGATGTAGCCGGTGAGCAGGATGACGAACGACAGGGTCGCGCCGAGTCCCCGATCCATCGTTTCGGGGAAGAAGAGGGTCGGGAAGACCAGTCCGGCGGCGGAACCGTAGAGGAGGAAGTCGTAGTACTCGACGGTGGATCCGAGGAAGCTCGACACGAGCGCGCGCCGTGAGCCTTCGGGTCGGGTTTCGGTGGGCGGGGCGTGCGTCGGAGCGTGTGTGGTGCTGTCGTGCATTGTTCTTCTCCTGAGGACGAGTGAGATGGGTCCCCGTGTCCCTGTGAAGGGCGTCGAATACCCAGGGAAGCATCGGGTTCCGTGCGAACGGAACCCGGTGTGCGCTGCCGGAACCGAGACAGTCGCGAAGATCGGCGCAGGTGCGCCGTGCAATCAGCGCAGGTGTGCGGTGGTGACGGCGAACCCGGCGATGTACTCCTTGATCGGGCGGTAGAACTCGTAGGTCACGCGGTAGTCCCCGCAGGCACGCAGAGCCGAGTAGGCCGCAACCCAGGTGCGTACCTCGTGGGAGGAGTGGCCTGCGACCGCATCCATGCCGTCCGCGGTGTACCGGTCGAAATCGGTCACGCGACCCGACGCGCACACCGCGAGGAACTCGCGGTCCCACTCCGGGTTCAGGTCCATGATGTCGGCTTCCCCGGCCGCGAAACGCCGTGCCGTCGCGATCGTGTTGGCCTGTCGCGCCGCGCGCGCTTCGGCAGTGGGATGCCTTCCTGCGGTGAGGAATTCACGCTTCGCTTCGGTGGCGGTCGGGTACTGCGGGACCGGCGGGTCGTGCGACAGTCCACCCGAGCCGATGAACAGGACACGTTCGTCGCGGTCGCGGAAGTACTCCCCCACCGCCGCCCCGAATCGGCGCACCCGTTCCATCGGGGCGAACGGCCGCGCAACGGAATTCACGAAGATCGGCAGGACGGGCCGGGCGGCCACGTTGCCGTCGTGGAGGATCTCCATGGGCTGCACCGCACCGTGGTCGACCTCCATCCGGCGGGAGATCGCAACATCGATCCCACGATCCATGACGAACTGCGCGAGGTCCTCCGCGGTCGCCTCGGGAACGTCGAGTTCGCCTGCGTACGAATCGTAGTCACCGGACCTGTGTGCCTTGTATCCGATACAGAACGGCGGCATCAGGTCGTAGAAGAACCCGTTGAAGTGGTCCGGCCCGAAGTTGACGACGATGTCGGGGTCGAATTCGCGGGTGAAGGTGCGGGCGTGTTCGAACGCGTCCTGGACGGCCTGCACGACGTCTTCCGGCGGGTCGGCGTGATCGAGCAGCGGGCTGTGGGACATACACAGGAGTGCCTGGGGCATTTGCGGTCCCCCTCCGGTGGTCGCGGGTCAGCGTGCGTCGGCGTGACGGGTCAGGTAGTTGCCGACGATCTCGTTGAACTCGACCGCGCGTTCGACCTGCGACCAGTGACCGCACTGGATGAAGCCGTGCTTGCGTCCCCACCCGAATTCGTCGGTGCGCAGGACGTCACCGGGCGCGCCCAGCCAGGTCCGCGAACACCGATGCGACGCGGGCACCGTCACGCACATCCGCGACCAGACCCACCGCATCGGGACTGCCCCGGCCGGCGAGATCGTCGACGGCAGCAGCGACACCCGCTTCGGTGCGCCCGATCACCGCGACGCGCGCCCCCTCCTCGGCTAGGCACCGGGCAGTGGCTAATCCCATGCCGCGTGTTCCACCGACGACCACCGCTGCCGCATTCCCGAGTCCGAGATCCACCGCCCACCCCCCACTCCATACCGATGCGCTTACAGTATCAACATCGTTACGACTCGACGTGTCCGACCGCACATTCCGATCCGCTTCTCCGGCCGACGTCGATTCGGCTGCCGGGCCCACCTCTCCTCAGTCCTGCTTCTGTCGCGCCCGTTCCAGGAGGGTGAGAGCCACCGATCGGAGCTCGTCGACCGCGTCGGGTGTGCTCACCAGTCCGTCGGCCGAGAGATCCGAGGCGGCCAGAGGAATATGACGGCATGCGTCGCCGATGATGTCGGCTCCCGTGTATGTCAGGACGGTCTCGAGCGACGAGTGTGCGCCCGCTGCTCCGGTGGCGTTCGCCGACACGTTGATCCAGGCTGTGGGCTTACCGACGATCTCCATTCCACCCACCGTCCAGTCCAGCAGATTCTTGAAGGAACCGGGAAGAGCACCCGCGTACTCGGGGGTACAGATCAGGACCGCATCACTGCCTTCGATGCTCCTGCGCAGACGCGCAACGACTTCCGGCAGGGCCGTGGCTTCGACGTCGGGGGTGAAGTGGGGCAGCACACCCATTTCGTCGTACACGGTGACGTCTACGTCGGCGGCGAGTTGGGCGGCTACCGTGCGGATCGCTGCGCTGTTGATCGATCCTTCACGCAATGACCCGGAAACGAGCAGGATCAGGGGGCCGGTCACTGGGGCACCGTCCTTTCTGCGGAATCTTCTCTGCGGAATCTTCGGAACTGTTCGGAGATGGAACCCGACGGGACGCGAGGTGACGGCCGAAAGTGTTCCCCTGGCGGCGATCCGGTCCGGCCCTGCCGCGCTCGGTGGCGTCGACTGTGTGGAACCGGCTTCATGACCGTGCACCACAGAATCCCGGTAGCCGACCCCGTCGATCGGTTGAGGAATGCCACTGGAGATGTCATGGGTGACAGCAGCACGACGTGGGGCCCAACCGAGCAGTTCCGGCCGCTCCGAGGGGAGCAGAGTGCGTGCGAGGAGCTTCGAATCCCGGACGAACTCGATGAAGTCGGTAGGCGTCGCCCGCGCGGCCTCCTGGCGGGTTGTCACGTTTGCTCCCCGGTCGCGGAACCACTCCCGGACTTCGGTCTCGACTCCGGGATCGTATGAGATCCCTGCTGTCGTGGTCATACATTCCTCCCGAATTCGGCTGCGTCCGTTGAATTCCGACGGACCGACCCTGCGTGGATGTCTGGCCGCACTCAACCCCGCGGCCGCAGTCCGATATCAAACCGAACTTTCGGTTTGTTACTTCAGCATCGCACGGTTACCCACAGCGGGCCGTGCCAATGTGCTCGAGCCCAACGGGCGTTGCACGGCGGCGTGTTCGAGTCCAGCCGGAATGGGACGGGAGCCCGACCGCTGCCGGAATCGTCCCATTCCTGCGCCTGCACAACCGGTCCGACGCCGAGCGCGAGTAGTCGATCCCCCAGGTTTCGGTCGCGCGAGGATCTTCGGGAACTCCGCGATGTGTCCCGAAGTGATTCGGGGAAGGAATTGCCGTCGGGCACGGGAGTCCTTCCGCGGCCACCACACGGGAGTCGATCGTCGGCGCGTCGGAGCGGGACCGCCGTAGCCGTCGGCAACCTGCTCGAACTCGATCCGCCCGAGGGTTCCGCCCAAGTGGACCCTCGGGATCCCGACATCGGATGACCCGGACCCCTTCCTCCGGTACGACATCCGATCGAGACTGCCACTCCCGTCGTCCGCGGTGTCAACATCATCCCGATGTGCGCGGTCGGAACTGCGAATCACCCGTACGCCGGATCCGGCACCGTCACCGGATTCTGCGTTCACATACCGTCGACCAAGCGATCCGGGATCTGTACGACCGGCGGTGGAGAGCGGGCGGGTCACGGCATCCCGCAACCGTTTCCGCAGCTCCAACGCCCGGTCGATCGCCCCCTGCCCGGATATCTCGACGGGGGCGGGTTCGTGAATCGCGCGGACAGCGAAGGGCGCCCTACGCACCGACGCATACGGCAGTCGAGTCCAGCGACCGCTACGCGACCCGAGGAGACACGGGACGGGTGTACGCCTCGTCGGAGCAGACCGTCCAGTGGTCCGAATCGCTCAGCGTGAAGACGGTTCGGTCGTCGGGTCCTCTGCCGGGAAGGACCAACACGCGCCAGCGCGGGATCCACTCCCCCACCTCGCCGTCGGAGCCGAAGGCATCGGCGATCGAGTCGACATCGTGATGACGGAACTGGAATTGTCATGGCCGGTTGCGGCGGGCGGAACATCTACAACGGTGAACTTGTCTCCTCGTACGAGACGATCGTCGCGAACGCGGTCGCCAATCCCGGTCTGCGGATGATGATCCTGCCGCCGCTGATGCACGGCGCCGCGCAATGGGCGGCGCTGACCGCCGCGCTCACCGGGCAGACCGTGGTCTTCTCCACGCTGCCCGACCATCTCGACGGGCCGGAAGTGGTGCGCACCATCGAGCGTGAGAAAGTGACGGTGGTGACGGTGGTCGGTGACGCCATGGCCCGTCCGCTCGCCGCCGCGATCGACGACTCCGACGCCGACGTGTCCTCCCTGGTTCTCGTCGGAAACGGTGGGGCGGTCCTGAGTCCGACCGCAAAGGAACGTCTCATCGCCGCGGTACCGGGTCTGGTGGTGCTCGACGGTGTCGGATCGTCGGAGAGCGGCGCGCAGATGCAGCACACGTCGACGACGGGCGCTGTCGCAACCGGAACATTCCGGGGCGGACCCGACACGTGTGTCCTCTCCGAGGATCGCGGTCGCGTGCTCGAACCGGGCCACGACGGTATCGGCTGGCTCGCCCAACGACGTTTTGCGCCACTCGGTCACAAGGGCGAGGCCACGAAGACCGCCGAAACGTTTCCCACCATCGACTCGGATCGGTTCTCCCTGCCCGGTGATCGGGCTCGGCATCTGCTGGACGGCAGCATCGAACTTCTCGGCCGCGATTCGGCCACCATCAACTCCGGTGGGGAGAAGATTTTCGCGGAAGAGGTCGAACTTGCGATCGTGTCGCATCCGCATGTCGTCGACGTCGTCGTCGCGGGACGCCCGCACGAACGGTGGGGGCACGAGGTCGTGGCGATTGTCGTCCCCACCGCCGGTACGACACTCGACGCCGCCGACGTGGTCGAGCACGCGGCGCGGTCGGTGGCCCGATACAAGCTGCCCAAGGCCGTCGTTTTCCAACCCGAGATCGCCAGAAGTCCTGCAGGCAAGGCCGACTACCGGTGGGCGCGAGAACAAGCCGTATCCGACGATGTCGTCGTCGTGACGGACGCGTCTACTCGGCATTCCACGACATAGCGGTTCGGCCGTGACCACAATCGGAGGGTGGTCACGGAAGGAGTGCGCGTGAACGTCGCCGAAATGATGGACACCGTGGGGTCCGCCATCGACATCGTCGGTGTCACCGTCATCGTCGTCGGCGCGATCGTGTCGACCGCGATCGCGTACGACACCCGGCGCCGCGAGGTCGGCGCCCCGATCTATATCGTGTACCGCCGTAATCTGGGCCGGTCGATCCTGCTGGGACTCGAATTCCTCGTGGCCGCGGACATCATCAAGACCGTGGCCGTCACGCCCACGTTCACGTCGGTGGGGGTGCTGGCCGTCATCGTGCTGATCCGCACGTTCCTGAGCTGGTCGCTCCAGCTCGAGATCGACGGCCGCTGGCCGTGGCAGAAACCCGATACGCACGAGACGGCCGGGGCGTGATGCTCCGCCCCGGCCGTCTCGTGGGAGGAACTACAGCCCGATGGCCTGCGCCATCTCCGCGCGCGGGGCGGACAGTCCGGTGAACTGCTCGACCTGACCGAACGCCTGGTGCAGCAGCATGTACAGGCCGGACACGACGACGCTGCCGCGGGTCTGCGCCGCCGAGGCGAGCGGTGTCGGCCACGGATCGTAGATCGCGTCGAGCACGAACGGTGCCCGGGCCAGTGCCCGCGCGTGCGGCGCGGCCGCCGCGGCCGGCACCGTCGACACCAGTGCGCCCGCGTCCGCGCAGCGGTCGGCCAGAGCCGGATCGTCGAACGACATCCAGGTGGCCCGCGCACCGACCGCTTCCGCGCAGTCGAAGGTTTCCGCGGCCCGCTCCGGCGACCGTGCCACGACGGTGAGTTCGCGGGCGCCGAGGCCGGCGAGCGCGACGATCGCCGGACGGGACGTACCGCCGCTGCCCACGACGACGGCGTGTTTCCCGGTCAGATCGGTGACGCCCACCGTCGCCAGTGCACCGCTGACTCCGTCGACGTCGGTGCAGTCGGCACGCCACCCATCGGCGGTCCGCACGAGGGTGTTCGCGGAGCCGATGGTGACCGCGCGGGCGGTGCGTTCGGTGGCGACCTCCAGTGCCGCGAATTTGCCGGGCATCGTCACCGACAGTCCGACCCAGTCGTCGTCGAGTCCGGCGACGAGACCCGGAAGGTCGTCGCCGGTGCACTCGATCCGGTCGTACGTCCAGTCGGTCAATCCGAGCGCCCGGTACGCCGCGAGGTGCAGCAGCGGCGATTTCGAGTGCGCGACGGGGCTGCCGAGTACCGCCGCCTTTCGCGGCCGGGACGTGAGATCATCTGCCACTGTTGAGGATTCCGTTCGCCAATGCAAGTTCGGTGTTGACGAGGTGTTCTTCGTAGGTGTCGGCGAACAGGGTGGTTCCCCGATCGTCGATCGTGACGAAGTACAGCCAGCTGCCCGGCTCCGGGTTCTCGACGGACTCGAGTGCCCCGATGCTCGGTGACGAGATCGGTGTGGCCGGTAGCCCGGGGCTCGCGTACGTGTTCCACGGGGTGACACGGGCGCGGTCCTCGTCCGTGGTCGCCAGTTCCGTCTCGTCCAGTGCGTAGTTGACCGTCGAATCGAACTGCAGCATCTGGCCGATCGCCAACCGGTTGAGGATCACACGCGCGACCCGGGTGAAATCCGGTGGCAGGGCTTCTCGTTCGACGAGCGATGCGGCCACGAGCAACTCGTACGGCGTCAGCCCCACCTTCTGCGCCGCCGCCGTGATACCGGTGTCGGTGTACCGCGCAGAGCTTCCGGTCACGAGTGTGTTCAGGACCTCGGTGGCCGACGCGCTCGGATCGAAGTTCCAGCTCCCGGCCGCGATCAACCCTTCGAGTTGACGTCCCGGGTCGGGCACCGTCGACACCGCGTCCCGCGCCCAGTCCGGAACCCCCAACGCATCCAGATCGGGACCGGCCGCAGCCTGCGCGAGCTCGTCGTACGTGATGCAGTGGGTCGTTCCCGCGTCGTCGTAGCAGCTGGCCTCGCTGATGAGAGTGAAGATGCCCTTGCGGACCGCTCCGGTGTTCACGTCGCTGATGTCGTGGAGCTGACGGCCCTCGGAGACGACGAGGGCACCGACCCGATTGTCGGGATCGACGAGTTCGGCGACGGCGTCGACGGCCGGCAGGTTCGTGGGTACCGCGTAGAAACCCGGATGCATCGCATTCATGCCCGGGTTCTGGACGGCCGCGTTGTAGAAACCGTCGGCACTCGCGACCACACCCTTGGCGGTGAGCTCACCGGCGATCTGCGCCGCCGTGTCACCGCTGTGGACCTCCACGATCGCGACGGGGCCTGCCGGGCCGTCGAAGTCGGGGAGTTCGTAGAAGTACCGCTGGTACGCGAAGTAGCCGCCGCCGGCGAACACCGCGAGCATCACCACCGCGGCGAGCACACCGACGATGCGCCCGCGCCGTTTCCGTTTCGCCCCGGCGCTCGGCGTGGTGTTCGTCGCAGCAGGAACGCTCTTCGGGGCCGCCTTCGTCCGGCCCGTTCGTCCGCGCGACGCGACTGCGGATCCACCGGCCGAGGTGGCGGTCGCCACGTCGGCGGCACGCTCCTCGACGTCCCGAGGCGGTGGGTCGCCGGTGTCGTCGGAATCCGGTACGTACGCCGGAAAGGTATCGGTGTCGTACGCGTCGGGATCGTGGTACCGCTCCGTGCCGCGATCGCGGGCCGCGTAGGAGTAGCCGCCGTCGTACACGTCGTCGCCGGGATCGTCGGCGAACTCCCGCGGTGCGTGCCACTGCTGCGTGGCCTCCTGCGACGCGTGACGGTCCCGGATCGCCCGGGACTCCTCCGGGTGACGCCGGTCCGGAGGTGGCCCGTCGAACACGCCGCTGCCGAACCTCATGACCGTGGTGGGTTCGTCCGCCTCCCCGGCGTGGCGCCCCGGCCCCTCGCGGGACTGTTCTCCGCCGAACGGACCCTGCCGGGTCGCGTCCTGATGTCCGTCGTGTCGCCCGTGTCGGCTCAACGGCTTCCCCCCACGTCCCCATCCGCTTCGTTCACTGCCGCGCTCCGCTCGTCCAACCAACCTTGCAAGATCGCGACCGCAGCGGCCTGGTCGATGACCGGCCGTGCGCCGCGCGCGCTCACCCCGCTCTCGCGTAGGGCACGCGCCGCAGTGACCGTGGTGAATCGTTCGTCGGCCAGCCGCACGGGAACGTCGGGCATGCTGCGTCGCAGGCGACGTGCGAACTCGCTCGCCAGTTTCGCCGCCTTGCCCGGCTCACCGCGCAGTGTCTGCGGCAGCCCGACGATAACCTCAACGGCTTCGTATTCCCTAACGATCCCGACGATGCGCCGGACATCGGGCGCGTCGAGTCCCCGATCCTTCGATCGCGGCACCGTTTCGACGGGCGTGGCGAGAATCCCGTCGGGGTCGCACGAGGCGACCCCGATCCGGACACTGCCGACATCGATGCCGATGCGGCGGCCGCGGCCGGGATCGTCGGTTCCGGGATGATCGGGGTGCGGCAGTTCCGCCACGATCAGCCGGCCAACTCGCGCAGCCGGTTGCGGAATCCGTCGAGGGCCGTGTCGATCCCCGATGCATCCGATCCCTGGCCCTGCGCCATGTCGGGCTTGCCGCCGCCGCGGCCCCCGATCGCCGGGCCGAAGCTCGACACGAGATCACCCGCCTTGATGCCCTTCGCGCGTGCGGCGTCGGTCGTCGCGACCACGAACGGCACCTTGCCGTCGCTGTCGCCGAGGAGCAGCACCACCGCCGCGTCGCCCCCGAGACGGCCCCGCACGTCGGAGGCCAGGGTCCGCAGCGTGTTGCCGGTGGCGCCCCGGGGTGCCCGCTCGGCGACGACGAGGACGTCACCGACGCGCTGAGCCTTCGCGGCGATGTCACCGGCCGCTGCCGCGACGTTCGCGGCGCGGGTCTTCTCGAGTTCCTTCTCGGCGACCTTGAGGCGTTCGAGCAGCGACTCGACGCGACCGGGCACCTCCTCGGAGGGCACCTTCAACGTCGACGACAGACCGGCCAGCAACGCGCGTTCCTTCGCGAGATGCCGGTACGAGTCGAGCCCCACATAGGCCTCGACCCGCCGGAAGCCGGAGCCGACGGACTGCTCGCCGAGCAACGTGACGGTGCCGACATGCGACGAATGCTGCACGTGGGTACCACCGCAGAGTTCCATCGAGAAGGGCCCGCCGATCTCCACGACGCGCACCTCGTCACCGTAGTTCTCCCCGAAGAGCGCCATCGCACCCATCTTCTTGGCCTTGTCCAGGTCGGTGACGAACGTGTTGACCGGGAAGTTCGAGGCGACCGCCTCGTTGGTGACCGCCTCGATGTCCTGCTTCTGCTGCTCCGTCAGGGCCGACGGCCAGGAGAAGTCGAAGCGCAGGTAGCCGGGCTTGTTCAGCGAACCCGCCTGCACGGCGTTGGGACCGAGGACCTGACGCAGCGCGGCATGCACCAGGTGGGTACCCGAGTGGCCCTGGGTGGCGCCCTTGCGCCATTCGGGGTCGACCTGCACGAGCACCGAATCGCCTTCGACGACCTGCCCTTCGAGGACGGTGACCTTGTGCACCCACAGCTGTTTGGCGATCTTCTGCACGTCGTTGACCTTGATGCGCAGCCCCTGACCGGTGATGGAACCGATGTCGGCGATCTGGCCACCCGCCTCCGCGTAGAGCGGGCTGCGGTCGAGGATCAGTTCGACGTCCTGACCGGCGCTCGCGGCGTGCAGTCGCTCACCACCGGTGATGACGGCGAGGACGTTGGCCTCGGACACCAGTTCCGTGAAGCCGGTGAACTCGGTGGGGCCGCGATCGAGGAGTTCCTTGTACACGGTCAGGTCGGCGTGCGCGTGCTTGCGGGCCCGTGCATCGTCCTTCGCACGCTGCCGCTGCTCGGCCATCAGCGAACGGAAGCCGTCCTCGTCGACGCTGAGCCCGGCCTCCGACGCCATCTCGAGGGTCAGATCGATGGGGAACCCGTACGTGTCGTGCAGGGTGAACGCTTCGGTGCCTCCGAGTACCGTCCGTCCCTCTGCCTTGACGGCCTCCACAGCGCCCTCGAACAGCTTGCTGCCGGTCCCGAGTGTCTTGAGGAACGCGGCCTCCTCCCCCACCGCGACGGTCTCGATACGCGAGAAGTCGGTGGCGAGTTCCGGGTACGACGGCGCCATCGTGTCACGCACGACCGTCATGATCGCGGCCATCGTCGGCCGCTCGGCTCCGAGCAGTCGCGCGGACCGCACGATGCGGCGCAGCAGCCGACGCAGCACGTAACCGCGGCCGTCGTTGCCGGGGTTCACACCGTCGACGATGAGCATCGCGGCGGTGCGCGCGTGGTCGGCGATCACCCGGAAACGCACGTCGTCGTCGTGCTTCACACCGTAGGCGGCACCCGTGAGCTCGGCCGCCTTGTCGATGACGGGACGCAGCAGATCCGTCTCGTACACGTTCTCGACACCCTGCAGCAGGAATGCGACCCGCTCGACACCCATGCCCGTGTCGATGTTCTTCTTCGGCAGCGGCCCGAGGATCTCGTAGTCGTCCTTCGAGGTGCCGCCACCGCGCTCGTTCTGCATGAACACGAGATTCCAGATCTCGATGTAGCGGTCCTCGTCGGCTTCCGGTCCCCCTTCGACGCCGTACTCGGGGCCACGATCGTAGAAGATCTCCGAGCACGGACCGCACGGACCGGGGATGCCCATCGACCAGTAGTTGTCCTTCATCCCGCGCCGCTGGATGCGTGCGGCGGGCAGGTCCACCCTGTCGTGCCAGATCGAGTAGGCCTCGTCGTCGTCGAGGTAGACCGTCGCCCACAACTTCTCGGGATCGATACCGTATCCGCCGTCCGCGACCGAGCCGGTCAGCAACGACCACGCGAACGTGATGGCTTCTTCCTTGAAGTAGTCACCGAACGAGAAGTTGCCGGCCATCTGGAAGAACGTGTTGTGGCGGGTCGTCTTGCCGACCTCCTCGATGTCGAGGGTGCGCACACACTTCTGCACCGACGTCGCCCGCGGGAACGGCGGGGTCTGCTGGCCCAGGAAATAGGGCACGAACGGGACCATGCCGGCGTTGACGAACAGCAGGTTCGGGTCGGCGAGGATCAGCGACGCGCTCGGCACCTCGGTGTGGCCCGCCTTCACGAAATGGTCGAGAAAGCGCCTGCGGATCTCGTGGGTCTGCACGTCGATGGTCCTTCTTGTGTTCTGACGGTTGGCGGATAGCCCGGCACGGGCGACCGGTCGGTGGCGATCGGCCGTCCTTCAGCCTATCGCGCCGCGTGTCGCGCCCGCCGCCGCATTCCGCGCGGCACCGTCGCACGGGTGTGCGATGGTCGTCCGCGGCCCCGAGGTCAACCCAGATACCGGTCGTAGTCGCCGCGACGGTCCACCGGCACCACCGTCTCGAGCACCACACGGGTCTGCATCCGGATGTACTCGTCGAGGGTGTGGCGGGCACCGAAATGCCAGTGTTTGAGCGCCCATCCGTGTGCGAGCAGCATGACGTCGAATGCCACGAGGTCCACGTCGACGGGGTTGAGTACCCCGGCGGCGATCCCGCTGTCGAGGACCGCCCGCAACGGGGCCGACGACTCGACCTCCAACTCTTTGATCCGGGCGCGTCCCGCCGCGTCGAGGGTGCGACTCTCCCGGTATGTGAGCACCGTCGCATCGAGATTCTCGTCCACGATCTCGACGTAACGGCGGATTCCGGCCGCGAGCCGATCCACCGGGTCGTCACCTGCCGCGGCGATGGCGGGTTCGAGCTGATCGCGGAAGGCGTCGAGGATCGCCAGGATGGTCGCGAGGAGGATGTCCTCCTTGCCCCCGAAGTACTTGTAGATCAGGCCCACGCTCACCCCGGCCTCGTCGGCCAGCATCTGCATGGACATCTGATGGAACCCGGTGCGTTGCATGACGCGGACGGCGGCATCGAGGATCTGCTTGCGGCGCGAGTGGGTGCGCACCGCCCGCACCGCCTCCTCGACGGGTAACGCCTCGTGCTCGGAGGTCATATCGCTGCTCCTCGATGTCGTGCGGCCGTCACGTCGCCTCGTTCTCCTCGCCACCGGTCCGTGCCCGTGCGTGCCTCCGCTGCGGATGCGGATCGGAACCACAGTACCGAGCAGCCCGTCCGATCAACGCACTCCGCGCACGATGCGGCGCAGCTTCGGAACCCGTGCGGCAAGGTCCCGTTCCGTCCCTCGCCCGGTGGGTGCGTAGTAGTCGACGTCGACGAGTTCGTCCGGTGGGTACTGCTGGGCGAGCACACCGTCGGGATGGTCGTGCGGATACCGGTAGCCGACGGCGTTGCCGAGCTGCTGTGCGCCCTGATAGTGCCCGTCGCGCAGGTGATTCGGAACCGGTCCGGCGCGTCCGGCGCGCACGTCGGCGATCGCCGCGCCGAGCGCCGCGGTGACGGAACCGGATTTCGGGGCCGTCGCGATGTGGATGGTGGCCTGCGCGAGCGCCAGTTGCGCCTCGGGCATCCCCACCTGCTGAACCACGTGTGCCGCGGCGACCGCGGTCTGCAGCGCCGTGGGATCGGCCATTCCCACCTCCTCGCTGGCCTGGATCATCAGCCGACGAGCGATGAAGCGCGGGTCCTCGCCGGCGACGATCATCCGCGCGAGGTAGTGCAGAGCGGCATCGACGTCGGAGCCGCGCAGCGACTTGATGAACGCGCTGGCGACGTCGTAGTGCTGGTCGCCGTCACGGTCGTACCGCACCGCAGCCTCGTCGATGCTCGATTCGACGGTGGTCAGGTCGATCACGGCGTCGCCGTCCCCGGCACGGTCCGCGGCGGTGTCGGCGGACGCCTCGAGCGCGGTGAGGGCTCGGCGCGCATCGCCGCCGGAGAGCCGCACCAGGTGCTCCATGGCCTCGTCGGTGATCGCGACACCGTCACCGAGGCCCCTCGGGTCGGTGCGGGCCCGTTCGAGCAGCGCACGGATGTCGTCGGGGGCGAGTGGCTGTAACTGCAGGACCAGCGACCGCGACAGCAACGGTGCGACGACGGAGAACGAGGGATTCTCGGTGGTCGCCGCGACCAGCAGCACGATGCGGTTCTCGACGGCGGCGAGGAGCGCGTCCTGCTGGGTCTTGGAGAATCGGTGTACTTCGTCGATGAACAGCACGGTCTGCTCGCCGTGGGTCAGGCGTCGCCTGGCCAGCTCGATGACGGCCCGGACGTCCTTCACACCCGCCGACAGTGCGGACAGCGCCTCGAATCGGCGGCCGGTGGCACCGGAGATCAGCGACGCCAAGGTGGTCTTGCCCGTCCCCGGCGGCCCGTACAGCACCACGGAGGCAGCACCGGATCCCTCGACGAGCCGCCGCAGCGGCGCGCCCGCCTCGAGGAGATGCTGCTGCCCGACGACCTCGTCGAGCGTCGCCGGTCGCATCCGGGCCGCGAGGGGCGCACCCGGACCGGTCGGCGCGGACGACACCCGACCGGTCGGTTCCTCCGGTTCGGTGTCGCGGTCGCGAAGTACCTCGAACAGGGCATCCGGATCGGTGGACGGGTCGTCCGCCCCGAACAGATCACTCACCTTTCCGACGCTACAGGCCCGATCGTGAACCGCCCCCGGGCGCTCCGGCCGACCGATTGGACGGGCGTCCAATCCTGTGGTCGGATCTGTCCGTGCCACGGACAGATCCGCCGATTCCCCCGTCCATCACCCCGCTCCCCGCTTCCTCGTCATCCGCCCCGACCCGGTCCGTACCCACCCTGTCCCGCCGGACGGTGCTGCGCACCGGTGCGATCGCCGGTGCCGCCGCTGTCGTGACGGTGCCCGGCGCTGCCGGTGCCGCGGCCTCGACACCGCTGTTCGGGCACGGCGTGGCCTCCGGCGATCCGCTCCCGGACGCCGTGATGCTGTGGACCCGGGTGACGCCCACCGCCGCATCCGCTCCCGGTTCGGGTACCGGCCCGGACACGACCGTGCGCTGGGAAGTCTCCCGCGACCGCGATTTCACATCGGTGGTCGCCTCTGGTTCGGTGACCGCGACGGCCACCTCCGATCACACCGTCAAGGTCGACGTCTCGGGGCTGACGCCGGCCACGGAGTACTTCTACCGGTTCTCCGCAGCGAACACGCTCTCGGAGACCGGTCGGACGGTGACCGCCCCCGCACCCGAGAGCGCCGTGTCGGGGTTGCGACTCGGGGTGGTGTCGTGTGCGAACTGGGAGGGCGGATACTTCTCCGCCTACCGGCACCTCGCGGTCCGCGACGACCTGTTCGCCGTCGTACATCTGGGCGACTATCTGTACGAGTACGGAACCGGCGAATACTCGGCGATGCCGGCCGGAACCGGTCGGGTGCACGAACCCCGGCACGAGATCGTCACCCTCGCCGACTATCGGATCCGGCACGCCCAGTACAAGACGGACCCCGATCTGCGGGCACTGCACGCGGCTGTCCCGATGATCGCGACGTGGGACGACCACGAGAGCGCCGACAACGCCCACGAGCGCGGTGCCGAGAACCACGACCCGGCGACCGAGGGTGACTGGGCGGCTCGTCGCGCCGCCGCGACACGGGCCTACATCGAGTGGATGCCGGTCCGCACCGACGGCTCCCGCCTGTACCGCCGGTTCCGGTTCGGAACGCTCGCGGAACTGTCGATGCTCGATCTCCGCACCTACCGCACCGAGCAGCCGAGCCTCCACGCACCCCGGCACTCCCCGACCGACGACCACGGCACACTCACCGGCGCCCGACAGATGGAATGGCTCACCTCCGGGCTGACCACGTCACCGACACACTGGAAACTCGTCGGAAACCCGGTGATGATCACACCGCTGCTGATCCCACCCCTCGACCCGCAGCGGACCGGCGCACTGACCGATCTGCTGGGAGTTCCCGCAGCGGGTGTTCCCGTCAACACCGACCAGTGGGACGGCTACCCCGCCGACCGGCAGCGGCTGCTCGATGCGCTCCGCGAAACCGGAACCGGCAACGTCGTGTTCCTCACCGGTGACATCCACACCACGTGGGCATCGGATGTGCCCGAGAACGCCGCCCTGTACCCGGCGGGCTCGGTCGCGACGGAACTGGTGGTGCCGTCCGTGACATCCGACAACATCGACGATCTCCTGGGAGTACCGCCGCGCACGGCGACACCCCCGATCGAGGACGCGATCCGCGGCCTCAACCGGCACATCGCCTATGTCGAACTGGACTCGCACGGCTACGGCGTGCTGGATGTGACACCGGAGGCGGTGCAGATGGACTGGTTCTTCCTCGACGACCGCACCGATCCCGCTTCGGGCGTGACGCGCGCGGCAGGTATGCGGGTGCGAACCGGAACCGCCCACGTCGAGCCGGCCCCACCGCTGTGACGGCGGCGCCGCGGGCGTCAGCCCGCGGCGCGCTCGTCGAGCCGCGCGAGCACATCGCGGGCATGCCGCCCGACGTCGTCGTGCCCGGTGCCCTCCGCGAAATCCGCGAGCAGTTGCCACCGGGCGGCGAGACCGGTCAGTCGCGGCACCGACAGGTCGTGCGCGCGGACGGACGCGATCCGCTCGTGGTCCTCGGGCAGGAACAGGTGGGTGCTGAGCCACACGCACGCCAACTGCGCGTCGAGGAGGCGTTCGGCGAGCACTTCGTCGTAGGCCAGTTGCGGCCACATCCCCACCACCTCGGCGCGCCACGCGTCGGCCATCGCCCGAATCCGGTCGGATGTCAGCGGTGCCCGGCACAGACACAGCGGGAACGACGTCAGGGCGTAGGCGAGGTCGAGTGTCGCATCGCGGAAACCGCCCCACTCGTAGTCGAGGAACTGGACTCCGGCGTCGCCGACGACGACGTTGTCCGGGCACAGATCGGAGGGGCTGAACGCGCGGAATCGACCGCCCGTGAACAGCTTCGCCGACCGCTCGGCTCGCTCGAGGACGCTTTCCGGCACGTCGAGCCCGAACTGTCCGGCGAGCAGCGCCGGGACGGTGCCGACGGCGGCCAGTGCCTGCTGCGACACCACGTCCGAACCTTCGGTGACACCGGCGCGGCGCAACAGTGCCGAGAAATCCTCCTCGCGGCCCACCGTGGCCGCATGCATCCGGCCGAGTGCCTGAGCAAGGGCCATCAGGGTGTTGCCGACGGTGTCGGGGTCGTTGCTGCGCAGGCGCACGGCAAGCGGTGTGGCATCACCGAGGTCGCTGAGCACCAGCAGTCGGGACTCGAAGTCGTACGCGAGCAGTTCCGCGCCGGGCCGGTGGTCCTTGGCCAGCGCGGTCGCGAACTGGTAGGAGACCGCTTCCCGCAGGAAAGCCACGTCGTCCCCCGGTACGCCGGAGTTGCCGTGGAGGCCGGTTGCGCGCGGCGGTGGAACCTTCTTCAGGACGAGGGTGCGAGGCAGGGAGAACGGGTTCGCCGCGACCCGGACCCGGAGCACCACGGACCGGCCGCTACCACCCAGGTCCATCGGGTCGGCGAGGGTCACGGGGGCGCCGGTTCGACGGGTGAGCAGCTTCTCCGCTGCCTCCACCACTTCCGACACGGGGTCTGCCAATGTTGCGGTCATCAGATGCCAATCTACAGTGTCGACGCCACGAACAGGTCCCGCAGAAGCCCCGATCCGGACGGGACCATCGACAGCGCCACGTCCCGGGACGGGTCCGATTCGCCCGGAATGATGACATCATCGCGCGTGTCGTCGACGACACCGGCGGTGGTGCGGGCGCGTCGCCAGCACCACCGCCGGGCGGCGGAACCCGACGCTACGCGCCGGTCGCGGTCTCCGATTCCTCGGGAACGAAGTCCATTCCCGACTCCTTGCGCTGCTCCGGGCTGATCGGGCCGGGGGCGTCCGTCAGCGGATCGACACCGCCACCGGACTTCGGGAAGGCGATCACCTCACGGATCGAGTCCACCCCGGCGAGCAACGCCGCGATGCGGTCCCAGCCGAAGGCGATGCCACCGTGCGGCGGCGCACCGTACTTGAACGCCTCGAGCAGGAACCCGAACTTCTCGTCGGCCTCCTCCTCGGAGATCCCCATGACCTTGAAGACGCGCGCCTGCACGTCCGGGCGATGGATACGAATCGAACCGCCACCGATCTCGTTGCCGTTGCACACGATGTCGTAGGCATATGCGAGCGCCGAACCCGGGTCGGTGTCGAAGGTGTCCAGGAACTCCGGCTTCGGCGACGTGAAAGCGTGATGCACCGCCGTCCACGCGGACGAACCGAGCGCGACGTCACCGGATGCGGTGGCGTCGGCCGCCGGCTCGAACAGCGGGGCGTCGACGACCCACACGAACGCCCACGCCTTCGGATCGATCAGGTCGAGTTTGCGGGCGATCTCCCCGCGCGCCGCCCCCAGCAGCGCACGCATGGGCTTGGTCGCGCCGGCGGCGAAGAAGATGCAGTCGCCGGGATTCGCGCCCACGTGTGCGGCGAGACCCGCGCGTTCGGTGTCGGTGAGGTTCTTCGCAACCGGTCCGGTGAGTTCGCCGTCGTCCCCCACCAGCACGTAGGCGAGCCCCTTGGCGCCGCGCTGCTTGGCCCATTCCTGCCAGGCGTCCAGTTGCCGGCGCGGCTGCGACGCACCACCGGGCATGACGACGGCGCCGACGTACTCGGCCTGGAACACGCGGAAGGTGGTGTCCTTGAAGAACTCCTTGCACTCGACGAGTTCGATGCCGAACCGCAGATCCGGCTTGTCCGAGCCGAACCGGCGCATCGCCTCGGCGTACGTCATCCGCGGAACCGGTGACTCGAGGTCGTACCCGACGAGGCGCCACACCGCGTGCAGGACCTCCTCCGCCAGGTGGATGACGTCCTCCTGGGTGACGAACGCCATCTCGATGTCGAGCTGCGTGAACTCCGGCTGCCGGTCGGCACGGAAGTCCTCGTCGCGGTAGCAGCGCGCAATCTGGAAGTAGCGTTCGACACCGCCGACCATGAGCAGCTGCTTGAACAGCTGTGGGGACTGCGGCAGTGCGTAGAAGTTGCCCGGCTGCAGACGAGCGGGCACGAGGAAGTCGCGGGCGCCCTCGGGTGTCGAGCGAGTCAGGGTGGGGGTCTCGACCTCGACGAACTCGTGGTGCGCGAGCACCGCCCGTGCGGCGGCGTTGATCTTGCTGCGCAGCCGGATGGCCTTGCCGGGGCCTTCGCGGCGGAGGTCGAGGTAGCGGTACTTCAGCCGCGCTTCCTCACCTGCCTGGTCGTCGAGCTGGAACGGCAGCGGCGCCGCCTCGTTCAGCACCTCGAGTTCGGTGGTGTTCACCTCCACGGCGCCGGTGGGGATGTCGAAGTTCTGGTTGCCCTCGGGCCGGACCTCGACGACGCCGGTGACCTTCACGCAGTACTCGGCGCGCAGGCGGTGGGCCTGCTCGAGCACGTCGGCGTTGCGGAACACCACCTGCACCACTCCGGATGCGTCGCGCAGGTCGATGAAGATGACCCCGCCGTGGTCGCGGCGCCGGGCAACCCAACCGGTGAGGGTGACGGTTTGCTCGGCGTGCTCGGCTCGCAACGAGCCGGCGAGATGGGTGCGCAGCACGGAATTCCTTTCGAAACGCTCATCGACGGGGTTCGCCGCTGCAATCCTACGAAAGACACGAACGGCCCGAGCACACCCGTGCCCATTCGCTCGTGCCAAGCTTGTCCCGCTCGAGTGACCCGACGAAGGTAGAGGCGGAGGCATGACGTTCAACGACGGCGCCCGGATGGACCCCGGCCGTGTCCGGACCGGCGGCGGTGGCCGCGGCGGCAAGATCGCACTCGGCGGCGGGGTCGGCGGCATCATCGTCCTGGTACTCGCGCTGCTCCTCGGCGGGGATCCGTCGTCGCTGCTGGGGTCCGGCACGGCCGACGACAGTGCGCAGTTCGATGGCGGCGGCCTGGAACACTGCCGGACCGGCGCCGACGCCAACACCGATGTCGACTGCCGCATCCTCTACACCGCCGGATCCCTCGATTCGGTGTGGGAACAGCAACTCGCCGACCAGACCGGTATCGCCTATGTGCAGCCCGATATCGCGATCTTCACCGGTTCCACATCCACCGGCTGCGGGAACGCAACCAGCGATATCGGCCCGTTCTACTGCCCGGCCGATCAGACCGGGTACTTCGACAGCAGCTTCTTCCAAGAACTGGTGACCCGATTCGGGTCGAGCGGCGGTCCGCTGGCGCAGGAGTACGTCGTCGCCCACGAGGTCGGGCACCATCTACAGAATCAACTCGGCGATCTGGGCCGCGCCCAGTCGGATCCCCGGGGCCCCGAGTCCGGTGCGGTACGCACCGAACTCCAGGCCGACTGCTACGCCGGGGTGTGGGCGTACCACGCCGACAAGACCCCCGACCCCACCACCGGTGAGCCCTTCCTCGTACCGCTCACCGACGCCGACATCCGCGACGCCCTGTCCGCCGCATCCGCCGTCGGCGACGACCGGATCCAGGCCGCGGCGACCGGCCGGGTGAACCCGGAGGCGTGGACGCACGGGTCGTCCGAGCAGCGACAGAAGTGGTTCCTGGCCGGCTACCGTACGGGTCTGGTCTCCGCGTGTGACACGTACTCGGCGCCCGATCTCGACGCTCCGCCGACTCACCGCTGAGGGTCGCGTCCCGCTCGCCCTCACGGTACGGGGTCCACGACGAGCCTCATGACGGCGTCGCCGACCGACCAGTACGCGTGCGGGTTGCCGCGCGCGGCGGCGTACACGACCGCGGCGGACTCTCCGGTGATCTCGCCCGCGGCGCCGCCGACACCCTCCGTGAGGAAGCTCTGCGGGTCCGGACCCGGCCACTCCGGGACGTCGTCGGCGGGTGCATCGGCGCCGGGAAGCTGGAAGACGGCGACGGTCTGCGGAACGTAGGGTTCGGAGTGGCCCCGGGTGAACTCCCACGCGTCCTCGATGGCCGCGCGCAGCGCCGCACGGTTGGTGAGCGCATCGGCGGACAGTCCCTCCTCGAACCGCGGAGCGAAGGCGTACACCCGCAGATCGGCGGGTTCTCCGTACGCGTGCAGAGTCACCGTCGTGGTGGCCTGATCGGTCACACCGGGGATCCCCACATCCGTGCCGAGATCGACGAGGTTCTGCTGCTCCAGATCGTGGGCGAACGCCGACACGTCGACCGGGTCGACGCGGGCGACCCGGTATTCCGGCGGCGCCATCGAGGTTCCCGGCCCCGTGACCGTGCCGGTGTCGACGAAGACGACACGGCCGTCCCCGTGGATGGTGAGCGTCGGCGAGTGCAGTTGCTGCACCGTGTGCGACATCCAGCCGTGCCCGGTGCTGCCGAGCCCGAACACCACGCGGTCCGCGGGCAGCACCGGCGGTGACCCCGGTTTCGGATCATCACCCGTGCAGGCGGTGAGCAGGAGTGCGGCCGTGGCCGCGCCGACTCCCCACCGCGTTCCCGTCGACCGGCCGGATCGCACAGTCCGCCACTCCCCCTCGTCGTCGACCCTCACGCCGGGTACCGTTCGGCTCCGCCGCTCACGATATCCCGATGTCCTCGTTCCACAGGTCCGGTTGTTCGTCCACGAACCGGGTCATCAGCGCCACGCAGCGCGGATCGTCGAGCACCGTCACGTCCACGCCTGCCCCGGCGAGCCACTCGATCCCACCGGCGAAGGTCGCCGCATCACCGACGACGACGTGCCCGATACCGAACTGGCGGACCAGCCCGCTGCAGTACCAGCACGGAGCGAGGGTGGTCACCATCGTGGTCGACCGGTAGTCGCGACGGCGTCCGGCCGCACGGAAAGCCGCGGTCTCCGCGTGGACGGACGGATCACCGTCCTGCACGCGACGGTTGCGGCCGCGTCCGAGCAGCGTGCCGTCCGCGTCGTAGAGTGCCGCGCCGATGGGCACGCCGCCCTCGGCGAAACCTGCTTCCGCCTCGGCGAGCGCGCACGCAAGCATTTCGTGCGGGTCGAGAACCATCGGCCGCCCTCAGGTGACGGTGATGGTCATGTCGGCGAACGACGCGGCCAGATCGAGATGTTTGCGCATACGCAACGACAACGGCCACACGCCGGGCCGTTTGGCCTGCACGTAGAACACACGCTCGCTGGTTGCGCCCGGCAGCGGATTCTTGGACGGGACGAACCGGATGTCGCGCAGGTTCAGGCCCTTGCCGATCCGCGTGGTCGACCAGCAGTAGTCGCGGGAGGTGTTCTCCGGCAGGTGCAGTTCGATCGTGTCGCCCACATCGACCGTCAGATCGTGTGGACCGGTGGTGATGTGCTTCATGGAGTCAGAGTACGACCGAAATGTGATCCCGACCACCCGATTCTCCATCACGTCGGCGCGGGCACCGATCAGTGCCCGTGCAGGCTACCGGTACGCGGTGGCCGCACACGGACGCGAAGGCGAGGGGCCGGGGCACGGTCGTCCACGTCGAGGAACCCGCGTCGAGGACACCGGAGCGCTCGGGCGACGCGACGGACCGGGCCCCCGAACCGCTCAGTCGCCGGAGGGATCCTCCGGGTATCGGTAGAAACCCTCACCCGAGGCGAGTCCGAGCTTGCCCTTGTCGATGTAGTTCTCCTTGAGCCACGCCGCGAGTTCCTGCGCGTGTGCATCACCGTGCGACATGATGTTGTACGGGGTGGTGAACCCGATGATGTCGAAGATCCGGCAGGGACCGATCGGTGCACCGGTCGCGACCATCCACGTCCTGTCGACCGCTTCGGGGTCGGCGTAACCGCCGGCAACGAGGTCCACCGCGGCGTTCAGGAACGGAACCAGCAGGGAGTTCAGGACGTATCCGGCCTTCTCCTTGTGCAGTTCGATGGGAACCATGCCGATGTCGTTCGCGAAGCCGACGACCGCCGAGTACACCGCCGGATCGGTGTCGGCCGTGCCCATCACCTCGGCGGTGTTGAACTGCCACACCTTGTTCGCGAAGTGCAACGCGAGGAAGCGTTCCGGTCGGCCCGTGAAGTCCTTCAGGTCGCTCGGCAACAGTGTCGACGAGTTCGTCGCGAAGATGGCCGACTCGGGCGCGAGTTCGCCGATCTTCGTGTAGATCTCACGTTTGAGGTCGAGGATCTCGGGAACGGCCTCGATGACCAGGTCGGCGTCCGTCACCGCCGCGGCCAGGTCCGAGGTGAGGGTGATCCGATCGATTCCTGCTGTCACAGAGGAGGAGTCGGCCCCGGGGACCTCACGGGTGTATGTCTCGGCGAGCTTCGTGAACCGGTCGCGGGCGGCCGCGAGCGCGTCCTCACTGACATCGTAGGAGGTGACCTCGAATCCCTTGAACGCCGACTGATATGCGATCTGGGATCCCAGGACACCGGCGCCCAGAACCGTGACCTTGCGGATGTCGACCAACGTTTCGCTCCCTCGTTCGGAATGCCGTCGCGGGCGACCGGAACCGGTGGTGGATCCGCAACCGAGTCCGGACGCACGAAAATCTACCACGGTCGACGATGCAGGCGGGGCGAGCCGGACACGTCACCGGCGACACCCGCACACAATGCGAACTCGTCTGGGTATCAGTCGCATTCGCCGGATTCGGGACGGATCACCCCGGCGTGAGAACCACCGACAGCGCGCCGCTCCGGGCAAACAGCGACCGCAGCGCCGGTGACACGTCGCCGTCCGTGCGGGTCGCCCCGGCGAACGCCGAGACAGGCGGGACACCCAACAGGATCTGTGGTCCGACGACGGGGCGGCCACCGATGAGGAGCAGGATCTCCTCGTCGACCTGCCGCACCATCACGTCGCATCGGCCGCACACGTCACCCAGAACGACCGCGACGAACTGCTCGCCGTCGCCGTCGTGCACGACCAGCAGCCGCACCGAGTGATCCCCGCAGTCGACACGTTCGTCGAGATCGGACACCGCGCGGCGGCGATCACGCTCGGACAGCTCGATCCGAGTCACATCGAACGGAGCCCAGGCATCGGAGTGTCCGGTTCCGCCCGGTCCCGTCGGATCGGTCCCGATCGCGGGGGCCTCGGTGTCGAGCAGCGCCACCATGACGCACCTCTCTCTGCCTTCGTCCGTTCCTGTTGCGCGTACATCCACGATGCCGCCCTCTGCCCCGTATGTCGCGCGTAGTCGATTACGTGTTTCGCAGCATCGAACGGATTACCATCGAAGGATGGATCGGCGGTGGCCCCTGATTCCACGGTGCGAGCTCGACCTGATCGTCACCGCTCTGTCCGACCCCGCACGGGGCGGTGCCGTGCTCACCGGCGGTGCGGGCGTCGGCAAGACCACTCTGGCCCGGATGGCGACCGCGGAACTGGACTCACCCGTCCGCTGGATCGCCGGCACGGAGTCCGCCCGAGGTATCCCACTCGGGGCGTTCGCGCACCTCGTCCGCGCACCCGCCGCGCAGGATCCGGTGTCGTTCCTGGCGACCGCCCGGGAAGAGCTGCTGCACGATCACGGCGACGGGTCCGACCGACTCACCCTCGGTGTCGACGACGGTCACCTCCTCGATCCGCTGTCCGCAACCTTCCTGCATCAACTCACCCTCGACCGCGAGGTGCACGTGGTCGCCACCGTCCGCAGCGGCGAGGCCGTGCCGGACGCCATCACCTCGCTGTGGAAGGACGAACACCTCCTACGTGTCGACGTCACCCCGTTCACGCGGGAACAGAGCATCGACCTCGTCGAATCCGTCCTCGACGGCCCGCTCGAGGACCTGAGCGCCGAGCTGATCTGGCGGGCCTCCGGCGGCAACGCCCTGTTCGTCCGCCATCTCGTGGAAGGCGCCCGAGACGCCGGCACTCTCCGCCGAACCGGTGGCGTGTGGCAGCTGCGGGGAGGAACGGCGATCACGCCGGAGCTGGCGTCGCTGCTCGAACACCGGCTCGAGCATCTGCCGGCAGAGGTCGTCGACGTCCTGCAGCTCCTCGCGTTCTGCGAACCGCTCGACCTCGACGCGCTGTGCTCACTCACGGGCGACACTCCCGTCGAGGAGGCCGAACGCCAGGGATTGATCGACATCACCGACGACGGCCCACGCCTGACCGTCCGGTACACGCATCCCCTGTTCGGAGAGGTCATCCGACGTGAGATCGGCCGGGTGGCCGGGCGCCGCCTCCGCGGGCAACTCGTGGACGCGCTCACCGGGCATCCCGCTCAGGGCCCCGTCGAACGGATCCTGCTCGCCGATCTGGCACTCGACAGCAACCGTCCCGTCGACGCCGATCTGCTCACGTCCGCCGCGCACGACGCGATCACCCTGGCGAACGCACCGCTGGCCGAGCGCCTCGCGCGCGCCGCGCACCGACAGTCCGCGGACTTCGACTCCGCCGAGCTCCTCGCCCGTGCCCTCATGTGGCTCGGACGCGCGACGGAGGCCGAGGAGTTGCTGGCGGCGTACGATCCCGAATCGCTCGACCAGGCCCGACTGATCCGGTGGGGCACGTCCCGCATCTCCAACCTGTTCTGGGCCATGGGGTCCGCAGACCGCGCCGACGCGGTTCTGGCGATCCTCCGGGATCACGTCACCCACCCCGGACTGCACCGGATCGTCGACGGAATCGAATGCGCCTGCGCGGTCTTCGCGAATCGCCCGCACGATGCACTGACGACCGCACGCACCGTCCTCGATGCCGAGCATGCCTCTCCGTGGGCCGTGGAGTGGGCCTGCTTCGGCGGCGGCCTCGCCCTGGCCGTGATGGGACGCGGACACGAGGTACCCGCGATGGCCACCCGCCGCGCGGCGGTCGCCCACCGCGTCGACGGCCTGTTGCACTTCCCCGCTGCACTCGGCGAGGTTCTCGCCGCCCTGCACGTGGGAGACCTCGCCGCCGCCGAACATCTGGCGCTGCGCTACCGGGACGAGGCGGAGAGCCAGAGCCACTCCTACGAGCGGGTGGTGTCGAGTGGCCTGTTCATCGCCTGGGGGTTGGCGAACATCCTGGTGGGCGCCGTGGAGATCGCCCGCGGCCGATTCGGCGACGCCACCCGCCGGCTCGAGCAGGCCGTCGCCGCCCTCGACCCCGGCACCGCGCCGAGCGGTGGTGGCGCCGAGGCGCCGGGTCCGTCCGGCGCGGTGTCGTGGAGCGTTCCCGCATACATCGCGCTGGCCCGTGGGTGCGCCGCTCTCGGCAGGTTCCACGAAGCACGGAACGCGGTCGTGCAGGCGCGTTCCCGCAGCGGTCGGCACGTCGCGGTGTTCGAACCGACCCTGGTGGTCGCGGAAGCGTGGTGCACGGCCGGCCGCGGTGAGGTGTCGGTGGCCGTCACCCAGGCGCGACGTGCCGCCGCGATCGCCGCGGCGGCCGGTCAGTCGGCGATCGAAGCCGAGGCGTTGCACACCGCGACCCGATTCGGTGATCGCACGACGGCGGGTCGACTCACCGCTCTGGCGGACGTGTGCGACGGTGCCCTCGTCCCCATCATGGCCGCACAGGCCCGGGCGCTGGCCGACGGCGACGGCGACCTGCTGCGCTCGGCCGCCGTACGATTCGAAGACATCGGTGCGCTGCCCGACGCTGCCGACGCCTACGCGCAGGCCGCCGTGGCGTACGCCGACGGTGCACCGGGACGCGCGGCGCTCGAGTCCGCGGCGGCCGCCGCGGCGCTCGCCGTGCAGTGCGACGGATTCTCGTCACCGGCGCTCGAGCAGGCCGCGCATCCGCTGCCGTTGACGAGTCGCGAGCGGGAGATCGCGTCCATGGCAGCTGCAGGGCTGTCGAACAGACAGATCGCGGAACGACTGGTGGTGTCGGTGCGGACGGTCGAGGGCCACATCTACCGGGCATGCACCAAGCTCGATGTGTCCGACCGCGGCGCTCTGGCCGACATGCTGCGGGACGCCGGTCGTTGACCGGCCCCGCTGCGCTTCGGCCATCGGCTGTCGCTCGGTCACCGACCGAGTTGCCGTAGCACGTACTGAAGGATGCCGCCGTGGCGGAAGTAGGCCGCTTCGGCGGGTGTGTCGATCCGGACGGGCGCATCGAACTCCACGTCCCCGGCCCGCACATGCACGGTCTCGGGGATGCCGTCCGCCGCCGCGAGTCCCGTGATCGTGAACTCCTCCTCTCCGGTGATCCCGAGGCTCTCGGCCGAGGTTTCCTCCGGGAACTGCAACGGCAGCACACCCATCCCGATGAGGTTGGACCGGTGGATTCGTTCGTAGGAGCGCGCGATCACCGCGCGCACCCCCAGCAGAAGGGTTCCCTTCGCCGCCCAGTCCCTCGACGACCCCGATCCGTACTCGGCACCGGCGAGCACCACGAGCGGTGTACCGTCCTGCGCGTACCGCTGGGCGGCATCGTAGATGTCCATCCGTTCGTCGGTGGGCAGGTACCGGGTGACACCACCTTCGACCCCCGGGACGAGTCCGTTGCGCAACCGGATGTTCGCGAAGGTCCCTCGGATCATCACTTCGTGGTTGCCGCGTCGTGATCCGTAGGAGTTGAAGTCCGCGGGATCCACACCGTGCTCCTGCAGGTAGCGCCCGGCCGGGCCGTCACGTCGGATCGATCCCGCCGGTGAGATGTGATCGGTCGTCACGGAGTCCCCGAGCAGGGCCAGCACCCGGGCACCCTCGATGTCCCGGAGCGGTTCCGGGTCCGCTGGCATTCCGTCGAAATACGGTGGACGCCGCACGTACGTCGACGTGTCCTTCCACTCGAACACCTCACCCGTGGGGACATCCAGGTTCCGCCACGTGTCGTCGCCGTGGTAGACGTCCGCGTAGCCGGATCCGAACATCTCGGAGCGCACACATTCGTCGATGACGTCCTGGATCTCACGGGTGTCCGGCCAGATGTCCCGCAAGTACACGGGTTTGCCGTCGTCGCCGACGCCGAGCGGGTCCTCGAAGAGATCGACGAGCATCGATCCAGCCAGTGCGTACGCGATCACCAGCGGCGGCGACGCGAGGAAGTTCATCTTCGTCTGGGGGTGGATGCGTCCTTCGAAGTTCCGGTTGCCCGACAGGACGGCGGAGACGTTCAGGTCGTGCGCGTCGACCGCGGCGGCGATCTCGTCCGGTAGCGGTCCGGAGTTGCCGATGCACGTGGTGCAGCCGTAACCGACCAGGTAGAAGCCGAGCTTCTCGAGGTACGGCACGAGACCGGCACGCTCGTAGTAGTCGGTGACGATGCGGGATCCGGGGGCGAGTGTGGTCTTGACCCACGGTTTGCTGCGCAGCCCCTTCTCGACCGCCTTTTTCGCGAGCAGCGCCGCGCCGATCATCACCGAGGGGTTGGACGTGTTGGTGCACGAGGTGATCGCGGCGATCACGACGTGACCGTGGTCGAGTTCGAACTCCGGTCCGTCACCGACCCGTACGGCGACCTTCTCCGAAGGCGGTGTTCCCACGTCGGTGTCGGGTACGGGATCGCGGGGCGGCGCGCTCGTGTCCGGGCCGTGTACGGACACCGGGTCGCTGGCGGGGAACGATTCCATCGAGGCCTCGTCGAGCCCTGCCTCCTGCACCCGCGACACGACCTCCGGGACATCCGCTCCACCGAGCAACGCGCCGACGGCTGTCGGGGCGAGCGCGACGGGAATGCGGTCCTGAGGCCGTTTCGGTCCGGCGATCGACGGCGTCACCGTGGAGAGATCGAGTTCCACGACCTCACTGAAGTCGGGTTCGCGGGCGGGATCGTGCCACAGTCCCTGTTCTTTCGCGTAGGCCTCGACGAGCCTGACCTGCGCTTCGCTGCGCCCGGTCAGTCTCAGGTAGTCCAGGGTGACGTCGTCGATCGGGAAGATCGAGATCGTCGACCCGTATTCGGGGCTCATGTTGCCGATGGTGGCGCGGTTCGCGAGCGGGACGTTCGCGACTCCCGGTCCGAAGAACTCGACGAACTTGCCGACCACACCGGTCTTACGGAGCATCTCGGCGACGGTGAGCACGAGGTCCGTCGCGGTGGTCCCCTCTCCCAACTCGCCGGTGAGCTTGAATCCGACGACCTGTGGGATCAGCATGGACGCGGGCTGGCCGAGCATGGCCGCCTCGGCCTCGATGCCTCCGACACCCCACCCGACGACGCCGAGGCCGTTGACCATCGGTGTGTGCGAGTCGGTTCCCACGAGTGAATCGGGGTACGCGTCGATCCTCCCGTCCGCGGCCTCTCGGGTGAACACCACCCGGGCGAGGTACTCGAGGTTGACCTGATGGCAGATGCCGGTACCGGGGGGCACCACCTTGAAGTCGTCGAATGCACCCTGCGCCCAGCGCAGCAGTTCGTAACGTTCGCGGTTGCGGGTGAATTCGAGGTCGGTGTTGATGCGGAACGCATCCTCGGTACCGAACACGTCGGCGATCACCGAATGATCGATGACGAGTTCCGTGGGGATCAGTGGATTGATGCGGGTGACGTCACCACCGCGCGCGGTCATGGCGTCGCGCATCGCCACGAGGTCCACGACGCAGGGCACGCCGGTGAAGTCCTGCATGAGGACTCGGGCGGGCGAGAACTGGATCTCCGGGTTGTGTTCCGATCGGGGATCCCAGTGCGCAACGGCCTCGATCTGCGGGCGGGTCACGAGGTGACCGTCCTCGGTGCGCAGCAGATTCTCGAGGAGAACCTTGAGGCTGTAGGGAAGCCGGCCGGAGCCGGGAACGCGGTCGATGCGGTGGATCCGGTATGCGGTGTCGTCGACCGTGAGGGTGTCGCGTGTGCCGAAGCTGTCGTCGCTCATGATGTGCCTCCACAACTGCATGTGCTCGGCGAGGCGTGGGCTGGTGCTCGCCGAGTGCGGTCACCGTGCAGGCGACGGTGTGTCCTCGACGCTACGACGAGATCGCCGGCGCGTCAGGCCATCGGGGAGAACCGCATCATGTGAGTCGATCCGATCCGCCACGATCGGCGGCGGAGTACGGAAGGTTGCCCTGCCGTCACCACGCGAGACGTTCGCCCGCTCGATGCGGGCGAACGCCGGCGGAGTCGTCGTACTCCTCGAGGCCACACGGATGAGGCGGACGGACCGGTTCTACTCGCGGGGCAGGATGTGGTACTCGTGCAGCAACCGACCGATCTCGTTCTCGTCCAGCTTCTCACCGAGTCGTCGGCGCAACGCCTTCGGCAGCGGAACGTCCTCCTCCTTCTTGTCGTTGAGGAAGTAGGTCGCCTGCAGTAGCGTCCGGATGTCGTAGGTGGATCCGTACACCTCCGGCACGCCCCGGTCGATGCCCAACAGTTGGTAGGCGGCCTCCATCCCCGTACGCACCGAATACTCGGTGGTGAAGATGCAGTCGCGGGTGGTCTCCGCGAACTGACCGATGAACGCGAAGTTGGTCGCATGCTCGGGTACCACGGCGGGACGATCCCCCGCCTGACGCGGCATGAAGAACGCCGTCACGTACGGCATCATCACCGGAACGGTCTTCGCGCCGTCGGCTGCGAGATCGTCGATGTCCTCGACCGGAACGCCCAGGTGGTACAGCCATTCCCGGGTGATCTCCTCACCGGTGCACTCCTGCATGGGCTTCTCGACGTAGTCACCCGGGACGTCGACGAACAGCGCGTACACCCAGACCACGATCTGGTCCTTCGACTGCTGCTTGAAATGCGGCTGCCGGTTCACCGTCCAGCTCAGCAACCAGGTGGAATCGCGAGCGGTGACGATGCCTCCGGTGACGACACGCCCGCTGAACGGATCCCGTTTGCACACCTTGCGGATGTACTCCGGGATGCGCTCGTCGAGGGTCGTCACGGTGGCCGACTCCCACTTGGTCTCCGGGATGTGGGATCCGAAGACGTCCGGGCGGCCGAACGCAGGGTCCTTCGCCGCGATGCGGCGCCACAGATCCCACGCCGGTGCCGGCCCCTCGTCGAGGCGCGCGGGCGTGTGGTGGTCCCCGTTGTCCGAGTTCTCGGTCAGCGAGCCGATGGTGGTGAGCACGAGGTCGTCTTCGCCGAGGTCGACGCCGCCCGGGGTGCCCTCGGAGACCCAGTGGATGCGTGTGGCCGTCTTCTCGTCGGCGGAGATCGCGAAGTCGATGTCGGTGACCTCGGTATCGAACCGGAAGTGCACGCCCTGATCCAACAACCACCTGTACAAGGGCAGGACGAGAGATTCGTACTGGTTGTACTTGGTGAACTTGAGCGCGCTCAGATCCGGCAGGCCCCGGATGTGGTGCACGAATCGGTGCAGGTACAGCTTCATCTCGAGCGCACTGTGCCATTGCTCGAAGGCGAACATCGTTCGCCAGTACAGCCAGAAGTTGCTCGCCAGGAAGTCCTCGCCGAACACCTCGTCGATCCGCTTGTTCTCGAGTTCGTCACGCGGAGTCAGGAAGATCTTCATGATGTCGCGCTGTGCCTTCGAGTTCAGACCGAACTCGAAGTCGGTGTGTGCATCCTGCCCGCGCCGCTCGGTGACGCGCTGCAGCGACGAGTTCGGATCGTCCTTGTTGAGCCAATAGAACTCGTCGAGCACGCTGGCGTCCTCGACCTCGAGGGACGGTACCGAGCGGAAGAGATCCCACAGGCATTCGAAATGGTTCTCCATCTCGCGTCCGCCGCGGATGACGAAGCCTTTCTTCGGCTCCTTGATCCCGTCGAGTGCGCCGCCGGGAAGTTTCAACCGTTCGAGGATGGTGATCCGGTCGCCGGACATCCGGCCGTCCCGGATCATGAACGCCGCGCCCGACAGCGACGCCAGCCCGGAACCGACGAACCATGCGGTCTTGCGGTCCACTCCCTCCGGCTTACGCGGTCGAGCAAATGCCTCGTAATTGCCGCTGCTGTAATACATATCGACCCATCCCTCCGATCGCTCCCCACAATCGTCGGCCGGCGCCACCCGACCTCCCGAAACGTAACACGCGCATCCCGGTAGCGGACGCGGTTACCCAGATCCGGTGGAATATGCACGCACACAATCACATTCCGGTCAACCCGGTCGATTCACCCACTCTCGACGGCACGACTGCGCCGCGATCCGGCGCGCGAGCGGGGAACGAAGGTCGCACGGAACGCCGTCGACGCCGTCGCACACGCGGCGCCGACGAATCCGAGTCCGCTCGCGATCACCGGGAGCGCCGACGCGGCAACACGTTCGTGGACACCGACGTCGCATGCCGAGGCGGCCGGATCGGCCAGCTCGGTCAGGTCCGCCGCGGGGATCCACGTCGGGGCATCGTCGGCGGAGGACCGGAAATACCACATGACGAGATGCAGGGAAGATGAAACCAACACGCCGAACGACAGATGCCTCCAGTCGGCGTGTTGGAATTGGTAGATCATCTTTCCTGCAAAACCGCAGGTAGAAGATGCCGACGCGTTTCCCGTCGTGCAGCTACATGACCCGATGACAGACCATTCCAGGAATTGAGTCAGGAAAGCCTAACCTAGGCTGACGGCAACTCTGTCGGTTCTGGGCGCGGTCAGGCGGTCGGCTGCCAGACTGCGAGTTCGCATCCGCCCGGCTCTCGGAAGTGGAAGCGCCGGCCGCCGGGGAACTCGAACGTCTCGACGGTGATAACGCCACCAGCCGCTTCGATATCCCGGCGCGCCTTATCGAGATCATCGGTGCGAATCGTCACCAGCGGCGCACTCGGCCGCTCTGCGGAGTCCTATTGAAACCCAAGACCGATTCCACTGTTACTCACGTCGGTGTACTCGGGGCCGTACGCGGTCGCCTTCCACCCGAACGCTTGCTCGCAGCAACGCCCGGAGGCGTCCGCCGAGTCGGACGGGAACTCAACGAAATCCACGGCGTACATGGGCGCGGACACTACCACGCCATACACATCGAACTGTCGAGTCGCTCCGGACGCGTGACACGCCGACGTCCTGAGCGTCCGAGTTTGGACGGACTAAGCCTCAATGCACCGATCGGCTGATGCTGTCGTCGTGACTTCCTTTGCGCGCCTTCGGGCAGAGTGTGGAGATA
>ENA-UOUL01000197-UOUL01000197.1-bioreactor-metagenome-genome-assembly--contig:-NODE-197-length-103060-cov-11.543925_pt1 | contig 103060 bp, 101 predicted proteins | sample MGYA00249838_ERZ747220 | MGnify/ENA primary metagenome ERZ747220 (study PRJEB28778, sample SAMN05720191) | bioreactor metagenome | isolation source: Anaerobic biogas reactor | place... | reverse complement strand
TCATATATCTTGGGTCAAGCACGGTTAATCCCCTTGCTAATCCTTTCATCCTTCTTCATCCTGTACCTAGCATTGTCCTACCACAACATCACAAATCGAACAAGATTTGCAGTTCTTGCGTCGTTCTCGTTATTTATCGCCGCAGATGCAGTTTTCAATATCGTGACAATCAAGCCGCTGGATAAACTTCGTCCTAAGCTCTCGTTGCAAACAGATCTCAATGATGATGCGATTGAAATTGCAAATTTCGTTGCAGCAAACACCCCCGAAAACGCGGTATTCCTCACACCACCTGATTTTGGATCTTTCCGGCTCATCGCAAACCGTGCAATAGTTGCGGACTGGAAAAGCATGCCTTTCCAGGATATTGGTATGGATGGTTGGTGGGAACGTATGCAAGATTGTTATGGAGTAATACCCGAGACAGATCGAAAAAAAATCAATACAAGGATGTACTCCAATTATCGGGAAATTAGTGATTCTACTCTGGAATACTTATCCCAAAAGTACGGCATTACATATGCTGTCCTATATTCGCAAACACAAACTGGGTACCGACTGGTATTCGCATCCAAAGATTTGAAGCTGGTTTCATTAGCATCCGAGTAGCAACCACTTCGCTTTAGAATCTTTCGTTTTGATTATTTTCATGGTTTTCGGCATGGCTATGATCTTACTTCTCTATCACGATCCCGTCAAACAGAAATTCCATGCCGTGAAAATCGTGATGCTCGGGAACGATTTCGAACCGGGCAACCCGGGACCAGTCGAATGAATTTCCCGCATCCGGGAACCAGGCATCCTTCCAGGCACCGGTCGTATGCATCGCAGAAAGCGGAATGCGAATACGGTGCCATTCACCGTCCGGCGGAAGCATTGTCGAATCAATGGTGGCGGACATCCTCCAGGGCATATCGTCGGGACCAGCGTCCGGATTCACAAAGCGGATATCGAACCGGACATCCTTCGCGGTGGTACGGGCATAGAGGGTAACCGCATATCCGTCGCGGACAAGAGCGGTCATATCCTGCGGCGCCGGAAAAATGAGTCCCAGGTGGTTGTAGCGGTCGAGATTCGCCATGCGGATTGCGTATGTGCCCCGTGCACGATCCCGTTCATAGAGACTGATGATACCGTCCGTAGATACATATCCGGAATAGCGTATGCGATCAGCAGGATAGTCGTCAAAGAGAACAACCGGACCGGAGAGCGGTTTGGATGTTCGGGACACCTGAACGGGTGTATTCAAACCGAGCGCGTCGGTTACATCGGTATCGAGGTCGGATTCAAACCGCGTCCCGGCTCCCGGCGTAAACATGCCGAAGGAACCGAAGCTGTCCCATAGCGCCCAGGAAAACCCGCGTTTTTCAAGGTGTTCCCCAACAAGGGCGTACCACCGTGCGCGGTCGCCCTGCAAACTGTTCGGAACATATACCCCGAACTCGCCGCAAAAAACAGGAACCTTGCGCTTCTTCGCAAACTTCCAGGCAATATCAATGGCTTTGGTAACCTGTTCGGGACTCCCTTCTCGTGAGTAGTTTTTGAGACTTCCCGCGACCCAGGTACTCCGAAGTTCCTGCGGAACCTTCGGCATGGGCGATACCCCTGGAGGGAAGGGAACGGCGGCAAGCGGGGTAAGCGGCGGGTCGGTCCAGGACGCCCCCTGATGGGTAAAGATGAACGGGTCATAAAAGTGAAAGGTGTACAGGAGTTTGTCGTCAGCATAGTTCGGAAGTCCGTTCAATTCTGTGTAGCTGTTGAAGTTCGCACCGCCCACAACGATCCAGTGGCGATCATCAACCGCGCGGATGGTTTCGATAACCCTGCCCTGTATGGCCGCCCATTTTTTCGGGCTGATTCCGTGCGGCTCGTTGAGTATCTCGTAGAGTACCCGGTCCGAGCGGTCGCGGTACCGCAAGGCAATCTGGGTCCATACCTTGTGCAGGGTTTCTTCCACCGCCGGTTCCGTCGGGATGGACGGGTTGAACGTGTGATTGTCAATAATTATATACAGACCGGCCGCTTCGGCGCGGTCGATGGCACTATCGAGAAACTCGAAGAGCAGCGGGTCAATGGTAAAGTCGGGAGCACCTGATGTCATGGGGTGCAGATTGATGGGAAGGCGGACTACTTCAATACCGAGCGCCTTGAGTGCAGCGAAGTCTTCCGGACCATGGCGGTTCACCAGAATCTGCCCGGCGGAGGAAACCTCGAACCAGGAGGAAAGATTCACCCCTTTGGTAAAAGGCATCTGCGGAATCCCGTCTTCTGCCTCTGCAGGCTTGTGTGAAAAAAACAGACCTGAAAATGCGCAGAAAAAGAAAAACAGCCGGGATAATCCCGAAAAGCGATGCATCATGACAACCTCCTGAAACGCAGTACGGGGAGAGTATAGCATGAGACGTACCATTTTAGCCCTCTAAATCATACAATAATCAAAAACAAGTGGTGCATATCTTTTTACTTTACCATGCATATCTCTTGCAGTATACTTATGCATGGAGGACGCAATGAGAACAACGCTTGACATCCCGGAAGAGCTCATTTCGGAAGCCATGGAGCTTACCCGGATACAAACAAAAACAGATCTCATAAAAACAGCCCTGCAGAATCTCATTCAAAAGGAACGGATAAAGGATCTCAAGAACTATTTCGGCAAGGTCAATCTTGAGATCGATCTTGATACGATCCGGAAGAGACGATAATGGTTCTTGTAGATTCGTCAGTATGGATCGGCTATTTCCGGGGAGAGAAGAAAGCGAAGCATCTTGATCATCTTATAGAAACGAATACAGCCTGCGTAAATGACCTGATTCTTGCGGAGCTTCTCCCGTCAATCGCGCACAAGAATGAACCGGATCTCCGGGAACTTCTCCTTGTCGTACAGAGAATCCCGCTTGTAATCCGCTGGGATCACATCATTTCCATGCAAACTGCCAACCTGAAAAACGGTATAAACAAAGTGGGAATCCCGGATCTTATAATCATGCAAAACGCGCAGGAGCATAGCGTTCCCCTTTTTACCCTCGATCGTCATTTCGCCCTGATGAGCAAAATCCACGGAATCACCTTGTATGAGGTCTGACCACCCGGGCGCCACTTGACATCAGAGCCCGACTTTCTTATCCTTACCCGTACAGGCTTTGACGGAGACGAGTAGACTGATACCGACGTATAAGGGACCGCGCGACGCGACTGAGAGCGCGCGGACGAAACGGACCGGTCGAAAACCACTCCCGAGCCGCCCGGATGAAACAGTGTCATGCACACTCAGTATTCCGGGCCGGATGTCCCCGTTACGGACGATGAGCGCGGCCGCTGTCATGGCAGGCCGAAGCAGGGTGGAACCGCGGAAGCATACCGAACCTTCGGATCTTTCGTCCTTGCCGATTTTGAGAGAATCGAAAGATTCTCGAGGATCAAATGATCCCGGATTCGGCTGTGACGCAGGATCCGAAGGTTTTTTTGTTTCCGGAAACGCTCATGCCGGAAGCACTGGAGGTTTTTATGAGTAACGAAGCAAACAAGGCACTGGAGACCGTACGGCACTCCCTGTCGCACGTCATGGCCGAAGCAGTCACCATTCTTTTCCCCGGCACCAAGTTCGGAATCGGTCCCGCGATCGATAACGGATTCTATTACGACATGGAACTCCCCCGTCCCATTACCGATGAGGATCTCCCGGCGATCGAAAATTCCATGCGCAAAATCATCAACGAAGGCCGCGAGTTCACACGACGGGAAGTAAGCCGGGAAGAAGCGAAAAAACTCTTCGCCGATCAGCCGATGAAGCTCGAACTCATAGACGAGCTCCCCGAAGGCGAGATCATTTCGGTATACGAACAGGGCTCCTTCCGCGACCTCTGCCGCGGCCCCCATGTCGCCACCACCAAGGAACTCAACGCGCAGGCTTTCAAGCTCGTGAAGATCGCCGGGGCCTATTGGCGCGGCGATGAAAAACGCCCCATGCTGACCCGGGTCTACGGCTACGGATTCCAGAAACCGAACGAACTCAAGGACTACCTGAACCTCCTCGCGGAAGCGGAAAAACGCGACAACCGGAAGCTCGGCAAGGAACTCGATCTCTTCTCCACCCAGGAGGACGCGGGTCCCGGCCTCATTTACTGGCACCCCAAGGGAGGCCGCTTTCGCGTGGCGCTCGAAAACTGGTGGCGCGACGAACACTACAAAAACGGCTACGAAATTCTCTTTACCCCGCATATCGGAAAATCCTGGCTCTGGGAAACAAGCGGCCACCTGAGCTTCTACAAGGAAGGCATGTATTCGTCCATGGAAATTGACGAGGACGACTACTACATCAAACCGATGAACTGTCCCTTCCATATCATGATTTACAACAACAGCTCGCACTCCTACCGCGACCTTCCCCTCCGCTGGGCGGAACTCGGCACCGTGTACCGCTACGAACGCTCCGGTACCCTGCACGGTCTTATGCGCGTACGCGGTTTTACCCAGGACGACGCACACATCATCTGTACTCCCGAGCAGATTGAGGACGAAATTTCCGAAGTCCTCCGCTTCTCCCTGTCCATGCACAAGACGCTCGGTTTCCAGGATATCAGTGTATACCTCGCGACCCGACCCGCCGGAGACGGCGCGGTGGGCGAACCGGAAAAATGGGATACCGCCCTCACCTCGCTCAAGAGTGCGGTGGAAAAGCAGGGACTCACCTACGAGATTGACGAAGGGGGCGGCGCTTTCTACGGTCCCAAGATAGACATCAAGGTCAAGGACGCACTCGGCCGCGAATGGCAGCTTTCCACCATCCAGTTCGACTTTAACCTGCCGGAGCGCTTTGACATGACCTACGTCGATTCGGACGGTATCAAGAAACGGCCGTACATGGTGCATCGCGCCCTCCTCGGTTCAATTGAACGGTTCTTCGGCGTCTACCTTGAGCACACCGCCGGCGCATTCCCCGTCTGGCTTTCACCGGAACAGGCGGTGGTTATCCCGGTTGCCCATACCTTCGACGACTACGCAAAGGATGTGGTGGCACGCCTGCGCGCCGCCGGAATCCGCGCCACCGCCGATCTCCGCGACGACCGCATGAACGCCAAGATCCGCGACGGCCAGACACAGAAGATTCCGTACATGCTCGTGGTGGGCCAAAAAGAAGCCGACGCCGGCCAGGTAGCGCCCCGCACCCGGAACAACGAGCAGATGCCCGCCCTCTCCGTGGACGAGTTTATCTCGCGAATACGCGGCATCATCGACTCGAAGTCGCTGGAGCTGTAAGGACCGCCGGTTGAACGCGCACATTGTGTATTGTCATCCGTCAAAGACCTCCTGCACCCACGCGGTATGCGAATCGTTTATCCGCGGAGTACTCGATTCGGGCAACACCTGTACGGTGTCCGACCTCTATGCGCTGGACTTTGACGGAGACATTACCGAAGCGGAATACCTCCGCGATGCCAATTACCGCGACACCGGCGAATGTCCGCCGGAAATCCGGGCCGAGCAGGATAGAATCAACAATTCCGACGCGCTCGTCTTTGTGTACCCGGTATTCTGGACCGAGGCTCCGGCAAAACTCAAAGGCTGGTTTGACCGGGTCTGGTCCTTTGGCTTCGCCTACGGCGCGAACCGCCGCATGAAAACGTTCGAAACCGGGCTCATCCTTTGCTGCGCCGGTCACAGCATCGAAACGCTGGAACAGTTCGGCTACCTCGAGAGCATGAAAAAAGTCATGCTCAACGACCGCCTGAACGACCGGGCACAACGGCGCGAGTTTGTCGTCTACGACGAAACGAGCCACGAAAAGATTACCGCGGAAAAGCGGGCTCAGTATGTGGAAGACGCATATTCGCGGGGAAGCAAGCTGTTTTCGGCGGTACAGCACGCTGACGCCCCGGCCGCCATGTCCCTGGACGGTATCTATTGCACTGGACGCACCGCCCCTGCCGGCTTCCCGATCTCGGAGCTCACCGTCTTTTCGTTCCGGCAAAAGGATAAGACGGTGTGGGCAGAGTATCAGGGCGGCGGCATCGAAAAGGGCATGCTCCTTGGAAGTCTCACCGGAGCTTCACTCAAGGGCACCTGGCAGCACCGCACAACGGACGGAGAGCCCGACACGGGAACATTCAACGTTGCCATGAACCGTGAACCTTCGGGAAGACTCTTGCTTGACGGATCATGGATTGGCACCGCAGAAAACAGTCCTTCCCGCATCGTTCTTTCCGAAGCGGTTTCGGAAGTATGAAGATCCTCTTGCCATAAATCCTCATCTGATGCTATCATTCCATTATCATATCTTGCATATCAGGAGGCAGTACATGCAAAATTACACGGTCATAGTGTTGACGGTACTGCCGTCCTCCGGTCTTTCGCGCTAATCACGAAACAATCCTGACGGCAACACTGTAATCCACCAAAAATCAGCACCACTACAAGGCGTATGCTATACGTGCGCCGTAAGGATTACCATGCAACTTTCAGAATTTGATGACTATGACGATATCGACTTATCTCCGTATTACGCGAAACCGAACAGAAAAGCAAGGACGCGTAACCGGAAAAAACAAACCGGGGCTGAACAGCATGTTGACTATTTCAGTCAGATAGATTTTGACACCGCGGAAGAATATTCCGCGTTCGAGTATTTCATCGGAGAGGGAATCATTGCCTCGGGAGGCCCGGTTCTCAAGCAGGGGAAGGAAGCCTGCGTGTACCGCTGTCCGGCGGAAGGAACCGAACGATCACGGGAGGTAGCGGTCAAGGTGTACAAGAACATTGAACACCGGAGCTTTCAGGCGCTTTCCGCCTACCTTCAGGGCCGGCTTGCCGAAGCGGGTATCAACCGCCGGGACTCCATGCACATTCTCTCGACACCGAGCGAGCTTCAGGCCTTCTGGGTGTACTCGGAGTTTTCAGTCATGCAGCGCCTCCACGACGCGGGGCTTCCCGTTCCGGTACCCTACGCAAAATGCGCGACCGCGTTCGCGATGGAATTCATCTACGAGGATGACAAACAGGATGAACCGGCGCTGCGGCTGCATGAATATCAATGCGGTCCCGGGGAAGCCCAAAACAACAAGCGCATGTTGCTCAACGCGATTGAGCGGATGCTGGAACTCAACATCATCCACGGAGATCTGTCGCCGTACAACATCCTCGTGCGGAACGGGAAGCCGGTCATCATCGATTTCCCGCAGGCGGTTGACGCGCGGTATAACATCCGCGGAAGGGAAATGCTTGAGCGGGACATCCTGAATGTCTGCCGGTACTGCCCGCATGAGCGGATGTCTCCGCAGGAAGAAACGGCACGACTCACTGAAAGACTCTGGGAGCCGTTCTCGCATTAGACACTAGGAATCCGGTATGATTTTCAGGGGAAAGGGTGTTGCCGCAGGGGCCGCCCTTTCCCCGGGAGCTTCCAACCATGAGCCTTACTCCTTGAATCGGATGCAAACCGAACCGACTCCGGTGGTAATTTCAAGGTGCCGTTCAGCATCCTGGTTGCCGGCAGTACCGCTCCCGATTCCGTTATACGATGAGCGCCCTACTCTGACCGAACCGATCCCGCGGGTAAAATCAACCCGATAATCATCTTCGGAACCGGCGAGATCAAGCTCGACGGAACCCGCGCCGGTAGATATCACGGAACGCGAATCAAGTTCCCCGTCAAACCGAACCCTGCCAGCACCGGTTTGAATAAGGGTTTCTCCGAACGAAGAATCGGTAAATTCCAGGGAACCGGCGCCGGTCTTGAGCGACGCCCGTTTCGCCCGTATACCGTCACCCTTGATGGAACCCGCGCCGCTTTCAATATTGAAGGTATCTGCGTCAATGTCCGTCATGGTCATTGAACCCGCTCCGACAGAAATGGTGCTTGTCTCCAGCGTGACCCCTTCGGGAAGAACAATTTCAAGATGGCTTTTCAAGTGATGTTTCCCGAACTGAATCCGGTGCCGCCAATCGGTTTCCTCAACCGTGAGAGTGTCTCCGTCAATCCGTATGCTGATGGTACCCTCCCTGAAATCCGTCGCCCGATAGCCCGGAACATCTCCATCGCGGATATCCAGCGAGGATGCTTTCAAATCAACAACAAGGTTCCGGACACTCGCAGGAATCGTATCTTCAAGAATTTCCACTGGCCGGATTATCGCATCGTCATCATCCCAACAATCCCGGCCAAAATTGAAGTGCTCATTGTTCCAGGGCCAGAATTCAAATTCCCGTACTGATTGTCCGCCAAAGCTCAGTCCTACCGCGATCAAAATACCGCCGATGCACAAAAGAACGAACCCTTTCATCAATCCCCGGCCCGAGTTTTTATTATCCATGATATCCTCCCGCGGAACGATCAAAGAGCCAGGAGATAAACTGACTCATGAGAGAAAGCACCGCGCCCATGATCGCAAATATGATTTTCCCGATCCCCCACAAAATGAATGCCGCACCGAACATGACCAGTGCCGTCGCGGGCATGGAGAAAAGCCCGACGAAACCGCTGATAAAGGTGACGAGGCCTCCGACGAGAAGCGCAATCGCCGCGATGCCGATTCCGAATATTGTAGCGAGTATGGCGATAACCACTCCGATAAGACCGGCAATCGCGGGCAGTGCCAGGGGGGCCGCGAAAATCGCCAGCAGGATGAACCAGATCGCGGACAATCCCTTTCGCGGATTATGGGGAGACGCCCGGGCGGCCTTGACCGCACGGTCAGCGTAAATGCGTGAAGCAACGCTCGCGGGACTCCCCAGCTCACGAATAACATCCTGTTCGTGATCAACCCCGGCCTCGTCAAAATACTCTTCATAATACGCGAGAGCTTCCTCGCGTTCGTCCGAAGGAAGACGGTCCAGCCGTTCCCTCAATTCATTCATGAATTGCGCACGTGTCATGTTTGTATATCTCCTCCAAATATTCCGTCAATTCTGGCCCGGTACTCTTTCCATTCCTGTACATAGAGTTTGTGTTGGGTCAGCCCTTCACCGGTAATCCGGTAATACCGCCGGTTCCGGCCCTGCCAGGGTTCATCATAGGTGCTGAGCCACCCGTTCTTCAAAAGCCGCCTGAGTACCGGATACAGGGTTGACTCCGAGATGTCCATAACCTGTTTCACTTCCTGGGTCAGTCGGTACCCGTATTCATCACCCCGCGACAGAATGGCAAGAACGCAGGCATCGAGCAAACCCGAGTTGATTGAAAACAACATAACGTGTACTACCTCCTCCGGAACATCATCGATATTCCTTGATACTCGTATAATATCATATTTATAAAGGTATTATACGTCGTATAGTATTGTGTTGTCAAGGATATTTTGAAAAAAAATGATTAGACAAAAAAACCGGTCCCTGCGGACCGGTTCCAAATTATTTCTGTCCGTAGTACGCGTTCGGGCCGTGCTTGCGGAGGTAGTGCTTGCGGACAATGTGCTCCGGGAGCGGTACCGCCGCGGGGTTGACCTGTTGGGTCAAGAGGGCCATGGCCGCCACTTCTTCCAGAACAGCTCCATTGTAGACCGCCTTGAGCGGGGTCGCGCCCCAGGCAAAGGGACCGTGCCCGGCAACAAGCACCATGGGTACCTGCGCCGGATCAATGTTCCGTTCCCTGAACGTTTCAACGATCAGGTTGCCGGTTTCCTCTTCGTAGTTCCGCTCAACCGCGTCGGGTCCGAGAAAGGCCGTACAGGGAACGGGAAGCTGAAGATGATCCGCGTGGGTAGTGCCGTACAGCGGAATGTCTTTCGCGCCCTGCGCCCAGGCAACCGCGTGGGTTGAGTGAGTATGGATGATTCCGGTAACCGCACCGGGGGACCGCTCATTAAAATAGCGGTAGAGGATGCGGTGGGTCGGTGTGTCTGACGATGGGTTCAGGTCCCCTTCAATCACCGTACCCTCCAGATCCAGAACCACCATCTGTTTCCATTGAAGCTCATCGTAGGGAACACCGGACGGCTTGATAGCGAACACCCCGAGAGACGCGTCAAAGGCGGACACATTTCCCCAGGTATAGAGCGCCAACCCCTGCCGGGGAATTTCCCGGTTTGCCTCCCAGGCTTCTTCCTTGAGTGTTTTGAACCGGGACATCAGTTCCTCCAGGCCGCAGCGTTCCAGCGGAGCATGTTCCGGAAATCGCGTACCGTGGTACCGGCGTTAATCGAAACGAGTTCGATACCGGTTATTTCCGCCCAGTCTTCGAGCATGTCCGGGGACACAACATTCGAGAACGCGGTATGGTGTCCGCCGCCGGCGAGAATCCATGCTTCGGCCGCCGTGGTCAAATCCGGTTCCGGTTTCCACAGAACGCGGGCAACCGGGAGTTTCGGGAAGGCCTTTTTCGGCGGGACTACCTGCACCTCGGAGACCACACAGCGAAACCGGGAACCCATATCCACCACGGCGGCACAGAGCGCGGGACCTTTCTTGCCGTCGAAGACAAGCCGTGCGGGATCATTTTTTCCGCCGATACCGAGCTGGTGCACTTCAAGAGACGGCTTGCCCGTGGCGATTGATGGGCAAATCTCGAGCATGTGCGCGCCGAGAATAAGGTCGTTTCCGCTTTCAAAATGATACGTATAGTCTTCCATAAATGACGTACCGTCGCCGGCGGCAGAATCAAGCCCGGCGGACATGACCTTGAGGGCACGGACCATTCCCGCAGTTTTCCAGTCGCCTTCTCCGGCGAACCCGAAGCCGTCGGCCATGAGCCGCTGACAGGCAAGACCGGGAAGCTGCTTCATGCCGTGCAGGTCCTGGAAGTTGGTGGTGAATGCGTTGATGCTCTCGTCACGGAAGAAGGCGCGCATGGCAAGCTCTATCTTTGCCTGTTCACGGATCGATTCCCGCGCAAACTCCTTGTCCGTCCCCCACTGTATGGTGTACAGCGAATTGTATTCGTCAAAAAGGGTATCGATTTCTTTTTCCGTAACCTTGCCCATATACTCAACCAGATCGCCGATTCCGTAATAGGGAACCGACCAGCCGATCTGAATCATGGCTTCAACCTTGTCGCCGTCGGTAACCGCGACATCGCGCATATTGTCGCCGAAGCGGCCGATGCGGAGCTGTTTGGCGTCCGCGGCGGCACAGGCGGCGCGCATCCACTGCGCGATCCGCGTGCGGGTTGTTTTGTCTTCCCAGTGACCGGCAACCACCTTGCGGGGAATATCCATACGCGCGGTAATGTGCCCGAACTCGCGGTCGCCGTGCGCGGACTGATTCAGATTCATGAAGTCCATGTCGATGGCGTCGTAGGGAATGGCCGCGTTAAACTGGGTATTGAACTGGAGAAGCGGCTTTGTGTACACCTTCAGTCCGGGTATCCACATCTTGGCCGGGCTGAACGTATGCATCCAGGCGATTACGCCGGCGCATTTCTCATCGGCGTTCGCATCCTGAAGCGTCTTGCAGATTCCTTCCGGCGTAAGCACGGTTTCCTTCCATACAAACGAGCAGGGAAAAACCGTGTCGCTGTTGAGACCGGCAACCATCTTTTTTGAATCTTCGGCGACCTGCCGCAGCGTTTCATCACCATAGAGGGACTGACTGCCCGTTACAAACCAGAATTCAAATTTTGTGAGGTCTATCATTTCGTTTCTCCTTCAATAAAGCTTCCGAGTTTTCTGTACTGTTCATACAGTGTGTTGTATACCGCGGCCCGGGCGGGGTCGGGTTTGTGTATCCGTTCGGTTCCGGCGGACAGGGCTTTTTGCGCGGTAAAGATGTCGGGATAGAGACCGGCGGCTGTCGCGGCAAACACGGCCGCGCCGATTGCCGGCGACTGGTCTCCTGCCGTTACATGGATATCGCGGTTGGTCACATCCGCCAGGATCTGCATGCCGAGGATGCTCTTGCGGGCGACGCCGCCAATGGCCATGATCTTTTCAATGTGGATACCGCCTTCTTCAAAGGTCTCGATGATGGCGCGGGCGCCGTACGCGGTGGATTCCAGAAGGGCGCGCATGATGGCAGGCGCGTCGGTGCCGAGATTCAATCCCTGAATGGCCGCGCAGAGTTTCTGGTTTGCCCAGGGGGTGCGGCGGCCGTTTATCCAGTCGAGCGCCACCGGAGAGGTTTCCGCCGGGTCATAGTTTTCCGCCTCTTTTTCCAGTTCGCGCAAAAGCTTCTTCTCCACCTCTTCCACAAAGGCTGGATCCATCCCGGCGAAATTCCGGAGCGGCCACATGAGGAGTTTGCGGAACCAGGCGTAGTAGTCACCGTACGCCGACTGTCCCGCTTCATACCCTATCCAGCCGGGCACTACCGAACCGTCTACCTGTCCGCAAATACCGCCGATGAGCGCTTCGGTCTTTCCGGCAGGAGCGCGCGGCCCGATAATGACATCGCAGGTGGACGTCCCGATGCTCTTTACGAGAACGCCGGGAGCCGCGTCGCCGCCGACCGCGCCGATATGCGCATCGTACGCACCCACGCAGACAATCGTTTCCGGACTCAGCGAAAGTTTCTCGGCCCAGGCGGCGGTCAGTTTCCCGGCGACCGTGTCAGTCGTCCAGGTTTCCGTTCCCAGAGAATCGCGGAGTGCAACGAGCGCGGGATCAAGTTTTTCCAGGAATTCCCCGGGCGGGTAGCCGCCCCATTGCTCGTGCCACATCATCTTGTGGCCGGCTGCACAGCGGCTCCGCTTTATTTTTTCCGGATGGACCGTGCCGGTCAATTCGGCGGTTATCCAGTCGCAGTGTTCCATCGCCGTAAACGCGGCTTTCTTTACCGCAGGATTTTTCCGCAGGGTGTGGAGGATTTTCGCCCAGAACCATTCCGAGGAGTACACTCCGCCCGAGTATTGCGTAAAGTCGGTGCCGCCCCAACTCCGCGCGAGGTCGTTGATTTCGTCGGCCTCGCGGACGGATGTGTGATCTTTCCAGAGGATGAACATGGCGTCAGGGTCTTCCGCGAATTCGGGAAGAAGCGCGAGCGGTGTTCCGGTCGCGTCCGCGAGAACCGGGGTTGAACCCGTCGTGTCGATACAGAACGCGCGAAGGCGATTACTCAGGGTGTCCGGCTGCGGCATCTTCTGTTTTGCCTCGGTAACCGCACCCTGAATCGCTTCGGTGAGGCTCTCCAGATAGTCCTTCGGATGCTGCCGGAACCGGTTTTCCCGGGGATCACAATAAAGTCCTTTTTTCCAGCGGGGATAATACGAAACAGATTGCCCCATCACGGTGCCGTCCGCCGCATCCAGAATGACAACGCGGACCGAGTCCGAGCCGAAGTCCGCTCCGGCAACATAGTATTCATTTTTTCCGGTCATATGAGATTCTCCTTGAAAAAGATATCCAGCGGAACGGAAACAGACGTTCCCTTTTTTTCCTGCAGGACGAATGCTTTGTATATTTCCTGTATCGCGAGCCGGCCCTGTTCCTCCGGCCGCTGCGATATCAGACAGTCTATTTTTCCCGTTTTCAGATACCGTTCATTGTACGGCACCAGATCGTACCCGATGAGTGTGATCCGTTTCTTGCTTTTTCGCTGATCAAGATAATCCGCAACCTTGTGCGCAATCGATGACACCGTGAACAGACCGGACAGATCGGGATTCCCGTCAAATACGGAATCGAGCATTTCATAGGTTTCTTTCTGATTATCTTCCGAACAAATACAGTCGAGTACTGTTACCGTTTCCTTCGCGGCAAACCATTCATTGAAACCGCGACTACGTTCGTTCAGGTTGTACGCTCCGGTATACGGCCGGACAACTCCGAAACACGTTCCCGCGGGAACAAAAATGTCCATGATCCTTCCCGCAAGAAACCCGCCGCGAAACGGATCCTGCGCTATGGTAGATCGCGCGGAAGAACCGGGAAGCGGAGAGTCGATGCAGATAAACGGCCGCGGTACTTCCGACGCGGTAATAAGCGCCATGCAGGATTCCTGCATGATCGGCGCGATAATCCACGCAGTACAGTCCGCCTCCTCCATTTTACGAAAAGCCGTTTTCAAGGAACGCTCATTCGGACGGGTAAACTCAAACGCCTGGAGGGTAAACGAGAAAGCGGAAAACTCCGCGACCGCCTTTTTCAAGCCGTTCCAGACGAGCCGCCAGTATCCCGATTCGGAGTCGTGCCGGGGAATGAGAACGCCAATCCTGATGTGATCCTTTCTGCGCAAATGACGCGCCAAAGGATTGGGCTGATAGCCTTCCTCATCGATAATCCGCTGAATCTTCTCTTTCGTCTTTGCCGAGACCCGTCCCCTGTTGTGGAGGACCCGGTCCACCGTACCGATCGAGACGCCAGCCTTTTCCGCTATTTCAAACACTGTCATTGCGTGTACCTACACACAGATTACCAGAGGATTGTACTGCCGTCAACACGAATTATCCCTTTTGCGCCGTAAATGTCTCCTCCGTACGGGGAATAACCGGAATCGGACAATTATGGTTCTTGTGTTCATGGTAATACCGGGTATAATTATGTACCGAAGAAACAAACGGGAGCGGTGTATGGCAAAGGGCGGTATGGGTTTCAGAAAGGGAATTGTGTTCGCATTTATCGCAGTAATTGCGGCCATGCTCGGCTGTCTGTTTGTGCTCCTTTCTCTGGTCACCGTCGGTGCCCAGGATACCGGACCGGGCAAGACAACCGGATCAACAGGAATAATCGTCGGGTTCTCCCAGATCGGCGCGGAGAGTGCCTGGCGCAAGCATAATACACTGTCAGTCCATGAAGCGGCCCGGGAGAAGGGAATCCGGCTGTTGTATGAAAACGCGGAACAAAAGCGGGAAAACCAGATAAAGGCGATACGGTCGTTCATCGCATACCGGGTTGACGTAATCGCGTTCGCGCCGCTCGTTGCCGACGGATGGGACAATGTTCTCCGCGAGGCCAAGGAAGCGGGCATCCCGGTTCTGGCCGTTGACCGAAAACTGGAAACAAGTGATGAATCCCTGTATGCAGGGTTTATCGGAACGGACAGTCTTGAGGAAGGCCGGAACGCGGCGCGCTTTATCATCAAAAAGTTCAGCAGCGGCGCTCCGTACAAGCGCTACCGGACAGAACCAATCAAAATAGTCGAGATAGCCGGAACCGCGGGCTCCTCACCCGCGCTCGGACGGGCGGAAGGTTTCCGTGAAGGACTTGCAGGACACGACAATTTCGAGATCATTTACAGTGAAGACGGGGACTTTCTCCGGTCACGGGGTTATGAAATCGCAAATCGTATCCTGGACGAATTTCCGGTAATAGACGTTATCTATTCCCATAACGACAGCATGACGCTCGGGCTAATCGATTCCATGAAGGAAAAAGGGATACGCCCGGGCAAGGATATCGTCATCGTCACCATAGACGCGGAACAGGCTGCCATTGACGCGCTCCGAAACGGAGAAGTGAACTGTGTCATCGAGTGCAATCCGAAACTCGGACCGGCCATAATGGACCTCGCCATTCAGCTGGCGGAAGGCAAGGAAATTCCGCGACTGCTTCATGTGGAAGAACAGGTATTCACGGAAGACGATCCGGATCTCGACTCCATTCCACCACGCGGATACTGACATGACCCTGCCAAGAATATCAAGCATTGCACAAAAACTCCGGGCCTCCTACATGATCATTATCGCGCTCATGCTCATTCTTCCGGCGACCACCATCATCAGCTCGATTGTACAAGCCTCGGTATATGACCGGATGATTACCAATGTCAGCAAGGCAAACGCGCTGAATCAGGTGGTAAAAAACGGTGTGTCCAACGCGGTATGGGAGATTGTTGCCGGGAACGTCAGTTTTACCGAAGGCAACCAGTACAACGTGATAATCTCCATAAAAGACGAACTCGCCGCGCTGATGAACACCACCTCGTCACTGGAAAACCGGCAGCTGCTGGAAGTAACCGGCCGTGCACTCGGAACCCTGACCGGTTATGTCGACCAGCTTGGCGACCAGATGGCGATTGACGCGAGCGTTTCAGAAAACGAGAAGATCCTTGAGGAAATCCGCGGCGTATCCTCCCTTATCGCGGATATCCTGCAGGACTTCATCGTTCTGGAAATCGAGTCGTCGGCACGGGCAAACGAGCGGATTAAAACGACCGTCTGGATGCTTGCCGCCCTGCAGAGTCTCGTACTGTTGTGCGTAACCCTCTTTGCCGTGTACGCCCAGCGGTCGGTCTCCCGGAGCATCAACAATCCCATCCGGGAACTGGAAAAACTTTCATCGAGTATCGCGGCGGGAGACCTTGACGCGAGAGCGGTAATTCCGAATGTGAACGAACTGGACAACCTGACGAAGAATCTCAACTTCATGGCAAAACAGATCCGCAGCCTGATAGACATGAACATTCGGGAACAGAAGAACCTGCAGAAATCAGAAATGAAGGCGCTCCAGGCACAGATAACCCCTCACTTTCTCTACAACACCTTCGACACCATCATCTGGCTGGCCGAAGCCGGAAAGAGCCAGCAGGTTATCGATATTACCCGGGCGTTCTCAAGTTTTTTCCGTGTTTCACTGAGCCGGGGCAAAGAGTGGATTACCGTCGAGCAGGAAATAGAACACATTCAAAGCTATCTGGTAATCCAGAAAATACGCTATCGGGATATTCTTGATTATTCCATCGAGATTGACAACAATCTCTTCTCGAATAGAATATTGAAACTGCTTCTCCAGCCCCTTGTGGAAAACGCGCTCTATCATGGCATCAAGAACAAGCGGGGAAAAGGAACGATAACCATTGTGGGACAACGGAAAGAATCCTCCATGGTTTTCACCATAACGGATAACGGTTGTGGTATGCAGAGCGACCGCCTCAGGGAAGTAATGGAACAGATTGAAGCGGATCCGAAAAACCATGAACCCGGCGACGTGTACGGTTTGTTTAACGTTACCCGGCGTCTCCGCCTCTATTATGGAGAAGACGCTACGTTTGCCATTACGAGTGAATGGCAAAAGGGCACGGTCGTGACCCTTACCGTTCCGGAGGTTGCCCAAGATGTATAGTGTGTTTCTTGTTGACGATGAAGTGGTAGTCCGGGAAGGGATCCGGAACAGCATACCCTGGGATGAAACGGAGTACACCCTTGTGGGAGAGGCGCCCGACGGCGAGATGGCCCTTGCCATACTCAAGGATATAAAACCGGACATCCTCATTACGGACATTCGCATGCCCTTTCTCGACGGTCTGGCGCTTGCGCGCATTGTTAAAAAAACACAGCCATGGATCAAGATCATCATCCTCTCCGGCCACGATGAATTTTCCTATGCACAGGAAGCAATTTCCATCGGAGTGGAAGAATATCTCCTGAAACCGGTGTCATCGGGAAGCATGCTCGAATGCCTGCACAAGGTAGCGGGTCGACTGGATGAAGAAAAGAAGCAGCGGAATGATGCGGAAAACCTCAAACGGCGCGTCATGTCCAGCAATGACATCATGAAAGAAAAATGGCTGTGCGACCTTGTTTCGGGCGCGGCCAGCACCTCGTCGGCAATGGAACAAGCCCGCGAATTTGATGTGGACATTGTGTCCCAGGTATACGCGGTAGCCATCGCCGAGCTGTGCTGCGAAAAAACCAATTCGACCGAGCTTGAACGGGCGAAAAGCATAATAGAATCTCTTGCATCGGCATCGGAAGGCATACTCTGTTTTTCCAGCGGAGTGGATACCATCACCTTCATCATCAAGGGAAAAGACGGCGATACGGTGGAAGAGTCAGCGTATTCACTTGCCCAGGGAATCAAGTATGAAACGGAGCGCAACACAAACAGTCTCATCTCCGTAGGCATTGGTTCAAGCGTCAACCGGATCGGGCTACTTCCCCAATCCTGGTCAAACGCGAAGAGCGCACTAAAATACCTTTCCGCAACCGGGCGAAACATGATAGCCGGTGTTAACGATATCCATCCGGTAACAGATTCTACCCATACCGACTTCGGTGCGGATCCGGTTGCCGTCCGACTGCGTCATGCGACAGAACAGGACATCGACTGCATTGTTGAGCAGTATTCCGGCATTCTCAATGAGTCGGGCGCACGACAGGGAACCATCGCGTACTATCTCCTGTACGATATCATCGTGGCCGCCAGAAAACTCGCCCTGGAATTCGGCGGTTCCCACCGGGACCTCTTCCCGGAAGATTTGCAGCCGGGCGACGTATCAGCCCTGGCTGACTCTCCCGAATCATTCCGCGCGGAAGTGCGCAGGATTCTTGAGCGGATTGTCGCATTGAGAACCGCGCGTGAAGGTTCCGGACATGATTCCGTTATCCAGCGTGCAAAGCGGTATATCCAGGAACATTTCGCCGACCCGGACATTTCACTCAATACGGTTGCGGCCGAAGTGAACTACAGTCCGAATCATTTCAGTACGGTTTTTTCCCAGGAATCCGGCGAAACATTCATCGAATATCTCACCTGGACCCGTATAACCCGGGCAAAACAACTGCTGGCCTCAACTTCCCTGCGGAGCAGTGAAGTCGCGTATGAAGTGGGGTATAACGATCCCCACTATTTCAGTTTTCTTTTCAAGAAAAACACCGGAAAATCGCCACGTGAATTCCGGACGGAGACACCCCCCGGAGGTGAATAAAAAGCGCATGAATGCCGTTTTTGTTTCCCTTTTCCCCGAAAATTTGCTATAGTATCCTTGCGTTCCGCTCCCATGCTGAACAGGGAGGTCTCCTGTATGCCGGACAGTGAAAAAATCATGACCAGGGAAATTGATATTGACACACTGCGTACCTTGATTGAGGAACGTGAATACCGGAAACTCCGCCAGGCCGTTTCCGTTCTTGAGCCATTTGAACTGGCAGGACTCATAGAAGAACTCTCATCGGAAGACGCATCGATACTCTTCCGTCTGCTGCCCCATGATCTTGCGTCCGAAGTATTCCACCATATAGATGTTGAAACCCAGACAGACCTGGTGGAAACGCTCAACAACAACAAAGCCCTTCTCGCAAAACTGCTCGAAGACATGAATCCGGACGACCGCACGGAACTCTTCGAGGAACTTCCCGGAGATTTCGCGAAAAAGCTCCTCGAAATTCTCACTCCTGCAGAACGTCTTGTCGCAATAAAGCTTCTCGCCTACCCCGAAAACAGTATCGGACGCCTCATGACGCCGGACTTCCTTGCCATCAAGCAGGACTTTTCAATTCAGGAAACCCTGGACTATATTCGCGAACACGGCAGCAAGTCGGAAGTCATGAACGTATTGTACGTAACCGACCGGAAAGGGAAACTGGTGGACGATGTCCGGATCAGGGATCTTCTGCTCGCGGCTCCCGACCAGACTGTCGAATCCATCATGGACAATCGTTTTGCTTCCCTGAAAGCCGCCGATGACCAGGAAACTGCCATCGCCGTATTCCAGGACAGCGGACACACTGCGCTTCCGGTTACCGATTCAACCGGTTTCCTGCTCGGTATCGTTACCGTCGACGACATTCTGGACGTTATCGAAGAAGAGAACACCGAGGACTTCCATAAACTCGCGTCCATGGCGAATATCGACATGAACCCGCTGAATGCCGGAGTAACCTACCTGTACCGCAAGCGCATTCTGTGGCTCTTTGCCCTGGTATTCATGAACATCCTTTCGGGAGCCGTTCTCGCGTCGTTTGAATCGACAATACAGGCCGTGGTTTCCCTCGTCTTTTTTATGCCGCTTTTGATTGCGAGCGGAGGAAACACCGGCGCGCAATCGGCTACGCTGATCATCCGTTCGATCGCGACCGGCGACGTTGAAACAAAGGACTGGTTCCGTCTTGTTTTCAAGGAACTCGGCGTTGCCCTGTTGCTCGGCCTTACCATGGGGATCGGCGTCGCCGCGGTAGCAAGCATCCGCGCTCCGGAAATAATTCTTGTGGTTTCCCTTTCAATGGTCACGATTGTTCTGATCGGCGCGCTTGTCGGAACCACGCTGCCCTTCCTCTTCATAAAGCTCGGCGCGGACCCGGCTACCGCAAGCGTTCCGCTCATTACCTGTATCGCTGATGTAACCGGAATCCTTGTGTACTTCACGCTGGCGACCACACTCATTGGCTAAACACTGCAACCCTTGAATTTTCTCATTTTATATGTTATAATTGGTTAACAAACAAAATAAAGCAATCAGGCTCGTCAATTTATACTCACCATTATTGATTTTTCACGTCTTTTTGTTTTTTTCAACGGAGGAATTATGTCTTTTACAAACAGACAAAAAACTATCGCAGAAACACTCGAAAAGGGTGCCGACATCGAAAAATGGCAGGACTGGAAATGGCAGGTCCGCCATTCCATAACTACAATCGAACAGCTTGAATCCATTGCCGGACTCGATTTTACCGATGAAGAGCGTTCACAGCTCGGGGAAACCATCGAAAAGTTTCCCATGAGTGTAACACCCTACTATCTCTCGCTTATCGACATTGACGATTTCCGCAACGATCCGGTTTACCTGCAGGCAATACCCCGCCCAAGTGAACTGATCATGGCACGATACGACATGAGCGATCCGCTTTCCGAGGACAAGGATTCTCCCGCTCCATATTTAACCCACCGGTATCCCGATCGGGTCCTTTTCCATGTGAGCAATGTCTGTGCCATGTATTGCCGGCACTGCACCCGCAAGCGCAAAGTGGGAGACCGCGATTCCATTCCGAGTTTTGACCAGCTCCAGCCGGCAATCCAGTATATCCGCGAACACGAGGAAATCCGCGACGTTCTTCTTTCCGGCGGCGATCCCCTCATGCTCGACGACGACAAGCTGGAACTTCTTTTAAAAACCATCCGGGAAATTCCCCATGTGGAGATAATCAGGATCGGAAGCCGGGTGCCGGTGGTACTTCCGTACCGCATAACAGACAAACTGGTGGAAATGCTCAAGAAGTATCAGCCGGTTTTTCTTAACACACATTTCAACCATCCGCGGGAGCTCACCACAGCATCCCGGCGCGCTCTTGCCCGCCTTGCGGATGGCGGTGTTGTACTGGGAAACCAGACAGTTCTGCTTGCGGGCGTTAATGACTGTCCGAGAATCATCAAGCGTCTCTGTCAGAAATTGCTTACCGCCCGGGTCCGGCCCTACTACCTGTACCAGTGTGATCTTTCCGAAGGACTTACCCACTTCCGCACGCCGGTCGGAAAGGGAATAGAAATCTTGGAAAGCCTTATCGGCCACACTTCCGGGCTTGCCGTACCCACCTATGTCATTGACGCACCGGGCGGCGGCGGAAAAATCCCGATCATGCCGAACTACCTGATCTCATGGTCAACCAACAAAGTTGTTCTGAGAAATTATGAAGGCGTCATCACCACCTACAAGGAACCCGATTCCTATGAACCTACATTCTGCGACCGCGACTGTGAACACTGTAATCTCCAGCTCAAACTGAACGACGCCGAGGAACATACCCCCATCGGTATACAACGCCTCCTCTCGGACGAAGACCGTACCATCTCCCTCACTCCGGCCGGTAACGAACGCATGAACCGGAGATCCTGATGGACTACGACCGTATTGAGAAACAGGACGGCGCCGTATTTCACCACGGCAAGGCAAACAACCGGCTCTACCTCATGAAATGGGACGGTGAAAACCCCGGCCGGATTCTTGATGCCATGAACCGTCTCGTTGCTGAAAACGGCTATACCAAAATTTTTATCAAGGTTCCGGAAGCGCAAGCGGAGTTCTTCACCGCGCAGGGCTTTGAAGAAGAAGCACGGATTCCGTCATACTATGGCGCTGAGGCCTGTATCTTCATGGGAAAATTCCTGGACCCCGCACGGAAGATTGTCAATCCGGACATACGGGAAACCATGAACCGGAACCTGACCCTGGCCCGGGGGAAAAAGCCGGAAGCGCCCCCGCCGCTTGCGGACGGGTACACCATGCGGGAATTATACGGCGACGACTGTACCCGGCTCGCGGATCTTTACAAGCTGGTATTCAAGACCTATCCATTCCCGGTACATGATCCTTCCTATCTGGAAAAGACCATGGAAGAACACATTGCCTATTTCGGAATATTCTCCGGCGACAAACTCGTCGCCGCGTCATCGGCGGAAATGGATGAAGACACGTCCAGTGTGGAGTTCACCGACTTCGCGACAAATCCGAAATACCGGGGGAACTCGTTTGCATCAACCCTGCTTGGAACAATGCAGAAAGCAATGACCGAACGGGGCATTACCACCTGGTACACCATAGCCCGCGCGCTTTCAGCCGGTATGAACATCACCTTTGCGAAAGCGGGATACCGGTATGCGGGAACACTGGTGAACAATACGGACATATCCGGAACCATCGAGAGCATGAACGTGTGGTGGCGGTAGCGAGCGTTACGCGTCTCCCAGAAGTTTTATCCGGTTAAACAGGGACTCAAGTTTGTCGCTGTGTAAAACATACCGGTGCCACCGTCCGTCCAGCACGTCGGTCTTGAGCGCTTCGGCGGTTATATAGGGCCGGGTGTTGGGCCCGTCGGTCCAGTACACAAAAGAGATACGGTCATCATCCATTTCGAGCACCGTAATACCGTGCTTCCCCGTGGTACACCCCGCATTGAACAAACAGGGAACCAGGAAAGGACTGTCACCGTAGAGACTCTGGTTTTTCCGCCGTTTTTTGCTCATGGAAGACAGCTCCGTCATCTCTTCCCGAAGCATCATGATTTTTTCTTCGATTGCTCTTTTACGCCGCTTCGATGCACCGTCATATTCGGCAAGAAGGTTTTCGACCGTGAAACGGATATTGTCATATTTGGACAGCGACTCAAAAAGGGGCCGATGCGTATGACCGCTGATGCCGAGAATTCCCGAACCGCGTACCGCCTGGTATACCCGCCGTTCAGTCAAAAACCGCCGCCGGGAGTCACGCGACACGCTGGTGTTGTGGATTGGAAGGGGTTTCAGCAGGAACCGGATGAGCAATTCAGATATCTTTCCGTATTTAACGTACCGGTCCGATGCCTGATGACCATGAAAAATGAAAATGCGGTCATTGTTCCGCCTGAGCACGAGCCCCGGAAGAAGTTCAAAAGGATATCCTCGTATTCCAAGAAGCGGGAAATCATGGTTTCCGATAATCTTGCGTAACTGCCCTTTTTCGTTAAAGGCATAGAACAACTCAAAGAGACCGGGCCAGGCATGTCTGACCGATTCATACCGGAACTTGTTTACATCTTCAACATCACCGTTGAGAATGAGCTGATAGTTTTTCTCCAGATACCACCGTCCCAGAACGGTCTGGACAATCTCGCGGTTCCGGGCCATGTCGTCGCGAGATCCGCCGTTACCGACATGAAGATCTCCCATGACTACATAGGGTTTTCCCGGTTTGTACACTTCCTCCGGGCACTCTTCAATAAAGCGTGAAAAATACTCAAGAAACTCACTGTCTTTCATTGGTATCCTTTTCGGGAAGAATTGATCCGGGACGGTTTACGGCGGCATTTCGGGCAGCGCAATCCGTACCAATATCGAGCGCGGCTTCAAGTGAACCGGTCGCCACGAAGGAGTGGAGGAATCCGGCGGAAAACGCGTCACCGCAGCCGATGGTGTTTTGCACCCTGACCCCCGGAACCGCTTTTGTGTACACCGTTCCGCGTTTTGCCGCTATGGTTGCACGCGTTCCGCGGGTTACCACAAAGATCGTATTGAATTCGCGGCTCCGCTCGGCAATTTCCCACTCAAGCCGTTCATCGTTGAGTTGTGCCGGACACGCGAATGTTTCGCAAAACTCGCTGTCATTTATCTTTATTATGGAGGGAACCGATCCGGATAGTGTCGCGAGAAGATCTTTTCCCCGATAGTCGGCCATGAACACTATCCCGGCACTCCGGGCAGCCGCAGCCATCCGCGGGTAAAGATCTTCCGGCCAAAACTCCGGCCGGCTTCCGGCGATCAACAACGCTTGTGCGCCCTGGATGCTGTCAGATACTTTCTTGATCAAACTATCCGCATATGACTGATAATTCCCGGCAACCGCGGCTTCATCCACCACAAGTTCGGTGGTTCTCCCCGAAGAAGGCTCCAGCAGCGTGTAACAAAACCGCGTTCTTCCGGGAATGGACACCGAAACTACCGGGAGGGCATCATTGTCGGCAAGCGACAAAAAGAGGGCCGAGTTTTCTTCTCCGAGCGGACTGACATTCACACAAGAGCCGGGGGCAAGCTGATGAAGCACCCTGGCCGCGTTTACCGCCTTGCCCGAAGCATCCAGACGGAAAGCGCCCGACCGATTCACTCCGCCAAGTTCAAGCAAACGGAAGAAAATCGTTTTTTGTATTGACGGACTCGCGCCGGCTGTTACAATACGAGTCATACTTCCACCTCTGATTAATCCTAAATGAGTTCAGCCCGTATTGCAACAGGAGGATACCATGACCGATATCGACATTTGGCACGCAAAAGCTCTTGGAACCGCTGCCTGCAAAGCCCTCATAAAAAACGGCTTTGACGCACACTACATGGAAACCGGCGCGGAAGCAGCCGCATGGGTATTGTCCCTGGTACGGCCGGGTATGAAAGTAGGAACCGGCGGATCGATGACCCTTCATCAGCTTGGACTGCACAAGGACATCGAAGAAGCGGGCGCAACGCTGCTCTATCACTCTAAAAAGGGTCTTTCTCCGGAAGAAAAGATGGATATCATGCGCGCCCAGCTTACCAGTGATCTCTTTCTTTCGGGCACCAATGCGATTACCCTCGACGGCGAGCTATACAATGTGGACGCAAACGGCAACCGGGTCGCCGCGCTTACCTTTGGCCCGAAAAAAACGGTAGTAATCGCAGGATGGAACAAGATCGTCCGGAACAGCGAAGAAGCCCGGGCCCGCGTTGAGCTCGAGGCCTCCCCGCCGAACAACCGGCGGCTGGGAACCGGCAATCCCTGCGCGGAAACCGGCTACTGTGTCGATTGCCGCGCGGAAAAGCGCATCTGCCGCATCTATACCCTGCTCCGCCGCCGGCCGCTGGCCAGCGACTTCTCCGTGCTCATCGTGGGTGAGCGGCTCGGCTATTAACTTTCCGGCTGTACCGCCCGGCGAAGCAACGCGAACGCACCGATCAACATACCGAACAGGACGAACGGAGTTACTATCCAGACGAGCTCGTGCCCGACCGTAATCTGATAGTAGAGGGTCGCGGTTATCCAGGCGAGCACGGTCAGATAGGTTACCGAAACCCAGCCGAACAGCGGTCCGATTTCCCGTATCAGGGCACCGAGCGCGGCGACACAGGGGAAATAAATCAGGATGAAGAGCATGTAGGCATAGGCCGCGTGTTTATCATTGTTGAAGAAACCCCGCATCACGGTGAACAGCCCGGGATCCGCTTCGATGCTTTCAGCGGTCTCGTCTTCGTCGCCGGAAACCACGGAAAGGCCCAAAGGATCCCGCAATGTGTCTCCGAGACCGACGAACGCCTCCGGAATGGACATGAATGCAGCGCCGACTTCACCGGCGAAACTCCATGCTTCTTCCGTTTCATCAGCCTCACCCTCCTCTGGAGCATTCCGGGAGGCAATCTGTCCATACAATCCATTGAGGGTTCCCACAACCGCCTCCTTGGCGAAGAGCCCGGTGAACATGCCCACCGTCGCCGGCCAGTTTTCCCTGTCGATACCCATGGGTCCGAAAACCGGGGTGATGGTCTTTCCGAGAGCGGACAATACCGATTCGGGTGAGTCCTCGTTGCCGAAAGAACCGTCGGTTCCCACCGAGTTCAACACACCCAGCAGGGCAACGACCAGAATTATGACCTTGCCCGCCCGAACGATGAACCCGCGCAGGCGCATCCATACATGATGAAGTACGGAGCCGAACCGGGGCACATGATACGGCGGCAGTTCCATGATGAACGGAGCCGGCTCGCCCCGGAAAAGGGTATTCTTGAGGATGAGACCCGTAACCACCGCGAGAATTATCCCGGCCAGGTAAACGCTCATGACGATGAGACCGGACATCCTGCCGAAAAAGGCAACACCAAAAAGAGCATATACCGGAAGACGGGCCCCGCAGGACATGAACGGAGCCATGAACACGGTTATGTACCGATCCCGTTTGTTTTCAAGCGTCCGGGTAGCCATGATGGCCGGTACGGTACAGCCAAACCCCACGATCATGGGAATAAAGGCCTTTCCCGGCAAACCGATAGACCGGAGCGCCCGGTCCATCACGAACGCGGCGCGGGCCATATACCCGGAGTCTTCCAGAAGCGAGAGCGCGAGGAACATGGCAAACATGATGGGAACAAAGGTTGCAACCGTCTGAATACCCGCGCCGATTCCCCCTGCGAGAAGGCTTACGAGCCATTGGGGCGCTCCGGCGGATTCCAGTGCCGCGCCAAAACCGTCCACAAAGACAGCACCGAATAAAATATCGAAGAAGTCGATGAACGCCCCGCCGATATTGATAACGAACGCAAACATGAGATACATGACGGCGAGAAACACCGGAATACCGAGATACCGGTTAAGTACAACCCGGTCTATCTTTGCACTCGTGGTAGCAGCCGCAGCGTTACGTACGCTACCGGTTCTGCTTGAATCGACGAGATCCCGGATACAGGCATACTTGGCTGCCGCGATAACCGCGTCGGGAGAATCGGTCTCCTTCCCGATAACCATGTCCATACCGGATGAAAGATACGTATCCGAAAACACTCCGAGGCGAATAACCTTGTCCGAATAGAATGAATCCTGTTCAAGCAGTTTGAGCGCAAGCCAGCGGCGATCCACACCGAGATCCGTTGATACATCGCCAAGACGCGCGCCCCAAACCGACAGGATATTTTCGACTGTTTCAGGATACGGTACCTTGAAGGGGGATCCTGCAAGAACATCCACCGAAGATTCAAGATCTTTGCGGAAAGAAACGATATCCGCCGCTTTCGTGGCGCTCATGGCCGTTACCGGTACACCGAGCCTGCGTGACAATACAGCGGGATCAATGACAAATCCGCGCTTCGCCGCCAGATCGGTCATGTTCAGCACAATATATACCGGCACCTTCATTTCCAGAAGGTTCAACGTCAAAAAGAGGTTCCGCTCAAGATTGGACGCATCAACAATATTGATAACAGCGTCGGCCTCTCCTGAAAGAAGATAATCCCGGGCAACCCGTTCATCATCTGAATGGGAGGAAAGAGAATAGATTCCGGGAAGATCCACCACCTCGGCGGATCGTTCTCCGAGACGCATCACTCCCGACTTTTTTTCTACGGTTACACCGGGCCAGTTTCCCACCCGTTGGGTGCTTCCGGTAAGCGCGTTAAAAAGTGTTGTCTTCCCCGAGTTCGGATTGCCGGCGAGCGCAATGACCAATTTTCCGGAATTGCCTTTCATTGTGCCCTCCGTACCAGCAAGACATCAGCTTCCGCCTTCCGCAAGGAAAGGCTGAAGCCCCTAACATCAATTTCCACCGGATCTCCGAGCGGAGCAATCCTGACAACCGTAAAACGGGTTCCCCGGGTAAGACCCATTGCCAGGAGACGGTCCCGATACCCCGCCTCCCCCGGCGCATAGCCGGCAACCTCGGCGGATTCCCCCGCAGAAAGATCCTGTAATCGTTCGTCCATACCAACTCCTGTTAGCAATTAATAACTATATTAGCCGCTTCTAACTTACGCGGCAAAAAAAATCACGATACTTCTACAGCAGAAGCGATTCCGTTACCGAGCACAATTCTGCTTCCCAGTACATCAAGCACCAAAGGTCCGCTACGGCCGTTTTTGATCACATACACCGGAACGCCCGGAACAATGCCGAGCTGCAGCAGCCGGTCTCGTCTCGAGTGTCCTCCGTTAATACGGACAACAACGCCACAACGACCGTTCTCAAGCATGGTCAAGCTCACTGGTATCTCCTTCCCGGCTAAAACCGGTTCCATCAAAAAACTCGTCGAGACATTCAGAACACCCGATATCCACCGGGTTCTTCTTCATGAAGTCCCTGAAAGACTGCTGCCAGGAATCATTGCCTTCCTGGGACAGGTAAAAAAACTTGAAAAACTGGACCAACCGCTGAAAAACATCGGGAGGAATAACATGCTCCAGCCGGCACGCGGTTTCATCGGCAACTACCGGATCAACCGCAAGCACCTGGGAGAAAAAAGCCCGCAACAGCCGGTGCCGCTCTGTTATTCTGAGCGCAATGGCCAGCCCTTCTGCCGTCAGGGTAATAATCCCGTACGGCTCATAGTCAATCAGACCTTTCTTCTCAAGTACCTTGAGTGCCGATGTTACCGACGGATACCGGACACCGAGATCGGCAGCGATATCTTTTACCCGTGCCGCATTGTTTCTCACGATGTTCCGGTAAATCGACTCGAGATAGTCCTCAAGCGATTCGGTCAGTACCTTCGAACTCTTCATACTTCAATAATATTAGCCACAGCTAACTTTGTCAAGCTGATCAAAGTTTTACAGAAGACAGCATTAAATCTCCATTTCAGTTAATCGTGTTTGACGAACAAGCAAGCCTGGATTAGTATTCAGAGTATGAGCAGGACAATCGGCGTCATGATCAATCACATGGGCGGCGCAAAACTTCCCTATGAGCGGAGCTTTGCCCGGTCAGTAGCCGATGTTGCCAGAGATCATGACAGCCGGGTTATCTTCTACACCGGCGGCTTTTACAACACTCCGACCCAGTTTGAAGGCCGTCACAATTTCATTTTTGACCTGATCAGCTCCGATAAACCCGACGGACTAATCGCTCTCTCGTCCCTCCTGGGCGAATTCTGCCCCAAGGAAGATCTGTATTCATTATTGAATTCATTCTCACCAATTCCCATCGTCAGTGTCGGCATTGACGTTCCCGGTATTCCGAGTGTTCTCATCAATAACTACGAAGCTATGCGCTCAGTCATGGAGCACATCTTTGCCGAACATGATCCGCAACAAGTCGTATACATCGGCGGACCGCCAAACGGCTACGAGGCACAGGAACGGAAACGTGCATTCCTGGATGTTATGAAGGAAAATTCCCGAAAAACAAATCCCTCCCTCATATTTCAGGGCAGATACATCAGGGCGTCGGGTTGCAAGGTAGCCCTTGAGCTTTTAGCGAACCGGATGCCGTTCGACACGGTCGTGTGCGCCAGTGACGAAACCGCACTCGGATTCATGAGTTGTGCTGCCGAAAATGGACTCATTGTACCCCGTGATTACCGGATCACCGGATTCGATGATCTTGACCAAGCCACACTTTATGATCCTCCGCTGACCACTGTTCGACAGGATATCTATTCGGTAGGCGCTCAGGCAACGTCAATCCTCCACGACATGATCGCAGGACGTAAGCCCGTAATGACAACCAGAATTCCTACACCCCTTGTTGTACGAGACAGTTGTGGTTGTACCGGCGGCGCAATTCCTGATCTGAACGAAATCAAGTCACTGAAAGAAACAATCCTTTCCCTTAAACGGGATTCTGCCATCCGGGATCAGGAAGAGTATGACCTGACCAACATAAGTGAAGGACTGATCAATACCAATACCGAAGCGGAGCTGTGCGCCATTCTCGACAGCAAGCTGCCCGCCCTGCGGGAAATAAAGCGCTGCACCCTCTGCCGGTATAAACAGACCGATACCGGTCCCCGCCTCCAGCCCTTTTTGAAGTATATCCAGGAAGAAGGTGCGTACCTGTGCAGCAATGAACCCTGGCAGGAAACCTCTTCGTCGGGAACCGAAGACTCATCGGTACTGCGGGTCATGGAATCCCTGAATTTTGGCACCAAGATTCTCGGGGTTATCATATTTGAATGCACTACCATACCCTATACGGCGTTCGGGTTCTTGCGCAAACAACTCAGCCAGACCCTGCAGCACATTCACACTTTTTCACGCATCGCCGAGCTCAACACAAATCTCGCAACCGAAGTTGAACACTTGTCGTCATTGAGAATTATTGACCAGGCCATTACAGGTGTTCATGACCGGACAATGCTCCTCAATGTGCTCATGTCCGAAATTCTAACACAGCAAAAGGCGGACGGAATCATCATCTCGCTCATTGACCCGGCAGGATCGACACCGATAGTAGCCGCATCACGGGGCGTCAGAAATCTTTTCCCCGACGATGAACGCCCGATAGCAGTAACTCCCCTGTTTGTACCTGACCTCACAACCAAAACCGGTGATGACATTGACAATGAACGACAGATCCTGTTTGCCGAGGAGGACTACACCGGGTACTGTCGCGTACCCCTCTCGGTGCATGGAGAAGTCAACGGAATCCTTGAACTCTTTACCCGGCGACCGCTTCCTGAAGGATCCGGTTGGCGGCATTTTCTTGAAACACTCGCAGGCCAGGCGGCTATTGCCATTGAAAATGACCGACTCGTTCATGGTTTGAAGCGGGCGAATACCTGTTTACGCGAATCATATAACACCACCATTGAAGGATGGTCACGCGCGCTCGACCTGCGTGATCATGAAACCGAAGGACACTGTATCCGTGTTGCCCAGATGAGTGTACGCCTCGGCCGTAAGCTCGGACTTGACGAACACGATATTGAAAATCTCTACCGCGGAGCCCTGCTCCATGATATCGGAAAGGTTGGAATACCCGATTCAATTCTCCTCAAACCCGGACCGCTCACCCATGAAGAACGGACAATCATGAACAAGCATCCCAAATATGCACATGACCTGCTCGCGCCCATAGAATTCCTTCTTCCCGCGCTTTCCGTCCCCTGGTGTCACCATGAAAAGTGGGACGGAACCGGCTATCCGCAGGGACTCAAGGGAAAAGACATTCCCCTGTTTGCCCGAATCTTCGCCGTCATCGATGTATGGGACGCCCTTTCGAGCGAACGGCCCTACCGCGGCCCCTGGGAAAGAGAAAAAGTTGTTGCATACCTCCGCGCGGAATCCGGAACCCACTTCGATCCGGATGTAGTGAACGCGTTTCTGGAATTTCTTCCCGAATAATGCTACCGTCGATTTGACACCCTGTCACTTTCCGGCAAAAAATAACAGGCATACTGGACAAGAACTGCAGTATGGTTTCCATGAGATGATCCGCACACCAGGGAGAGAGAACTATGGACTGGACTGCACGACTGAACGAAGCATTGGGTTACATGGAAGACAACCTGGAAGGAACGGTTGAAATTGAAGAAGCAGCACGACTGGCCAACTGCTCGCTCTTTCATTTTTGCCGCATGTTCGAAGTTGTGTTCGGAACCGGACCCGCGGAGTATGTACGACGCCGGCGGCTCAGCCGGGCCGCACTTGATCTTGCCGCGGGCAAGGACAAGGTAATCGATGTCGCGCTCAGATACGGTTGGGAAAGTCCCGAATCATTTGCCAAGGCCTTCAGACGGTGTTTCGGCATTACGCCTTCAGAGGCGCGCCAAAACGACATCGAACTGGAAACCTGGCCTCCCATCCAGCTGGCGGTCATTCTCAAAGGAGACAAGACCATGAAGTACCGAATCATTGAAAAGGACACGATTGAACTCGCCGGCGTTTCGTTGCGCACCACCAACACCGACGGGGAAAACATGAAGGTGATCCCGGAATTCTGGCAAGAGAACTCTTCAAACGGAACCGCCACGGCGATCGGAAAAAACTGCGGTCCCATGGGTATGTTCGGCGTTTGTTACGACTACAACCCGAAAGACAATTCTTTCGCCTATGCCATCGCCGTGGAAAAGGGCGACCACGCATTAACCGACTTTCCCGGGGGAAGCGTAACCATCACGATTGATCCGGCAACCTACGCAGTATTCGAGTCCCGCGGACCCATGCCCGGTGCCATCCAGGCGGTCTGGAAACAGATCTACTCGGAATGGTTCCCCGCTTCCGAGTACGAACATGCCGGAACGCCGGATTTCGAGCTCTATCCCGAACAGGAGGATCCCTCCATTGACGATACGAGCGAAAAGTATCGATGCGAAGTCTGGATCCCGATAAAGAAGAAGGGTAAGTAAGGAAGACAAGCCGGCGTAAGCCGGCTTTTTTATACTGCTACGAAAATTGTTGGCGATTCAGCCCCTCTCCCGGTACACTATAGGGGTGAGGAGGTTATAGCATGCCGACAGTGTATGAACTTTCTGACTTTTTCGAACGCTACACTACAGAAATCGCCGTTCTTGCAGGGTTTTCAGTACTGCTCTTCTTTCTCGCCCTCTTCGGTTTGCCCCTCATTATCATTGCCATACCGGCAAACTACTTTGTACGACCGAAGAATCACCGCCTGGACCGCTATGGGCATCCGGTAGTTACCGCTATTCTCCTCGCGGCAAAGAACATTCTCGGTCTGGTGTTCATCGTTATCGGAATCGTACTGCTGTTCATGCCCGGTCAGGGCCTTCTGGCAATTTTCGCCGGTATCATGCTGCTGAATTTTCCCGGCAAACGCCGGTTGGAGCTTGCCATCATCTGCCGACCGTCCATAAGCCGCGCCATCGGCTGGATCCGGAGCCGCGCCAAAAAGCCGCCCCTCATTCTTCCCGACGAATGCTGACAGGAAGATTCACACGACTGCGAGTGACCCGTAGTCAAAATCCGCGCCATCTTTGAGAACCGCCGAAGCAAGTGACGCAAGCCGGTCATTTTCCAGAATGGCGGCCAATGACCGCTCCCCGCCGGTACCCGTCAGCAAATCCCCAAATCGCTCATCGAGTATCCGTGTGAGCGGAAAGGGGTCCGACGACACCACCGGTATCCGCTTCCGGCGGAGCGCCGTGCGCTCACCCGAAAGCCAGCGGGCATACCGGTCGGTGGCCGCCCTGAGCGGCCGGGTGTCCACGCCCCGGAGCGAGTACAAATGTTGCATATGGCAGAACAGAACAAAGAGCGTGTCCGGCTTCGAGAGGAGACGGTTGTATACACTGTACGGAATCCGCTGCGCAAGGCCAAACTGACGGCCCAGCCGATCGAGCCGGGCGTGAAACGGCGCGGAGCGCTCTGTACGGGGCATGCCGGACTGCCGGTTTTCTCCATAGAGCGTATCGTAGTCCGCACGGAGCGCGGGATAGTGTTCGTCAACAAGAGAGAGAAACAAATCCTTCTGGCAGCCGGGGCGCAATGTGAGCCCGCCGGGATACACAAAGTCCGCGCCCGCGTCCTTTGCTGCGGCAAGCACTGCGGTAAAGGATTCGTCCGAATCGGAAATGCCCGGACACAGGGGCATGGCCATGACACCGGACGAAAACCCGCGCGCCTTCGCCTCACGGACAACGGCAATCCGCCGGTCCGGCGTGCTCGCGCCCGGTTCAAGGCGTGCGGCGTCAGTCCCGTTGACCGTAGTTACCGTTACAATCACGAGGGCGTGCGGAAACCGTGCCAGTACATCAAAATCGCGGAGGATGAGGTCGCTCTTGGTCAGGATGACTATGGGCACGCCGGTTTCCACGAGCGCTTCCAGAGTGCGCCTCGTGAGGCCCAGTTCCCGTTCAAGCGGCTGGTACACGTCGGTGACGCCGGAGCCGATACAGATGGCCCCGTATTCGCGGGCGGTAAACCCCGCGCCGGCATCGCGCGCCGCGAGCTCCGCGAGATTCTGCCGCACGGCGATATCCCGCGCGAAGTCGCCCTCCACATAGTACTTTTCCGCACGACCATCGCAGTACATGCAGCCGTGACCGCAGCCGCGGTACGGCGCGAGCGCGCGATACAACGACACCAGAAAAGCATCCGGAAGCGGCGCGCGTGACAGGCAGGTTTTTGCCTCGATGGAAGTATGGGGGCTTGCGGAAGGAACCGGACTCGTCATGCCGATGATGATACCAGTCCCCGGGCGCTTGTGCAATATCATGCATTATGCTTGCTTTTTCATGCATAATATCGTATCATAGAATAAGGAAAGGAGGATGCCATGGCCATACTCCAGGTACGGGATATTGATGACCGGCTCTACCAGCATATCAAGACCTCGGCAAAACAACGGAACCGTTCCATCAGTCAGGAAGTTATCACCATACTCGAAGAGCATCTCAACGCCACAAACCGGGAATACCGAAACACAACACACGAATTTCTTTTAATGGAAGGATCCTGGAAAGACGAGCGGCCGGCCGCCGAGATTGCGGCGGACATCAGGGCTGATCGCCGGAATTCACGCCGCTTTGGATATACCGATGGCTTTTTTGATTGATACCGACATCATCATTTACAGCCTCAAGGGGGACGCCCGGGTCAATCGGTGGCTACGGGAGAATGATACCATACCCAAAGAGATTTCAGTCATCACCTACGGAGAACTGATCTACGGAGCGCGAAAATCACAACATCCGGAAAAAAATTTGGCGACGGTCAAACGCATCGGTGAGATCTTTCCGGTAGTGGAAATCAGCAAGGGAATCATGGAAGTTTTTGGAGAATTAAAATCCCGCCTGGAAAAAACGGGAGCCAGGCTTGATGACATGGACAGTATCATCGCGGCAACCGCACTCTACATGAACCATACCCTGGTAACGAACAATACGAAACATTTCTCCCGAATACCGGACCTGGTTCTTGAGGACTTGAGAAAAGAGCCGAACCCCTGAGACTTCAGCCCTTTTCTGACCAGTCGCCTCACTCCCCGTTCACGATTACAACATCACGTTTCAGTGTACTACCAGCGCCCGTCATGGTGGTAGAAACACCCCGTGGTACCGCCCAAACGGGCGAATGAGGTGAAAGGACAATGCGTGTCTGCGCGGCATCCGACTCAACCGACACGGTTCCAGTCACCACCCGCTTTTTCCCGGCGATGGAAAGAGAAAACTCCGTTTCGGTGTTTCGCGATCCCTCTCCGCCGGAAACACGCACCGGAGATTTGAAATCGACAAGGAAGGTCATATCCGGATCATCGTTGGTACAGGCGACGGAAAGAAGACCGAGGCGGTTTCCGTCTGCTACACAGCGAAGAACGCGGTCCGGCCCTTCGATATATACGGAAGACCCGTGCCGTTCGGTAATCGTCCACTCCTGCGGTACCCCGTCTTCCATGAATACCCATTTCTCTCCGGGAACAAATTGACCCGGGACACGGGTGAATTCAATCTGTGAAGACCCCGCACGAATTACCGCAATGCGCATGTTTTCGGAGTAATATCCCTTGTATCCGGTAAAAAAGGGCGCCGCGTCCACCAGGATCGGAATGGTACACTGTACACCGTCAAAGGCGATGAAGCTTTCTTCGCCGGCAAGGGAACTTCCCTCACGGAACATTACCGGAAGCGACGTGTCGGGCGAATGATGTCCCGGATCAACAAGCCCGCCGTATTTGCGCAGGGGTGCGGACGTCGCCACAAGGAAAAACTCTAGCGACTCACCCTTCTTTGTTTGAAACGAAAGCGACACCGACGGAGCCTTTTTTGTTCCTGCCCGCTCATACGTCATGGCTGCGTACAACCGTTCGCGTTCAACACCACTGCCGTTGCCCGGAACCGTGAAATCATCAGTATTGAAGTAATCCGTCTGGCTCTGGTCATGGCGCGTCACCACCGCCCGGATCTCGAGCTCGGGCGTTTCACGGATAAACGCTTCCACCGCCTCGTATTCCGGGTGGCCCTCAAACGTCAGCATCACATGGTAATCATACCGCTCATAGTGAATACTGAACGGCTGGGGCAAAAAGGCGCCGGCCGCCGCGGGGGTACCAGCTCCCGCGGGGTGCCCAACTGTCGCAGTGTCTTCGGCCGCCGCGGGGTGTCGACCTTCAGCGCACAGAACCGCTAAAACCATCGAACAAAGCACACACACCATCAATTTTGTTTTCATCAATCCATTTCCTTCAATGTTCCGATCAGCGATTCCAGATTCGCCACATAATCGCGAAGTGCCGCACGTCCCTTGTCGGTAATGGACTGCACGGTCACCGGTTTCTTTCCTTCGAACCGTTTGACCACCGCGATCAGCCCTTCCTCTTCCAGCTTCGCGAGATGCCGGCTCAGGTTCCCGTCCGTCGCGCCCGTCTTTTCCCGGATATAGGTGAATTCGGCCTCCTCCATTCCCGCGAGGAGACTCATGACCGCCAACCGGATCGGTGCGTTCATCAGAGAATCATAGGACCGGTAATTATACCTGTCGTCCGTATTCATCAGCGGCCGCCTTTCCTCTTGCGCACGAAGAGGATGCAGCCGGGAATGAATGAACAGACAAAAGTCGCCGCCGCGAGCACCGCACCGGCGCTCTGAATTGTCGCCAGAGAAATACCGATCGCGGCCGCCCACCAGAGCAGGGCGAAAAGGGAAAACCACCGAAGAGAAATGACGGTTCCGTAGACCCAGTACGCGAGACCGAGAATGACCGCGATCATTGCCATAAACGAAACAGATACTGCGGACTGCGAAAGATACAAAATGACAAACAGCACGCCAACTGCAACCAGATTCCCGATCCAGAGGGCGCTCGAAACGTTGTCCGCGTATCGGGAAGCTCCGGTTGCCCGGGGAGTACGTACTCCCGCCACAACCGAGACGACCGCGCCCGCTCCGCACAATACCGGCCAAAAGAGCCGCGCGAACAGGGAATCAAACCCCAGGCGTGGTGCAATGAGTGAAAAGGCAATGAATCCCGCCGGGATCACCAGCCCCCAAAAGATGAAATGAAACCCCGAATCCTCGAGTTTCCGCTGACCCTGTTCCAGAAACGACTTGATGGTCTGGATATCCTGCATCGCCTGATCCCGGTTCATGTCCCGGTTTTCACCGTCTTTCATATACTACCTCCTGTAGGTAATGCAAAGCGCTTTGTTTTGTAAAGTGCTATACAAAACATAGCTCACTATTAACAGCCTGTCAAGAAAATTCTTTCAACAATTTTGGTAGCAGTCTTTCAACATTTTTGATAGCAGTCTTTCAACAATTTTGATAGCAGTCCCTTGACACCCCGGTAATCCCCCATGAGAATAAACACACAAATAAAAAGTTGACGGAGAACACAATGAATGTTGTCGCACTGAACGGAAGCCCGCGGGGCAAAAACAGCAACACCTGGAAAATTACCGAAGCCTTTCTCGAAGGGCTTGAATCGGCGGGAGAACACACCATCACCCGCGTGGACGTGTACAAACAAAAAATCGAAGAATGCCACGGGTGCTTCGCCTGTTGGAAAGATACTCCCGGCGTCTGCGTCATCATGGACGACATGCAGGACCTCCTGCCCCGCATCATCGAAGCGGACCTCGTCATCTGGAGCTTTCCCCTCTACTACTATTCCCTCCCCTCAAAACTGAAAGCATTCATGGATCGTCTCCTTCCCCTGAACTTGCCGTTTATGGAGGAAACGTCCGACGGCAGCATAACCCATCCCCGGCGTTTCGATCTTTCACATCAACACACCGTACTCATTTCCACCTGCGGCTTTGCCTCCACAAAAAACAACTACGAAGCGATCGAAGCCCAGTTCGCCATCGCGTTCGGCAAGGACCGCCTCTCAAAAATCATCTGTCCCGAGGGTGAACTCTTCTCCATCCCCGAATTGCGCACGCGCACCAACGAGTATCTCTCCCTCGTCCGTCGGGCGGGCAGTGAATACACGGAGCACCTGGGCATCAGCGAAGCGCTTCAAGCCGAGCTGGAACCGCTCATCCTTCCCGCGGAAACCTACAATAAACTTGCGGACGCGAGCTGGGGCCTTCCCGGACCCGGGACCAAAACTGATACAGGCACTGGCGAAGGATATTCAACGAACGTACCGGACCCAGGTGCAACCGGCGATCCTTCGGCCGTTCTCGTACGGCAGATGGCAGCCCTCTATTCTCCCGCAAAGCTCGGGGGAAAGGAAGCCCTCCTTGAACTCAACTTTACCGATCTCGGCGTAACCCATCGCCTCTTCCTCGGCGCGCGGGAGTGCACCGTACTCGACGGGGAAGCGCCGATCCCCGCGTCAGTTTCCGCGCTCAACTCCACCCGCGTTGAAACGCCCTTTACCGTATGGAAACAAATTTCACAAGGTGAACTGGACGGCGCCCGAGCCATGATGGAAGGAAAATACAAGGTACTCGGCAACTTCGATCTCATGCTCAAGATGGACGGACTCTTTTCCGGTCCAGGCTCTTCCCCGTCAACAACGGAACGGCCTCCCGCCGCCAGTCGTGATAACACCGCAAAGAAACCCACCATGGCGCTCGTCATCCTTCCATGGATGCCGCTCTGGATCGCCCTGCCGATCTCGCCGATCGCGGCCGTGTATGCAGCATTGGCCACGCTCGCCCTCTGTCAGCTCGCCGGATTCAAATGGGTCCACGGCCGCCATGAACGCATCACCTTCGCGCTGGTTACCGCCTTCGCCGCGGCGGCCGCGGCCGGTATTTCTGCGGAGATTCTCCTGCCCCTCACCTATCTCGCCTTCGGCGTGCACTGGCTCATCTCCTGCCTCGGACCCGTACCGCTCACCGCGGACTACTCGAAAGCGGCGTTCGGTGGAGACGAAGCCCTGGGAAACGCGCTCTTTGTCAAAACAAACCGGATCATCACCGCGGTCTGGGGCGTGTTCTACCTCGCCACCGCCGGCTGGACGATTTTCCTGCTCGCCACGCCGCTCGCGCCCTGGTCCGGCGCCGTCAATTCGGCAGCGCCCCTGCTCTGCGGAATATGGACGGCCTGGTTCCAGAAATGGTATCCTGCACGTGTAGCCCGCGGCTAGGGAGGACCCCATGAAAAAGATCGGCATTGTCGGCGGAATAGGCCCCGAATCGACCCTCATGTACTACCGGGACATTGTGGCGCACGCTCACGCGCGCTCCGGCGACGACCAGTACCCCGAAGTAGTTATCGAGAGCGTCAACATGACGAAGATGCTCTCATACTTTTTGACCGGAGATTTTGACAGTCTCGCGGACTACCTGTCCGCCGCAATCGACACGCTTGCACGTTCGGGCGCCAGCTTTGCCGCGCTCGCGTCGAACACACCGCACCTCGTCTTCGACACCCTGCAGAAACGGTCTGCCATACCGCTTATCAGCATTGTGGAAAAGACGGCTGATCGGGCAAAAGAACTTTCCCTCAAACACGTTCTTTTAACCGGGACCGGCTTTACCATGAAAGCGTCCTTTTTCGCCGACGTCTTTGCCCGCTACGGTATCGGCATTGTCACGCCATCCCCTTCTGAAATTGAAGAAATCCACAACATCATTTTCCCCGAACTGGAAAACGGCATCGTCCGGCCGGAAAAACGGGAGCGCTTTCTTGAAATCACGCGCGGACAGATCGCGTCACAGAACCTGGACGGGATCATACTCGGCTGTACCGAACTTCCCCTCATCGCCGGTGTTGACGACTTTGCAGTGCCGGTACTCGACACCGCGCAAATCCATATCGACTCGATTGTGAACGAATACTTTTCCTGAGGATGCATCATGCGACGAAAAGACCGTGAAAGGAGCGATCCCGTCTGGATCGACGAAACCCTGCGCCGCTCGGACGCCTGTCATCTCGCCCTGCTCGACGGCGGGAAACCCTACGTCATACCGCTGAATTTCGGCTTCGAGCGTACCGGAGACGGAACACTCCATCTGTACTTCCATTGCGCGAAAGAAGGGAAAAAACTCGAGCTCATCCGGCAAAACCCGCTCGCCGCCTTCTCGGCGGACACGGATCATGAACTGGTTACCGGCGAATCCGGCTGCGACTGGGGAATGAACTACCGGAGCGTCGCCGGAGAGGGAACCGTCATTTTTGTAACCGACCCGGCGGAAAAGAAGCACGGGCTCGACCTGCTCATGGAGCACTACAGCGGCAGGCGGGACTTCAATTACAACGACCACGTGTTCGCCGTAACCGAAGTCCTCCGCCTCACCGTGGCGGCCTGTACGGGAAAAGAGCGAAAATAACCGCCTCACTCCCACGCAGCATACAGCCGTTCGACTTCCCTCCGGGTACGGTCGAGCTTTGTTCCGAGCGTACGCGCGCGGGCAAGATCGCCCTGCCGGTACGCCGCGGCCATCCGGCTTTCCAGCTCCCGCTGTTCCGCTTCGAGATTGATGATGCGCTGTTCGACGAATGACGCCCCGGCAGCTTGCGTCCCGCCAGCTTTCACCCCGCCACTGTGAGCTTTCACCCCGCGAGCATCGCCCCCGCGATTTTGACGGCCGCCCCCCGCCGTCCGGATCGGACGCGAGACATCGGTCCCGTAGCGCTCGAACCAGAACTCGGAGAAGTTACCGTCCCATGACGTGATCGTGCCCGCGTCAATCTCGAGGACACGGGTCGCGATACGGTCAAGAAAATATCGGTCGTGCGAGACTACCAGGATGGTTCCCGCGAAATCGAGAAGTGCCTCCTCGATGGCCTCGCAAGCCGGGATGTCGAGGTGATTCGTCGGCTCGTCCAGAATGAGAAAGTTCGCCTTGCGGATCCCTGCAAGCGCGAGCTGGAGCCGGTTGAGTTCCCCGCCGGAAAGGGAGCCGATTTTCTGCTCGAGTGCTTCGCGTGGAAAGAGGAATGGCGCGAGCGCCTTTCGCGCGTCCTCGAGAGTTTTCGCGCCGGCGTCGATGCAGACATCGAGAATTGTCGCCGTGCGGTCGAGGCCCTCCGCGTGCTGGGAACAATACGCCACAGTCATGCTCGGGCCGACGAATACCGACGGATCCTGCGCCTCATGGAGACGGAGCACTTCGCGGAGAAAGGTCGACTTTCCCGAGCCGTTCGCGCCCACAAGCGCGACCCGCTCGCCGGTGTGGATAGTGAGAGAAACATTGGAAAACAGCACCCGCTCGCCGAAGGCGCAGGAAAGCCCGCCTACCTTGAGCGCGAGGTTCGCACGACTCGCGTCGGTTTCAAAAGACACCGAAAAGGACTCAACCGGATTCTTCGGCTTTTCACGGGCGGCTTCCTTCGTTTTTTCAAGATGCGTACGCCGCGCGCGGAGGCGCCGCCCCCAGGCGGGATCGGCCGTCCGGCGGGCAATGTCCGCAAATTTTTTGACCACCGCCTCGAGCTGCTCAATCTTTTTCTCGTCAGCCCGGAAGGCCATCTCACCCGAAACCGCGCTCCGGAGTTTTTCAATCCGGTACGCCGAATAATTCCCGGTAAACGACCGCGTCTTGCCACCATCAATCTCGATGATGCGCGAGCAGATGCGGTCAAGCAAGTAGCGGTTATGCGAAATGACGATGACCGCGCCCGGATACTCGCGCACAAACTGTTCGAGCCAGGCGAGTCCCCACATGTCAAGATGATTTCCCGGTTCGTCGAGAACGAGCACATCGGGACGGGAAAGAAGGGCGCGACCAAGCGCGAGAATGTTCCGCTCACCGCCCGAAAGAGCAGCAAGCGGCGTCTCCGCCGAGTCGGCAAGACCGAGGCTTTCGAGATACCCGAGCGCGCGCGACTCCGCTTCGTCGCCGGGACCCGCGTCATAGGATGTGCGGAGATCACCGTAGGCCTCGAGAACCCGCTCGAGTTCACGGCCCTCCACACCCGCCATCTCCTCCTCGAGCGCGGCAAGAGCGCGCCGCTGTTCCGCGACCGGTTCCACCATGAACTCGATGGCCGTCAATTCGCGTACCGGGAAGTGCTGCGGTACACAGGCAAGCGTCTCGTGAACGCCCCGGCGCACCGTGCCGCTATAATCCCCGTCTTCCCCGGTGAGAATCCGCACAAGCGTCGTCTTCCCCGCGCCGTTCCGGCCGACCATCCCGACCTTTTCTCCCGGCACAATCCGCACGTCGGCGCCGGACAGGACAGCCTCGACCCCATAGTGTTTATGAATATTGATTGCTTCAATCATGTCGTTCTCCTTCAGGTTCGCGGACACAAACCGGCCGGAAACCGGGGAGGCGGGCATAAAAAAAACCGCGGACTCCCCGATCTCAGTCGAGGCGTCCGCGGTTTGTTACCGGACTGGCAGCTGCTCACGCGCGTGCTATAGCGCTGATACGCAAACACACCTCCGGTCACCGATTTCCGCTGCGGACACACCTCTCCCGTCAGCGGCGAACGTGGCGCCGGACCGGAAGGAAAGGATACTCAGGATTGTGTCCGCGTTATACATAATCATGATTGTACGCCTGCCCGCCCGTCCCGTCAAGAGCGCCCCTCAAAAGATCCCGTCGTGAACTTTCAGCCGGAACCACACCCCCTTGAAACCGGACACGCGCTCACGTATCATGAGGCAAAGAGCACAAGGAGGAGCCCATGGCCACAACCGCCGACTACATAGAATTTGTCGTTGACCAGATCGAAGGCGCGGGCGCCGTACGCGCCCTTGTCGCTGTAACCCCGATCCCGGTCAAAAAGACAAAGAAGAAGGCACCATGAACTACACACTCCTCGCGGGATTTATCTCGTTCTCGCTCGTATCCGGATTCACCCCGGGTCCCAACAACCTCATCGCCCTCGCGACCGGCGCCAACTTCGGCTACCGCCGCACCCTGCCCCACGTTCTCGGCGTCGTGCTCGGATTCAACATCCTCTTCTTCTCGATCGGCGCGGGACTCGGCAGCCTCTTCAAGGCCTTTCCCCTGGCGCACGAAATTCTCAAATGGGGATCCCTCGCCTACCTCATGTATCTCGCCTGGAAAATCGCCACGTCCACCGGCATCGGTCCCGCCGACAAAAACGGCGAAGACGCAAAACCCATTTCATTCTTCGGCTCGGTCGCCTTCCAGTGGATCAACGTCAAAGCCTGGGTCGCAGCGATTACCCTCGTAACCGCCTTCACCGACCCCGACGCCTACTGGACGAGCCTCGCCGCCGGCGGCACCATCAACATCGTCATCGCCTTCTCGTCGGTCTCCACCTGGGCCATCTTCGGCACCCTCCTCAAACGCTTCCTCGAACACCCCGTGCGCCTCCGCGTCTTCAACCTGACCATGGCCGCGCTCCTGGTGATCTCGGTAGTACCGTCGGTCCTGAGAGCGTAGAAAAACTACTGCTACGAAGATTGTTGGTACTGCTACCAAAATTGTTGGTAATTATTAAAGACTGAGGCAGCAAGCGGGAACCGGCGCGCACTGGCCCTGCTCACAGCCGTTCGAAGCAATCTGAAGGAGGGGCGAGGGAGATTCTCATGCGAATGAGCCTGCCCAGAGGCGTTCAAGGAATTCTGTGACGGGAAGAATGAGAATACCATCATCGGTGTAACGGGGAACCGGTTCACGACATACGAGGATTCTCGCTTTCCAGGCCCCCTCGCCGGTAATATCCCGTAATCCTTTCATATCACCAGATTGAATGTTTCTTGATGCTTTCACCTCAATTGCCATTTCATTCCCCACTATGAAATCAACTTCCCGGCCATCATGGGTTCGCCAATAGGTGAGCGGACGGTAATCTCCCGAATACTCAAGCCATGAACGAATCTCATGGAAAACAAGATGTTCAAGAGCAAGACCCCATTCAGTCGAACCCTGCCCGGGGACAGGCTTATCGGCAAGGACACGGGCGACAGCCCCATCAAAGAAGTACAGTTTTGCACGCGAAACTACCGTTCGTTTCTGTCCCTGTTTCCAGGGCTGTAACTGTTCCGCAATCAACGTATCGGTCAGGACCGATACATACTCACGAACCGTCCGGGCGGGAACCGCGCAATCCCGGGCAATATTCTCAAAATTCAATTCCTGACCATTCATCATGGCGGCGACAGTCAAAAAACGCGAGAAACCATCAAGCCCGCGGACCAGGGATTCCGCATGAATTTCTTCCCTGAGATACATGCCACAATACGCGCGCAAATCCTCTTCGGGCGCATCAGAAAACCATACCGGGGGAAGCAATCCCCGTTCGATAGCCCGCTCAATCGAAAAATCAGCAAGCTCCGCCGAAACAAAAGGATGAATTTTTTTGAGACGGGCTCTCCCACCCAGAAGATTTGATCCTCCAGCTTTGAGCTTCCTTGCGGATGATCCGGTTAACACAAAAGTAAATCCGTTACTATCAATAAGGGATTGCACTTCATCTAGCAAAATGGGCAGTTTTTGAATCTCGTCAATAATGATCGGTCCGGTAAAATCCTCTAACGCAAGAATCTCATGGCGTAGTCTGGCCGGCTCCTGCTGCAACCGGAAAAAAACATCCGTGAAGAGAAGATTATAGTAGGGTGATTCGGGAAAAAGATCGCGTAACAGGGTAGATTTCCCGGTTTGACGCGGACCAAGAAGAAGAACACTCTTTTTTTCCGCAGCTGTTCTGATATCCAGCATCCGTTTTACTGCATTCATGTATATGAGTATAGCGAGTATTCATAAAATCCGCAACAGTCCTGCGGATTTTATGCGTATTTCCGCAACAGTCCTGCGGATTTTAATGGTTCTTCTTGACGGACAGGCCCAAACAGGTCATCTGGACCCATGCCGTAGCCATCTACCCCTGATTCTTCCGCACCAATGCCTGCACCTGTGCATTATCCGGACAGGCTGCGGCAAAAGAGGCGCAGGCACCCGCGAGACCGGCAGGATCGTCCGCAAGTTCGGAAAGATCAAAGACCGACTCGTCTCCCCCGCTGAATTTGAGCATGGCGGGAGCAAGGGTATCAAGCGCCGCGACTGCGAACTCAAAGTTGCCGCGGGTAATGCCGTGGTACACAAAGTGCCAGCCGGGATGAACCGCGGTATCGAGGAGGATGTATTTCCACAGGGGCCAGTCGAATCCGGTGGGAAGGTCGGTACGATCAAAATCGGCGGCGGTGAACCGGGTAACCGTATCACGGTACCGGCCGAGCTCGTCGGCGAAGCGTTGCAGCAAATCCATGCGGGGAATCGTGCGGCCCCTCTCCCATGCGTCGCGGTTGAAAACCTCAAGATCGTCTATATCCCGGACTGATGCGTTTTCCAGAATGGCGGTAAGCCGTTCGCGAGAATAGGCGACCCAGGTGGTCAGATGATGGAGCACATCGGCCGCGGACCAGCGCGAAAAGGTTGGATCCGCGGAATCGTCAGAAGAAAATTCCTGCCAAAAGCGACCGGCGAGATTCTCAACGAGTTCTGTTATCCGGATAATTTCACTACTCAGTATCTTGTCCATATTCAGCACTCCTTGTTGTACAGCATTTCAATAGTTGATCGGGTATAGTCGCCCCGTCTCCGGGCACTCGTAAAATTGATGGCACGAACCGGACAACGCACGACACAACGCATGCAGCGCAAACACCCGTTTGCATCCAGAACCCGGAGCAATCCGTTCTCCATCGACAAGCTGGCGGAGGGACAATTTTTTACGCACAAGCCGCATCCGGTACACTCCGCGGAAACGCGCAAATTACGGTAAAACAAAGTTCCCATGACCAGACGGGAAAACGCCTGATGGAATTTCCGTAACGGATGCGGACGTATCCGGATCTCCGGCGCCGTAGTCCGTACACCACGAAGAATCTGTAGCATAAAAGCTTCGATAGTACGGTCTGTGCCCTTTCCGAAAACCGCCTCGCCCCGGACAACCGGCAGTTCCGGATTGGCATAGACATAGGCAACCGCCCCGGGAGCCTTGAAACTTTGTTCCGCAACAACACGGTACCCCTTCTGCTGCAAGAGTTCAATGACATAACGGTTTGCGTCCAGAGGGAAACTCGTGTAGGTGGAGAAAACAAAGGCCGACTGCCCCGGACGGGCCTCCGGAAGCGTTTGTACAAACGAACATACAATCTCCGGCGGCATGAGGTCATACACCGGAAACCCGATACCGAAGATCGTATCAGGCTCAATCACGACACCGTCCCGCTGGGCCTGCTCCACCGGAACCAGTAACGTTTCAGAACCCGGTCCCGTACTACCGGCCAAACTCTGCCCGGCCTGCACCGCTTTCTCAAGAAATTTTTCCGCTATAAAACGGGTATTCCCCGTCCCGCTGAAATAGTACAGTACCATTTTCATTCATCCGCTCCTTTCCGGTCCAGCTTCCGGTTTAACTGCTCTTCCAGTTTTGTAAAAAAAGCAGCTACCACCACCAAATCTCTCGGCGAAAAGCCTGACAGTGTTTTCTCCAGCTCCTTACCAAATCCTGACTGACTGCCGAAGAAATTGTTCACCACATTCATGCCCTCGTCGGTAATACGCAGGGAAACCACCCGCTCATTTTCAACCGGTCGATTTTTTTCGAGAAGCCCCTTCCCGCAAAGTTTCTTGACCAGCTGGGAAGCCGCACTCCTCGTAATGCTTAATCCCACAGCAAGACTGCTCACCGTCTCTTCGTTCCCCGCCGAGAGGAGCGAAAGTACCTGTAGCTCAGCCGGATATACCTGCACCGAATCACTCATCTCGGAAAAATCCTTTCTGATACGGGTATACTTGTTGTGAACCCTGATAAAGAGATTATAAAGCTCCAGTTTATCTACTTTTTTCATGTAACAAGTATGTTATTAAGCTTCTTAACTGTCAAGTTGCTTTTCGTAAAAAACAGTAAAATCCAGAAATTTTTCAACATTTTTGATAGCAGTGTAGTAGAATGACTCTCTGATGAAAGCAGAACGGCTTCTCGCACTCCTCACCATCCTCCTCTCGGGCAAACGCGTCTCCGCACGCTGGCTTTCCGAAGAGCTCGAAGTATCCGAGCGCACCGTGTACCGCGATGTAGAGGCCCTTTCCGAAGCGGGATTTCCCGTCTACGCTACTACCGGGCGGGATGGCGGTTTTTCCCTTATAGACGGGTTCCGCATGACCGGTCAGCTTTTTTCTACCGGCGAGATTCAGCGTATCATCTCCGCCCTCGACGGACTGTCCGGCGTCTGCCCCCAGACCGAACTCGAAAGTCTCAAGCGGAAGTTCACCCTGCTCCTTACCGAATCGGGAGCCAAGGGAATTCCCTGTCCGTCGAACCGTGTATTCATCGAACTGACGCCCTCGAACCGCGAAAAGTCGGTTATCGACCTGCTGGACGAGTCCATTTCCGCATCATCAGTTATCAGAATGACGTATTGCGACGTAAACGGCATGGAAACGACTCGGGACATTGAACCCGCCGCCCTCCTTTTTTTCTGGCAGTCCTGGTTCCTGTACGCCTGGTGCCGGTTACGGGGCGCGTTCCGCTGCTTTCGCATTGCCCGGATTGAGGCAATTGAGCAAACCGGTCTCGTACGCACCGGTCCGGTTGCCGATCTCGCCGAGCGGCCCTGGAGAAAAGAATGGGAAAAGGAAGAATTTGAGGACATAGCCTTCGTAATCGGGCGGGAAGCCCGGGGACGAATCGCCGAATACTTTGACCGGGATGCCATTACCGAACAGGAAGACGGATCCCTTCTGGTACGCGGTCATTTCCCCACCGGCGAATGGGTCCTCTCCTGGATCATGGGACTTCCCGGAACGGTATCCATCATCTCCCCGCCAGCTCTCCGTGAACGCATGCGTGCCCGGGCCGCCGAAATCGTCGAAAAAAACCAACAATTTTCGTAGCAGTCCGCAAACACTGACACGAGATGTCAGAGTTACCCTGTCATACTGCCTCCATACCCAACAGATGGAGGATTACCATGGAAAAAATGATTGCATTCTGCGGGATCGACTGCGCACAGTGCGGCGCGTACATCGCGTCCATGACCAACGACGACGAACTCAGGAAAAAAACCGCCGAAGAATGGAAGGTTGCCCACAATTTCGATTTTACCCCCGAGATGATCAACTGTCACGGCTGCCACGCGACCGACGGTGTACAGGTTGGCTACTGCTCAATGTGCGAAATCCGCAAATGCGCTCTCGCCAAGAGTGTACAGAATTGCGGGAAATGCACGGACTATCCCTGCACCACGATTACCGAATTCCACAAGATGGCTCCGGGAACGGAGGAAAACCTGCGCGCGTAAGCCCGTCTTCCTCGGAGGCGATCAGCCCTCTGTGGGGGCTGATCGCCTCGCACCTGCCGATTCTGAAAATCCATGGTATCATATATGCCATGAGACTATGTTTTCTTATGTTTACCGTCATGCTCTTTCTCACAGGTCCGCTTGCGGCGCAGGCTCCCGACAGCGATGACGATACCCGTACGATGGCGTTTTTTAGTGCGCCGGGAATTCCGCTCGTCGGGGCAAGTTCACATCTGTATGATGGATCCTCCTGGAAGAAATATCACGAATCAAACCTCTTTGACCGGTCAGAGAAAACCGCCTGGGTCGAAGGAATTTACGGAACCGGTCTCGGAGAAAAAGTTCGCTTCGCCGTCCCGGCACACATTGAGTCCCTTGAACTGATAAACGGCTATGCAGCCAGCGAGAAGCTGTTCATCGCAAACGGCCGGGTACGAACCTTGCGTATTTCACTTCATGCGGGCTGCACCACGGAAGGTATGGTGTCAGAAATCGGACCGGTGTTTGAATCAATCCGCTTGACAGATTATCGCGATGTATCAATCAGGGATACCATGGAAAAGCAAACAGTACCGCTCTACATCGACTGGAACGAAGCGGCGGACAAGGTTGCTGAATTTCATGAAACCCTCGAAGCCGGGGGTATGCCGGTACATAATACGATCTTCTATATTGAAGCGGAAATTGCCTCGATATACCCCGGTGAAAAATGGATGGATACCTGTATCGCCGAAATTGACTGGACATACGAAGCGGGGTACCAGGGCCCGGAAGGAATCCGTCATGCTGACATCGTCGGACCGCTATATGTGGAAACAGGTGCCGAGTGGGATGTCATCATTTTGCTCGATGACGTTTTTGCCAACCGGTATGAATCATACAAAGATGAGGAACTCTACGATTCCGGCAGCTGGACCTTCATGAACGGAACACTCATCATGGAAATCGACGGCCGTGGCATGACCCTCCAATACGACCGCATCATCATTGACGGCTGCTCCATACTCTTTGTCGATGACGAAGGAAACGAAATCCGCTACCGCCGCGGCGCGTAAAACCCGGCGGGGTGCGCCACTCCCCGCGTTCTGCTCAACTCCCCGGCGGGGTGTTAGCTCCCTGCGACAGCAAGGCTCCCCGGCGGGATGACCAACGTCCCGCACTTGTCCCCTCGGGAAATACATCGTATCATGGTGAGCATGAAACGCACCTTTTTGCTTCTTCTTTGCGCCATTTCCCTTGTTCATCTTTCTGCCCGCGACCTTCCCCACGATATTGCGGACAATCTCTACCAGCTTGTAGCCGCGGAAGATTCCGGGAGTCTCTACCAGCTGATTGTCGAAGGGTACGACCTTCCCGCAACCGTATCAAGTGACGGGTACACCATGAATCTTCTGGAGATCTTCGTACCGCACCAGCCCTTCATTTATGATCCGCTCGTCATGAATCTCCTCGACTCAGGAGAACCGTTTACCCGCGAATCCTTCCTCGCCATGATGCACCAGAGCGCACCCTTCCCCGGCTATGTCTATCATCCGGCGAATGCTTCGCTCCGGGAAGAACTCACCGGCGAGATAATCAGCTACCACCGGGGAAAGGGCACCCTGCAGCAGAGCGATATCCGCCCCCTCATCCGGTATGAACAGGACATCAACACCATCCTCCATGCACTCTACCGGGGAGATACAGAGACCGCCTGCCATGTTCTTGAGGACGCGTTCGCGTTTGCGTCAGTCCATTTCCCGCAGCGGGTAGATGGCGATTACCTCTACCGGCAAAATACCGCGACCTATGAGCGCTCCGAATTCCAGTACCTGGCCTTTATCGCCTTTATCCTTGACCGGACGGAATTTATTGAATGCCTCTACAGTCTCACGCCGGAAGCTTTTGAACGCGCCATGCGAAGCGGTATCCTTGCCGCCTTTGCCACGTCTCTCGAAAACATGGAATTTATCCGCGGACTCCCGCACTACGATCACAAGGTGTTTTTGGAGGTTGCGGCCGAGTTACCCGATGTACAGGCAACCATTTTTGCATCTGAATTGCTTCACGGCACCATGGGTAAACGGGATTACAAGAAACAGAAGTTTGATCCCTGGACACTTCTGGAACTTGCGGCAAACCATCCCGATTTTGCCCGCGCCCTTTTTTCCGAACTTGATTATGACTATTCCGACCTGCTCGCGTCCCTTTCCGAAGAAACGGTATACAAGACAGAAATCGATGCCGAGTACTTGTCCATTCCGCTGGAATACTGGATTTACGCGCTTGGTACGCCGGAGGCGATTAACGCATGGTTCCTTGAAATAGAACGGGAAGCGGTTTGTACTGAGGCAGCCCGGTCCTTCGCATTCAATCCGAAGATTACCGATTTCAAAAAACTCACCCGTCATCTTGATAACTACTTTAATAAAGAAGACCTGTTCGTGCATGCTGCAATCCACCGGAATCCCCGCCTTCTTTCCTGGCTCATCAGGGAGAAGAAGGTCCGCTTCTCCGACTGTACTACCAAAAGGATTTCCTTTCCCATAGAAGAAATGATTCCCCCCTCCTCCCTGCTTTTCGGCAGCGATCCTGAAACGGTCCGTCTGCTCATCGAAGCGGGCATGCCGACCGATATGGTGTTTAAAAATGACTCGAAGTTCTGGACAGTCAATCAACAGTACGCTTCACGACTCAACGTATTACACGACGGCGGGTATTCCATAATCCGAACACCGGTAGAACGCCCGCTGGTAGAACTTGCGGCATTTGTATCAGGGGTAGAAATCCTTGAGCCGCTTCTCGACGGAATACATACCGATTTTACACAGGTTCTCCTCCCCGCCATCGAGTCCGACCGGGCAGATCTGATCCGGCTCCTCCACGAGCGGAATTATCCGCTACCTGATTTCTCGCTCTCCATGAAGCCGGGAAATCCATGGACACTGGCGGCGGAAAACCGCGCATACCGGGTGGCCGAACTCTGGCTCGCGGCAAAGAAGCCCCAGCCGTGCCGTATTGATACAACCGGTCTATCGCTCGGCATGGTAGACCTCTTTCATCACCAAGGACTCCTTGATACGAACATCGCGATCGATACCTTCACCTTTTATGCAAAGTGGGGTTTTGACGACAAAGCCTTCAATCTCGTTCATGAAAACGAATCCCTGCGGAAAACGCTCGGGCAACAACAACATCGTCTCCTTGCCATTGCGGCGGGAAGCTCACGGGAAGTCCTTGTGTCAAAATTGATTCAATCGTACCCCGACATGGTTCCGGAGGACCCGTTCGATCAGGTTGATGTATTCACGAACGCCATGAAGGGCGACCTCGTCGGCCTTATGGATCAGCTCCTCGAAAAAAATCCGTCGCTCGTTAACGCCTGGGATCGTGACGGGAAAAGTCTCCTGGCAATTGCCCTTTCCCTTGCAGACTCGCACTATGTACCGTATCTCATTAAACGGGGCGCCCGGCCGGACTGGCCGGACGGCAGAGGAGAAATAGTACTGCCGGTCATCCTGCAGATCATTCACTATTTCCCGGATTCCGACGGACTCAAGCAACACATGAAAGATGCTGGTGTAAACCTGAAGGCACGGAATGACGAGCGTTCCGTCCGGCTTTTCCGGGCGATAAAAGCAGGTGATACTGCGGCGGCACTATACGCACTTGCGCAAGGGGCCAACGCGAACACGCTGGTAAGCAGTACAACAGAGGGCGTAACACAAACCCTTCCCGCGATATACCATGCGCTTGACGAATCGTCCATCCATCTGCTTTTCCATCTTCTGACCCTTGGTGCGCATCCGGATCCGGTAGCGGAAAGTCCCTACAGCCCGCTCATGCTCGCAATCAAGAATCGAAACTATACCGCGGCCCGAATTCTGCTCTTCTTCGGTGCCAACCAGCATCGCCTGCTCCCCCCAACGGCAGCCTTGCACTTTCCCGGATACCGGAAGGGCATGACCATTCTTGCATGGCTTTCACAGTCCGGTGAAAGCGACACACTGTTCATGAAAAACAGTCCCGGCAAAGAACCAAAAAAGGTTGATGATGACGAAATGGATTTTTCCGGTTATACCAGCACTAACACCGGTCCATCCAGTCTCTTTTACGCGGTCGCGAACGGTAACCGCAAACGTGTCGAACATCTCAAAGAAACAATGCCGGACTTTGCCATCCGCTGGTACCACAAGGATATTCTCCTCGCCGCAATCTGGGCGGAAGACATTTCAGCCGTTCAGGATCTCAACGCGCACGGTGTAACCCCCGATGACTGGTTCCTCAACAGAATCATTATTCGTAAAATTCTTGCGCATCCCGAACTCGTGGAAATCTATAATTCTGAATCAGATGGAGTGGGATACATGTTTACACACGGTCACTACAATGACAAGGTTCCCGCTGAACTCGCGAAAACAGTCTCGGTGGAACACATGGAAACGCTCATCGGAAAAAGACTGCCCATCCATGGAGAAACCCCGGAAACGAACCCCGCCTTCGCAGCGGCACGCGCCGGAAACTTCCCGATGACCCGTCTTCTTCTGGAACACGGCGCACATTGGTATACTCCGAATCCCAAAACTGAGTACGATTACATCTTCCACGATGTTCCCGACGCACACACGCTCGCAGCCCTTTTCGGTTTTATCAGGGACCGCATACGCGAAAACCAGACCCGGTATCGCTACATCTTCGAAGAAGGGTATTGATCATCTCCCGCCGGGGTGTTTAGCGCCAGTTATGCGTGTTTGCACCCCGCGACGGTTCAACATCCCGGCGGGGTGCTCAGCTCCCCGCGCGAATCGTCCGCAGCCGTTCAGAGCTCACGAATAGCACGGCGATGTACCCGAGCAAAAAGACCGGCAGCAGCGCGAGACTCGTCACCGACGACACAAAGCCGAACAGCGGCGGCAGGAAGGTAGTGCCGATGTAGGCGAACGCCATCTGCACGCCCATGACCGACTGCGCGTGCGTGCTCCCGAAGCGCACCGGCGTTTCATGGAGCATACAGGGAAAGATAGGTGCGCAGCCGAATCCCACGAGCAGGAACCCGGCAAGCGTCGCGGCAACCGGAAGCGGCGCCAGCATGAGGATGACGCCGGCGATGATGATGATCGCCCCGCCCCGGATAAGGTTATTGTTGCTTATTTTGAATGTCGCGAATCCGGTCAGGAATCGTCCCGCCGTAATGCTCGCGAAAAATGCCGAAACCCATGACGCGGCGGCGGCCGGTTCAAAACCTTTTACCGCGACAAGGTAGGTTCCGCCCCACAATCCCATGGACGCCTCGATACCGCAATAAAACAAAAAGGTGACGAGGGCAAAGGGGACGCCGCGCATGGAAACAACCTGGGCAAGAGATGGGTGTTCTACCGACGAATCCACCGGCGCGACACCCGAACGTGCGGCAACTTTCTTCCACAACGGAATTGAAACGATGAGAACGACAACAAGCACCCACTGGAACACACCAATAGAAAGATACCCCGTGCGCCACGAGTAATTGTTCCGCAGCAACAGGGCAAGAAGAAGCGGTCCGGAAAGCGCACCGACACCCCAGAAGCTATGGAGCCAGCTCATGTGCCGCGACTCGTAATGCTCGGCCACAAAGGCGTTAAGCCCGGCGTCAACCGAACCGGCACCGAGACCGAGCGGAATGGCGGCGGCGATGAGCCACCAGAACGACGGGAGCAGGCCGAACCCGAGAAGCGCGATCGCAGTCAGGCCCACACTGAACGCGGTAACCTTCCCGGTGCCGAAGCGACGCAACACCCGTCCCGAGTTCATGCTCGAGACAATCGTGCCGCCGGCGATGATGACCTGCAGGATTCCGGCAAAGCTGACCGGAACGGCAAACCCGGGGCGCATGGCGGGCCAGGCGGCACCGAGAAGCGCGTCCGGCAATCCCAGACTGATAAACGCAACATAGATAAGTACCAGTAATACAGTAGCCATGAAATCTCCTATATCTTCTGCCTCATGAGGCCGCACTCCGTACAATACCAGACGAGGTTACCCCGGCTGATCCGGGGAATACGGACGTCGACATTCCACTCCGGGTAGAGCTTCTTCATGATGAGCGTATCGCCGTTCACAAACGCGATAAACGAAATATGATGCTCCCGGGTCATGGGATGATCCGTGGTAATGTAATAGTCGTTTTCCACCGTCTCAACCCGGAGCCGGTCAGCCTCAGCGGCTTCAACCGCTTCGAGCGGAGCCAGTTTTTTTCCGCAACAGATTGTTTCAACAATTTTGGTAGCAGTACCAAGTGCCCCACAGGTCGGACATACGTAAAACTTCAGATTTTTCATGTTCACTCCCTTGTCATCCTCTATACCGAGGTCCCCTTCCAGAAGGCAGTCAACCGAAATACCGAATACCCGGGCCAGGTGCGGCATGATCGAAAGATCAGGACAACCGAGTCCCCGCTCCCACTTCGAGATGGCCTTGTCGCTCACATGTATGAGATCGGCAAGCCCCTGCTGGGTTAATCCCGCCTCCCGGCGGAGAGTATAAATCAATGTTCCTGTCTTCCTGCAATCCATGATTGGCACCTCGCTTACAAAGGGAGTGTAGCGGCGGCGGAATAAAATGACAATAAACGCTCCGTAGAGTTTATCGAACGGTCTTTTTTCCAAGCTTCCGGTCAATCAGCATCAGAATGAGCGCAAAGAGGATGTAGACCGGCGCGACGATGAAACTCGCGCGCAGGCCCCACCGGTCCCCTATAACGCCCATGATGAATGTCGCCGAATTGAAGCCGGGAAGGCCGAAGCAGGAAAGAAATATCATGAGGATGGTCGGGTCGACTGCGAGCTGGGAGCCGGCATACGACTGGATGCTCGGCCAGAGTGTGGCGATACAGAGTCCGATAACCGCCAAAAACGCGTACAGGGTATACAAATTCCTGACGAAGAAAAATCCGCCACTCGCGAGTACCCCGCACAACAGGGAAATGATGATGAGCCGGCGCAAGCCGATTTTTCCGGCGATCCGGCTCGACGAGAACCGGCCGATTGCCATGCCGAGCGCGAAGGCCGCCGTTCCGAAGGCGCCGGCACGGGGGAGCTGGTCAAAGGAAAGCTGTATGTAACTCGCAGACCAGAAGGTGAAGGCCCCTTCGGCACCACCGGCGAATCCGAGCGCGGATCCGAAGAGCCAGAACCGCCTGAGCGAGAGAATCTCGCCCATGTGGCTGAAATCCGTCCGGTTCGCCGGAAGCTGTATCTTCCGCGACGAGGGAAACCAGAACATCACAAGCAGCATGACGACGGCGATACCGGTAAAGAGGTAGCGCCAGCTCACGCCAATCGTCAGCAGTTGTCCGAGCAGGAGCACGGACACCAGGGTTCCCACCGGCCAGAACGCGTGCAGGAGGTTCATCTTTGAGCCGTCATCTTTTGGATAGAGGTCTTCCACTATCGGGGTCAAAAGCGCGTCGAGCAGGGCGCTTCCGGCGCCGATAACGAGCATGAGCAGGGCCGCATGAATCCAGGATTTGCTCAGGATGAACAAAACGAGACCGGCCGCGAGTACCACGAGACCGCCCCGGATAACCCGGATTTTCCCGAAGCGAGCGGCGAAGAACGAGCTCGATATCAGCATGACGAACTGGACAACCGAGGCAAAAAGCCCCAGAGCCCCGCTCTGCGTGAGGGAAAAGCCCAGTTCTTTCGAAATGGCCACGAGACAGATGGGAAGCGCGATAACGCTCGCCGAATATATGCCGAGAGAAGCGCAGGACGCCCGATAGGTGCGGTCCCTGAGTTTTGTTTCCATAGTCATTTAATTACCATAGCAGAAAGAATCGCGCGTGGACAGACCTTTTCCCTTGACTTTAGTCCCTTCATCACCTACCTTTACGGTATGGATATAGCAGCACTTTCTACAGGGCTTTCTCAGGCGCAGGTCCAGATGGACGCCGCCGTACAGGTTCAGAAGCTTGCCATGGACTCCACAGAGAGTCAGGGCAAAGCTCTCACAGAAATGATGGGCGAGACAATAACCGACCCCGCGCTCGGCGCAAAGGTTGATTTTCTCGTCTGACCGCAACCAGCTGAATGTAGCCGCCCCGCCGGAAATCCCGGCAGGGCGGCTTTTTTTATGCATCCATGTCCCAGCGGAAAGTTTTAAGCGCGACCGCGGTACACACCACAAAAATTCCCGATAAAATCAGCACCGGCGCCATCGCGTCCCGGAACGAACCACCAAGTGAAACCGTATTTATCAATTTGATTCCCTGCGTAAGCGGAAGAACCGACGCGAAGCTTTGTACTCCCTTCGGAAACACCTCGAATGGAATGGTCGTACCGGAAAAAAGAAGCATGGGAAAGTAGAGAATTGAGCACAGGAGGCCGGCTTTCTTGCTATCGGGCGCGATACTCGCGACACACAACCCGATTGAAAAGATCGCCAGGAGGACGACGAGGTACGCAAGGACCGTCGTGACCGGCGATCCCGCAATCGAGTAATCGAAGAGGAAAACGGCGGCAAGAAGTACGAGAAGTCCGGAAAGCAGCGCGACTACTCCCTTCACCAACAGCTGAACACCGAGCAACAGTACCGGCGAGGCCGGAGTTACCTGCAGCCGCTTGAGCACCTTCTTTTCGCGATAATCCGCCAGCGTCAGAGGAAGACCCATGAGCCCCATCGCGCAAATTCCGATCGAAATCCAGGACCCGATATTCCGCTCAATCATGCCCTGCCCTGTGCCATGATCCCCGTAAATGAGACCGATAACAATGATGATCGCCAGGGGCATGAGAAACCCGAAGAGAATCAGATCCAGACTCCGCAACGAAAGAACCAGCTCTGTTTTTGCGATTATTCCAATTTTCCGTGTATTCATGCTTCACGCCCCCATCACATTGATATAGGATTCATCAAGATTTTTTCCACCGCCGTGCGCAACAAGATCCGCTATGCTGCCAATCGCGACGCACCTACCGTTCTTGAGCATGAGTCCCCGGGAACACAGCTGCTCCACCTCGTCCATGTAATGGGAACTCATCACCACCGCAGTTCCTTCGTCCCTCAGCTGTTCAATATGCTTCCACACCTCGCGGCGCGCGAGCGGATCAAGCCCGGTGGTGAGCTCGTCAAGAAAAACGAGACGCGGCTTGTGCATACAGGCAAGCAGAATGGAAAGTTTTTGCCTCTCCCCGCCGGAGAGCGCTGCCACCGGCTGGTTATACCGCTTCATCAAATCAAAGTGTTCCAGTAATGGCTTCCACTCGGGCTCAGGATCGTAGAGACAGGCCGTCGTCCGGCAAATCTCGTGCACCCGGATTCCCATTTGCCAGGCTGAATCCTGAAACTGCACCCCGACCTGCGCAAACACCGCCCGCCGGTCCCGAACGGGATCCATACCGAGCATCCGGACAATCCCCGAGTCTTTTCGTCGCGTGCCCAGAATACACTCGATACTCGTAGTCTTCCCCGCCCCGTTCGGCCCGACAATCCCGAAGATCTCGCCGGAATGCACCGTAAACGAGAGATCGCTGACTGCGCATACCGGCCCATACGACTTCGAAAGTCCTTCCACCTGTACAACTTCTGTCATGTTTTGCTCCTTGCCGTAACTCTGAGCCATGACCCAAGGGCAAGGTCAAGAAATTCTTAAAAAATATTTCAACAATTTTAGTAGCAGTCTTCAACAATTTTAATAGCAGTACTACACGTCACGCTCAATGGGCACCTGCACCTCGGTCAACCAGTCCTCCGGATCATCCTTGTTCCAGATTCCGTCGATGTACGATTCCCGGGGATTCCCGACCGCACGGTACCCGTTTGCCGGAATCCAGCCAAACAGGGCATTGTAGGTCCTGTGAAAGGTGCTGTACGGGCCTTTGTGCATGAGGCAGGCAGCAAGCGGGACCTCGTCTATCGTTTTGAACTTGACCCGGTCGGATTCCTTGCAGTGCGCCACAACCGCTTCACAGATTTCAACGTCTATATCGCTGTCCCGGTATTCACCGTCATGATAGATGGTAAAGCAGTACGGAGGCTCCCGGCACACCGCTCCAACCGAGCGCATATAGTCGCCCATTTTGGGCACAATGTCGAAAAAGGTGTCATAGCAGGGAATCCGCGTACGCATGGAGGCGACAATAACCCCGGGAAGCGGTTTGAGTTCCGGCACCCGGATTCCGGTTTGCTGCGTTTTCAGCAATTCGAGATATTCACGCGCTTTTTCTATCCTTCTGCCCAGATACACCCGTTCCTTCTCCAGCTTCCCGATCTGGGATTCAAGACTTCCGGCCATGGCGGAGTCATCGCGGATACTTCGCTTGATCTCATCGAGGGTAAATCCGAGATCGCGAAGCTCAAGAATCCGGGCAATCTCGAGCTGCTGGCGCTGCTCGTAGTACCGGTACCCGGTCCACTCGTCAACCTTTGCCGGTTTGAACAGCCCGATCCGGTCATAATGCCGCAGGGTCTTGGTACTGATCCGGTTAATCCGGGAAAAATCACCGATTGTATACATACTGATATTGTAAAGACTGCCCCCGGGGCAAGGTCAAGCGAAAAAAACCGGAGATTTTTTCAACAATTTTGGTAGCAGTAGAAAAAAGACTGTTCAATCTATTCCTTCAGCAGCTGGATAAGTTCCGTGTGTATAAAAATTCGCTCGGTACCAACCTTTACGGATTCCAGAATTCCCGAATCCTCCAGCTTCTTGAGATATCGCGCTGCGGTTTTCCGTTCGACGCCCAGCGAAGTGACGAGAAACTCGCCCTTGCAATATGGATTGACAAATAGCGTTTCGACCAACTCCTTCGAGTAGATTCCGGGCAACGTGTCCTTGACGATCGCAATCGTTGAATCGAGAAGCTCCCTGATCTTCCGTATTTTGAGTATCGTATCTTTCGCGATTTCTTCGATACCCTTCAGAATGAACAGGATCCACTCTTCCCATGCATCGTCCTTCGTGACCGACAAAAGAAGCTCGTAGTAGCGTGTCTTGTTTCTGATGATATATGAACTGAGATAGAGAATCGGGATGTCCAGATATTCCTTGAGAATCAGATACAGCATATTGATGATACGTCCCGTTCTTCCATTACCGTCATGGAAAGGATGAATGGTCTCAAACTGATAATGCATGATCGCCATTTTCGCAAGCGTCGGCTCGTCACCATTGAGATACTCAACGAAATTCTTGAGAAGAGCATTGATAACGGTATAATCATCAGGCGGTGTATACATCACTTCATGCGTACGATCATTGACGAGCGCTGTACCGCTCGTGTTCCGGATGCCTGCATCATTCTGTATGAGCAATCGCTGCACGTCGATGATATCGTTTATAGACAGAAGACCGCGAGTGCGTATCTTCGTAAAACCTTCATACAGCGCTTCCCGATACAGCATGACTTCTTTCGCGGCAGGATCAGCCTTCAAACTGGTGGCTGAAACAGCCTTGTAGAGATCATCCCGGGTCGTAATAATATTCTCGATTTCTGAACTGTCCTTGGCTTCCTGAAGAACAATTGCATTGATCAGGATCGACTGGTTGGGAATAATGTTTGCAATTCCCTTGAGCTCACCAAGAACACGAAGGGCGCGACTCTCCTGCTTTAGAATGGCGGCTGTTTCCGTTTTTGCCGTATCGGGCGGTAGAAACGGCAGTGCATTATTCGGTTTATTCGGATCAAAGCTGTTCATATGTCCCATTTTCAACGATTTTGGGACAGATGTCAATCAAATGTACCAAAAAATGATATTTTGGTACATTTGCAAAATGAATGTACCTCTTTGTGCGGTTTTGGTACATTTCCTGAAAAGTGCCAGGAATACCAACTTCCGGGAAAGCAGCACTATGCGACTCAAGCATGAACCTGGCTAAGTAAAGCAAGGTTATCAATCCTTTCGTGCGTTCTTAATCCGATCAATTTCTTCTTCGAGGTGCTCAACGCTAATTTCTGGATCCTCATCACCTACATTGAGCAATCGGCTCGCAACCCATTCTCTGAAGTCGGACTCAGGGTAGCCGGGATCGATACAAAATTCTTCAGGTAATGGATCTACATACGATTTTGGATCGCCGTACCATATTGGATCTCCATACCATTCATCAAAGGCATCACTGTACTCGCGATAAAGCACTCCGTTTATTGACAGATCTCCGTTTTCAACGATAAATCTAAGTTTTTCATTAAAGTTTGCTACATTCATTACCACCCCATCCCCAATAACCACAGCGGTACTGTGTTGCCAGCCGGGTAATCGATGTCATCGCGGATGACGAAGTCGGCGTTCTTGATCTTCTTCGAGGCGCCGCCCACTTCGATCTTCAGCTTCTCACTGCCCCGCACAGACGGTCTCGTGATCACGAAATCACCCGTCGAGTCATCCTTGGTTGTCTCCACCGTCCATCCGGCGTCGGCGCAGAGAGAAGCCACGAGCGCCTCGCGCGAGGTTCCAAGACTTCCGCGAAGCACGGAATAAAAAGCGGGGTCGGCGAAAAAAAGTTTGTCGCCGGCAGATTTAGCCTTGGTATCGTTCTCGGTCCGCACGATCCGCAAAACGCCGACCGATTCCATCACGCCCAGAATCTGATAAAGCTTATCGGCCCCGACGCTCCAGTCCGCACAGAGAGAGCGCACCTGGAGCCGGGGAATGCTTGCGGCGGCAAGCGTGCCGGTTATCGCCTTCATAAGCCTGAGATTTCCGTCCGTAATATTCGGTAGAAAAAAAGGAACGTCGGAGTACAAGGTTTTATCGAGAACGGCGAGCATGCGATCCTCAAAATTACCTTCGCCATAAAACGGACGCGTTCCGAAGGAACGGTACTTCCGGAAGGAACCAAGAATTGCGGACGTTGGCTCTACCGGCAACTTCACCGAACCGCTGAATGGATCGCACACAGGATAGTCGACACCTGTCTCGAGATAAAGAAACTCGCGGAATGAAAGAAGCGGCATGCGGATCGGCACATAGCGGCGGGAGGTGTCTCCAAGAGCGGCACGTAGGACAAGGGCGGACGAATCGCTTACCCAGAGGCGATGTGCAGGAAAATCATCATACAACGCTTTCAGGTGAAGGCTCCAGTCACGCGCATAATGGACCTCGTCCACGATCACGCCCTCGTAGCCAGCCATGAACATGGACTTTACCGTTTCGTAGAGCAGCTCTCCGGCGAGCATCGGATTGTCCGCAGAAAAATAGAGCATCCGGCTCTCCCGCGCATGGTGCAGGAGAAAGGTCGTTTTCCCGACGCCCCGGGAACCGGTTAAAAGGAGGGCACGGGGAAGGGCCCCGTATTCCCGGCTAAACAGCCTGATTCGCGAAGGAAGAGAAGCAATCCGCCGGATCATGGCAGTCTCGAGTTCGGTTATAGTGCGAGTATCCATATCTGATATGGTAATGCCCTATTGTTCCTACGTCAAGAACATATTTACTATTTTGTTCCTGTGACAGGAACAGTAATGACTATTTTGGACGTTTCTTCCACTAAAACACAAACAGAGCCACGGGGATTTTCCAGCGCAAGATCCCGCAGGACGTCGCAAACAAAAAAACCGGAGATTTTTTCAACAATTTTGGTAGCAGTCTTCAACAATTTTGATAGCAGCAAAAAAAAAGCCGCTCCGGGGTTACCGGAACGGCTGTAAACGAGGCGCCGAGCAGAATCGAACTGCTGCATAAAGGTTTTGCAGACCTCTCCCTTACCGCTTGGGTACGGCGCCATGTGCGATAGCACATACGTACTATCTTTTCCTAACGCCGCCCGAAGAAACCGAAGGTTTCAAGGCGGCGCCATGATTCATATTGCTTGTTGAATATACCAAACCACGCGCCTTTTGGCAAGCGTCTGGAAAAACGGGTGTTCAAATATCCCGGGATGCGCTACCATGGGAGCGGGTGGTATACATGCAGGAAATGAAGCCGGTCATCAGCTCAACAATCAAAAACGGTGAAGCGTACTACACCCTTGTCTGGTCGCCCCTCAAAAAAGCCGACAAATACGAGGTGACCCTCAAGGTCCCGTCTGTTGCCGGTCTTTTTGAACTATACCGCATGGACGAAAGCAAAAAGCTCAATCTTCTTTCAGTAACCCATGCCTGGTACGGCGGTTTGCGCAGTCAAATACGCGCAGCCATAGATCCGGATGCCACCCACGATCCGGTTAAAAGAGCCGAACTGGAAGACGCAGAGCTCTACTACCGCTACAGCATGTCGGAGTCTTTTCCCGACATTCTTGATGTGGTCTGGTTCCTGCATACAACCTATTTTCCAGACGATATCCGGCTAGAACATTCCGGCCGTTATTCACGCATGTATCTGAACGAAAAGGCCCCTGACAAAATTTACTGGCTTGACTGAATAGCACAACACTCCGTACATTATATCCATGGAGACACTCTACGACATGATAATAATCGGCGCCGGGCCCGCCGGTCTTTCGGCAGCCCAATATGCCGGACGATCGAACCTTAAAACCCTTGTAATAGAAGAAAAAAGCGAGGGAGGTCAGGCTGTTCTCATAGACCGGCTCGAAAACTATCCCGGTATTCTGGAACCCATTAACGGGTTTGATTTCGCCCAGAACATGAAAAAGCAGGCCGAGCAGTTCGGAGCCGAGTTTGCCTACGGCAAGGTAACCGGTCTTGGCCGGAAGGACAACGTGTTCGTGGTTCCCATTGAATCACCCGAGGAAAACCCGGTGACCTATCAGGCACGCACGGTTCTCGTGGCAACCGGCGCAGAGCACCGTCATCTCGACGTTCCCGGCGAAGAAGAATACTACGGCAAGGGTGTTTCCTACTGTGCCACGTGCGACGGACCGTTCTTCAAGAACCGCCACATCGTGGTGGTAGGAGGCGGCGACGCGGCATGCGACGAAGCAGGTTTTCTCGCACATCTTACCGACCGGGTAACCATCATCCACCGGCGGGACGAATTCCGCGCTCAAAAAGCGATTGCCGAACGCACCATCAAGAATCCCCATATACGTACCCGGTTCAACACCATCGTTACAGAAATTCTTGGTGACGGGAACAAGGTAACGGGGGTGCAACTTGAAAGCACCCAGGACGGAGAGAAGGAAACCCTGTCCTGTGACGCGGTATTTATCTTTGTCGGCATGAATCCACGAACCGAGCTTGCCGCACTCGCGAAGAAAGACGCGAACGGTTATCTCATAACTGACGAATACATGCAGACCTCCATACGAGGACTTTTCGCCGCAGGCGACATCCGTGCGACACCCTTCCGGCAGGTTATTACCGCTGCCGCGGACGGCGCAATCGCGGCTCATGCCGCGGCGAACTGTATCGACGAGCAACAATGCGGATTGCAGTAAAAGAACCGCTTAAAATAGCCATACTCTCCGCGGGCATCATCCTGCTTGTCATGCTTTTCGTATCAACTGCAGCAGCACGGGGCACCGAACCCGATTTCTGGGATCCGGTTCCGGATCAGGAACTCGCACGCAACATTCTTTCCCGTATGACCGACGAGGAAAAATTGGCCCAGATACTCATGTTCGGCTGGGCGGGACTCGATCCGTCTCCCCTCGTCCTGGACTGGGTAGAAGAACGTTCACTCGGAAACATAAAGATTTTCGGATGGAATACCGACGACACGTTCAAGGTCGCAAAAGCCATTACCCTTCTCCAGGGTAAAGCGGCAAAAAACCGCTTCGGCATCCCGCTCTTCGTCGCTACGGACCAGGAAGGCGGATGGATCCGGCATGTAAAGGGACGCACCTCGCAAACGCCGGGGAATCTCGCGATCGGCGCGAGCGGTTTACCGTCTGACGCCTGGTATTCCGGATATTACATAAGCCGGGAGCTTGCAGCGCTCGGCATCAATCTCAATTTCGCCCCCACAGTTGACCTCTACACAGATCACGCTTCAACGGTTATCGGAACCCGCTCGTTCGGCGAAGATCCCGAGGGGGCCGGCATTCTCGGAGCCTCCTTTGTCGCAGGAAGCACCGCAGCAGGCGTATTGACCACCGCGAAGCATTATCCCGGCCATGGAGACACCGGCATGGACAGCCACGGCCACATGCCGGTAATCCGCATCGATGAAAAAACGCTTTTCGAACGGGAACTCGTTCCCTTCCGCCGCCTGGTGGAAGCCGGAGTCCCCGCAATCATGAGCGGACACCTTTCCTTCCCTGAAATAACGGGCAACCGCATTCCGGCAACCTTTTGTCCCTATTTTCTCGATGACCTGCTCCGCAAACAGCTCGGATTTGACGGACTCATCATAACTGACGACATAATGATGAATGGCGCGACCGATTACGCGGGAAGCGTTTCCCGGGTTGTGGAACTTGCCATTGAAGCAGGAAACAATATCGTTGAATCCTCAACAACACCGTCATTCTCCGATCCTCTCTGGAGAAATACCCTGAACCGGATGAAGCGCGACGAGCAGTTCCGCGCCCGCGTTGAAGATTCCGTACTCCGGGTGCTTGTGACAAAACTCGGGTATTTCAAGGGGACAAATCCGGTCGGAATTTATCCCGAAATCGCGGACATAGCTGACCGGGTACCCGATCCCGACGGGGCTTCTTTTTTCCAGTCCCAGGCGGTACGGTCGGTCACCGTACTCCGTAACGGAAAAGAACCCCATGTGGACGCGAAAAGCGGTTCTGTACTCATCGCCAGCCAATTCGCGACATTTCTTGATATTGGCCGCCAACGGTTTCCCGACGCGTCCATTTTCGGCGTGAATGACCGTCTCGGCAGTATCGCCGGAAACTACGACACAATCATTTTTTGTCTATCAAGCGATTACTCACTCTCCGTTCTCAAAAAATTGCATCATCTCCGGGACCGCCTCATTGTCGTTTCCGCCATGTCTCCCGTTCTTCTGGGTGACGTCCCCTGGGTGGAAAGCGCCATCGCCGTGTACAGCTATTCACCCTGGTCCTTCACCGCCGCTTTTGGCGCCATTGCCGGGGACTTTGTCCCCACAGGCACCCTTCCGCTCAAGGATATTCAATGACAAGCGGTTTTCTGCCGCTTTCCTCAGATCTCTATCCACAATGCAAAGCGTATCTTGCCTCACGTGAATACTGTTGTGTCGCCCTGACCGCCGCTTTTCTCGGAGCGGGGCAACCGGACAAGGCAGGATGGCAGCGTCCATCGTTTGCCGTTCTTGTTGCCGCTCAAGGCACCGCTACACCGGACATTGCCGGTATACTCCACGTAACTCCGGGGGGAACCCTGCTGCACCTCCTCGACTCCCCTGCGCGGGTAGAGCCGTTCCGGAGTCAGATCGCCCAATGGCTTGCCAACCGTACGCTCCATTGCATACTGGGAACCGCGACGGAAACACGGTTCCTGGAGTCCGTGATACCCCGCCCCCTCGAACGAACCGTCGATTACGAGCTCATGACCCTCGGTGCAGAACCGGCTGAGGAAATGGAAAAACTCCCGATGCTCCCTGAATCCGTCTTCCGAAAACGGGAACATCTCCACATACGCCGTATTCATCCCGGCGACGCGGAACTCCTGTTGCCCTTGCAGCTCGGTTATGAGGAGGAAGAAGTGCTCGCTCCGGGGAAAACTCCCGACAAAAATCAATGTTTGCTCACATTCCGGGCAGCGCTTTCCCGGCAGGAGGTATACGCGGTTTTTCACGGGAAAACCCCGGTTTGCAAGGCGGGAACAAATGCACGGGGACTGTATTGGGATCAACTTGGAGGAATTTACACTGCTCCCGGTTTTCGCTCAAAAGGGATCGCCTCTGCGCTCGTTGCCCATGTGGTACGCCGAAGAATACGGCAAGGCAGAAAGACCGTTCTCTTTGTTAAAACCGGAAACTTTTCCGCGAAGAGCGTGTACGGAAAAGTCGGTTTTATTCGCCAGAACGATTTCAGAATCGTCTATTTCTAACAAACGTGCTTTTTTTCCGATACATTGTTGCATTTTCGGGATTTTGATTATACTTAAGGTAACATCGTTGCTTGTTATGCACAGGGGTTTTTTTGATGTCACCAGTACTTGTCGTTGAAGACAACGAAATTAATGCCGAGATAATCATTACACTGCTTGATGAATCCGGTATTCCGAATGAACTTGCCGTAGACGGAATCGACTCTGTTGAAAAATGCGCGGCCAAACCGAAAGATTACTATTCACTTATCCTGATGGATATACACATGCCCCGCATGAACGGGTATGAAGCGGCGAAAAAAATCAAGACTGAATTGGGGGTTACGGCTCCGGTTGTCGCCCAGACCGCGACGCATACCACCGAAGCTTCGGTGTACGAGCACCGGCACTACATTCAGGATTATCTGTACAAACCCTTCAAACCCGCACAGTTGTTCGAACTCATCAGCAAGTATATCCCGATCGACTGATTCAGTTCTTCGGTTTTCCCAGCTCCATTGAACGTTCCCATGCGGCCAGAGCCGCGGATATGACCGCTGAGCGGAATCCGTGCGCTTCAAGCGCCTCTACCGCCGCGATTGTTGTGCCCCCGGGGGAACAAACGGCATCCTTGAGCATGGCCGGATGGGTTCCGGTTTTAAGCACCATTTCCGCCGCGCCCTTGAGCGTTTGCGCCGCGAACCGGATCGACTGGTCGCGGGACAATCCCATACGTACACCGGCGTCGGAAAGGGCTTCAATAAAGAGAAAGCCATACGCGGGACCGGATCCGGAAACGGCTGTTATCGCGTCCATGTTCTTTTCGTCAGTGATCTCGGTCAGACCGGCACTGCCCAAAAGGCGCCGCAGTTCATCAATTTCGCCCGCACTGATCGATGTATCGGGAGCAAGAGCGATCATCCCGGTTGCGACCGACGCGGGTGTATTCGGCATGATCCGTATGATTCTGGCTGATTCGCCGGCAAAGGTCCGGATGGTATCCCGTGTAACACCGGCGGCCATTGAAACGAGTATTGTGGCCGGGGCAAGAGCTGGTGCTATTCCGGATAGCACATCGCCCAGATAGTTGGGTTTGACCGCGAGAAAAACGAAGTCGCACGTTTCGGCGATTTCGCGGGAGGATTTTGCGACGCGACAACCGGTTTTTCGGGCAAAAGCGTCCGCTTTTCCCGTATCGGTATCGAAAACAAGCACCTGATCAGCGCCGGCAACCGCAGCCACCGACTCCATAAGGGCTGACCCCATAACGCCGGTCCCGATACATCCCGCTTTACTCCGTGCCATGTTCCGCTCCTTGTTCCGATCCTATTTTGCCAGAAAAATCGTTCCCAGACGGCTGCCGTCTACCAGTGAAGAAAGACAGCGGGACGCGCTCCCGTTTGCCAGCAGCATGGGAATACCGTACGCCGTTACCTTTTCGGCAGCCTCAAGCTTTGTCGCCATACCGCCGGTGCCGAAACTGTTCGACGAACCGAGCAATATGGAATTGCGCAGCACTGCGACATCCGGGACAACTTCAATGAGTTTCGCGTCCGCGTGTTCCTTGGGGTTCTTGTCGTACACACCATCGATATCGCTGAAGAGCATCAAGAGATCCGCGCCCCAGAGGATGGCGGTCAACGCACTGAGATTGTCATTGTCGCCGATCTTGATTTCCTCGGTGGAAACCGAGTCATTCTCGTTAATTATCGGCACGACATGTTCGTCTACAAGGGTAAAAAGCGTATTGCGCATGTTGAGGGTACGATAGTCATCCTGAAAATCGTCCTTGGTAAGCAGAAGCTGACCGATATGGATTGACCGTTCGGAGAACGCCTGGCGCCAGTTGTCCATGAGCTCAACCTGACCAATGGCGCAGAGCGCCTGGCGATAATGAATATCACGCTTTCGGGCCCACCGGTGCAGGGTGGAAACCCCGGCAACCTGTGCCCCGGAAGACACCAGCACGATCTGTTTGCCGCTTTCAATGAGGTCGGCACATTGGGAGGCAAAATCACGCATAAACTCGCGGTTTATTGTACCGTCGCTTTGCGCGAGTGTGTTTGAACCAATTTTGATGACTATTTTCCGCGCGTCTCGCAGAGCTTTTTCAATCATGGACGAACGTGTCCTTCACCATCAATGTAGTATTTTATGGTCGTTAACGCCGTAATTCCCATGGGGCCGCGAGCGTGAAGTTTTTGCGTGCTGATACCCAGTTCAGCGCCCATGCCGAACTCACCGCCGTCGGTGAACCGTATTGAAGCGTTCACATAGACACAGGCGGAGTCGACGCGTTGCTGGAACCGGCGAGCATTGGTCCGGGATTCGGTGATGATGGCATCCGAGTGCTTGGTATTGTGTGTGTTGATGTAGCCGATGGCTTCATCGAGGGAATCGACAACACGAATTGCCATGATGTAATCCATAAACTCAAAACCCCAATCCGTATCGGTCGCGCGGACAACATTTTCCGCTCCACCCAAAATGGCGAATGAGCGTTCATCGCAGCGGATTTCAACACCGCCGGGGCGTCCGGTTTTATCAGCGTATTTTTCAAAAGCCTCTTTGATCGGCGGCAGGACCTCTTCCGCGCGGGACGCGTGCACAAGCAGGCATTCAAGTGCATTGCAGGCCGCGGGCTTCTGGATTTTGCTGTTTTCGGCAATCGCGACCGCCATCGCGGCGTTCGCAGTTTCGTCAATATAGACATGGCATACGCCGGACCCCGTTTCGATTACCGGTACCCGTGCGGTTTCCACCACCCGCTTTATGAGCGCAGCGCCGCCGCGGGGAAGCGCAACATCTATCTTTCCAACAGCATTGAGAATCCAGTCAACATCGGCATGGGTATCACCCTGTACCGGCGGCTCGGAAAGGGCAACCGCGTCGGTTTCACCCCCGGCGGCTGAAAGGCCCTTGCGGATAGCCGAAACGATCGTGCGGTTGGATTCGAGGGCGGACGAACTGCCGCGCAGGAGTACCGCGTTCGAGCTTTTGTATGCGAGCGCGAAGGCATCCACGGTTACATTGGGACGGGATTCATAAATTACGGCCGCTACTCCGAGGGGTACGCGAACCTGGCGGATCTGCAGTCCATTCGGAACGGTCCACCCCGCGGGGATTTCACCTATTGGATCAGTCTGGGCGGCGAGTTTTCCGATTGCCGCGATAATGTCGTCAAGACCGGCATCATCGAGCGCGAGACGGGCAATGAGGCTTTCCCTCATGCCGCCAGAGCGGGCCTGCGCAACGTCGCGGGCGTTTGCCGCGAGTATTTCTTTCCGCGAATCATTGAGCGCGTCGCCAACGGCAAGGAGGGCGCGGTTCTTTTGATCGGCGGTACACTGGGCTAGCCGGTCCGATGCCGCGCGCAGACGAGAACAGACTGCTTCGAGATTCATGGGTAACTCCTAGAAATTCGCCAGGAAACAGATACCAAGCAGCACCGCGGCCCGGCACTTTTCTTCCGACCACTCCTTGTGGGGCGGGAGGCTGTTTATATAGTACCAGAAAAATCCGAAATCGGGATCAATACGTACGGCATATTCAAGGAAGGAATCACTTTTGGCAAGAGTGCCGAAAAGAAGGTAAACAACATCATGGAGAACCGGAAGAAACTCGGACAGGGAGGTGTGATAATCATACCGTGAAAGATTCTTGCACAGAGCGCCGATACGCGCGAGCATGTCCTCTTTCATGGATTCATCCGCTTTTTCAACCCAGGTTTTCTGGACAAGCAACTCAAGGTTCCGCTGAAAACTTGCTACAAGCTTCTTCTCCGCCTCGTCTCGTTCCGGATCCTTCTTTGCCATAATGGATTTGAATGTTCCGGTGTCGCCAAAAGCCGCGGCCAGCTGGACGGCACTGGCCGAAAGACCTGAGTCGTCACTAGAGTCTGTGAAACGGGGCAATACTTTCGTCGCTGCTGTTTTAACGACCGTTGGTATTGCGTCGTCATTTTCGAAGATGGAAGTTTGCATACCTAAAATTGGCCTTTTCTCCCCCTTTTGTCAAGGGTTCGGGACTGCTACCAAAATTGTTGAAACATTTCATCCAGGTTTCTTCCATATTGACGATCAAATACCAAAACGGTACCTTACTGGTATGACAATACACGTATTGGGTGACCCCGTTCTTCGGGAAAAAGCGGTTCCCATTGAGGAAATAAATGACGAAATTCGCGCTCTTGCGCGTGAGATGCTGGTATTCATGAAGGAAACCGACGGTATCGGTCTGGCTGCACCGCAGATCGGTCTGAGCCGCAGAATCTTCGTTCTTCGCGCCGATGACGGTATAGACCGGGTATTCATCAATCCCCAGATTATCGGCACTTCCACAGAAACGGTCGGCTATGAAGAGGGATGCCTGAGCATTCCCGGTTTTTACGAGGATGTCGTACGGCCGGAGCGTGTCACGGTTCAGGCAAAAAACGAAAACGGCCGTCGCGTTACCATTGAAGCCGACGGGCTTCTCGCGCGGATTATCCAGCATGAAAATGATCATCTGGACGGCGTGTTGTTCATAGACCGGATCAGTCCGGACAGAAAAGAGAAAATTGAGGCCAAGTTCTTCAAAAAACACGGAAAAAAGGGAGCGTAATCCATGCTTCGTGTTGTTTTTGCCGGAAGTCCGGACTGCGCCGTTCCCGCGCTTGAAGCGGTTGCCGCAGCGCATACGGTAGTCGCGGTCCTTTCAAATCCTCCGGCACCGTCCGGCCGATCACGGGAGCCACACCCTACTCCGGTCGCACAGGCAGCGGAACGGCTCAAAAAAGAAGGCCTCATCGCACCGGAGGTACCGGTCATCACTCCGGAAAAAATAACCGACGAAATTCGTGATCAGCTTGTGGCAGTCAAGCCCGATGCAATGGCCTGTTTCGCGTACGGTAAAATATTCGGACCCAAAACACTTGCCCTTTTCCCGCGCGGGGCCGTCAATCTACACCCGTCGCTTCTTCCCCGCTGGAGAGGATGCGCGCCGGTTCCTGCGGCCATTCTCGCCGGAGACCGGGAAACCGGCATCAGTATTCAAAAAATGGTGCGGGAAATGGATGCCGGCGACATTCTTGCACAAAAACACTACATCATTGACCCGACGGAAACCGCCGGGGAACTTCTTGACCGTCTGTCCCGTGAGGGAGCCCCGATGCTCGTGGACGTTCTTGACCGTCTGGAAGCGGGTTCCGACTCCGGTATCCCGCAGAAACATGACGAGGCAAGCTATTGCGGTATGCTGCACAAACATGACGGGGAGATAGACTGGTCCCGTCCGGCACAGGAAATTGCAAACCGCATACGGGCGTTTCATCCCTGGCCGGGGGCATTTACGCACACCGGGGACCGGATACTGCTCATTCATAAGGCACATCCCTTTACCGGCACGACAGAAGCCGGGCATCAGCCGGGTACCGTACTCGGCATAGACAAAAAAGAAGGAATTCTGGTACAAACAGGAAACGGGGTGCTTGCCCTCGAAGCACTGCAATGGCATGCGAAGAAACCGCTTGACTGGAAATCCTTCATGAACGGATCAAGAAATTTTACCGGAACAGTACTTGGAACAGTCGGGGAAAGTAAGAAAAAAACCACAGTGAGGAACCAGTAATGAATATCAATCTTTCAGATTTCCGCATGGATTTTAATGAACTTTCCGCCCGGTTTCGGGAGAATTCCCACGTGGTTCTCCTTACCGCGGCTACCGTATTTCTGCTCGTGGCCGCCGCGGCACTGGTGATATTCTTCATTTTTATCCGCGGAGCGGAACAGGTCATGGTTCCTTCGGTAACCGGAAAAGATCTGTCCGTAGCAATGATCGAGATGCAGGAAAAAGAACTGTATCCCCGCATTCAGCTCAAATACTCAGACCGTCTTGACGACAAGGGCACCATTTTATCCCAGAGTCCCGCGCCCGGATCAATTGTAAAGGCAGGGAAACGCATCGAACTGACCGTGAGTCGCGGAATCGTCATCGACAAGATGGAAAACTATGTTGGTCAGAATATCGACGATGTAAAGATGAACCTCCAGGCGCTGTTTACATCGATGGAAAAACCCCTCATCGCCATCGGGGATCCGCCCTTGTACCGGTATTCTCCGGAACCGGCCGGAACCATTCTTGAGCAGGACCCCCTTCCCGATACCGCCATTTCCGGGCCTACAAAAGTTACCGTTGTTGTTAGCCGCGGTCCTGAATATGACCGCGTAACCGTTCCCGCAATCACCGGTCTTTCCATACCGGAAATGCTCGCCCGCCTCTCCGATAGTGATGTGGTATATGACTTTTCCGCCCGCTATCCCGAACGGGAAGAAAAAGCGGGAACCGTCGTTTCACAAACACCCGCCGAAAGCATGGCCGTTCCCAGTTTTTCACGGGTTTCGGCGGTCATAGCCGTTCCGGTAAACGCACCGGACGGTCTGGTATACGGTGTATTCAGGGAAACACTCCCGGAATATCCGTATCCGTTCCAGATCCAGATTTCCGCTATCAGTCCCATGGGCGACCGGTATCAGCTTGCGTCATTCCGTCATCCGGGAGGAGAACTCAGTGTTCCCTATGCCGTTGAAGACGGAACCGTACTGGTGCTCACCATCCTGAACAAGGAAGTCGGCACCTACGAAATACATCCGGAACAACAAACGGACACGGCGGACGGAGAAGAATGATGCGGACCAAGGTTTGCCTTGTATTAACCGCTCCCACGCTCAAAGAAGACCTTGCGCTTGTTGAACTGTACCGTCAGTGGATTGATATAGCCGAATTGCGTGTTGACTGTCTTTGTCATGAAGACCGTCTTGAATTCCGCACCTTTCCGGAACAGGCGAACATACCCTGTGTCCTTACCGTCCGAAGAAAAGCGGACGGAGGCCAGTACCTTGAAGGAGAGGGTGCCAGAACCGCATTACTCGCACGCGGCCTCGCCTTCGCTGATATCGATCCCCGCAAGAATTTCGCCTACATCGACCTCGAAGAGGACCTGCAGATTCCCAGCATTGAAGAAGCCGCGCGCGCGTTCGGTACCCGGATTATCCGGAGCGTACACAACATGTCGGGTCCGGAACCGAATCTGCTCGAGCGGGTTCGTAAGCTTCGGCGCACCAAGGACGAAATAGCGAAAATTGCCTTCATGCCGCGTAATCTTTCCGATGTTACCCGGCTGTTCCGGGAAGCAAAAAGCTGCGCGGCTGAAGAGTTCATTCTTATCGCCATGGGACAGTACGGCCTTCCGTCCCGTATCCTCGCGCCGCTCGTCGGTTCCTCAATTTGTTATGCCTCCAGCGAAGAGGCAATCCGCACTGCTGATAATCCGCTTGGACATCTTGATCCGATCACATTGAACGAAGTGTACAATATCCGCAACATACACGAGGGAACTCGCGTTTTCGGGGTAACCGGCAGTCCTCTCGCAGCGACATCGAGTCCCCTTATTCATAACCGGGGGTACCGGGCCCGGAATCTCGATGCGGTATACATACCCATAAAAGCGGATACCATAGAAGAGTCGATTGAATTCGCCGAAGAAACCGGAATCACCGGCCTTTCGGTAACATTTCCGTTCAAGGAAACGGTTCTGCCGAATCTCGCGGAAATTTCCGCGGAAACCGGGGAGATTGGCGCCTGCAACACGATAGTCCGCTCGGTGAACGGCTGGAACGGGTACAACACCGACGCGCCCGGTTTCGCCCGTGCCCTGCTCGAGTTCCTCGGCCGGCGCGATCTGAGAAAGCTCAAGGTTTCGATCATCGGCGCCGGGGGCGCGGCCCGGGCCATTGCCCACGCGGTCAAGGATCTTCGGGGAAAAGCCTGCATTTTCAACCGCTCCACCGAAAAAGCCTACAATCTTGCCCGTCAGTACAACTTCAAATGGGCCCCGCTGGACGCCGGCAGCAGAATGCTTCTTGAGAGTTATTCAGACGTCATCATACAGACAACTAATGTCGGCATGGCTCCGGATACCGATCATGACCCGCTGGATTTTTATGCGTTCAACGGTCATGAAGCCGTGTACGATGTTATCTACAAACCGGAAAAAACCCGTCTGCTCCGGCGGGCGCAAAAAGCCGGTTGCCGGATATGCAATGGCTATACCATGCTTCAATATCAGGCCCATATACAGTACAAATTGTTCACAGGAGCCGATTATGCCGAATAACGTTCTATCCGTTGATGACCAGAAAAAACAGGCCGCGCGGTTCGCGGTCAACGACCTCGTTGAAAAGGGAATTCTTCGCTCCGGAATGCGTATCGGACTGGGAACCGGCTCCACCGCCATGCCGGCGGTTCACCGGATCGCCGAGCTCATCGGCGAAGGAACGCTTTCCGGTTTACTGGCGGTTCCTACAAGCTTCCAGACAACCATTGCCTGTGAGGAACTGGGCATCCCGGTGTATTCACTCAATTCACGGGAGATCGGCGGAAATCTTGACCTCGCCATAGACGGGGCCGACGAAGTTGATCCGGACAACAATCTGATCAAGGGCGGCGGCGCCGCGCTCCTGTTGGAAAAAATAGTCGCGTATAATTCCGCGCGTTTTGTGATCGTCGCCGACGAATCAAAGTCTGTCGATGGTTTGGGAACGAAATTCCCCCTTCCGGTGGAAGTTGTTCCCGAAGCGCGGGTCAGCGTAACCGCGCATCTTTCCCGGCTCGGCGCAACCGCCGCCATCCGCTACGCGGTAAAAAAGGCGGGTCCGGTCATTACCGATAACGGCAACATCATTCTCGACTGCCTGTGGGCGCCGGGAACCTCCTGCGATCCCCGCGCGCTCGAAGAAGCGATAAACGGTATTGCCGGGGTTGTTGAAAACGGATTTTTCACAAAAATCCGTCCAGCAGTCTATATTGCCCATGCAGACGGATCGGTGGAACAGCGGTAAGGCAGTTACCGCTTCATGAGCCTGCCAAGAACGGGATCCTTTTGGCGCCAGTTCTTGTGCACCCGGACCTGCAAGTCCAGCCGGATATAATAATCGAATATTTTTTTCATTTCGTCTTTGGCTTCGGTGCGTATTTTCTTGATCATTGACGCACCCTTGCCAATTACCATGGCTTTCTGGGTTTCCCGCTCCACAACGATAAACGCCCGTACCCACAATTCCTTTCCGTTGCGTTTCATTTCCATGTCGGCAATCTCAACATACAGCGCGTGCGGAATTTCCTGACGGGTGTTGAGAATGGCTTTCTCCCGGATTATCTCGGCAATCCGGAAATCCACATCCTGATCCGTATAGTATTCCTCCGGATACATGGCTTCGCCTTCAGGCACAACCGAATACACCGCATCAAGAAGCACCCCGGTATTTTTCCCGGTTCCTGCGGACAATTCCACGATCCGGTCATGAGAAACCCCGGGGAGTTCCTTTTCGAGAAAAAGCCGCACCATGTCAGGACGGGCATCCTGGCGGTCAATCTTGTTGATGCCGATTACGAGCTTATCCGCGGATTTTGCCAGAAGCTGAATAATGGAGGCTTCCTCCGGTCCCGCTTCCCTGCTTGCGTCAATGAGGTAGAGTATACAGTCGGCTTCGGGCAGCCGGTCTTTCGCGATGCCCTTGAGCAGGAGATTGAGTTTCTTGTCGGAATCATGATACCCGGGAGTATCAATGAAGACGAGTTGTCCTTTTGGCCGGTTAACAATGCCCCGAATCGCATTTCTGGTAGTCTGTGGTACGGGAGACACAATCGAAACCTTGGCCCCGGCAAGGGAGTTCAGCAGTGTTGATTTTCCCGCCGAAGGCCGGCCAATTATTGCGACTATTCCGGATTTTTTGGTATGTTCCATGCGCTCAGGATATCCTGATCACGTCTTCCACCAGGGCCAATACCTTGGTGGGACAGGCGCGGACACACTCGCCGCAGGAATCGCAGACATCATAATCCACAACCGGAATGCCGTTGATCACCTTAATGCACTCTTTGGGGCACACCCGCTCGCATTTGAGGCACTTGATACAACCTATCTTGCAGTCCTTTATAACCTGTGCTTTTTTGGTATCACGGTTGGAGCACAGGGCTATGGCTCCGGTCCGATCCCGCGGTACGAGTTCAAGAAGCAGGTTGGGACAGGCGGCGACACAGAGTCCGCAGCCGGTACATTTCGCATAGTCGACATGGGGTATCCCGTCGGGCGCGACATGAATCGCGTCAAAGGGACAGGCAACTTCACAGTCCCCGAACCCGATACAGCCGAAATCGCACTGTTTTGTGCCATTCACGGCGATTTTTGCGGCCTTGCAGGTTTTTACGCCGATATAGTCAGCCTTGGGCTTGCAATGTTCGAGGGTGCCCTGACAGCGGAGAACCACAACCCGGGTTACCGCCTCCGAAGTGACACCCATGATTTCCGCAACTTTTTTCGCGACTTCGGCTCCGCCGGAAGTGCATCCATCAACAGGAGCATCGCCGCGAATTACCGCGGCGGCAAGCGCGTCGCAGCCGGCGAATCCACAGGCGCCGCAGTTGGTGCCCGGCAGGGCTTCACGAACCAACGCTTCGCAGGGGTCGGATTCCACATGGAATATTTTCTTGAAAAATCCGAGCAAAAAGCCCAGAAGGGCCGCAAGACCCAGAGAAACAGCAAGTGTTGCCAAAAGTATCTTCATCTCCAACCCCTATTTGATGAGTCCGTCGAATCCGCCGAAAGCCATGGCAAGAAGGCCGGCGGCCACAAAAAGAATGGGCATTCCCTTGAGAAACGCCGGTACGGGAGCGATCTTGAGGCGTTCACGAATTCCCGCGAGCAGAATGAGCGAGAGGAAAAATCCGCAGGCAACGCCCACCGCGTACACAAGCGACTCGATGAATGAATACCCCTTGATAATCACGTCGAAAGTAACCGCGAGAATCGCACAGTTAGTAGTGATAAGCGCGAGATAGACCCCCATCGAACTGTAGAGCGCCGGAGCGGATTTTTTGAGATAGAATTCCACCAGCTGGACCAGGGAGGCGATTACCAGAATGAAAACCAGAATCTGGAGGAACTCGAGATCGAGGGGCTTGAGCAGTCCGTTGTACACCGGCCAGGTTACCGCGGTAGCAAGCACGGTGACAAAAATTACGGCGACACCCATACCGGTCGATTTCTTGATGTCGGTGGACATGCCGATGAAGGGACAGAGCCCCAAAAAACGCATGAGGACGATATTCTCGATCAGCATGGCAGAAAGGAAGATTTTAACCAGCTCGTTCATTGCGCGGACCCTCCTTCGGCAAGTCGCTTCTTAAGCAGCATATTGACGGCGATAAACATGCCGAACACAAAGAATCCGCCCGGAGACTTCGCGAAAAAACCCATGGTGTACGATTCCGGAATAAGACGAAATCCCAGCAGGGTTCCCGCTCCCAGGAGCTCGCGAACTGCGGAAATACCCGCCAGAACCCAGGCGTACCCGAGCCCCATGCCGAGCGAGTCAAACACGACCAGATCAAGCGGCTTTTTTGATGCGAACGATTCCACCCGACCCATGATGATGCAGTTGACAACGATCAACGGAATGAACACCCCCAACGAACCCGAGAGTTCCGGGAGAAAGGCTTTCATCATCAGGTCAACTATGGTGGTAAAGGACGCGATAACCACGATGAATATCGGTATACGCACCGCAGACGGAATCAGTTTCCGGAACAGGCTGATTATCAGTTCGCTCATGAGCAGAACGAAGGTCATGGCAAGTCCCATACCGATTCCGTTCTCCACGCTCGTGGTAATCGCCAGACCGGAACACAACCCGATCATGAGTGTGAGCAGCGGGTTTTCCCGGACGATTCCGTTCGTAAACAGTTCTTTATAGTTTTTCATGCAGTTCCCCTACTCCCATTGTGGTATTTCATTCAGAACAAAGGGATCGCTCCGGTCCGCTCCGGGCATTCCACCGTGGTTTTCCGCCAGATACCGGCTTCCCTCCCAGGCGGCAATCTTGACCATGTTCGCCACACCCAGCGTTGAAATCGTAGCCCCGGATATCGCGTCTACATCACCGTCCGAAACCGTCGGCGCAACAAGATACGGATCATCAACCGGCTTGCCGGTGAACAATTCATAGAAATCCGGCTCAACCATTGCATAGCCGTAGTTTTTCGTATCGGTTGTCTCGATGATGCGGATTCCCGCGAGCGTCCGGTCAGGGCGAACGGCAACCAGAATGGCCGACGCCTTGTACGTCTGTCCCCGTGCCAGAATGGCTACACCGGCAACTTCATCACTGTCGCGCACAAGCCAGGCACCGTCGAACAAAATGGAGCGCTCAATGGTGTTTTCAATGGCATCGGAGACATCCGCCGTGTCCAGGTCTCCCCAGATATCCGCGAGTGCGTCTTCAACACTCATGGGTGCGGCTTCCTTCACGACCGGCGCTGCGCCGGTACCGGCTTTTCCGCCGTGGTGTTCGGCAAGATACGCGCCGGAATGATAGGCGGCAAGCTGAACGATACGGGAAACGCCCCGGGCGGAAATGGTAGCGCCGGAGATACCGTCAAGGTCTTCGCCGAGCACAAAGGAATCGTCCGCAGTTTTTCCCGCGAACTGGTCAATAAAGGGCGATTCGGCTGTTTTTGTCCCGAGACCGGCGGTGTCGGTGTTTTCAATGAATACCACCGGTTTCAGAACCCGGTCAATACCGGTGCCCACAAGCAGGGTGGACGATTTATAGGTTGCGCCCGTTGCCATTACGACCGCGCCCAGAACACCGTTTTCCGATCGGGCGATGTAGGCCTTGTTGAACGTAATTGAGGAAGAACCGCTTGCGGGAAAATCCGTAACAGGATCAAACCCGGCAGCGTCCGGGAAAATCTGCCGTAACCCGGCGGTTTGAGCTCTTTCTGCATTCGCGTCAATATACGGTTTGGTATACAGATGCACGAGCGCGAGGCAGAGACTGGCCGATACGGTAAAGGCGGCGAGAGTCGCGGAAAGCTTCACCATGCTTTTCATGCCTGACCTCCCTTTTCCCGCGGCAGTTTTCCGTATTTGCGGGGAATCAGCCGGTCAAGGAAGGGAACCAGAGCATTCATGATGAGGATGGCGAACATGACACCTTCCGGAAATCCGCCGAATACACGGATAAGACCGGTTATGAGCCCGCACCCCGCACCGAAAATGATCCGGCCCAGGGGTGTTACCGGGCTGGTCGCGTAATCGGTTACCATAAACACAGCGCCGAACACGAGTCCGCCGGAAAGCAGGGTTAACAGGGGATCAATGCCGGCAAGGAAGGTTACGGCGACCGCAGTAACTACCATGGCTACCGGAGCCCGCCAGTCAATGACCCGGGTTATCAGAAGCAAAAGAAACGCGGCCACCAACAGGAATATTGCCGACTCGCCGATACAGCCTCCCCGGTGTCCGAAAAAGTAACTCAGATACACCTCGGAAGACGAGAAAAAGCCGCTTTTGTCTGCGATTTCTGCGGCAGACTGGACAACACCGTCAACAGGTTTGATATACGTAAGCGGTGTTGCCGACGTGATCGCGTCAGCATAACTGGCCGACGCGAGAGCGTCCTGTCCGCCCGCTGTCCGGGGGCTTATCCAGGTTGTCATTGGCTGCGCAAAACTGACGAACATGAACGCCCGCCCGACAAGCGCCGGATTGAACACATTGGCGCCAAGTCCGCCAAAGAACTCCTTGCCAACCACAATCGCGAAAAATGAGCCGAGAACGGTCATCCATACCGGAGTAACCGGCGTAATCACCATGGCAAGCAGAAGTCCGGTGATAACGGCAGAAAAGTCGCCAATACGGACATCCTGCCGGGTCAGTTTGCGGAACAGTGCTTCAAACACCACACAAGACACTACCGCGGCAACAAGGTTGACCAGCGCGGGAATACCGAACAGGTACACTCCCCAGGCAGCGACCGGAAGCAGCGTGCCGATAACGGTCAGCATGATCATTCGTGTCGTCACCGGTGTAAGTGAGTGCGGGCTCGACGACAGGTATATTTCGTTTTTATCCGATGGCGCCATCAGTTGTCTCCTTTGCATACAATCTTCAGCTTCTTCCGCTCCTCGGCTTTTTTGGCCTCTTCGCAAACACGTTGCTTGCCCACGCGGAACCGCTGAACCAGCTGGATACGAGACGGACACACCCAGGAACAGGAACCGCATTCAATACAGTCCATGAGCCCACACCGGATTGATTCATCCAGGTTATCCGCCTGAAGGGCACGATCCATGAGCACCGGAGAAAGGCGACATTGACAGGCAGCGACACAGCGGCCACAACCGATACAGGCGGATTCTTCGTCAAGCACCGTTTCTTTTTTGGTCAGGAAAAGCACGCCGGAGGTGCCTTTTTGCACCGGGAACGCGGCGGTTTTCATTGCAAAGCCCATGAGCGGTCCGCCGGAAACAATCTTGGCGACCCCGTCGGCAAGAGTAACGGTATCAGGGATGAGATCCCCAACAAGGGTACCAACGGGTACAATGTAGTTTCCCGAACGCGTACAAGCCCCGCCGGAAATGGTCAAAGGACGCTCGACAAGCGGTTTGCCCAGACGGAACGCCTCGGAAATTGCCACAAGGGTTCCAACATTCTGGATAACACAGCCTATCGCGGTGGGGAGCCCACCTGAAGGAATTTCGCGTCCGAGAACCGCTTTTGTAAGCATTTTCTCGCTTCCCTGGGGATAGCGGGTTTTACACACCTGTACAGAAATTTCGTAGGCGCCCGCACCTACCGGATTGGAGCGCTGATCCGCAATGGCGCGTTCCAGGACCGGTACAAGGTTGCGCTTGTTGTCTTCAATAACCACAACACCCTTACGCGCTCCAGTAATATGCATGGCGATGGCGATGCCGTCCATAACCGCCGAGGCCCGTTCTTCCATGATCCGGGCATCGATCGTCAGATATGGTTCACACTCGGCGCCGTTGGCGAGAAAATACTCGATAACGGAGCCTTTTGGCGGATTGAGTTTCACATGCGCAGGAAACGAAGCACCACCCATACCGACGATCCCCGCTTCACGGACACGATTGAGCGCGTCCTCGCGGGTACAGGTAAACGGATCCAGGGGCTGCATAAAATCTGTCGTGCCGCTTTCATCGGCCTCTATCACGACGCAGGGAACTTCCACATTCCCGGTAACTACCCGGGTTTCTATCTTTTTCACGGTTCCTGATACGGACGCGTGAACGGGAACCGACATATACGCATCGGAAGCGGCGATTTTCTGGCCAAGAGCCACACTGTCGCCCGGTTTCACGAGCGGCGTATTGGGAGCACCACCCTGGGTTACCGGAATCCATACTGTTTTTGTCAACGGAAACGCACGAACAAGAGAAAGAGACTCGGTTGTCTCCTTCTTGCAGGAAGGATGAACTCCTCCCTTGAAGGATTTGCTTTTCATGACAAAATACTACTCCCACTCGGGACATCAGTCAAGATAAGCACATAGAGGAACATATATGGAAAAAACAAAAAGAATTGTTCAAAGACAAAAAAAAGCGTATCATCATGGCTGGAAAGTAACGACCCTTCCCGTACTTTGTTTCTACGTACTGTATGGAAAGCACTCAGGAGGATTTGTATGAACGTATTTAGACGCATTTTTCTGGCTATACCCCTGATAGCATGCGCTGTTTTACCTGTTGCAGCCTTTAACCCGCCCCCCGGCGGCGATTCAACCAACGCGTTTTTCTCCCCCGACCTTCTCGGAGGCAACGCCAGTGTAACCGGAGGACCCTTTGCTCCGGCATTGCCCGGCGAACTGCTGGTTAACCCGGCCCTTTCTGCAGCTGAACAGCGGATAACCCTCGATGCCTCCTATGCAGCAATAATGAGCGCGGGCGACCAGTCCGGATTCGGCCATCTTGCGAACCTTGGGGCGCTCTTCCCGACCCGCAAGGGCGTATTCGGTGCGAGTTTTCACCTGATCAGGTCGCCGTTTGACAGTCTCCCGCTCGATACCGCCGGATTTATACATGGAAGCGCGGCGAAAGAACTTACCGACCGGATCTACGCGGGCGCAGGGCTTCTGGCTGCCGTCGGCGAGGGCTGGGGCTTGAGCGGAGAAATCGGAATTCTCTATCTGGCCGGTGATATCGGCTTCCTTAAAGACGCGAAAATCGGTTTTTCCATTACCGGACTCGGCAGGACATTCACCCCGGACACCTGGGGCCTCGACGGAGACGACCCGACCGGATATGCGTCGGCCTTTACCCCCCACACCGGTATTGCCGGAACGATTGTGAAAAAGAAGGATGTGAAAGTCGGCCTTTCGCTTGATCTGTCTGCCCCCACGGTACAGAATTTTGTCCTTGACGCCGGCTTCGAAGCGGTAATCAAGGAGAAGGTAACCTTGCGTACCGGTTGGAACTTCAACATGAAAGAGTCCATGGAAGACGCTCAAACCTATATCCCGTCTTTCGGAATCGGCATAAATCTCAAACTTGATTCGCCGGAAACCGAATCCTTCATCGCGCGGCAGGGTTGGGCACGGAGCGAAATTACTCCGTCCGTCGGATTCAAACCCCTGTTCGAGGACCTGTATGCGTTCGGCGCGGGAGTAAACGTACGCCTGGGAGTAACCGATACCAATCCTCCCGACATTGCGATCGACTATCCCGATCCCGTGTACTTTTCGCCGAACAACGACGGTGTCCAGGATGACCTGATCTTCCCTGTTTCCTTCACCGATCAGCGGGACATCATGACCTGGGCTTTTGTTGTACAGGATGAATCCGGAACAACAGTCCGTACAATCGAAAACAAGGAAGCTCGTCCGGAAATGCAGGACCTCAAATCCTTCTGGAAACTGCTTACCCGGGTAAAACAGGGTGTTCCCCTGCCGGAATCCATCCGCTGGGACGGTTCAACCGATTCCGGACAGACCGCTCCCGACGGAAAATACACCTTCTACCTGACCGCAGCGGACGACAACAACAACCAGACTCGCAGTGAAGACTATACCGTTACGATAGACAATACCCCGCCCCAGGCTACAGCCCGCGCCCCTTCCGGCGCGAATGCCATGATCTTCAGTCCCGACGGAGACGGAAACAAGGACACCTTCACGGTTAATCTTTCCGGTTCGGACGAGGATCTGTGGAAGGCTGAAATCATGGACGCGGCGGGAACAGTTGTTCGAACCCTGACCAATACCGGAACCCCGCAGGACAGCGTCTGGGACGGTAAAACCGACACCGGCGTGATTGTTCCTGACGGCGTATATTCCTACCGGATCGGTGCAACAGACCGGGCAGGAAACACAATGAACGAGCGAATCGACAACATCATTGTCGACACCGTAAAACCCGCCATCAACATAAGCATCGGTCACAATGCATTCTCTCCCAATGCCGACGGCGTCCGCGACACCGTTCGTCTTGAACCCAGCATGCCGGTAACGACCGGCCTTGTTGGCTGGACCATCGGTATTGCTTCGCTCAACGGCTCCATTGAACGAACGTTCAGCGGCACCGGAAAACCGGAACCGTTCGCCTTCGACGGCAAGAGTGATTCCGGAAAAATACTCGCGGAAGGCCGGTATCAGGCGATATTCGCCGCGAAGTACACCAACGGTCACGCTCCCGAGGTACGGTCCGCCATTTTTGAACTGGACATCACCCCGCCCGAAGCGCAAGTACGGGCAAAAGAGACAATTTTCTCGCCGGTTGGAGACGGAAAACTCGACACAGTCACCTTTACTCAGCAAACGAGCAGGGAAGAAACCTGGACCGGAGAAATTTTCCCGCTTGACGCTTCGGAACAGATCCGGGGAAGCGCAGTCAGGACTTACGCGTTCGGGCCCGCACCCGAAGACACCCTCGTATGGGACGGCCGTGACAATGACGGAAAGCTTGCCCCGGACGGAAAATACGGCTATCGCCTCACCGCGACAGACCGCGCCGGGAATACCGGAACATCCCCGCTCGCGAAGGTTGAACTGAATACCGAAAAAGCCGACGTTATTCTCCAGGTTTCGGCCACCGCGTTCTCCCCCAACGGAGACGGCAGCAAAGACACCCTGGCGTTTACCCCCGTACTCAAAGCGGCCACCGCGACCGACCGCTACCGGCTTACCATAGCCAAAGCTGACGGAGCGGTTGTAAAAACCGTTACCGGCACCGGCCGCGTTCCCGCTTCCATTGTCTGGAACGGAATCATGGATCCCGCGGCGGGAAGCGATACCGGAACCCGTGCCCCGGACGGCATGTACCGGGCCATGCTTGAAGTTACCCTTATAAACCAGCAAACCTCACGGTCCGCTTCTCCGGATTTTGAGCTGGACACCGTATACCCGTCCATCGAGATTTCCGCGCCCTACACCCTGTTTTCACCGAACGAAGACGGCAACCGGGACAGTATTCCGGTTACCCAGAATTCGTCAAAAGAAGACCTCTGGACCGGAACCATCGCCTCCGCAAAGGACTCGACAGTACGCGCCATAACCTGGCGCGGTGAAGCCACGGCCTTCGAATGGGATGCCACCGATAACGCAGGAAACCGTGTACCGGACGGAACCTACACCTACACCGTTACAGCAACGGACCGCGCAGGCAACACCACAACCCGCAAACTCACCAACCTGGTTGTCGATTCCCGGGTACCGAAAGCCTTTATCACCGCGGCAAATGCCGCGTTCTCGCCCAACGGGGACGGAATACTCGACACACAACAGCTGTCCATAGTGACCAGTATCCCCGACGGACTCGCATCATGGAAGGTCAGCATCATTCCCGAGAACGGTACATCCGCCGACGGAGCCAAAACCTGGAACTCGTCATCAGCGGAGATACTCCCGGCAACCATCCGCTGGGACGGACGCACCGATGACGGCAAGCTGATCAGCGGAAGCTGGTACGCAGAACTTGAGTTGACCTACCACAAGGGCGACCGGGTAACCGCCCGTTCAAGCGCCTTCCTGGCGGCATCCGAAGCGCCGGAACTCAATGTCCGCCTGAGCCCGCGCTACTTCAGCCCGGACAATGACGGCATGGACGACGAACTGTCCATCCTGTTGTCCGCTAAATCGGTTGTCCCCTTTGAAGAATGGACCTTTGAAATCCGTGAACCCCAGGGAACCGCGGGAAACATCTTCTGGAAGACCGGCGGCAAAGACAAGATCACGGAACAGATACTCTGGGACGGACGATCGCTCAAGGGAGAACTCGTACAATCTGCGACAGACTACCCCTTCACCTTCACCGTGAAAGACTCGGTAGGAATGGTCTCGGTTGTACGCGGATACATTCCGGTAGATGTCCTCGTAATCCGGGAAGACGGCCAGCTCAAGATTGCCGTACCTTCCATTATCTTCCGCGAAAATGCCGCGGACTTTAACGGCCTTGACCCGGCCATAGTCGAGAAAAACGTGCAAGTGCTTAAACGCATCGCGGAAATAATCAACAAATTCCGGGATTACCGTATCCAGGTTGAAGGACACGCGAACAATGTGACCGGCACCCAGCGAGAAGAAGACGCCGAACTGATACCGCTTTCCCGTGAACGGGCACAGGCGGTCCGGGACTTCCTGATCCGCAACGGTGTTGACGGATCGCGGCTTTCAACCGTAGGAATGGGCGGTACCAAACCGGTGGTTGAGCGCGCCGACCGTGAAAACTGGTGGAAAAACCGCCGGGTCGAGTTCATTCTGATCAAGTAACGCAAAAAGCCCCGGGAAACCGGGGCTTTTTTTCAACAATTTTGATAGCAGTTTCAACAATTTTGATAGCAGTACCGGCTACTTCCTCGCTACCAGCACCATGGTCCGTGCTTTCTCGTTATACGGAGAGAAATCAAAATCCCCGTAAATCTCCACTGAGGAAAACCCCGAAGCGAGCATGAGCCGTTTGAGTTCGACCGCCGAATACAGTCGCTGAACATAGGTGTGATCGATCTTCCTGCCGTTCTCGTCGATGAGCATCCACCGGGACCGCAAGCCTTCCCAGGCGCCTTCAACGGCAAATTCGGTGAGAACCGTAAAGCCTCCCCGTTCAAACCATTCCCCTTCGGTAAAATCGCGTACGGCAATTTCCCGGCCGGTCATTTCCAGAATGAACCAGCCACCTTTTTTGAGGGACGCGGCGATGTTGGCAAGTATTTGCATATCTTCTTCGATCGTGTCGCAATAGCCGAAACTGGTATATAAACTGACCGCGGCATCGAATGCCTCCGGACGGACAAATTTGCGCAAATCCGCCTGCTCAAGATCCAGATCGACTCCCTCACCCTGGGCGCTGTCGAGTGCTGCATTCAAAAAGGGGCGGATAAGATCAACTCCGGTAACCCGGGCGCCACGAAGGGCAAGCTCAACGGCGATTCGTCCGGGACCGCAGCCGGCGTCAAGAATGACCGGAGCTTCAGCCGACACGTCACCATCAGATTCCTTGTACGGTCCGGAAATTTTGGCGCCGATTATCCGGAAAACCCCTTCAGCGACCGCGGGAGCCTCCGCCCATCGCTTTGCGTCAAAAAGAACCGGGGAATACTGGGCCCAGAAGGACTCACTTTCAAACCAGTCACGTTTCTTATCCATAACAACCCCTCACTTGCAAGTATACCACAATCGCCGTATACTTTGGGGAGGTAAAAAATCAGGAATTTAACGTTTACAAAACGTAGTATTATATTTTTCAGGAGTTTGAATATGGTTATTCTCACGCTTAACTGCGGCAGTTCGTCGGCGAAGTATCAGGTCTTTAACTGGGAAACACGCGATGTTATCGCTTCCGGTGTTGTGGAACGGGTAACCCAGGAGGGTGGGTCCATCACCCATACCGCCCCGGGCAAGCCCGAGTATACGATGAAACACGAATGTCCCAACCACACCATTGCGGTAGAACTGATTATCCGCACGCTTACCGATCCGGATGTCGGCGTCATTTCAGACATGAACGTAATCAAGGCAGTTGGGCACCGGGTTCTTCACGGTGGCACCAAATTCACCAAGTCGGTAATCGTTACTCCGGAAGTGCTTGAAACCTTCCGTGAAGTCCAGGATCTCGGTCCGCTCCATAATCCGGCGAATATCATGGGAATAGAAGCCGCGCAAAAAGTGCTGCCCAATGTACCCCATTGCGCCATCATGGATACCGCCTGGCATCAGACCATGCCGGAGCAGAGCTACATGTATGCCGTTCCCTATGAATGGTATGAGGATTATTCTGTCCGCCGGTACGGCTTCCACGGGACCAGCTTTCTGTATACTGCGAAACGTGCTTCGGTCATTTTGGGAAAAAACCCTGAAGACACCAATGTCATCATTGCACATATCGGCAACGGCGCCTCCATGTGCTGCGTAAAAAATGGAAAATGTGTCGATACATCCATGGGCATTACCCCGCTGGAAGGTCTGGTTATGGGTACCCGTTCGGGAGACTGTGATCCGGCTCTGGCTTTTTACATGATGCGCAAGGCGGGCATGAGCGTTGAAGACATAGACACCGCGCTGAACAAGAAATCCGGTCTTCTCGGCATCACCGGCAAATATGCCGACCGCCGGGACGTTACCAAAGCCATGAACGAAGGCGACAAACGGGCAACACTCGCGTACGAAATTGAAAGCTACCGGGTACGGAAATATATAGGGTCATACATCGCCGCAATGGGGAAGACGCCTGACGCACTCATCTTTACCGCCGGAGTCGGGGAATTCCATTCGCTCATGCGGGCCGGTTTCTGCAAGGATATGGAACATCTGGGGATCATTCTTGATCCGGCAAAGAATGAGCTCGCGCGAACCCGTAACGCCGAGACCTGCATCAGCGCGGACAACTCGCCGGTAAAGATCTTCGTCATTCCCACCGATGAGGAACTGGTCATGACCGAAGACGCGTACGCACTCATGAAGGGAAATTACGACGTACATACCAACTTCACCTATTCCTTCCAGTCCCCCGATTATGTTAACAAGGGCCGGGCGGAAGGACTCAAGTCTGATCTGGAAAAGAACCCTCGGCTTGCCGATATAATCGTCAAGATTCCCGGTAAATAACAAATTCATCAAGAGGGGCGGTGCAGATGGATATTCTGGGAATCGGAAACATACTCCTTGATATTTTCTGTTTTTCCGAAGAAGATACCGCGCTGTCCCTCGGACTGCATCCCGGAAGTTCCGTACATGTGAGTCCGGAACGTCTTGACGAACTGCTCCTTGCCGTAAAAAATCCCGTACATGTTTCCGGGGGAGCGGCGCCAAATGCCCTCAAGGCAGCTTCGGCACTCGGCTTTTCCTGCGGCGTAATCGGCTGTACGGGCATGGAAGACCGGGATACAGACCGCTGGGCGCGTATCCTCGATGCCGATCTCGCCGCATACGGTGTGGAAAGAACCATTGAGGAACGAAGTATCGCGACCGGCCGCTGTCTCATTGTCCACATGCCCGGCGGTGTTGTATCGGTAGCATGCGCACCGGGAGCAGCGCCTACAATCCGCCCCGAACAAATAGAAGCAGATATTACCGCAAAAACCCGCATGGTTTTTCTCGACGGACGCCTCCTTATGAATCCCGTCATTTCAGACCGCCTCATTACCCTCTGCAAGGGCTTTTCGCTTCCGCTCGTTATAGACATCGGTTCTGCCGAAACAGCGGGTAAACACGGCGCACGAATCCCGGAGTTTCTCACCCGGACGGACTGCATTATCCTCATGAACGAAGACGAGGCCTTTCCACTCGCCGCCGCTCTCGAACATACCGTTCCCGGCGACCGCGGAATGCAGAGCGCAGAGGAGCTCATCGACACAGTGTTTTCATTTTATACCGGGAAAATCCAGAACTATCCCTATATCATCCGTAAAGAAGGACCGAACGGTGCGACCGCATGGCACCGGGGAAAGAAAATCCATCGTGACAGCATTGAAAAAAAATACTGCATAGACATGACCGCTGCAGGAGACATTTTCGCGGGCGCATTCATGGCTGCACTTTTGAAAAACCTCCCACTCGCGGAAGCTCTTGATTTTGCCAATACCGCGGCCCGGCACGCCCTCGATGTTCCCGGCAGCCGGATTGACTGGAATGACTTCGCAGACCTTAAAAGCGAACTTAATCAGACCCATAGTCCTGGACAATAGACAGGTTTTTTCTCTTTCCCTAACGGACAACAACCGCTATACTTTCCCTGTATGAAACAAGTTGTAATTATTGATGAATCCAGTGTATTCAGGGATTTTATCAGCGAGAAATTTGAATCACAAAATACGAGTTTGTCCGTATGCATCGGCAAGCTTGATTCTCTTTCCAAGATGCGCTCACTCCTTCCCGATCTGGCCATCATTGACTACACCACCGCAAAAGATTTTTTGTTTGACTTGCTTGAAGAAAAAAGCCGGGATCCGAATGCAAAAAGCATCCCGGTCATACTGATGGCACACGAACTTGAAAAAGCAGTTCTCAACCGGCTCGCCAGCCTCGGAGTACGAAAAATTATCCCGAAACCGGTAAAAATCGATCAGCTTTTTTCCGCAGTGAGCGGTTATCTCGGCATTGATTTTACTATTGACCTGACCCCCTGTATCCTGGAGGCCCGAGTTAATGAAGGCATTATTTTTATCGAAATCGCGCAGGGTCTTAACCGCGAAAAAATCGATCTTCTAAAATATCGCATCCGGGAACTGATAGAATTGTACGATCTTGCTTCTCCCAAAATTCTCGTCATGCTCAGCGATCTTTCTCTTTCATTCGCGGACGGAACCAACCTCGAGCTGCTCCTGAACAACATTCTGTCGGATCACCGCATCCGCAACCGGAACATACGGGTGCTTACCCTGGACAGCTTTGCCCGGGATTTCATTTCCGGAAACAAGGAGTACCGCGAGATAGACGTAGTGGACAACCTGACAAAAGCGGTTGAATCCCTGATCCGTGAACCCTCAAACGGCGAGGAACTTACAACGGTCATATCCGAACGGCTGCTTTCTGCAGGCAAGGATACCCCCGGCATTGCCAACTTCGAAATGCGCTTCAAGAGTGAACTTGAAACGCTTCGTACCGCGGCAAAGGACATTCGTATTGCAGTTGTGGATGATGATGTGGTCATCCGGACCATTCTCGATAAAACGTTCCAGTCCATCAACGCTAAAGTTGACCTGTTTGAATCCGGAGTCGCATTTCTCGCAAGCGGAAAGGCATCACGCTACAGTCTCGTCTTCCTGGACCTCATCATGCCGGAATTGAACGGTTTTCAGGTGCTCCAGAAACTCCGGGAACAGAACATACTTTCCCCGGTAATTGTTCTTTCAGCAGTAAGCAAACGGGAAGCGGTATTGAAAGCGCTGTCCTCCGGAGTAAAGAGTTATCTTATCAAACCGCTTGAACCGCATATGATTCTGAAAAAAGCGATCGATGTATTGAAGGCAGCACTCTAGTATGGCTAAAACGGCAAACGACTATCTGAAAACATCGCGGATTCCCTACCTCATACTCGACGGAGACGGTGTCCCGGTAGAATGGAATGCATACGCGGAAACACTGCTGTCCATTTCTGGGAAAAACCCCGCAGGGAAAGGGACGCTTCCCTCCATACGCGAAATAGTACTGGAACAGTCCACTCCGGGTGAAATCGAGCGTTTCGACACCTTTCTTGCGGGACACGGGCTTTTTTTTTCCTGCGACTTTACCCGACAAAAGGATACCGATACCCTGTCCTGGTACCGCCTCAACGTACACCGCCAGGAAGAAAACCGGTTTTTTGCCCTCATAGACGACATAACGCCCCAGATAATCAAAGAAACCCACCTCATTGAAGCGAAGGAAAATGCTGAAAAAGCAAGCCTGAACCGAAGTCAGTTTCTGGCAAATATCAGTCACGAAATCCGCACCCCGATCCAGACCATCATCGGTATGTCCGAATTGTTGGCGGAAACCCGGCTTGATGAAGAACAAACCGAGTACGCCCGCCAGGTACGGTTCAGCGCCGACGTCCTTCTAACCCTGATTAACGATATCCTGGACATAACCAAAGTAGAGGCCGGAAAACTCAAGATTGAAGCCATCGATTTTGACCCGGTTGAGGTTATTGAGGGAACGGTGGATCTGGTTGCGATGGAAGCACACAAGAAAAGTCTCGAAGTCAACATCGATATCAGCACCGACATTCCCGCAGCAATCGTGGGAGATCCGAACCGTCTCCAGCAGGTTCTGCTCAACCTGGTAAAGAATGCGGTCAAGTTCACGGAAACAGGAGAAATTCTTGTTCGGGCCTTCCCCGGTACCGGCGATCCCGAGCTTTCCGTAAGCGAACAGCAGGATCAGATACTCTATGTAGAAGTAACCGACACCGGAATCGGTATTTCCGAGCCGGTCCGGAAACGTCTTTTTACCGACTTTTACCAGGCGGACGCCTCCACAACCCGGAAGTACGGTGGAACCGGGCTGGGGCTCTCCATATCACGCAACATCGTTACGCTCATGGGGGGAAAAATCGGTGTGATGCCGAACGAACCACGAGGAAGCCGATTCTGGTTTGAAATACCCCTCATAACCGCGGCAACCCAGCCGACGCCCCGGGAACTCCCGCTTTCAGGGCAAACCCGGTTTCTGCTTGTCGATGACAATCCCTCAACCCTGACAATTCTTACCGGTATGCTTGCCGCACAGGGATACTATCAGGTCTCACGCGCAGAATCGGGCGAACGGGCCCTATCCCTCATGCACTCCTCCGTTCAGGCGCGGGCGCCATTCAATATCGTACTCATAGACTTGGTCATGCCCGATATGGACGGATGGCGTCTGGCAGCGGAAATTACCCGGGATCCAAAAATCAATCAAGCGCAACTGTATCTCATGGTCCCGGAAGGCATGCTCGGCGCAGAAGCGAAAATGAAACTCCTCGACTGGTTCAACGGCTACTTGTACAAACCGGTCAAACGGCGCTTGTTGTACGACTTGCTCCGGGAACATTCCCAACGCTCCATTGACATCGAGGTTGTAGAAGAACTCGAAGCAGAGGATGACGATGACGATATGACTTCCGCACCCACCGTGCAAAAACCGGAAGAGCCTGTTCCTGTTGCGGATAATGCGGCGGAAGGACTGACCATTCTCGTCGCGGAAGATCATCCGGTAAACCGCCGGCTTCTCGTCATTTTTCTCGAAAAAGCGGGAGCACGGGTTATTCAGGCCGCAGACGGCCAGGAAGCCGTCGAGAAATTCCCTGGTCAAGAGGTAGATCTTGTTTTCATGGATATACAGATGCCCCGCAAGAACGGATACGAAACCGCTCAATGGATACGGGAAAACGGCTACACCATGCCCATTATAGCCTGTACCGCAAGCGCCCAGGATGATGAACGGGAAAAATGCCTCTCTTGCGGCATGAATGAAGTACTCCCCAAGCCCTACCGACGGAGTGACGTCCTTGAACTCGTTGAACAGTTCCGCCGGAGAGAGAAATCCGGACAACCGGAGGCCTCCGGTGACGACCCGTTAGTATTCAACCCCGCACTGTTTTTTGACATTCTCATGGGAGACACCGAAGCGATGGCGTCTCTTGTACATGAATACGTTGCCCAGACAGAAGAACACATCACCATACTTGAAAAAGTGTTTGCAGAAGAAGACCGGGCGGCAGTCGAAGCAACAGCCCATCTCATAAAGGGAAGTTCTCGATCCATTACGGCTAACCGTTTGGCGGATATCGCCGAAGAAATTGAAATGCACTACACCGGAGAACCGGTACAGACCGATGCCGGAAACAATGCGGTTGTCAGGCTCCGGGATGAATTCAGATTGCTGAAACAACGCTTGTTACAGGAAGGCTATACCCTATGAAAAAATGCAACTACCACACCCACACCCTGTTTTGTGACGGAACCGACTCTGCGGCGGACATGGTTGAAGCCACAATCCGGGAACACATGGATGAAATTGGATTCAGCGCTCACGGAGCCTGGCCGTTTGCCACAAAATGGCATCTCGATCCAACCCGCTACACCGAATACCGGGATGCCATCCGTGCTCTGGCAATGAAATACGCACAGACAATCCGGATCCGGTACGGATTTGAAGCTGACTACATTCCCGGAATAACAGCACCGGACTCGTCAATATATTCCCGTTTTGAACCGGACTACCTGATCGGTTCGGTACACCTGCTTGCCGGAGATAAAAAAAACAGCGGTGTCTGGTCAGTAGACGGACCCGCGGAAGAAGTGGCGGAAGGACTTGCCGACGTCTTCGCGAACAACGGGAAACGGGCGGTCCAGAAATACTGGCACACCGTCCGTGAAATGGTTGCAAGTTGTGACTTTGACATTATCGGGCACCTGGATCTGGTACGAAAACGGAACGGAGTACTTCATTTCTTTGATGAATCCGATCCCTGGTACCGCCGTGAATTGATGGAAACCGTTAAAACCATTGCCCGTTCCGGCAAGATTGTCGAGCTGAATACCGGCGGCATGGCCCGGAAAGCGCTTGACGGGATTTATCCCTCGGATCCCCTGCTCTCCATGCTGTACCGCCGCGGAGTTCCGGTTACCTTTTCTTCCGACGCCCACCGTTCAGCGGACCTTACCTTCGCATACGATACTGCACTCGACGCGGCCCGCCGCGCCGGATACCGGGAAATTGCGCTTCTGGCAACAAACCCGGCCCGGGGAAAATTCGAGTGCTATCAAATTTGTTGAAAACTTGTTACCGGTTTCTCCGCTCGTCTGCGCTCTGGCATTCAATGCACATGAGCGCATAGGGGATTGCTTCAAGACGTTCTTTCGGAATTTTCTTTCCACAACGCATGCAGGAACCATATTTTCCCTGTTCAATACGCGTAAGGGCGGAATCGATAAGACGCATCCGCTTCATGTCTTTTGAACCGATGGTTTCCAGCATTTTCCGGTCAATATCATCAGAGGCTATATCAGCAACATCCTTGGGATCGAGACCTTCCACGATAGCCCGGAAATCTTCATTGTTTGAAACAAGGGTGTCGATTATTTCCTGCTTGAGGCGTAACAGGGATTCCTTCATCTTCCCAACGAAATCTTTATCCATACAAAGTACTCCAGTTGACAATTATAGTGATAGACCCTAGAATTATACGAACGAAATCTGTAAAAGGCAAACTATTTCTACAGATTTTGTATCATTCCTGGAGGAATTGTGGCGAAAGAAGAAGCTATAGAAGTGGAAGGGGTTGTAAAAGAATCTCTTCCGAACACCATGTTCAGAGTTGAGCTGAAGAACGGGCACGTCATCCTGGCTCATTTGTCAGGCAAAATGCGAAAGCATTATATCAGGATTGTTCCCGGCGACAATGTCAAGGTAGCCCTTTCTCCCTACGACCTGAATCGCGGACGGATCATCTACCGGGAAAAATAAGCATTCACCAAGAGCGAAGCAAAACTTTTATGGCGCGTACGGTATTAAGAAACCCCCTGCCAATCAAAGAAATACAGATCAGTAGTCCGAAAATCCCGAAAAAGAACGAGTAGCGCAACAGAAACGTGCCGGCGAGCAGCGTCACTACGCTGCGCAAGAGCATTTCGAATGCCTGTTTTTTTGTGTACTGTTGATACTCCGGTTGTTGCCAGTCCCCCGAACCGCCAAACGGACCGTAATAGGTCCAGGAGGCGCCCTCAAACGGATTATACCCCTCATAACCGCCCGAGCCGGCAGATTGCGCGGAAAATCCGCCCATATCATAGCGGGACTTCTTTTCGGAATCACCGAGGACGGAATAGGCTTCACTGACTTTTTTGAACCGTTCCTCTGCGGCCGGATTCCCGGGATTTTTGTCGGGATGATATTTAAAGGCGAGTTCACGGTATGCTTTTTTTATCTCGTCCTGGGTTGCGGTACGCGATACCCCCAAAATGGTATAGTAATCGTTCATGCTTTTTCCGGCGCTCCGTTAACGGTCATATAAATAAAGTACTGAAAAAACACCACGGTTACAAGGTTTATTTGAGAATAACCCAGGTAGAACCGCTCCCGCCATCCTTCTGCGCGGAGTATCCCGATTCGCCGGCGTGAGCATTCGCTTCAAGAAAATGCTGAACCATGGATTTCAAAACCGGATCGTCGGATGAATGAGTGCCCTTGCCATGAATGATGAGCACTTTCTGCAGATTTCGCCGTACACAATCGGCAAAGAACGCTTCCAAACGGATCCATGCTTCTTCCCGGGTCAGACCATGCAGGTCAATACTGGCTTCGCTTCTCATTGCGCGTAAACGGCGACGCTTGACATGCGGTGGTTCCTCCTGGAAGTCCGGTTCGGCATCCTTGTCCGTAACACCGTACCTTCGGAGCCAAACATCCAACGGATTCGCCACGGGAAGATCATCCCGCGCTGACTGACTGTACGAACCGGTTCTCCCGGAACTACCCGATAAATCGGGGGAATGGGCCGTCCCGTTTGACCCGGCATTCTTTTTCGGTTTACCCCGGGGCTTTGCCGTTTCCTCGTCCCATGCGTCAAGAATATCACCAAAATCCATGAAAACCCGCCCGTGTATACAAAATCAAATCATCGTGAAAAACCCACCCCTCAAGGGATGCGGGCAGACGTATGTAATTCCAGGATCCGGCAAGTTTCAGTATCGTTACCGGAGTCCCTTCAGGAATCGGGGCCGTAATCCCGGCGGTTTGCTCCGGAATCTGGCGTAAAGCACCACCCCGGCTGACGGCATATGATCTCCTGACAGGAACCAGCAGGAGCACCGAGACAGCCAGCAACACGATAGCACAACCGGAGGATACAGCCCACAACCTGGTAAGAAGCCGTGATCGTCGCCGGAAAAACAAAAGGACGAGGGATAGCCCCGCGAAGATCGCGAAGCAGACAAGGACGAGCTGAAGGCGCGGTTTTGATGGAACCGGCAAGGAACCCGTTATCCCGAGAACCTGCTCCGCCTCAAGCCGGGATTCCCGGATACGGGCAGGGAAAAGGGTTGAATGCTCAAGTTGCCGAAGATACGCAAGAGACGCCGCGTATTCGTTGTTCCGCCAGTATCCGGCTGCCGTGACTAACGCGGAAATGCGGGGATCCCGCAAGGACTGCGGCAACGGATAGTCCCGTGCGGAGGACTCATCATCGCGACTGGTACTGTCCGCCGCGGCAAAGGCCTCCGCCAGCAGTGGAGAAACCGATTCTTCATGTTCAACAGCATGAACTGCTACAACGGATACCAGACGGAGCGAATTCCGCGCCCGGGATACATCACCGCTGTTGTCCCGATATTCAAGTTCGACCGACGGGAGCGCCTGGTTTCCGTCAAATAGCGGAGTCCATATAAATGATGCAACCGGGCGCCAGTCCGGCCCTGAATACGACCGGTTCTCAAATTTTTCACCGGATTTTTCCAGCAAGGCGTTTTTGGGTAATGGAGCAAGAAGTGAAACCGGTTCAGGAACATGCCGGGCCTCAAGTACCAGAAAGACCGGTTCTCCGGTGCGGATTACAACGTCCGGATCAGTCTGTATCCAGCGCAATTCACCCATTCCCGCGGATTCGCGTTCAAGAAAAAGCAAGTCCACCGGAGCGAGAACCTGTTCAAGCCCGTTCACTTCTATGATAAAGGGACCAAGCCGGTATGATCCCGCGCGGAAGCCGGTCCATTCCTGAACGAAGACGACAGAATCTACCCGTCCGTTGGAAAACGGAGAATCATCCTCGCGGCTCCTGCGTTCTTTCCTCGAAGCCGCGAGATACATCCCGTCCGGCACCGATTCGACGGACAGGACGGTATCGGCAGGGGTTGCGGGGAACACCTGTATTTCGATGATGACCGATTCCCCTTCAAAGCATTCCGTTTTCGATGTTATCAGTTCAACCTGGAACGCCGTTGCCCATACAGGAAGTGCCATAAGAAAAACAATGACTGCCATTTTCATGATTAATAATCCTCCAGTCCGGGATTCGACTCATTCTGGCGGTTTTTCCAGCGCTCCTGTTCCTTGCGCCTGACAAGGCTGAACAGAATTTCCGACTGATCCTCATTTTGACCGGACTCGCTTATACCCGGGGCTGACGCCGCAGCGGAAGATTCACTCGTATGCATGCTGCGCCGACATAGTTCCAGGTTTATTTTGGCGTCCACCGCAGCGGAATCAATTTCCAGTGCTTGTCTGAAGTACGTACACGCCTGATCATACAGACCTTTCCGGTACGCGGCAACACCGATCTGGTACCATATACCGGATCGGATCTCGGACGGGGATTCCGGAGAAATTTCCGCAAGACGCATTAGAGCCGAGTCGTATTCTTCCTGCGCCAGATATGTTGAAGCGAGGCCATACAACGCGTAATCCCGAATCAACGAAGTTTCGTCATTCCGTGCAGAATCGGCAACGCGGATAAAGTTCACCGCCGCACCGCTCCAGTCCTGCCTGGCCCAGGATAAAACACCTGAAAGCACTGCAAAACGATCTCCGGTTTCCCGACTACAGGAAACAAGGAGAATGGACAGGAAAATCGGCACACATAACAAAAGATGTTTCAGCTTCGTTTCCACGAAACACCTCCCGCTACAAGTGCTGCACAAAACGCCATGATAGCTCCGGCAAGAAAAATCGGATACCGCTTCACGGTGCGCGACGCGTACACCGTATTCTTCGTCCCTCCCATACCGGAGGTAATACGTTCAAGAATTTCAACAGCAGATCCTGGATTCGCCGCCAGGACATACCGGCTTTCACCACCGGCAGCACGGACCGCGTCTTCCAACAAGACACTGTCCAAACGACTTTGGTGAATTTTCACATTCCCGGACCCGGCATACGCGTTGATTTCGGCGCCCGACACGGTACCTACCCCCGCGGCCAACAGGGTAATTCCTCCCGCATGTAAACCGGAAGCCGCCTCGACCAAAGAACCCTGTGTTTGCTCCCCGTCTGAAAGCAGAACAATGTATCGAGAAACTGCCAATGATGGAGGAAACGCCTTAACCGCGGTACTGATCGCACCGGCGGGAACACTTCCCGGAGCAGAAATCATTCCGGGAGATGCCGCACGAAAACCGTCCTGCAGGGAGCGCCGATCCGTGGTGAGGGGAATCAACAGCTGGGCCGTTCCCTTGAAAACGACCAGCGCACAGGGAATACCGGATAGTTCATCCGCAAGACGGGATGCATACTGCACGGCAAATTCCAGCCGGTTGCCGGGAAGGTCTTCCGCGGTCATGCTACGGGAAACATCAAGTACAAAGACAACGGCAGCGCCCTGTTCCCGGACCGGTTCAAGCCGGGTTCCCCAACGAGGACCGGCAGCAGCAGTACAGACAAGCATCCACGAAACGGCAAAAAATACGGTCCTTATGATGATGGCTTCCGTTACACGTGAACCCTGCCATCCTCGTTGTCCCGTGCTGAACAATTGTTCCCGTACGCGTCGGAAGCGGATAATAACATAGACCGCAGCGGGAATCGCTGCAAACGCCAGCACCAATACTCCGGGAGACTCAAAATAGGCATTCATATCACCGCTCCCAACACAATTCGCCGGAAAAACCACGCTATGCCGCCAAAAATGAGAACATAGCGGAGAAGCACTGCCGAAAGAGGCTGTTCCACAGACCGTGTCCATGAGGAAGTAATAACAGGAACAGAACGATCAATATCCTTGAAGACTTCATCCAGGGCAGGACGGTCTTGTGCGGCAACATAGGTTCCGTTTCCCGCCGCCGCGATCGATGCAAGCGCCGACTCATCAAATTCTGATTCAAGGATACCGGAATACCGTGTTCCTGATACCGGATCAACATACTCTACCTGTACCGGACCCCGTGACCCGATCCCGATAACATAAAATCCCGCTCCGCTGGAAGCCAGTACTGAAGCCGCCGTTTCCGGATGAACCTCGCCCGCATTGTTTTCACCATCAGTCAACAAAATCACCGTAACCGGGACACCGTCAGACGACGCACCATGAGCGGCGGCTACCGCGATACCAAGACCAAGCGCGGTCCCGTCTCCGAACTCTCCAATGGCAAGAGAATCGAGGCGGTCAAGAAAAATCTGATGATCGGCTGTCGGCGGAACAAGAAGCGCGGCAGAAGAGCCAAGCCCGACCAGACCAAAGGCGGTTCCGCTTCTTGCACCGGCGAACGAGCGAATATACTGGCGTCCGATATCAAGACGGGTACTTCCGTCCATGTCGGACGCGGCCATTGAAGGACTCACATCAAGGATGAAGATGACCGTGTTACCGGTTTTGGAAAACACGGCTTCATTGGTAAGCCGCACCGGACCGGAGAGGGCCAGGACTGCAAGAAAAAACGCAATTACAGCCGCGGCTGTGCCGACCAGACGGACAAACCGGGTAAACGGAGAACGCCAGGAAAGGACCGGCGCGCCCCAATTTCCCAAAATCAGGGGAAAAGCCGGCCGCAGGAAAAAACCCGCTTTCCGTAAAAGAATAAACAAGGGGAAAAGCATGAAAAGGATCAGCCAGGAAGGGCGCTCAAGATACAACATCGTCAGTACGCTCCTCCAGAATACGGGAAAGGTTTCCCGCCGATTCAAGCAAACCGGAACGGGAAACACCCTCTTCCGATCCGCTGAAACGGACACAGTCAATAACCGTAAACAAGTTCCGGATCATCTCTCCGGAAGCACCAGAATCCGCAAAACCGGCCAGCTCGGTTCCCGTTAATGACAGAAAACCCGTATCACTGCCGGTATAATACAGAAGAAGATACCGCTTCAAGGCCGAGGATAACTGCGCATACCACCATTCAAAACCGGCCGTTTTCATTTTTTTCGCCAACAAACGGAGTTCCCGCGCAAAGAACCTTGTGCGCTTTGCCGCGATACGCCGATCGGGATTCATAAGAAGCCATCTGCGTACACTGACAAAACCATACCAGGAGCCGACGACCAGCAACAAACCGGCAAGAATCCCACCATAGAGCATCCAGGTCGTTCCGGGAATCAACAACGGAGACCGGGCCGGTTCCAGCGCCATGCTGCCGGAACGATCGAGTATCGAAACTATCGTGACATCCGGCGGACGAACAAGAGACTCGTGTACGGGTATCGTCGGAAATGAAACACGTCCGGTAACCCAGGGAACAAAGATGATCCTGACCTCGGCACCGGATTCCCGCCGGGTAACGGTAACCTGTTTTATACTGACTTCTTCAGAAGCTGGAAGTGATTCGCCGGAAAGGACCAGCGTCCCATCCGGGAACGCATCCGTTTTACCGATATCCAGGGTAAATGAAAGCTCTGCTATATCCCCTACATACACATCGCGGGGAATAAGTACCACGTCGGAAGGAGCCTCAGAAAAAAGGGGAGACGCAAAGAAAAATGTCAGTACAAAACATACCACAGCACTTTTCATACATGATCTCCCGCAATACCATGATGCTGCATACCATGCGAACGTCGCCCTGAAAAAAACCGTGTCAGCACCATTCCCGTATCCTGCTCAATCGGCAGCACAAGCGGTGAAACACCCAGACGCAAACAACGCTGTTCCCATCGGGCCAGAGCTTCCCGATTCTCCCGTTCCCAGTACAACTTGAAGGAGGAAGATGACGTGGGAAAGTCACGAACAATGGCGGACTCCGGATCCCGGAATGAAAGGAACCCCGCAGACGGCAACTGAGTATCACAGACCGCCGTTATACGAATGGCAAGAACATCGTGCCGCCTCGAAAGAATACCAAGCTCTTTCTCGTATCCCGCGGCGCGAAAATCGGAAATGATGACGACCAGGGCACGGGACCTCAGAACCCTGCTTGCTCCGCCAATGGCGGCGGCAAGCGCAGAGCCGGGGACTGTCCGGGAACGTCTTTCCAGATCACTCAGAAGGGACAACAAATGATCCCGACCGGTACGAGGTTTGAATAACCTGCCGACAGAACCGTCAAAAACAACCGACCCGAGCGGACTGGCATTATACTCACAGGCAAACGCAAGAAGCGCGCTTGATTCCAGTGCAGCATCCTTCCGGGAACGTTCAGCCGTTCCGGTCGTCATTGAAAGAGAATCATCCACAACAAGAAAAACAGTCAACTCCCGTTCTTCACGATAGAGCTTGACAAACGGCCTTCCGCTACGGGCGGTAACATTCCAGTCTATTGAACGGATGTCATCTCCAGCTTCATAATCACGAACCCCGTCAAACTCCATGCCCTGCCCGCGGAAACAGGACCGGAAAGAACCGGTGCGCATCCCCTCGGAAAGATTGAACGCAGCAAGCTTGAGATACCGTGCTTTTTCAGAAATACCGGCAATATTCATCGCGTACTCAGGGAAGCGGCACGACACCGAGAATACGGCTTATGATGTCATCCGAAGAGAGATTATCCGCACCCGCTTCATATGACAGAACCAGACGATGACGCAGAACCGGATAGGCAACCGCCTTTATATCCTCGGGAAGAACAAAGGTCCTGCCGTTAAACAATGCATTGATTTTCGCTGTCCGGCACAACGCGATACTTGCCCGCGGGGAAGCGCCGAAAGACAAATACCGGATATAATCATCACGCTGTTTCTTGTCCCTGCGCACGGAATCAGCCGGACGCGTTGCCGCGACGAGACGGACGATGTAGTCGATCAGGGATTCATCACACACCACCCGGGACGCTTCCTCGCGAACCAGGGAAAGATCCGCAGCCGAAACCACCGCATCGGGACGGGGTTTTGATGACACACCGTCCGACTGCAGCACAATCCGGTGTTCCTCCTCCATTGAAGGATACGGAACATGAAGCTTGAACAAAAACCGGTCCAGTTCGGCTTCGGGAAGCGAGTATGTACCCTCCTGCTCAATGGGATTCTGTGTCGCAAGAACAAAAAACGGATCAGGCAGCGCATACGTTGTTTCACCGATTGTAACCTGCCGTTCAGCCATCGCCTCAAGCAAAGCGGACTGAACCTTCGCAGGGGCCCGGTTTATTTCGTCAGCAAGGACCAGATTGGAAAAAACAGGTCCCTTGCGAACGGAAAAATCAGCCTTCTCACGATTATAAATGAGCGTACCAACCAGATCGGCCGGAAGAAGATCCGGAGTAAACTGGATGCGCTTGAAACTGAGCGCCGAAAGACCCGCAAAAGTTTTAACTGCAAGCGTTTTCGCAAGCCCGGGAACACCTTCCAGAAGCACATGCCCTCCGGCAATACACGCGATGAGAATACCATCAACAAGGGATTGCTGTCCCACAATTGTCTCAGCCATACCGGAACGGACCGCCTGAATTATCTCCCGGCTCCGTTCACTTACATCCAATTGCTTCTTCATGATAACGCTCCCGAATATTTTCTGCTTTTTTATTGTACGCGGACTATGAAACATTGACAACCAGTGAGATATAGGTGTATACGGTTACTACCATGGCTAACAAAATAAACCTGAATCCGCTTGCGGAAGAACTCAACGAAATTCTCTCCCAATCCCTTGCAGGACAATTTTTGTCCGACCTGGGAACCCGCCTATATTTTCCCAAAGGGATAATCGCCCAGAGTGGCGAAGCGAAAAAGCACAGCAAAATTGCAAATGCCACCATCGGAATGGCCGTAAAAAATGGAAAACCCCTTATCCTGAACGCACTGAAAGACCAGCTTCCCGGCTTTGAATCCCAGGAAATAGTCGCGTACTCACCTACCGCGGGAATCGAAGAACTCAGGAAAGAATGGCGCGACGCCATTATCCGGAAAAACCCCTCCCTCAAAGGTGTTTCCATGTCGCTTCCGGTACTGGTTCCAGGACTGACTGCGGGACTTTCCTACCTCTCCGACCTCTTTCTCGATGAAGACAGCGTATTACTTACCGGTAATCCCGCCTGGGACAACTACGTACTGATCGTAGAAGCACGACGAAACTCCCGTCTCAAGGGATTCTCCCTGTTCAAGGACAACGGATTCGACATAACCGGATTTGAAGCAACCGTTAAAGAAGAAGCAAAAAGCGGAACCGTCCGCATGCTCCTCAACTTTCCCCAGAACCCCTCGGGATACACCCCGACCAAACGTGAAACCGCCGAAATCGTCCGGGTCCTTATGGAAACTGCGGACAGCGGAGCGAAGATCATGGTCTGGTCCGACGACGCATACTTCGGCCTCGATTATGAAGACGATATAGAACCGGAATCCCTATTCGCGAAACTGGCGAATGCCCATGAAAACATCCTTGCAATCAAAATAGACGGACCTACCAAAGAAGACTATGTTTGGGGCTTGCGAACCGGATTCATTACGTTTGCATCGAAAGGCATGAAGGAAGAACACTACGACGCCCTCATCAAGAAGCTCATGGGAGCAATACGCTCCTCGGTTTCCTGTGCCGCAACTCCGTCACAGTCCCTTATGCTTCACATGCTCGGCCATCCCGAGTCTGAAGCCGAGAAAACCGAATTCAGAAAACTCCTTGAAGAACGCTACCGTGTAGTTCGCAAATTTATCGACGCCCACAAGGATCACCCTGTTCTTTCAGCCCTTCCCTTCAATTCGGGCTATTTCATGAGCATGAAGTGCACCGGAGTTGGAGCAGAAGAACTTCGGGTTAAACTGCTGCATGACCATGGAATCGGAACTATCGCAATAGATCCTTCACATCTCCGGGTTGCGTTTTCTTCGGTAGATACGGAGAAGCTTGAGATGGTTTTTGAAGTGATCTTCCAAACTGCTATCAAAATTGTTGAAACCAAAAACAGATAAATAGTGATCACACTACAAGATGCCGGGCGACCCACCCGTTGCCCGGCTGACCCTTTTCGGGTACCACACCCGTCCGGAAACACACAACCGGCGGGTTTTTCTTTCTTCTCAG